>Ga0207866_1000129_pt1 | contig 123376 bp, 106 predicted proteins | sample HigsolmetaAR203D_FD_184835 | JGI IMG/M metagenome (GOLD analysis project Ga0207866, IMG submission 184835) | Ionic liquid and high solid enriched microbial communities from the Joint BioEnergy Institute, USA - AR20-3-D (SPAdes) (version 2) ...
ACTTTCGATTTCCTGTAGGATGGCGAATTTCTCCGACGCACTATATTGTTTATTAGGCATGAAAAAAGCTCCCTTTACAGCAGCAGGTTTTATTATTTCACCTGTCTACCTTAAGGGGAGCATATCACCGGAGGACAGCCTTTTCAATATAGCCCGGGACACGTATACTTTAATAAACTTCGACTTCCATCGCCGGAGGCCTTGAGATGAAGAGCGTATACCCGATGCTGCGCTATTTCCTATTCGAGAAATCGATCTACCGGACGATCCTGTTTTCCTACCTGCTGGTGAACCTATTGCTGCTTTTGCTGCTCGGCGTGTTATCCATCCGGGATTCCACCCGCATGATCACGGACGAGATCATCAAATCCAGCAACAAGGTCATGGAACAGGCCGCGCAGGGGATCGGCTTCAATCTGGAGGAAACGAAACGCTCGCTGGTCATGCTCGCCGGAAATTACGCCACCATCTCGATCATGACGGAAAAAAGTCCCGTGGTCATGGCGAACATCCTGAATCATGAGCGAGCGGTCGCGGAGATCGCAAGCGGGATATACACCTTTCAATCCCTGATCAGCGACGTGCTGATCCTGGGCAAGAACGGCTACGTGAACAATCTGGACGGCCGCAAATCATTGCGCTGGGACTATCGGTTCGGCGAGCAGCCCTGGGTGAAGACGGCGTTCAACGCCAAACCGCAAGGCAATTTCTTCAGCGTCGGCGTTCATAAACAGGACTATTATTTGGAGCACGACATTTCCCGTTACAACCAACCCACGCTGTCGGTCGCCATGCAGGTGAGAGGTTTTGGCGGCGAAGTGGTGGGAGCGGTCATCGCCAACCTGGATTTGCAAAAGATGAACGGCATGTTCGAACGCAACGCCTATCAAAGCGGCGGGAACATCTTTATGATCGACGAGAACCGGCGGATCATCGTCCATCAGGACAGCGGCAAAATCGGCCAAATTTTGGACATCGAGGGGCTGAACACGATTGACCGGAACCGGTCGGGCCATTATACGGCAAAAATCAACGGCGAGGAACATCTGGTGATTTTTCAACCTACCGACTTGACCGGATGGATTATGATCTCGACTGTGCCGATGTCGGAAATCACCAGCCAATCTGCGCCGATCAAGACCAATCTGGCCCGCATGCTGTATCTGGGCATTGTCCTGAACATTCTGATCAGCCTGGCGATCACCTTCCGCATCTCCAGTCCGGTCAACAAGCTGCTTCGGACGCTGGACAGGCTGGGCGAAGAAGACACGCTCTATGTCAAAACGAGGAACTACCGTTACCGGGAGCTCAATCATATTGGCACCAAATTCATGGAACTGATGGATCGGATCAACCTGTTGATCCGGCAAAATTACCTGTCCCGCATCGCGCTCAAGGAAGAGGAGCTCAAGGCGCTTCAGTCGCAGATCAATCCGCATTTCCTGTTCAACACGCTGCAGCTTTTGCAAACCGAAATTGTATGCGGTAACATTGAATCCTCCAACCATATCGTGGTCTCGCTCAGCAATTTGTTCAGATACTCCATGCGGCAATCGGAGGAACTGGTCGATCTGAAGACGGAACTGGATCATGTGAAGGATTATTTGTACATCATGAACAAAAAGTACAGCGACCGCATCGCCTACACCTGTACGATCGCCGATCCCGCCATTTTGCACTATCAAATCCCCAAGCTGATTTTGCAGCCAGTCGTGGAAAATTCGATCCGGCACGGCTTCGGCGATGACCGGCGCGAAGGATCGATCCAGATCCGCGTGTCGCTGGTCAGGAAAGGACTGCTCATCACGATCCGCGACAACGGCAAGGGGATGGACAAGAACAGCCTGCGATCGTTAAGACAACATATCGGCAATTCCGACCGGCCGACGGGCCGGCATACGGGCAACATCGGACTGTACAATGTGAGCCAGCGGATCAAGCTGAAATACGGCGACGATTACGGCTTGCGCATCCGGAGCGCCGCGGGTGTTCACATGACGGTCTATATTCTGCTGCCTGTCATGACGAAAGACCACATGGAAAGGGGCGACCGCCATGAAGCTGCTGATTGCGGATGACCAGGAATCTCTCCATATTTTCCTTGACCGGACGATGAATTGGGAGGCGCTCGGCATAACGGACGTCAGACACGCCTACGACGGCAAGGAAACGTTGCGGCTCGCCGAACAATTTGCGCCCGACCTGCTCATCCTCGACATCCGCATGCCGTTTATGACCGGTCTGGAAGCGCTTAAATCGCTGCAGGAAAGCTCGCGAAAGCCGAAAGCGATCATTCTGAGCGCCCACGACGAATTTGAATACGCGCGCGATGCCTTGCAGCTGAACGCGGTCCAGTATTTGCTGAAGCCGGTGGACATCTCGTTGATGGAAGCGGCGGTCCGGAGTCTGGTGTCGGACATTCGCAAGGAACGGGAAGCGTCGCTCACCCATGCATTCGGGAGGCTGGTTCATTCCCGTGTCTTCGAACCCGGGTCGCTGCAGGCGATCGAAGAGGCGTTTCAGGCGCTGCGGATCCGGCGCTATGCGGTTTTGGACGTATACGGCGAGTCCGGCTCCGAGAGCTTGATGAAAGCGTGGATCTCCGAAGGCGGTTCCGGCGGACCGGCCGATTCGGAAGCCACCGTCCGTCCGGTGATCTACCGCAAGAGCCCGAACGGTTATTCCTGTCTGTTGGGCCTGACCGCCGAACTGCCGGAGCCGGAATCGTCGCTTCTGGAGCGGGCTCGGCGCGTTTCGGCCCGATGGACCGCCAGCTTTCCGGAGGCCCGGGTTTCCATCGGCGTCAGCCGCACGGCGGCGGACCCTTCCTTGCTGCTGGACCTGATCGGGGAAAGCGAAGAAGCCAATCTGCTGAACTTCTACGCGCCGGAGAACGTCAGCATGTACACGGAGGGTTGCTTTAGCCAGGATTGGTGTGTAAGCGATTTCCAAAAATACAAAAATGCCTTCAAGGAAAAAGTCGCGCTCGAATTCCGCCCGCAAGCGTTGATCCAACTCGTGGCCGAGCTGTTCCGGGATTTCCGCCAAAAGCGCATTCATCCCGACAACGTGTACGCGCTGGCGCTGCATTATCTTTACACCATCGGACAGGCGATGAACCGCACGGGCATGAAGAATGCGTTTCTGGACGGGATCTCGTTGGATACACTGAGGCAATCCCGTCATATCGCCGAGCTGGAGGCCGCCTTCACCGCCATGATCCGGCAGCTGGCGGAAGCGATGGAGGAGGCGCCTGGCTTGAGCGAAACGGTCATGAAAGTCAGGGAGTACGTCCAGCTTCATTACGGAGAGGATCTGTCCCTGCACACCGTATCGCAATTGTTCGCGATCGACCGGTTTCAGTTGAGCCGGGCGTTCAAGCAGCAATTCAACGTGAACTATTGGACTTATGTGACGCAGGTGCGGATGGAAAAAGCGGCGGAGATGCTGACCGGTACAGATCTGAAAAACAGCGTGATTGCCGCTGCCACCGGCTTTGTTGACGAGAGCCACTTCAGCCGGGCGTTCAAAAAGTATTACGGGATGACCCCCAGAGAATTTCGCCAGTCCAAGGGGGGCGCGTCCGCCGGAACCCCTCTTGCCTGAGCGCTGCAACGAAATACAAATCATTGTGCAACAATATGAATTTATTCCCCGGCCTTGTTTCGTCTATGATGAATCGTGAAAGTGCTTCCAAAATCTTCTGACGGGGGAATTGTGAACATGAGAAAGACGGGATTTTTGCTTCTCATCTTGATCGTGGCCGTATCGCTTGCGCTGTCGGCCTGCGGCAACGCGAGCAACGGAGGCAAGCAGACCGGTGCAGGCGATCAGGCATCCGGGGAAAGCGGCAAACAGGAAAAAGTGAAGCTCAGCATTCTGGCGTGGAACAACGAGACGGAAATGAAACCGGTCATGGACGGGTTCATGAAGAAATACCCGAACATCTCGTTTGACTTCCAGTTCGCTCCGCCGGTCAAGGACTACATCGCCAAGCTGCAGACGATGCTGCTGTCCGATTCGGCGCCCGACATCTTCATCATCGCCGCGGAGAACCGCAATGAGGTCATCGACAGCGGACACGCGCTTGATCTGACCGACTATCCGTTCATGGACGTGATGCTGGACAGCAACAAGCCGATGCTCAGCAAGAACGGCAGAACGTACGCCTTCACCAATAACGGCTGGGTGGGCGGCTGGTTCTACAACAAGGACCTTTTTGCAAAGGCAGGCATTACCAAGCTTCCGACCACCTGGGACGAATTTGTCGAAGTCTGCCTGAAGCTGAAAGAAGCCGGCATTACGCCGCTGTACGACAACATGCAGGACTTGACCCAGATTCACTCCTCCCTGTACGGGAATATGACCCTTTCGAAAGATCCGAACTTCGACGAAAAAATCTTCTCCGGCGAAAAAACGTTCGCGGACGGCTGGCTGGAAGTGTTCAAACTGTGGAAAAAAGACATGATCGACAAGAAGATTATTACGCCGGATATGATCGGACTGACCGGCGACCAGATCGAGAGCGAATTTACGCTCGGCAACGTCGCCATGTTCTTCGGCGGCCCCTGGAGCATCGCCAAGCTGTCGGCGACGCCCAACCTGAATTTCAGCATGATCCCCGTTCCGGGACCGGTTCCGGGCGAGACCTACTATGTGGGGGCGCCGGGCGTCGGTTTTGCCGTGAACAGCAAGACGAAGCATAAGGAAGAAGCGCTGAAGTTCATCGAATATTTGAGCACGCAGGAAGGATTGGAACTGTTCTATCAAGGCACGGGATCCATCATGACGGCGAAAGGGTTTGAAGCGAAAGTGCATCCGTCGATGCAGCAGGCCTACGAGGAAGGGTTAATGAAGGGGAAAATCTACCTTCCGATGGTGTCCTGGCCGAGACATCAGGAAGCGCTCCGGAACCAGTTCGTCATCGTCACCCAGGATATGGCGGTCGGCAAGATTACGCCGGAAGAAGCCGTGGCGGCGATCGACAAGAAACTGAAGGAAATGGAGAACAAATAGAAGGAGGCCAACGTGGTAAAATTCCTTCGATATCTGCAGTATGAAGTCTTCTTGCTCCCGATCTTGATTATTTATACGCTGTTCACGATCGTTCCGCTCATCCGGTCGTTTGAGCTCAGTCTGACCGACTTTAACGGTTACAGCACCGATTACCATTTCGTCGGTCTGAAAAACTACATCAAATTGTTTTCCGACGATGCGATCGTATCCGGCATTTCGTTCACGTTGACGTTCGCCCTGTGCAGCACCGCCCTGATCACCGTCCTGGCGATTCCGCTGGCGATCCTGCTCGATCAGAACTTTTTTACCAAGCACATCCACAGGGCCCTCTTCTTCTTCCCGTCGATTCCGAGCGGCTTGCTGCTGGCCTTCATCTGGGGATTTATTCTTTCGCCTGTCGCATCGGGCGTATTCAACACGATTCTTCGGGAAGTGTTCGGCCTTGGCGCGCAACCGTGGCTGTCCGATCCCTTACTGGCCAAACTATCCACGATCATCGTGGCGGTCTGGGCGCAAACGGGCTGGCATGCGGTGTTATACCTGGCGTTTCTCCAATCCATCCCCAAGGATTATTTTGAAGCGGCGGCGATCGACGGCGCCAGCCGCCTGCAGCAAATCCGGTATATCACGCTGCCGCTGCTCGCGCCTGCGATGACCGTCAGCGTCATGCTGCTCCTGACAGGCGGGCTGAAGGTGTTCGAAATTCCGTTTGCGCTGACCAAAGGGGGACCGGGCTTCGAAACGCATACGATCACGCAGGTCATCGTGCTGCGGGGGATTTCCGAAACGCAGTTCGGCCTGGCCTCGGCCATGTCCGTCGTCTTCTTCCTGATCGTGTTGGTGATCGCTTGTTTCCAGGTGACGATGATGCAGAAGAGGGAGGAACGGATCCAATGACGGGATCGCTGAAACGTTCGTGGATACTCGACATTCTGATGCTCCCGGTCGGCATTGTCATGTTCTTTCCGTTTTACCTGATCATTGTCAACACGTTCAAGTCCGAGCATGAAGCGATTTCCAGACCGATGAGCCTGCCGGGTGAATGGGTTTTTGACAATTACAAGCAGGTGTTCGAGCAAACGCCGATCCTTCAAAGCTTCAGCAACAGTCTGATCCTTACGGTTTGTTCGGTGTTGGTCATGGTGCTGATCGGCGCCATGGCCGCCTATCCGGTCGTATTCAATCCGAACAGGTTGAACCGGCTCGTCACGCTTTACCTGCTGGCGGGATTCATGATCCCGTTCCAGACGACGCTCATCCCGCTATTTCAATTGATGACCGATATGCAGCTGGTGAACAAGCTGTACGGATTGATCCTCCTGTATCTCGGAGGAGCGGTATTCGTCTTCTTCCTGATGATGGGCTACATGCGGACCATCCCGAAAGATCTGTCCGAGGCGGCCATCATCGACGGCTGCTCGATCTGGGGCATTTTCTGGCGCATCATCCTGCCCCTGCTCAAGCCGATCACCGTGACCAGCATCATCTTCCAGGCCATGTGGATCTGGAACGATTTCCTGGCTCCGCTGCTGTTCCTAAGCTCCCGCAGCAATGCGACGCTCGTGCTGGAAATCTACAAAGCCAAGGGCGAATTCACCGTCAACTGGCCGATGTTCATGACGATGACCGTCATTACGCTTGTGCCGATCTTCATTTTCTTCATTCTGATGCAGAAACAGATTGTGAAAGGCATCGTAGGCGGCGCGGTGAAAGGGTAGCCAGATAAGAACTTTGTGGGCTAGAATAGAAATCACCGAGAATCAAGAACTGCTGTGGTGCAGTTCTTTTTCTTTTGCCAAACTTCCGATCTCAGCAAGACGGAAAAGGTTGCTTGTTTGTTGCCTGGAGCTCGTCGAAGTGTAAATCCATTAGTTAAACCCCGGAAAATCTGAGAGATCGGATAAGCGGATAAAAAATACAATAAAGGATAAAACACCAAGAATCACGATAGGGAGCGTTTGTTTGAATGAATCCTTAACACGAACGTGAGTCAGAATTCCCCCAATGGCCGTAATACCAAGCACAAGCGCCCCAACCGCTGTCCAGCTCTGCTCCCAAAAGCCGATAATCAATGCAGCGGCGCCGACGAATTCAACGATACCCGTTACCACTCGGAACCATTGGGGGAAGCCCCAATGCTTAAAGCTTTCAACATGCATCTTGGAACCAGCTATTTTACCCAATCCCGCCATCAAAAATAGAAGTGCCAGCAAACTCTGCAACACGATCGCTACAAATTCCATTTTTTCTGTGCTTTCAACAAGCACTCCGGCATGTGGGCAGCCTTCTTTCAAAACATTTTCTTCCTTGCCGCCAAGGCTGCAAGACGCGCCGGCGGCAAGTGGGGCGCGGTAACGGGGCAAGCCATCACGGGTCTGGTGCTGTCGGCGGGAGCATCCGGCTTTCTCGTCTGGATGGCGGTTTCCTGGTATGGGATGGAAATGAAGGATGTGACAGGAGTTTGGTTGTTCCTGTGGCTGACGGCGTCCGCGTTTTTCCTGATGCAGTCCGCGCTGTTCAATTGGCTCGGAATCCCGGCTGTTGCCATTCTCGTGCTGCTGCTGTTCTTCTCGCTGCCGATCCTGAATCTGGCGCCCGAGTTCATGCCGCAAGCGACACAGGATTGGTTGTATTCCTGGACGCCGTTCCGCTACGTGGCTTCCGGGCTTCGGAATTTGATGTATTTTGGCGGGGAGCACGGCATGGGCTTGCCTTACACCGTATTGTGGAGCATCGCAGGGGTGAGTCTGGCGGTTGTTTTGGCATCGGGGCTGCGCAAAGAGCCCAAGTCTGAGGTTGCTGCCGCCCCGGCTCACGTACAGTAATCTTGAGATATTCGATTGGCCCGGTCCCTTGCGAAAGGGTGCCGGGTTCTTTGCTGTCAGGGAAGTAGAAAAAGTGAGGTGTCGGGCAATCAGCTCATTGAAAAAAGCCTAGTTTCCAAAGGCGAACGAGACAAATTGCCCTACCCCAGACCTGATTTGGCCGATTCATTGCCAGACCACGAAGCAGATACAGGCATTGCAGAAGAGTTGTCCTATTCCTTCGCCTCGATCCGGGCAAGCTCCTTGCGCACGAGCGGCGCGACCTTGGTGCCGAGCAGCTCGATGGCGCGCAGCACTTCGCGGTGCGGCATCGTCCCGACGTTCACATGCAGGAAGAAACGCGTAACCCCCAGATTTTTGCGAAGCAGCACGATCTTCTCCGCGACATATTCGGGATCGCCGACATAAAGCGCGCCGCGAAGGCTGCGAGCGGCATCGAACGTTTCGCGTGTATAGGGCGGCCACCCCCGCTCGCGGCCGATGACGTTCATTTGGGCCTGCGTTGGAGGAAAGAAAAGTTCGGCCGCTTGCTCGGTCGTATCGGCGACAAAGCCGTGCGAATGCGTCGCGATCGGCAGCGTGTCGGGGTTGTGCCCGGCCCGCGCGGCAGCTTCCTTATACAGGGCGACCAATGGAGCAAACCGCTCCGGCATTCCGCCGATAATGGCGAACACGATCGGAAGGCCCAGCTTCCCCGCCCGCACGGCAGACTCCGGATTCCCGCCGCTGGCGATCCACACCGGCAGCGGATTCTGGACGGACCGGGGATAGACGCCGAGGTTATCGATGGCGGGACGGTGGCCGCCGCGCCAGGTCACCTTTTCCGAGGCTCTGATTTTCAGCAGCAGCTCCAGCTTTTCCTCGAACAGCTCGTCATAATCATCCAGGCTGTATCCGAACAGCGGAAAGGATTCGATGAACGATCCCCTGCCCGCCATGATTTCCGCCCGGCCGTTCGAGATCCCGTCCAGGGTGGCGAAAGCCTGATACACGCGAACCGGATCGTCCGAAGACAGCACGGTAACGGCGCTTGTGAGCCTAATTCGCTTGGTCATGGCCGCCGCCGCAGCCAGAACAACGGCGGGTGCGCTCCCGGCGTAATCGGGCCGGTGATGCTCCCCGATCCCATACACATCCAGACCGACCTGATCGGCCAGGACAATCTCCTCGACCGCGTTGCGCAGCCGCTCGGCATGGCTGATGACCGCTCCCGTCACCGGGTCCGGCGTCGCCTCCAAAAAGGTGCTGATTCCGATTTCCATCGGTTTTGCCAATTCGGCCAATTCGTTTCGCCTCCTTTATTATCTCTATAGTTTACTCTATTTTTTAATGCCTCTCAACTAAAGTAAGTTAAATAATGGAGGAGACGATTACGGAACGGCTGCCCAGCACCGCAATCCGTGGAAGCAAAAATCAAGGCGGCTCCGCCGGGATGAAGCGGGACCGCCCTCTTGCAAGACCTGATGATTTTCCGCTTTATTCTTGAACCCTTACTTGCTTCCTGCCCGGACCATCCGTTTCTGCTTCCGCAGCAGAATGATATTATAAGCGATATAATAGGCGAACATGATCAGCAGAAGTCCGGAGGTCCAGCCGCTCGCCATGCTCTGCAATCCGCTTCCTAGCACAGAGCCGTTTGGCGCGGCATCGGACGTCGTCATCGCGAACATCACATAAATGCGGTAGATCAGACGTCCGAAAAAGAGAACGGTAACGGCGATGCCGATCCACGTGTTCGGACGGTAGTGCCAGCCTCCGTCGCGCTTTTCAAACCGGGTTGTAGCCGCTCCGTAGCAGGCCAGAATGATGCCGATGAGGATCCCGGCCGCGTCCGAGACCAGGCTAATCGCGTGAGAAGCCCCCTCAGCCAGAAAGATCGACCCAATGACGAACAAAATAACGGTGAATGTCCGCATCTTTTCCGGATTCAACCGCTGCCAGCCGATGCTGCGGCGCACCCGCCGGAAAGATCTGTACAGAATAAAGATTAAAACGAGAATCACGATCAGAAACTGCGATGGCATGACGCTCCGGCCTCCCATGGATTCGATGCTTCTACCGGTTATGTTACCTGTTGCAACCCCCATGGGGCGACATGGCCTGCGAACGCCATCCGGATGTTATTCTGATGGATATCCAGATGCCCCGCATGTCCGGAATCGAAGCCGCGCAGATCATCATGAAGCGCTTGCCGGAGACGAAGATCGTCATTTTGACCACCTTCGACGATCAAGAATACATCTATCAAGGGATTCGGGCGGGAGCAGTCGGCTATTTGCTGAAGGATGCGGAAGTGGAAGATATGCTGGCAGCGGTCCGTTCCGCCTTCCGCGGCGAAGCCGTCTACAAGACGGGGTTGGCGGCCCAAGCGCTTTCCAGGGTGGCCGGCTCCGGTCTCGCGATTCCGGGAGCGGACCCCGATTCCATTCTGTTGGAGCCGCTGACGGATCGGGAGCGGGAAATTTTGCAGGAGATGGCTTACGGGTTGCGGAATGACCAGATTGCCCGAAAGCTGGTCATCTCCGAAGGGACCGTCAAGTCGCATGTCCATCGTATTCTGCAAAAGTTCGGCTGCGAAGATCGGACGCAAGCGGTCGTCATGGCGCTTCGGAATGGGATCGTTCAATAAACGGGGGCTGTCCATCGGAATAAGTCCGGGACAGCCCCCATACGTTAAACCGCGTTTTTACCGTACGGCAAGACTCAGGCGTTGGAGATAATGACCTTCAACGCTTTGTTTTTTGCCGCGTTTCTAAAGACGTCATACGCTTCTTCGATCTGATCGAAACTGAACCGGTGAGTAACCAATTGCTCGGGTTTCAGCTTGCCCGATTTTACCGTGTTCAGGAGCATAGGCGTCGAATTGGTGCTGACGAGTCCGGTCGTAATGGTGACGTTGCGAATCCACAGTTTTTCGAGGTGAAGCTCGACGCTTTTGCCATGTACCCCGACATTGGCGATGTGTCCGCCCGCGGCGACGATTTCCTGGCAGAGCGCGAAGGTCGCGGGAATTCCGACGGCTTCAATCGCAACGTCTACGCCTTTATTGCCCGTAAGCTCCAATATCTTTTCAACCGCTTTCCCGTCGGAGGAATTCACCACTTTGGTCGCTCCGAATTTTTGGGCGACTTCAAGACGGTTGTCGTCCAGATCGACCATGATGATTTCGGCGGGAGAATAGAACTGAGCCGTCAGCAGAGCGGCCATGCCTACGGGGCCTCCGCCGATAATGGCTACCGTATCGCCGGGTTTAACTTGTCCGGAAAGCACGCCGATTTCAAAGCCGGTAGGCAAAATATCGCTAAGCATGACGAGCGCTTCTTCGTCCACGCCTTCCGGAATGTGGTACAAGCTGTTGTCGGCATGCGGGATGCGGACATACTCCGCTTGCGTGCCGTCGATCAAGTGGCCCAGAATCCATCCGCCGTCATCGCAATGGGCGTACAGGCCTTTCTTGCAGTTTTCGCATTTACCGCAGGACGTAATACAGGAAATCAGCACTCGGTCCCCCGGCTTGAAATTGTTGACGGCCGATCCGACTTCTTCGACGATGCCGACACCTTCGTGTCCCAATGTCCGGCCTGCCGTTACAGCGGGAACATCTCCGCCCAGTATGTGCAAATCCGTGCCGCAGATGGTGGTTTTCGTAATTTTAATTATGGCATCCGTCGGCTTCAAGAGGGTTGGTTTTGGCTTTTCCACGAGTTCTTTACCATTCTGTCCATTATAAACAAGCGCTTTCATACAAACCCTCCTCATTTGATCATGAGAGTTCCCTCTCCTCCCTCAGTATACCCATATAGCTGGCAGGAGACAACAACTCGGCGCCAAAAGAGCGCATGAAATCATTGGTAGCCGGCGTATCTGTTGAATATTTTTTCGAAAATAATTTTTAAAAAAGCAATTGATGTTCGAAATATTTATTCATTACGATAATATAGATTTTAATAGTAAAGGGACGAGGAGTGAAACGGACATGAAAATCGTACGGCATTCATCGCGGGACAGAATCGTATCCCTCGTGTTGGCGGTTCTGCTCTTGATGGGAACGGGCTTAACCGGTTTGGGAAACGCTTTACGGGTCTATGCGGAGGGGGAAGGGGGATCGCCTTCGGTCATTGACGACTTCGAAGAGCTTACCCTCCTGTCGGCCAGCTCGGTCAGGGCCAACTCGGTTAAGCTGGAGCTTGCAAGCAGGCCGGAAAGCATTTATTACGGCTATCATGCGGCGAGGCTGGACTATGATTTTACCGGACAGGCGGGAACCTCCGCCGCTTATCTGAACTTCAAGGACCCGGACGGCCAGGCGGGCCGAAGCGTCCCGGGGTCCCCCGTCAAGCTGGGGCTCTGGGTGTACGGCGACGGCAACAACCACTGGCTGCGCGCGCAGCTTCAGGACAGCGCCGGCATCAAATCGACGGTCGATATCACGTCCGCAAGCGGCCTCAACTGGAAAGGCTGGAGATTCGTAACGATTCCCGTTCCTTCCTCCGCGATTCCTCCTCTCAAGATCAATCAGATCTATGTTGCGGAAACCAAGGATACGAACAAAAACAGCGGCAGCTTGTATTTCGATCGCTTGTCCGCCTTCTATACGAATTCCGAAATCTATGGTCTCGATCTGGCGGGGCTGACGCCGTTGCAGGTCGGCGAATCGGCACCCATTCATCTCTATGCGACCTATGCGAATGCCGGCCAGCCTGAGCGGGTGGCGGAAGGCGTTGCCTTTGTCAGCAGCGACGAGACCGTTGCGACCGTGTCCGGCACTACATACGGGACCGTAACGGCATTGGCGCCGGGAATCGTGACGATTACGGCAACGTATAGGGACGCGCCCGCCGCCCGAAGCACGCTGATCGTTACGGAGACGCCTCCGGTTCTGCAAAAACTCGAGCTGTCCGGGCCCCAGCGGCTGGAATCCGGAATGACCGGCGAGCTGAAAGCTTTTGCGGTTTATGAAGGCATATCCGGGCCGATTCCGCTTGTGGAAGGGGTGACTTTCGCAAGCGACCGCCCGGAGATCGCGGAAGCGGACGCTTCGGGCCGCATTACGGCAAAGTCCAAGGGCACGGCGGCGATCACCGTCACGTACAAAGGGGTATCTGCCGTTCATCAAGTGACGGTCAGCGATCCCGTTCCCGTGCTGCAGAGCATCGAGCTGCGGGGCGTGACCTCAATGTACGAGGGAGACAGCGCCGAAACGGCCGTTTACGGCACATATACCTGGCTGAACGAGCCGGTGAAGCTGACCGAGGGAGTGGTTTATACGAGCAGCAATCCGGAAACGGCTGTGGTGGACGCCTCCGGGAAGATTACGGGAATCCAGGTCGGCGCGGCGCGGATTACGGCAACGTACGCAGGGAAGAGCAGCTCGATTTATTTGACGGTCAACCGGAGAACCGCCATCCCGAAAGCCGAAATGAGAGCCGCATGGATTGCGACCGTCGACAACGTCGATTGGCCGGCCAAGGGGACAACCGGCGCGGAGGAGCAAAAGAAGCAGTTTGTCGAGCTGCTCGATCAGTTGGAGGCGGCCGGAATGAACGCGGTTATCGTGCAGGTCAAGCCGACGGCGGACGCTTTTTATCCGTCCGAATACGGTCCCTGGTCGGAATGGCTGACCGGCGTGCAGGGGCAGGACCCCGGCTACGATCCGCTGGCGTTCATGCTGGAAGAAGCGCACAGGCGCAATATGGAATTTCACGCCTGGTTCAATCCGTACCGGATCAGCCTGCAGGACGATATCGCAAAGCTCGTGGAAAATCACCCGGCCAGACAGCATCCCGACTGGGTCGTTTCATATGGAGGCAAGCTTTACTTCGATCCGGGGAACCCTGAAGCCAAGCGGTTTATTATCGACAGCGTAATGGAAGTCGTTAAGAAGTACGACATCGATGCGGTTCATTTTGACGATTATTTTTATCCGTATCCGGTGGCCGGCGTCGACTTTCCGGATGATGCGAGCTTCGCGAAATATCATGGGAACTTCACGAATAAGGCCGACTGGAGAAGGGACAATGTCAACCGGTTCGTACAGGAAGTCGGGGAAGCGATCAAGCGGGAGAAGAGTTACGTCAAATTCGGCATCAGTCCCTTCGGCATCTGGAAAAACAAAAGCGCCGATCCGCTCGGCTCGGACACCAACGGTCTCAGCAGCTACGAGGCCATTTACGCCGATTCGAAAGCATGGGTCGAGAACGAATGGATCGACTATATTGCGCCGCAAATCTACTGGTACATGGGCTACTCGCCCGCCGCTTACGACAAGCTGATCGAGTGGTGGAGCGGAGTGGTCAGAGGCAAAAACGTGCAGTTGTACAGCGGTCAAGCGGTTTATCGGATCGGAACGGCGGATGGCTGGCTGAATGCGGAGGAAATGCCGAACCAGCTTCTGTACAACCGGAATTTCGACGACGTGTCGGGCAGCATGTTTTTCAGCGCAAAATGGTTCGCCGCGAACCCGCTGGGCTTTACGGACCGGCTGCGCAACGACTTCTACCGCTATCCCGCGCTCGTTCCGTCCATGCCCTGGCTGGACGCCGAGGCGCCGGAGGCGCCGTCGGGCCTATTGGCCGATTCGTCGAAGGACGGCGTTGTGGAGCTGAGGTGGCATTCGAAGGGCGACGAAAGCTATTATGTGGTGTACCGTTTTGACGGCAGAAATGCCGGCAGCATCGAAGATCCTTCCGCGATTGTCGGCAAGCTGCGCAAAGGGCCGGGAGGAAAGCAAACTTTTGTTGATGAACATGTGCAGAAAGGCCAGCCGTATACCTATATCGTTACGGCGGTCGATAGGCTGCATAACGAAAGTGGAGCAAGCCGCTCACTGACGGTGACGGTCAAGGATAAGCCCGACAAGCCCGGCAAACCCGATAAACCCGACAAACCAGGCAAACCGGGTAAACCCCGCAATGCCGAAGGCCGCTAAACGAGCGTGCTCCGAAAACGGCAGCGCGTAAAGCGGCGGGCAGAAGGGCATTCTATCGTGCGGGTACGCCCTTCCAGTTGAACCTGTCCCCGGGGCGGTGTTCTTCGATCCATCTCCCTGAAAATTTTACCGAGAAAAATGAAGATGTTGGCCAAACGGCTCTGCCATGCCCAATAAGCCCGTCCGGCATTCGCCGAACGGGCTTTGGGCTGAAAGCATGGATATCCCGAAGGAAGAACCCTTCAAGGCCAGGCAACCGCGCGAAAGCATGCCCGGGAGCGTTCAGCCTCCCGCGCACCACACGATGCTCGCTCCGAGCGTATCGATCATGCCGGGATGGAGCAGCCCTTCCGGGTTGTGCGCCGGCGTCAGGCATAAGACGCGGCCCCGGCCGAATGCGTGCGACCAGCCGGCGATCGATTCGCCGTCCACCGACGCGGAGCGGAGGAAGACGTTCGTGTTCGCTTCGTCGCAATAAACGAAATAGTGCTCATCCAGAATGCCGAACGCGGATGCCGCGCCGGCAAGGCCGAGCGGACCTCCGCCCGCGCTGACGGCCTCGTAGCGCACGATCTGATGCTTGTCGGGATGGTGCTTGAAATAGCCCCGCAGCATCGCAACATACGCTCCGTCCTCGCGATAGGAGGCGAGGCCGGAGTGCCACGCGAGCCAGCCGCCGCCTTCCCGAACGTATGAGACGATAGCGGCTTCCGCCGCCTCCGTCATCCACATCTTGACTTGCTCGTCCTGAGGATTGACCCGGTTTTCCTTGAACAGGACGGCCGCATCCGGCTTGCCGGCGAGCCCTTCGGCCAGCCGGTCCGCGGTCGTGTAACGGAGCCGGATCTCCTCGCGGCCCGAGACGGCGGCTGCCGCTTTCTCCAGGGCGGCCTTAATGGCCTGCTCGGGATGGTAGTAATCGCCTACGACCGCCAGAATCGTTTTCATGTCCGCTCATCCTCCTCAAATCGCCATCGGCCTAAGCGGCGCGACGGGCCGCATTTTCGGGTTACTTGTCGTTCTCGAGCAGCTCGACGATCACCTTCAACTCGTTCATGGTGTCCATATAGGCGTAGCGCCCGCCCTTGTACTCGCCTTTTTGCAGCAGCGCCATTTGCTTGCCCTCGAGCAGGGTGATTTTCTCTTTCATTCCTTCGATCACGAACGCGATGTGGTGCGGGCCTTCGCCGTGTTCGTCCAAATATTCGCGCCACGTGCTCGGATTATGGTCCGGCTCGATCAGCTCGAGCTGCAGCGATCCCATATCGAAAAACGCCAGCTTCGCCCGGGCTTCGGTGCGGCTTCCGCGGTACTCCGTCTGCGCGATGTCGGGGGCGTCGGTCACGATGAAGTTCGGCTTCTCCACACCGAAGAAGTCTGCGTAAGCCTGGCTCACCTTCTCGATGTCGTTGACCAGGATGCCGATTTGCGTAATCGTCTTCGTTCCGAGGATGCCGTTTGCCATTGGTCATGCACTCCTTTGGGGGATTTGGAAAATGCGTTTATGCAAAAGACGGGCTGCTCGTCGCTCCCGAAGCGGTTGGATACCGTAAAAATCGGCAGCGTAAACGCCAGCGCGATGACGGGCGGAACCCGGGCCATTGCGGAAGCGTAGCCCATCTCGGCATACTGGAAAGCGTTTTCGTACAAGGGCGGCGTTAAAAGATCGCCGTGCCGTCCGGGCCGCCTTCGGCGAGGTCGGACGCCTCCGCGAGCGGCCGGAACGCGCCGATGCCGGTGACGGCGTTGAACAAAATGACGGGTCAGCGGTTCATATGTATATTCACTGCAAGCCCCTTTTACTCCTTGATTCCGGAAATCCTGATCGCACCCAAGCCTAACAAACGGCTTTTCCGGCGGGCAAGCTGAGCAACATTCAAGTTGCGCGATCCCCTGTACGCGCGTTCACAAAACGATAAAAAAAGAGCGGTCTGCAAGCGTTACGCGCGACAAGCTCGCAGCCGCCGGTAAACGGCTCGAACCGGTTCGAGCCCCGTTTGATTTTCCGGATCAGCGCGCCGGTCAGACGGTTCGTCGTGAGCAAAAAATCGGATAAAAAAACGCCGTCGGTCCGGCGTCGATAGACTATTTCTTTGACCTCCCGGCCGCGTCCTGATCCTGCGTGCTGCGGATGATGTTCATCAGCATCGGCAGATGACCTTCATCGCCCTTTTCGCGCGTTTACGGGTTCATCTTACAGAAGGATGATTTTCCTGTCAATTCCTTCTTTTCGCGTTTTTAGGAAAGCCGCGTTTCGATGAACCCCCCGCAGCGGGGAGGCCAACCGCCCGGCGCGCCTGCACCTGGAAACCAAACAAAGCGGCCGGAGAAAGCAGGAATTACAGCACCCTGCGAGCCGTTACATAGCGCACTTTCCAGTAGCTGGAGTTGAGATCGGACAGCGTGACGCCTTTGCTGCTCGACGCGTGCAGAAACTTGCCGTTGCCGGCATAGATGCCGACGTGACCGATCGCATTGCTGTCGGATTTGAAGAAGACCAGATCGCCCATGCTCAGGTAGGCTTTGTTCACCTTCTCGCCGACCGCGGCTTGGGAGCCGGAAGTGCGGGGCAGCGAAATGCCCAATTTGCTGTACACAAATTGAACGTAAGAAGAGCAGTCGAACGCGTATTCGATGAAGCTTGGGGCGCCGTACAGGTATGGCGTTCCGATATATTCCTTGCCCAGAGCGACGAGCCGAAGCGATTCCGCCGTAGCCGCGCTGGCCTGGGTTGACGAAACGGCGGTGAACCCGAAGTATCCCAGTGCCGTCAGTAAACCGATGGATGCGAGTTTCGCAAACTTTCGTTTCATCATCGAGCCATGATCCTCCTTGTATGATTTGGACGAAAGAGACCGTTTTTTGCTGAGAAACACTATAACACATTCGAAATTTCATAAATTTTCCCAAGGTGAAAAAAAGGGCCGCTCCCTCAAAGGTCGCAGCCCTTTTCTTAAAAAACCGTTAAAATTCTTTAATTTGGAAAGCGAATAGATAAAAAAGTCCTAATTGTTCATGCGCCTATTCGGTCAAACGCTTCTGCGCCCGCTCAGCATCAGCAGTCCCCCGGCAACGATAAGCGCCAACGTCACGAACGGTCGGCTGCTGGACAGGCTGCTGAACAGGCTGGCGACGGAAAAGACGGCAAAGAACAGCAAGGACAAAGCGGACAAGATGTTAATCGGAATGAGCAGCCACTTATTGCGGCCGCCGAACCAATACAGCTCGAAGAGGCCGACGGCGGCGGCCAATATGAACCCGGGCCACATGACATCCCAGCTGTCGAACAGCGTGGCAATCTGGCAGACGATTCCCGCCGTGAGCACAATGCCTCCGGGAACGAGAAGGCCTACCCCTCTGCGCTCCAGAACGGAGAAATACATCCAGTGGAAAAGCAATCCGACCGGCATCACGAACAGAACCGGCCAGAAATAAGCGAATATTTCACCCGCACCGAGACTGAAGTCGCCCCAAAACAGCATCATGACGCCCAAAAGAACAAGAATCGGCCCCAGGAGGCCGCTGCGGCTGATCTGCAAAATCGTTCACTCCCTTAAGGTTGACGGTTTGCTATAAGCATATCACCGCCGTCCGGCGGTTTCTTCGTACCTTAGGGAAGTTTCGGATCGGTCCCAAGACGGATGGTTTTTGGAGAAAAAATGTGCTATCGGCGCCGGTTTAAGGCTGCGTATCCGCCGCTGCAACCGCTCCTTATTCGGGGAATGCGAGATTCGTTCCATTTTTCTCCGAAAAATGATAGTCTTGTAATACACGATAGAATCCATACGGCAGCGGGGAGTTGGCCTGGATGCGGACCAAACTCGTTTTTTTGTCTTTGGCTCTGATTCTCGTCTATTTGTTTGCTGGACATTCCTCTTCGGCTTTCGCCCGTTCGGGACAAAAGCTGTATATCGCCGTCAACGACCAAAGGCTTTCGTTTGCGGACGCGCAGCCCGAGAAGCGGGCTTCGACCGTATTCGTCCCGGTAAGGGATATGGCGGCGGCGATGAACCTGAAAGTCGAGGCGGCGGGCCCGAAAGTCCGTTTATCCGGCAAAACGAAATCCGTCACGCTGCTCGTCAAGGAGAACAAGGCGGTCAAGCCGGGAGGGCAGCGGATCGAGCTGTGGCTGTTTGTGCAAAACGGCCGTCTGATGGTCCCGCTCTCGTTCTTGGCGGCTTATTTCGGGTATGAGCTGGCCTCGTATCCGGAGCTGCCGATGATGCGGATGACCAATGGCGGGGCGAAGCTTGACGGCGGGGAATTCGTCAAGCGGGAGAAAGCCCGCATCGATCAGGAAGAGGCGGCGCGCAAGCTGCCGATCTATCTGACCTTCGACGACGGTCCCACGGCGCATACGATGGAGCTTCTCGACATTTTGGACGAGCACGGGGCGAAAGCGACGTTTTTTATGCTGGGTCCCGGAATCTCAGGCTATCCGGAGGCGGTCAAACGGATGGCGGCGGAAGGCCACCGGCTGGGTTTGCACGGAGTGACGCATGACGTGAAGAAGTTTTACAAAACGCCCCAAACCGCTTTGAACGAAATGAACGAAGCGAACAACCGGCTGAAGAAGGCCGCGAACGTGACGGCGACCCTGATTCGGACGCCTTACGGGAGCAAGCCGTATTTTACGCAGGAATATCGGGATGCGGCGGCCAAGGCGGGTTACCATCTGTGGGACTGGAACGTCGACACGGACGATTGGATGTACAAGAAGCAGCCGGACAAGCTGCTGAGCAAGCTGGTGCAGGACGTGCGCGCGCTCAAAAAGAAAGGTACCGCGCCGGTCGTGCTGCTGCACGACCGCTCGGCGACGATCGCCCTGCTGCCGCGCATCCTGGATGCGCTGGAGGACGAGGGGTACAAGTTTGTGGCCATCGACGAGAAAATGGAGCCGCTGAATTTCTGGCAGGATCGCAGATAGAGTTGTATGATGGATGATGAGATGGAAGGATGAAGCAAACCGGGGGAGGGAGCCGAATTGGGAACGCAGGAAAATGAAGTTCGGGCGGTACATAAACCGTCCTTGCATGCCGTCGGCATGCGGTGGGAAGGAACGTTCGGCGAAGCGGAAGCCGGGGGAATCCGGGCCGTTCAGCGGGAGTTCAAACGAAGGCTGTCCGAAATCGGCGGACGGACGAACGACGGCATTTTGCTGGGGCTGTCCTATCATGCCGCGCCCGGCGCGGACCGCTTTACGCATTATTCGGCGGTGGAAGTCGCGGAGCGGGGACAGGTGCCGGAAGGCATGACGGAGATCGAAGTGCCGGCGTTCACGTATGCCCGAACCGAGCACCGGAAAGGACAAAGCATCGAACAGTCCTATCGGAACGTCTATCAATGGATGGACGAACAAGGCTATTCGCCGCTGCAAGGCGGGCTGACCCATTTCGAGGAATATCCGCTCCTTCAGGACCCGGACGATCCCGATCCCGAGTTTGTCATCCTCATTCCGATGGAAAAGAAGCAGGCGTAACGGCCTGGCCAGACCGACCCAACGAGGAGGCGGACGCTTGAATCCGACTTATCCGAACGCCATTCAGCAGCGGATCGACGAGCTGATGCGGATCGATGCTCCTTCCACGGCCCGAGACGATCTGGACCGCTTCTGGGAGCGGACCTTGGCGGAGTTCGGCCCGAAGCCGCTAAACGGCCGGCGGGAGAAGCGGGATACGCCGCTGCAGTTTGTCGACGCTTATATGGTTACGTACGAAGGTTTTGACGCAACGCCCCTTCACGGCTGGTTTCTGTTGCCGGCCTTCGTTCCGCAGCGGAATTTGCCCTGCGTCGTGCACTATCACGGGTACACCGGGGGCAGCGGCTTTCCCGAAGAATACAGCCAATGGCTGCTTATGGGGCTGGCCGTTTTCGCGGTCGATGTCCGCGGACAGGGCGGAGAGACGGGCAATCTGCTGCCGCAGACGTTCGGGATGACCAAAGGCTGGATCACGCAGGGCATCACGGACAAGGAGCGCTGCTATTACCGGGCGATTGCGGTCGACAGCCTCAAGGCGCTCGAATGGGCGGGCGAGCAGCCCGAAATCGATCCGTCCCGCATCGCCGTCGTCGGCTCGAGCCAGGGCGGGGGGCTCGCCTTGATCGCGGCCGCGCTGAGCGAGAAGCCCGCGCTGGTCCTCGCGAACATCCCGAACATGTGCCAGATGGACTTCGGTTTGCTCAACTCCACGGGCTCGCTGACGGAAGCGGCGGAATTCGTCGCCCGGTTCCCCGACAAGCTGGATCAGGTGCTGGATACGCTCAGTTATTTCGATTTGGTCAATCTGGCGGACCGCATCCGCATTCCGGCCCTGCTGTCCGTCGGACTGAAAGACACCGTCTGTTTGCCGGAAACGATCTTTGCCGTTTACAACCGGATTCCGGGGCCCAAAACGATCCGCGTCTACCCGTTCACCGGCCACGCCGTCGTTCCCGGGCACAATCGTCTCATGCTCCAGTTTGTAAGGGAGCACTTCGGCCTGGGCTGACGGCCCGCGGCGCAAGGGAAACGTTCCGTCCCTTTTGCCCGAAGGCCTCCGAAGCGCCGAAAAAAACCACCGTCAAGCGCGATGCCCCTGACGGTGGTTTTGGCTTTATTTAAGCGGTTGGAACGGTTGGCCGAATGCGCCTTGGTAAATCGAATCTTCGATGGGGTTGCGCGGAGAAGGCTGTTCGCGCTGCTGCAGCGCTTCGGGCAGGTTCTCTTTGGGCCCCTGATAGCCCAGCGCCACAAGCGCCTGTACCGCGTAATCCTCCGGCAAGCCGACGATCTCGCGGGCTTTGGCAAAATCAATGCCGGTCATCGGGTGCGTCGCCAGTCCTTGCCGCGTCGCTTCCAGCGCCAGGAACGCCCAAGCGGCGCCGGTGTCGAACGCATGGGAGCCGATCTGGCCTTGCTCCCAAGTCGTCTTGGACACGATCAGAATGAGAACGGGCGCTTTCTCGCACCAGGAGCGGTTAAACTCCCCGATGAACGGGAAGAAGCGTTCGCGTTCTTCCTTGGTCCTGGCGACGATGAATCTCCACGGCTGGAGGTTGAAGGCGGAAGGCGCCCAGCGGGCCGCTTCCAGCACGGTGAGCAGCGTGCTCTCGGGCACTTCCTTTTCCAGGAAGGAACGGGGCGACCAGCGGTTCAGATAGATCGGGTCGATCGGGTGCGCGGCTTGACGGAACGGGGTTGCGGTTGCATTCGGATTGCTCATGTTCGTATGGTCCTCCTTTTTGCTGGCCCGGCTTTTGCGTGGCCGGTTGCGGTCCGGCCGTCCCTGAAGCCTAACAGAATTTATTTCCGTATGCCGGGGCTTCCAGTCATGTATTATAACGCCATTTAACTAACAAATCTATAGCAACTTAAAAACAGAATCAGACTAAAACGGTTTGAGTTGACGAATCCCTCGAATTCATGTATCTTAATTTTAAGATAATGGACTTGTGCAATTCGCGAAAGAAGGGTGCCGCATGGCCGACGGACAAGAGGACTCCCTGGATCTGTACATCGCGCTTTCCAGAGCCAGCCAGTGGGTAAACGCGCACGCGGATCGGGATATTAAGCGGTACGGTCTGAACCGGACCGAATTCGGGGTGCTGGAGCTGCTGTATCATAAAGGTCCGCAGCCGATTCAGCAGATCGGAGGCAAGATCCTGATGAGCAGCGGAAATATCACGTATGTCGTCGACAAGCTGCAGGACAAGGGCTATGTGTTCCGCAGAGCTTCGACCGAGGACCGCAGGCTTGTTTTTGCGGAGATTACGGACAAGGGCAAGGCGTTCATCGAAGAGGTGTTCCCGCAGCACGCTTCCGTCATTCACCGGGCGGTGGCGGGCTTGACGGCCGAAGAGAAGAAAGAGGCGAGCCGGCTGCTCAAGAAGCTTGGAAAATTCGCCGAGCGGCGCTATCCGGAAGGATAGCGTCCGAAGACCGCGGGACGGTTTGCCTTGTGGCCGCGCGCGGGAGGAAAGCATGCGCCGCAAATATCTCGATTTTAAGAAACTTGAATTTGAAAAAAAGGAGTGGGACGGCATGACCTTGCGAACGGCAGGCATCCACCATATTACCGCATTCGTAAGAGACGCGCAGGCTACGGTCGACTTTTACGCGGGCGTGCTTGGGCTAAGGCTGGTCAAGAAAACGGTCAATTTCGACGCGCCGGAGGTATACCACTTGTACTTCGGGAACGAGACGGGGAGCCCGGGGACGATCATGACGTTTTTCCCTTGGCCCGCATCGCGCCGGGGACGAATCGGAGCGGGACAGGTCGGCGTGACGACCTATGCCGTTCCCGCAGGGACGCTGGATTTCTGGAAGGGGCGGCTCGCCAAGTTCGGCATTGCGGTTTCGGAACACGTCCGGTTTTCCGAAACGTACATCCGGTTTCGGGATCCGGACGGCCTGGAGCTGGAGATCGTCGCCCGCGAGGGAGGACCGGCAAGCCGTTGGTCGTTCGGCGGCGTGCCGGCGGAGAAAGCGATCAAAGGCTTCGGAGGGGCGGTGCTGTACAGCGCCGCTCCGGAGCACACGGGTCTTGTGCTGGAGCGGGTGATGGGCCTTGTACGAACCGGGAGCGAAGGGAGCGTCGTGCGGTTTCGTGCCGAAGGACAGCTGGGCAATCTCATCGATCTGGATACGTCGGTCACGAGCTTCGGCGCCGGCGGAGCGGGAACGGTTCACCATATCGCCTGGCGGGCCAAGGACGATGCGGAGCAGCTTCTGTGGCGGCGGCGGGTCGAGCAGGCGGGCTTTCATCCGACGCCCGTTACGGACCGGCAGTATTTCAACGCGGTTTATTTCCGCGAGCAGGGCGGCATTTTGTTCGAAATCGCGACCGATCCGCCCGGATTTGCAAGGGACGAGGAGCCGGACCGCCTGGGCGAGAAGCTGATGCTGCCGGCCTGGTACGAGCCGTATCGCGCGCAAATCGAAAAAGGGCTGCCGCCGTTTGAACTGCGGGCGCTTAAGGAGGATAAAGGATGAAGCATATTTTTCAGCAAGGAACCGATCCGAAGGCGCCGGTGCTCGTGCTTTTCCACGGCACCGGCGGCACGGAGCGCGACCTGCTTCCGCTGGCGGGAAGCATTTCGCCGGGGTCGTCGGTATTGTCGGTTCGCGGCAACGTGCTGGAAAACGGCATGCCCCGGTTTTTCCGCCGGCTGGCCGAAGGGGTGTTCGACGAGCAGGACCTCGTGTTTCGGACGAAGGAGTTGTACGGCTTTCTGAACCAAGCGGCCGCCGAATACAAATTCGACCGCGGCAATCTCGTCGCCATCGGCTATTCCAACGGGGCGAACATCGCCGCAAGCCTATTGTTCCACTTTTCGGACGCGCTGCGCGGGGCGATCCTCCATCATCCGATGGTGCCGCGCCGCGGCATCGCGCTTCCGGATCTTTCGGGCATAAGCTGCTTTATCGGCGCCGGACGCCACGATCCGATCTGCGCTCCGGAGGAGACCGAGGAGCTGGCCGGCCTGCTTGAGCGGGCAGGCGCTTCCGTCTCTGTTCATTGGGAGGCCGGAGGCCATCAGCTGACCGGCACGGAGGTCGCCGCCGCCGCGGCTTGGTTCGCCTCGGTCTATGCGTAACCGCGCAAGCGAAGAATCGGCCGTTCTCATTGACAGATTCAGGCTTTAAACTTAGAATTACTTGCATTCCTCGAACGAGGACAACGCCAAGTTTTGGAGGAACGGTCAATGAATTCTAAGTTTCATAGCGGGAGCCGCCCGGTCTGGCTGCTGATCTGCGGGATCATTCTCATCTCGGCCACGATGCGGGCTCCCTTGACATCCGTCGGTCCCTTGGCCGGAGCCATTCGGGATCAGCTTCACCTATCCAATGCCATGGCCGGTTCCATGACCACACTGCCTCTGATCGCCTTTGCCCTGTTTTCGCCATTTGCTCCCGGGCTGGCGCGGCGCTTCGGCATGAGACCGGTCCTTTTTTCCGCCATCTTGGTGCTGGGCGCGGGCATATTGCTGCGTTCGGCGTCCGGAAGCGTTTCGTTGTTTCTGGGAACGGCTATGCTGGGCGTGGCGATTGCGGTTTGCAACGTGCTGATGCCCGCGCTGGTCAAACGGGAATTCCCCGGCCGGATCGGCTCGGTGACGGGCGTATACTCCGTGTCCATGAATTTGTTCGGAGCCATCGGCTCGGGCATCAGTATTCCCATTGCCGTTTTTTGGGGGTGGCAAGGCGCTTTGGGCGTGTGGAGCGCGCTCTGCCTGGCGGCGCTCTTGCTTTGGCTGCCGCTGGTTCGCGGCCGCGGGGCGGAAGCCGCCGTTGAAGCCCGGAGAGGCGGGACCCAATCGGGCCTGCTGCGCTCTCCTTTGGCCTGGGAAGTCACGTTGTTTATGGGGCTGCAGTCGCTCACGTTCTACGTCGCGATCGCCTGGCTGCCGGAAATTCTCGCCGAGCGCGGCATTCCCGCGGATCGGGCGGGCCTGCTGCTGTCCGTCATGCAGCTTTCGCAGCTTCCGTTCACCTTCATCGTTCCGGTTATAGCCGGCCGCATGTCCCATCAGCGGTGGCTGGCCGCGGCAGGTTCCCTGCTGCTGCTGATCGCGTTTCTCGGCCTGCTCTACGGCGGCACCCAATGGATCCTGCTGTGGATGATCATTTTCGGAATCGGCGGAGGCGGAACGTTCAGCCTGGCCATGATGTTCTTCAACCTGCGTACGGAATCGTCCCAACAGGCGGCGGAGCTGTCCGGCATGGCCCAATCGTTCGGCTATCTGCTGGCGGCGGTCGGCCCGGCTCTGTTCGGTTATATTCACGACGTTACGCATAGCTGGCACATTCCGCTGCTTCTGATGGTTGCGGTATCCGTGGCCTTGTTTTTCTGCGGGCTTGGGGCGGGCAGCAACCGGCTGGTCGGCGCTGCGGCCCGCAGGACGGAGATAGCGGCATCTTGAATTTTATAGTCATCATCCAAATCCGGACTTTCCGCGAGTCCGATGCGGATGCAAGCCTCGCGGTCCGAAGGCGCGGGAACGTTTTCTGGCAGACGGTTGGCAACACGACAAAGGCCCGGCATTCCGGTATCGGAATGCCGGGCCTTGCTGCGTCCGGGCCGTCCACCCGGACGGCAGGGGCCGCATGCGCGGGACGGGCTTCCCGCGGCTTAACCGGCCTGCTGCTCGAACAGCCGGGCGATTTCGATAATGACGTTTGTCGCTTTGACCATATCGTCGACCGAGACGTATTCGTAGCGGCCGTGGTAGTTTTCCCCGCCGGTGAAGATGTTGGGCGTCGGCAGCCCCATATACGACAGCTGCGAGCCGTCCGTGCCGCCGCGGATCGGCTTGACGTCCGGGCGGATGCCGAGATTCTCCATCGCCTGCTTCGCGATGTCGACGATGTGGCGGGCGGGCTCGATCTTTTCCCGCATATTGAAGTATTGATCCTTCAGTTCCAGCTCGATGCGCTCCGCGCCGACCTTCGCTCTCATCTCGTCGACCAGGGAGGAAATGAGCGCTTTGCGGGCTTCGAACCGCTGCCGGTCGAAATCGCGGATGATATAGCGAAGCACCGTTTCTTCCACGTCCCCTTGGAAAGACAAGAGGTGGAAAAAGCCCTCGTAGCCCTCCGTCCGCTCCGGCGCTTCGTCCGCCGGAAGCCGGTTGTGCAGCTCCATCGCCAGCTTGATGGAGTTGATCATTTTGTCCTTGGCCGTGCCGGGGTGCACGTTTTTCCCCTTGAACGTGATCTTGGCCGCGGCGGCGTTAAAGCTCTCGTACTGCAGCTCGCCAAGCGGTCCGCCGTCCATCGTGTACGCGTACTCGGCGCCGAAGGCGGCGACGTCGAACCGGTGCGGCCCGCGGCCGATCTCCTCGTCCGGGGTGAAAGCGACCCGGATCTTGCCGTGCTTGATTTCCGGGTGCTGCAGCAAATAGTCCATGGCCGTCATGATTTCGGCGATGCCCGCCTTGTCGTCGGCGCCGAGCAGCGTCGTGCCGTCCGTCGTGATCAGCGTATGCCCAACGTAACGGGCGAGATCGGGAAAATCCCGGGGCGACAGCACGATCCGCTGCGCTTCGTTCAGGACGATGTCCTTGCCGTCGTAGCGTTCGACGACTTGCGGCTTCACGCCTTTTCCGGTAAATTCGGTCGCCGTGTCCATATGCGCGAGGAAGCCGATGACGGGCACTTCTTTGTCCGTATTCGCGGGCAACGTGGCCATCACGTAACCGTTGCCGTCGATCGTGACGTCCTGCATGCCGATCGATTTCAGCTCTTCGGCCAGCATGCGGGCCAGCGTCCATTGTCCCTCCGTGGACGGGCACGTATCGCTGCTGTCATCGGACTGCGTATCCACCTGCGCATAAGCGGTTAATCTGCGGATCAGGTCTTGTTTCAACGACGGTTCATCTCCTCGCGAGACTGATTTTTTACCTTTCTTTTACCTTTCATTGTAAACCGTTCCCGCGCGGAAAACAAAAAATATCTTGCGTTCCTCGCCGGCCGCCCGGATTGACAACCGGATCGTCTCTAAATATGATAATAGCATACTAATAAGAATGTTAATATCACTTTTTGGAGGGGGATCGGACGGGGATGGGCAGCGAAAACGAAATTTTCCGCGCCGTCCGCGAGCTTGCGGCGGAGCGGCCGGCGGACCGGATCGGCTATGCCGATATCGCCCGCCGGGCGGGCGTGCACTGGACGACCGTTCGGCGGCGGCTTGGCGATAAGCGCGAATTGAAGCGGCTGCTGCTTCAGACGCAGGAGGAGCTCGGCATTTCCGGCGAAGACGGGCGAACCCGCTTGCTGGATGCGGGCATTCGGGTTTTTGCCAGGCATGGCTATGCGGGAGCGACCATGGACCAGGTGGCTGCGGAAGCGGGACAGACGAAGGGGGCCGTTTACTGGCATTTCGCGAACAAAGCCGAGCTTTACCTGGCCATTTGCAGGCGGAATCTGGAGCAGCAGGCGCGGGTTGTGCCGCAGCAGGCGGAAACGATTGTCGGTGCCGGGCGGCCGGAGGAAGCTTTGGCGGAGTGGCTGTCGGAACAGCTCCGCCACTGCATGGCGGTGCCGGAGCGTCCGCTGCTGTTTTTCGAGTTTTTGGTTTCGAGCCGCGATCCGGACGCCAGGGAGAGCTTGCGGCAGGCGTTCGCAACGTTTTATGGCGCTGTCGCCGGCATGTTTGCGGGCTTGCAGGAGCGGGGCGCGCTGCGGGCCGATGCGGATCCGCGCTCGCTGGCGGTGTTTATTCAAACCGTCCTGAACGGTCTTCTGGTTTCCTGGATGCTGGCTCCCGCAGAGCTGGAAGCGGAGCGGTTCGCTTCGGATGCCGCCCGCCTGCTGTGGAACGGGCTTGCGCCCATCGGGAAGCCGGTTGAATTCCGGGGACGGACCTAGGAGGCGAGCATATGGCGGTTTACGGTTGGCTCCTGTCGGCCATTTTCGTGTTTTGGCTTGTATCGTACGGGTACGGCAAGCGCCGGGTGCATCGGGCGGAACGGACCTATCGGCCCGCCGGACGCTTCGTGTCCGTCCAGGGCGTCAAGCTGCATTACACCGAAGCGGGAGAGGGAAGACCGGTCGTTTTTCTGCACGGCGGGGTGCTGGACGGCCGCGATTTCGACGAAGCGCTAAGGCTTTGCGCGGCCGGAGGGCGGCGGGCGCTGGCTTTCGACCGCCCCGGCTACGGACACAGCGAACGGCCGCGAGGCCCGAGGCTGACGCCGATGAAGCAGGCGGAACTGATTCACGAGGCGCTCAAGGAACTCGGGATTGAGCGGCCCGTCATCGTCGGGCATTCCTGGAGCGGACTTCTGGCGCTTGCGTACGCGCTGCGTTATCCGGAAGACACCGCCGGAATCGTCACGCTCGGAGGGGGCATGTACAAAGAAGGGTATCCCGCCGGCCGATGGGATCCCGTCTCCGTATTGGCCGTTTTGCCGGTTTTGGGCGATTTGGCGCTGCACGCCCTATTGGCGGCGCTCGGACCATTGGCGGCCCGCGGCATGCTGAAGGCGACCTTCGCTCCCGAGCCCGTGCCGCAAGCGTACCTCCGAAGAGCGCTGGCTCTCTGGCTCCGTCCGTCCCAGTTCAAGGCCAATCGCGAGGATGTGCTCGCGTTCGTTCCGGCGGCGGAAGCGCTGAGCCCGCGCTATGCCGAAATCCGCGTGCCGACCGTGATCGTCGTCGGGGAGAACGATCCTTTTTCGACGAAGGAACACAGCTTCCGGCTGCATCGCGAGCTGGCCGGTTCGAGGCTGATGGTTTTGCCCGATGCGGCCCATATGATTCCGCAGCATCATCCGGAGGAAACGGCGAAAGCGGCGGAGCTGGTTTTTGCGCTGGAAAGCGAGGCTGGTCCCTCAATGGCAAACAGACCGCAGGAACCGGGCGCATGAAGCCCATCAGGCCCAAATTGGATACGATATAGAATAGGCCCAAAAAGGCAGGGCATCCGGCAATCGGCGGTTCAGGTTAACCGGGTGTCCTGTTTTTTCGTCCGCTTGACATGAAACCAAAAGGTTTCGTAAAATCAAAAAGCGAAACCTATCGGTTTCATATTCGCATCCAAAACCGGCGTTTTGCCGAAACCGGATTTTCAGACAGGAGGAATAACCATGGATCAGCAGAAGCAGGCGCTTCCCGATATTCGCAAGACGCTGGTGCTGAATGCTTCGATCGACAAGGTGTGGGCGGCCGTCGCCACCGCGGAGGGCATCGCCGCCTGGTTCATGCCGAACGACTTCAAGCCGGAGCTCGGCTACGAGTTTACGTTGCACGCCGGGCCGTTCGGCGACTCTCCTTGCAAGGTAACCGAGCTAGACCCGCCGCATCGCTTGGCTTTTCGATGGGGCAAGGACTGGACGCTTGCCTTCGAATTGAAGGAGCGGGACGGGAAAACCGAATTTACGCTCATCCATTCCGGCTGGGACCCCGAAAAGGTAACGGAATTCAACGAGTCTCACCGGGTGGTGCGCGAGCGGATGGACAACGGCTGGAGCGGACTGGCGGAGAAGCTCCGCGCGTACGTCGAGGGTTGACATGCCGGCATCCGCTGCTCGCAAGCACGATGTCTTCCAGGCGCTCGCCGACCCGACCCGCCGCAGCATGATCCGGCTGCTCGCAGACGGGGAGCTGCCCGTTACGGCGATCAGCGGGCATTATCCGATTAGCCGGACGGCCGTATCCAAGCATCTGCGCGTCCTCGCGGAGGCGGGGCTGGTGAAGGAGCGGAAGGTCGGCCGGGAGACGCGCTACCGGCTGGAGCCCGATCCGCTGCTCGAGCTAAAGCGCTGGCTGTCCTATTTCGACCGGTATTGGGACAACAAGCTGTCCGCGCTTAAGCGCATGGTCGAAGCGGGCGGAGAGGACGGAGAAGACGGATGGGGACCGGCGGAATGGAGGAAGCCCAAGAAGGACGCATGACCCCAAAAACCGTTCGGAAGCGAAGGCATTCGCTCCGGACGGTTTTTTTTGAACGTTGCGAAAGACGGGATTCTCCCAACGGACGCTCCCCGAAGGCGTACGAAACGGCCGTTATGCGTACCGCAAAAATTCGCGCGGCAAGTGACTTTACCGTAGCTGCAGGGGAACTTTCCGCCGAAGGCGGCGATTCAAGCGTCTTAAAAGAAGCCGCGTAAAGCGGGAGTACCGGGATTGGCAACCATTCCCGTCCGGACACCGTTCGCGTTTTTCTTAAGCATTCGCGCCTTTTTTGATAAAATGGGACAAAAGATTGCAACGTCAAGCGGAGGAGACAGACGACAGTGCCGCAGTCATCCGAGTATACCCGCCGGATCGCGGGGTTGTGCCTTCTGGCCGGCAAGATCATGATCGAAAACGGCGCGGAAACGTACCGGGTCGAGGATACGATGACGCGGATCGCCCGTGCTTACGGCTTGCCGCGTTCGCACAGCTTCGTGACCCCGACTGGCATCATTTTCACGATCGAAGGAGCCGAGGGGGAAGGGGCGGATTCGTTCACCAGCCTCAGCCGCATTACGAACCGCGCGACCGACCTGCAAAAGGTCATGGAAGTCAATGCCATTTCCCGGCGCATCGGCGCCGGCGAACTGTCGGCCGACGACGCATACCGGCTGCTCAAGGAGACGGAAAGCGGGGGCAAGGGTTATCCCGCCTGGCTGAAAACGGCCGCGGCGGCGGTGGCCAGCGGCTGCTTTCTCATCATGTTCGGGGGGAGCTGGAACGACTTCGTTCCCGCGATGGCGGCCGGAGGAGCGGGGTATTTGGCCTTGATTTGCGCTTCCGGACGAATCGCGATCAAGCTGTTTGCGGAGTTTGTCGCCTCCTTCGCCGTGGGATTGCTGGCGTGCCTGTTCGTGCTGGCCGGCTGGGGCCGCGAGCTTGACTCGATTGTCATCGGCTCGGTGATGCCGCTCGTGCCCGGGGTGCTGATTACGAATGCGGTCCGGGATTTGATGGCCGGCCATTTCGTATCCGGGCTGTCCAAAGGAGCCGAAGCGCTGCTGACCGCGTTTGCGATCGGGGCGGGCATCGCGATCGTGCTCGCCTTGCGCGGAGGGGTGGCGCTATGACGGCGTTCGTGCAGCTGTTGACCAGCTTCGTCGCTTCCGCCGCTTTCGGGCTGTTGTTCAATGTGCCCCGCCGCCATCTGGCGCCCGCCGGGGCGGCCGGGATGATCGGGTGGATGATTTATTACGGCTTGCAGCAGGCCGACGCCAACCCGGTGCTGGCGACATGGCTCGCGTCGCTTGCCGTTTCGCTTGCAAGCCAATGGCTCGCCAGAAGGCTGAAAGCGCCGATTACCGTCTACAACGTTTCGGGCATTGTGCCGCTCGTGCCCGGCGGCGTCGCGTACGCGGCGATGCGGAATGTGGTCCAGAACCACTACGACCTTGCGGTGCAGCAGGCGTTTCAGGCGTTCACGCTTTCGGGGGCGATCGCGTTCGGCCTCGTGCTGTCCGAGGTCATCCATCTTTCCTTCCGCAAGATCAAGGCATAGCGGACCGTACGTTCCGGCCGGCGGCAAGTCCTGGTCTCGGGTCCGATTGATTTTCCCTTTCGTTCTCAGTATGATGAAACCGCTGCGCGCAAAAACCGGAACCCTCATTTTATCAAAAAAGGTGTGAACGCTGTTGGATTGGTTGGAGTTGCTCAAGTCGGTTGTTCTCGGGGCGGTTGAAGGTTTGACGGAATTCGCGCCCGTATCGTCCACCGGGCATATGGTCATCGTCGACGACATGTGGCTTCATTCGGAGCAGTTTTTGACCAAGCCCGTCGCCAACACGTTCAAGGTTGTCGTCCAGCTCGGCTCGATTCTGGCCGTTCTGTTCGTTTTCAAGGACCGGTTTTTGGATCTTCTCGGGCTGAAAAAGCTGAAAGGGCAGGAAGGCGGGCGGCAAAGCCGGCTGAACCTGCTGCAAGTCATCGTCGGGTTGCTTCCGGCTGCCGTGTTGGGCTTCTTGTTCGAAGACTACATTGACGAATATCTGTTTTCTACGGAGACGGTTTTGATCGGCTTGGTGGCCGGGGCGCTGCTGATGCTGGCCGCCGACCGGTTTGCGCCCAAGCGCGCGAAGGCCGAAACGGTGGACCAGGTCACATACAAGCAGGCGCTGCTGGTCGGCTTGTTCCAATGCGTCTCGCTCTGGCCGGGCTTCTCGCGATCCGGATCGACGATTTCCGGCGGGGTGCTGCTTGGCATGAGCCATCGGACTGCCGCCGACTTTACCTTTATTATGGCCGTGCCGATCATGGCCGGAGCGAGCTTCCTGTCGCTGGTGAAAAATTGGGAATACTTTACCGCGGAATATCTTCCGTTCTTCATCGTCGGCTTCATCAGTTCGTTCGTGTTCGCGTTGATTTCGATCCGTTTCTTCCTGAAGCTGATCGACCGTATCAAGCTGGTGCCGTTTGCGATTTACCGCCTCGCGCTGGCGGTTGTGCTTGCCCTTATTCTGTATCTGTAAAGAAAAAAACGGGGGGCTATCTCAACGGATAATCCCTGCAAAGCCAGTCCCAAGAACAATGAACCTCCATAAACCGCTTTTACAATGGGTTTTTGGAGGTTCATTTCGTATGATGAGGCCAGCCAAAGTGATCTGGTTGGCCTTTTTCATTAGCTGCGTTAGCCGGGAGAACGTACCTCGTTGAACAAACGGTTCTCCCGTCATCCCCTTTATCCGTCCCGCCGGAGCGGTTGGTTGTGAATGCAGTTGCTTTAACGGCAATTGCAAAGCCCGATTTCGCGCGCACGCCCGATTTAAGTGCCAAAGCGGCAATTAAATCCGGTACATGGCCAGCCGGAACGGGTAGACGGCGCTGTAGTTGCTTTAACAGCAATTGCAAAGCCCGATATCGCGCGTTCCCCCGATTTAAGTGCCATAGAGGCAATTAAATCCGGTACACACAGCCCGCCGGAGCGGATGAGCGGGAATGCTCGCCGCTTGCGGCGTTCAGCCGATTTTTTCGACGGTCTCCGCGGTTTCCGCCGTTTCTACCGTTTGCGCCGATTGCACCGATTGTACCGCTTGCCCCGATTGTTCCGCCGATTGCGCTGTCTCCGCCGGCTCCGTACCGGCCGTTCTCGGCTCGCGCACGATTTTGACTTCCTGGAACGTGATTTTGTTGCTGAGGATATAATCCGGAATATCCCGATGCCTATGGGATTCCTTAAACGCGCTGCTCCTGGTCCACGCCTGGAAATCCTCCTTGCGCCGCCAGCGGGTCACGACGCTGACTTCCTCGTAATCCTTCGTATTTTCCGTCAGCAGCACTTCCAGACCGAGAAAGCCTTCCATGAATTCGACTTTGCCCACCTTGTCAAACCGTTCGATCAGCTTGTGCGCATGGCCTTTCTTAATTTGGGATGTGTTCGTCACGATAACCATCGTCGAGTCCTCCTTGGCCTTTTGGACCGGTATAATAATGGGATAATCCTCTTCAAACCTGACTTTGGCGTCAATATCGTAGACATACCGGAGAAACCGCGGGGTGATGACCTTGCGCGGCTCTCCTTCCGCGACCACCAGGCCGTGCTTCATCGCAATCAGATAATGGCAGTACGCCGCCGCTTGCTGAAGATCGTGCAGCACCATCACAATCGTCAAGCCCCATTCGCGGTTGAGGCGCTGCAGCATCTCCATCACATCCAACTGATGGGACAAATCCAGAAACGTGGTCGGCTCATCCAGCAGCAGAATGCCGGTTTTTTGGGCTAAGGCCATCGCGATCCGGACCTTTTGCTGCTCGCCCCCGGACAACGTATGGAACAACCGGTCCCGGTGCTTCTCTGTACCCGTCGCCTCCATCGCCCATTCGATCGCTTCCCGGTCTTCCGCCGACATCCGGTTTTCCCAGAACCGCTTGTGCGGCGAGCGGCCGTAGGCGACAATCTCCTGCACCGTCAAATCCGGAAACCACTCTTTGGACTGCGGCAGCATCGTGAGCGCCCGCGCAAACTCCGCGGGCTTAAACGTTTGAACCAAGCGGTCGCCGACGCGAATCTCGCCGCCGTCCGCCGCGGCCAGCCGGGAGACGATCTTGAGCAAAGTCGATTTGCCGGAGCCGTTCGGGCCGACGATCGCGGTCATTTTCCCTTCGGGGATCGAAACCGTGACGCCGTCCAACTGAAAGTGCCCGAGATCAAGCTGCAGGTGTTCCGTTTGAATCGCCGTCATATGAGCCGCTTCCTCCTCCGCAGCAGGATCAGAAAGAACGGTGCGCCAAGGCAGGCGAGCAAGATCCCGACCGGCAGCTCGATCGGGTCGAACCACGTCCGGGCGGCCGTATCCGCAAGCGTCACCAGCGCGGCGCCGCCGGCAACGGACAGGGGCAGCAGGTATCGGTAATCGTCGCCGACCAGAAGGCGCATGGCGTGGGGGACGACCAGTCCGACGAAGCTGACGAGTCCGGCGACGCTGACTGCGGTTCCGGCGAGCAGGGAGGCGAGCAGGATGAGCAGCATCCGCTGAAGCTCGACCCGCTGGCCGAGCAGCTTGGCGGAGTCGTCGCCGAGCAGAAGCAAGTTGGCCGGCTTGATCGCCGGTACCGACAGCAGCAGTCCGGCAACGGCGTAAGGGGCCATGAACCGGAGATGATGCCAGCTGCGTCCTTCCAGCCCGCCCGCAAGCCAGGGGATCACCGCTTGCACCCGGTCGCTGTAGACGACCATCAGCCCGCTTGTCACCGCTCCGAGCAGCGCATTGACGGCGACGCCCGCAAGCACGATTTTGACGGGAGAAGCTCCTTTATCCCATGCGAGAAAATAGACGGCCAGCGAGGAGGCCAGCGCTCCCGCAAATGCGGCGGCCGGAAGCCAAAATCCGGCCTGCGGCCACACGACCATCGTCAGAATGGCCGCAACGCCGCCGCCCGCGGAAACGCCGATCACGCCGGGATCGGCCAGCGGATTGCGCATGACGCCTTGCAGCAGCGCGCCGGCCGCGGCGAGACAGGCGCCGACCAGAAGGCCGATCGCCACTCTGGGCAGCCGCAAGTCGATCAGGATCTGACGGTAGAGCGGATCCCCGCCCGACAAGAACACCGTCCAAATCTCTTGCGGCGGAATCGATACCGAGCCGTAGTGCAGACCGTAGAGCACGGTTAAAAGGAGAACAAACGGCAGGGCCCAGACGATGCGCTTGCGCCTTTTGCTTAACGTAAGGCTGCTCATCCCGTCACTTCACCGCCCGGAAGATGCTCTGGAGCCGATCGATGGCTTCCGTCACTCGCGTCCCCGGGTTGGTGCCGAACAGGTCGGAAGGCAGAACGTCCACCCGGCCGTTGCGAACCGCGTCCAGATCGTTCCAGGCGGCGTTTTTCTCCATTTCCTTCACAAAGCTGGCCCGAACCGCTTCCGGATCGCCGTGCGTCATGATCAGAATATATTGCGGGTTCGCTTGCATGATGCGTTCGACGTTCAGTTGGGCGTATTGCGGGAAGCTCTGCAAGCCGGGGAAATCGGCGGCAATATTGACCCCGCCCGCCAATTCCAGCAGATTGCCCCCCAGCGATTTCGGCAGGGCGGCCATATTCGTGCCGGGCGTACCGTAAACGAGCAGCACCCGGGGCTTGGGGTCCGGCGCTTGCGCCTTCGCCTCGTTCAGCTTCGCATCGATGTCCGCGATCAGCTTTTTCGCTTGTTCCTGCTTTTGCAGCATGTCGCCGAACAGGGCGATTTGCTTCTTGATGTCGTCGACCGAATTGGCCTCGGTTAACACCATTTGGGCCCCTAGGCCTTCGATGGCCGGAACGTCCTTCGCATTCAACGAGACATTGCCGAGCACGACATCGGGTTTTACGAGCGTAATCTTCTCCAGGTCGACTTGATGCGTGGAGCCGATCTGCTCGACCTCGGCCGCCTCGGGAACCGGAAGCGGTCCGGCGGAAGTCGGCCTGCCGACCAGCTTTCCGCCTAACGCGTAGACGATATCCATATCCCCGTTGCTCAGGGCTACGATATTCTCCGGCACTTTCGAAAAAACGATCGTCCGGTCCGCAAAGTCCCGGATCGTCATGAGCGGTTTTTCTCCAGTGGCGCCGGCCGCATTGGGCGTTCCCGGACTTCCCGAGCCCCCGGCATTCTGGCATCCCGCCATGGCAAGCGAGAGGAGGGCAAGCCCCCATATCTTGAATCGTTTCATGTATCCATTCCCCTGCAATTATTGAGATTTGTTCTCAATGATAATGAGAATCGTTCTTGATGTCAATATCTTCTAGTGGTATACTCGAATCGTTCCGAACAAGTCGAGGTGATGGGATGAAGTAGAATCGGTGTCATCCGGAATAGGCGGAGTGAGGGTGAAGTCCGCAGCAGGCGGCATTTTTTTAAACCCCTATATTGAGAATGATAATCATTGATAAAAAGGGGATGTCCAAACGAAAGGAGGTTGTTTGCTCCCGATGAGACGGCTGTTTCAAATTCTGGGCGCATGGGTGCCGCTTGTCTGGCTTGCGGCGTTGCTTGCGTCCTGTCCGACGGCGCTGGCGGCCTCCGACCTGGCCGACGGCACGTATACGATCGATTATGTGATCAAAAGGGCGGACGACGATTCCGTTTCGATTGCAAACGATTACTTCGACAAACCGGCCGAGATGACGGTGGAAAACGGCGCGGCGACCGTAAAAATCCGCATGAACCACAGCGCATGGATTACGGAATTCATGGTTCCCGTAAGCGGTTCCTATGTGGATGCGCCCGTCGTGGCCAGCGACAAGGAGGCGGATACCCGCACGGTGCGTTTTGGCGTTGACGATCTGAGCTCGCCGCTTGCGGTGAAAATGCACGTGACGGTCGAATCGATCGATTACGACCATGATTATACGGTGCGGTTCGTGTTCGACACGGGCAGCGCCAAGCTTGTGAAAGCGGCGGATAAGCCTGCCGATAAGCCGGCGGGAACGGCGAAATCGGAAGCGCCGGCCCAAGCCGCATCGGGCAACGCGTCCGGAGCGCCTGCCGGTTCGGGGGGGAACGCGAAAGCGGGAGCTGCGGCGGGCGCAGGCGTCTCCAAAGGCGTTACTGCAGGCGCTTCTGCAAGCGCGCCTTCATCCCCGGCTCCGGCCAAGGGCGCTGCCGCTCCGGCAGGGAATTCGGGAAGCGGCAAGTCCGGCTCCCCGTCCGCTTCCGCTTCAGCTAGCAGCTCAGCATCCGGAGCTTCGCCGCTTCCGGCCGGCTCGGCAGCGGGCGCTTCGGCCGGCGAGAAAACCGCCGCGCCGCCGTCGGCCGCCGAGGCCATGCCGTCCGCCGAAGCCGCTTCGCCTGCGGCAGCGGCTCCGGCCGCCTCCGCTTCCGCAGAAGCGGCGGCAAGCAGCCCGGCCGCCGAGCTTGCGCCGCCAACGGCCGGGCAGAATGCGTCGGCCGGCGAAGCCGCCGAAGCGGAGTCCGGCGCCCCCGCCGTATCGCCGGAGGATAAGGTCCCCGGCCGCCTGAACGCGGGCGCGGCCGCGCTGGTGCTCGGACTGCTTGTGCTGTCCGGCGCCGCGACGGCGTATTTGCTGCGCAGAGCCAAGCTTCGCAAACGCTCCGCGGCCGATCCGGCCCCGGAACAATCGACTTAATAGGCAAAGGAGAAGAGTGACCTTGAGTAAGCCCTATGTAAAATTGATTGCGTTATGGACAGCGGTGCTTACGCTTGTTGCCGGATTGCACCTCGTTCCGGGAACAGCCTCCGCCGCGTCGAATCCGTCGGTCTCTTCCGCGGTTTATCAAGACGGCACTTATTCGGTCAATTATACGGTGTACAAAGTGGATGCCGGAACCGGCCTCGGAACCGACACGCCATCCCAGATGGACACCTTTATGGACAAGGATGCGAAAGCCGAAGTTCGCATCGCAAACGGCGAAACCTGGGTGACCGTCGTGCTGAACCAGGCGAAATGGTGGGTTTCGCTGGAGGTGGACAGCGGCGACGAGAAAGGGCCTGACGACGAGAAATATCCGGCGGTGACGGTCGTCAGCGAAGATCCGGCCGCCAACAAACGGACGGTCAAGTTCAAAGTCAAGGACATAGGCGCAAGAACGAAGGCTTACGTACATGTCGACGCATCGGATACGGTACCGGGCTACAACCACAAGTACGATGTCGAATTCGGATTCGATACCTCCTCCATTCCGCTCGCGTCCGTAGGTCCGGCGGAACCGGCGCTTGCGGACGGCGCGTATACGATCGGTTTTCAGGCTTTGCACGCTACCATAGACCAGCCGTCGTCGATGAACGCCTATTTCCTGGCGCCCAAGCGGCTCACGGTAAAAGGCGGGAAAAAGCTGGTTACAGCCACGCTGAAAGACAGTTCGGTGATCAAGGAGTTCAAAGTGTCGGCGGACGGCGAGAACTTTGTGGAAGCCGCAACGCTGAGCGCGGATGAGAAGGCCGACACCCGCGTCGTGCAGTTTGAAGTCGCCAAGCTGAGCGATGTGCTCAAGGCGAAAGTGCACATCGTCACGTCTTATGTCCGCGATGGCGTTGAAACGCCATACGAGATGACCCACGACATTCGCCTGGCGTTTGATCTCGACAGCATCGCGCCGACGCTTGCGGACGGCGAGTACAACGTATCGCTGACCCTTCCGGACAACGTCAAGGATTACGTGGACGGCTCCCTGGGGCTGTCGGTGCAAAACGGCCAATATGTCGTGACCTTCAAAACGGTCCAAGGCTCGACCATTTCCAAGCTGCAAAAAGCGGGCAGCAGCGATTTCATCGAACCGATAACGTCCGCAGTCGCGGCGCTGGCCGCCACTACGACGAAAGCGGCGCAGTTCAAAATCGACGATCTGAACGCCGCTTATACCGCATACCTGAGGATTGACGGGGAAGAATCCGAACGTCCGTTCGAAGTCCGGTTAAGCGGCGCTACGCCGGTTGACGAAGACGACGAAGGGAACGGAAATCCGGGAGGCGGAGGCGGAAGCGGCGGTTATCTGCTGTCCGACGGCCTTTATACGATGGATTTTACCGTCTTGAAGAAAGGGACGACCGAACCGTCCGTCATGAACGGCTATGTGGTCAACACGGCCAAACTCAGGGTCGAAAACAAAGTGAACTACGTGGCGGTCACCCTGAAGCAAAGCAAGGAGATTACCGCGTTCACCGTAAACGGAATCACGCCGAATACGATCGAAAGCGACCCGGTGGCGAACACCCGCACGGTCGAATTCGAAGTTGCCGATCTTACGGCGATTATTCCCGCCTGGGTGAAGGTCGAATGGCCGGAATACAACTATTTCCACGATTACGAAGTCGATCTGAAGTTCGGGGCGCCCCGTCCGGTGCTGAACAAAATTGAAATCGGCGATAAGAAGTCCGAAGAGAACGGCAACGATGCCGCCGGCGGCGACGGCAACGGCGGTACGGCCGGCAAGACGGTTCAATTGAGCGACATTCAGTACCACTGGGCCAAAGGCGCGATCGACGAAGCGGTGAAGCTCGGCTTTGTAACCGGCTTCCCGGACGGCACGTTCCGGCCCGACGCGCAGGTCAGCCGCGCCGAGTTTGCGGCGATGATCGCCCGGGCGCTCAAGCTGGAAAGCGCGGCCAACGGGCTGACCTTCAAGGATCTCGGCAGCATTCCGCCCTGGGCCAGACCGTATATCGCGCAGGCGGTGGAGGCCGGTCTTCTGAACGGCTATGCGGACGGTACGTTCCGTTCCTTTCATCCGATTACGCGCGCCGAGATCGCCGTCATTCTGGTCCGCGCGCTCGGCATCGAGCCCGACGAAACGGCGGCGCCGCCGTTCAAGGATGCGGACCAGGTCCAATCCTGGGCCCGTCCTTATGTCGCCACGGCTTACAAGAAGGGCCTGATCGGCGGCAAATCGAACGAGCTGCTGAAACCCAACGACAGCGCGACGCGGGCGGAAGCGGTCACGTTCATCCTGCGGCTGCTGAAGCAAAAGCCGTAATCGTCGTCTTCAAGTGCGGCGAAACTCGCGGGGGTGCCGGCTGCCGGCATCCTTCGCGTGTTTTGCCGGCATGAAGAGAAAGCAAAGGGGATTGAAACGATGAAGAAAAAAACCAGCGCCGTGCTATGCCTGCTTTTGCTCCTGTTTGCGGCCGGCTGCGGGTCGTCCGCGACCGAAGGCGCTTCGTCTCCGTCTCCTTCCGCTTCCGCGCAGGCGAGCCAGGCAAACCCGCCGGCCGAACCGCACCGCATCGTATCTACGACCGTCGCCGTGACGCAGATCATGGATGCGCTCGGCATCGACCTCGTGGGCGTGCCGACCAGCTCCAAGACGCTTCCCGCCCGCTACAAAGGCGTGACGAAGGTCGGCAATCCGATGAGCCCGGATATGGAAATCGTCAAGTCGCTGAAGCCGACGGAGGTGCTTTCCGTCACGACGCTGAAGTACGACCTGCAGCCCAAATTCGAGAGCGCGGGCATTAAGGCGCGCTTCGTGGATTTGACCAGCTTGGCTTCCATGCAGAAAGCGATCGCAGACATCGGCCGCAAGTACGGCAAGGAAGAAGAAGCCAAGGCGCTCGTAACGAAATACGACGAGAAGGTTGAGGAGGTTAAAAAGGCGGTCGAAGGCAAGCCGCATCCCAAAGTGCTGATTCTGATGGGCGTGCCGGGAAGCTATCTGGTCGCGACGGAGCATTCCTACATCGGAGATCTTGTCAAAATAGCCGGCGGGGTGAACGTCGTGCAGGGAGAGACGGTGGAGTACCTCGCTTCCAACAGCGAATATTTGCACCGGTCCAATCCGGACGTCATTCTGCGCGCGGCGCACGGCATGCCGGACGAGGTGATCAAGATGTTCGACAAGGAATTCAAGGAGAACGATATTTGGAAGCATTTCAATGCGGTCAAGAACGGCCGGGTATACGATCTGGAAGAGGCGCTGTTCGGGACGACGGGAAATCTGGCGGCCGATAAGGCGCTGGACGCGCTAGTAGGGATGCTGTACCCATGACCAGGAAAGGGTGGAGCTTTGTCGTCGTCATTCTGCTGCTGCTCGCCGCTATCGTGCTTTCGATGGCGATCGGCAGCATCAAAGTCGGCTTTGCGGAACTGATTCGAGGGCTATTAACCGGGACCAACGAAAAGGTCGAGGTGATTCGGGATTTGCGTCTGCCGCGCCTGATCGTCGCGCTGTTTGTCGGCGCCTCGCTGGCGGTATCCGGCGTGCTGCTGCAGGCGGTCATGCGCAACCCGCTGGCGGATGCGGGCGTGATCGGCATCTCCTCGGGAGCCGGGCTCATCTCGCTGCTGTTCGTCACCCTTTTCCCGACGCTGTTTTTCTGGCTGCCGTTCTTTGCGTTTCTCGGCGGGGTTTTCGCCTGCTTTCTCGTCTATTCGCTCTCGTGGAAGTCGGGCTTAAGCCCGCTTCGGCTTGTGCTTGTCGGCATTGCCGTCAACGCCACCTTTACGGGGCTGGGACAATCGTTCAACTACCGCGGAAGCTATGCGGTGACGAGCGTCAACCAGGCGACGACCTCGATCTTTACGCTGAAAACGTGGACGGACGTGCAGACGATGCTCATTTACGGCACCGCCGGCCTCGTGCTGGCCATGCTTCTGTCCTCGTGGTGCAATCTGCTCGCCATGCAGGACAAAACCGCCCGGAATCTGGGTCTGCATGTCCATCGCGCCCGGCTGCTCGTCTCGGCTGTCGCCGTGCTGCTCGCCGCCGTCGCGACCGCGATCGGAGGGCTGATCGCCTTCGTCGGACTGCTCGTTCCGCATATCGCCCGTTCGCTGGTCGGCTCGAACCACAGGACGCTGATCCCGTTTTCGGCGCTTTCGGGCGCGCTTCTGATCTTGACGGCGGACACGCTGGGCAGAACCGTGCTGGCTCCGACCGAAATTCCGGCTTCCATTATCATGACGGTCATCGGCGGCCCCTTCCTCATTTTCCTGCTTAGAAGGAGCGCGCATATGCATGGAGATTCATAACGTTGTCTTTTCCTACGACAAGAAGACGGATCAGTTGAAAGGCGTTTCCGGCAGCGTTCCGAAAGGCAAAATCACGACGATTATCGGCCCGAACGGCTGCGGCAAGTCCACCCTGCTCGGCGTCATGTCGGGCAACCATCTTCCGGGCGGGGGCCAGGCGGTGTTGGACGGCAAGGCGATTCACCATTACAAGCCCAAAGAACTGGCGCGCAAGCTGGCGGTCGTGCACCAGCAGAACGGCGCGCCTTCGGACATGACGGTGGAGCGGCTTGTCGCGTACGGACGCATGCCGTACCGGACGATGTTCGGCGGCGACCGGGAGGAGGACGAGCGGGCGGTCGACTGGGCGCTGTCCTGCACCAATCTGGAGGCCAAACGCAAGCTGCCGATCGATAGGCTGTCCGGAGGGGAAAGGCAACGGGTATGGGTGGCGATGGCGCTGGCGCAGAAGACGCCGATTCTGTTTCTCGACGAGCCGACGACCTACCTGGACATCTATTACCAACTCGAGATGCTCGAATTCATCCGGGAGCTGAACCGCAAGCACGGGCTTACGATCGTGATGGTGCTGCACGACATCAATCAGGCCATCCGCTACAGCGACAAGATTATCGTCATGAAGGACGGGCGGATCGTGGCCGCGGGCGAGCCCGAAGACGTGATTACGGAGCGCGCCATCCGCGAGATTTACGGGGTTGAAGCGATCGTCCGCCGGGAGCCGGAGGCGGGGCTGCACGTCATTTTGACGGGAATCCGGCCGCTCGTCCGGCCCTGAACGAAGGTTCCTGAGCGAAGGGACCCTTATTTTTATGGATTGAAAATCCCGCAGTTATCCCATATGATTTACATGACTGACTAATCAATCGAGAAATAGGATTGGAGACGTTCGGTAACGAATTTGACGAAGCCGATACCCGAAAGCGCTCGCCGCAAGCGACGGCGCGGACGGGCATATTTCGGATTGTTTGCGTGCGGTCGCGCCGAACGAAGGCGTTGACCGGTCCGGACCGTATGGGGGGAACAAGCATGATCGAAGTGAGCTGGAGCGACAGGCAGTACAAGGTCAAAAACGGAGACGGCGCCGTATGGGGAACGGAAACGTCCGCGTCGTGGACGCCGGTCGAGCTGCTCGAATGCTCGCTTGCGTTCTGCGTAGCGAAATCGCTGAATATCGTCATGGAGCGCGACGGGGTGGAAGCGGACGCATTCGTCGTGGCGGTCCGCGCCGCCAAGGCCGCAGCGGGAGTCCCGCGTCTGGAAAGCTTCGAGATCGACGTGGAGCTGCCGCCGCTGTTCGAACCCGATTATAAGGAGAAGCTGCTTCGGCACGCTTCGCAGCTCTGCACGATCGGCAATACGCTCAAGCGGGGAAGCGAATTGCGTTATGAATCGGAGTAACGGAGGAGCCCTATGCCGTTTATCCGGGCGCGAAGCGTCTTTGGGCGGCAATGGCGGCTGCATGACGAAGTCCGGCGGGAAAGAGAGGGTTCAAGATGGCGGAGGCAACGGCTGACCGGATCGAACAGCAAACGATTTATGGCGAGATCGCGGCCTTGAATCGGCATGCCGGCGATCGTTTGCGGCGCGCTTTTCGTTCTTCGGACAAAGCGGAGAACCGGATGTTCGCCGCGGCCGTGCTGACCGCGAGGCTCGAGCTGGCCCATCAGATCCGGTTCGGCAATGCGCCTCTCTGCGCCTTGCGGGCGTCGGTGCGCCGCGCGTTCGGCGTATTCGCCCGCGACATCGCCGAAGGCGACGTCATCGTGACCGCCGACCCGTACGCCGGCGGGACGGCCGGGCAAGCGTTGACGATGGCGATTCCCGTCTTCGTGAACGGCCAACTGACGCTGTTTCCGGCCATCCGGGCGCAGCTTGCGGATTCCGAGGGCGAACTGGCGGGCGGATTCAACCCGGCCGCCTACGAATGGTGGCAGGAGCGCGTCCGCATGACGCCGGTGAAGCTGTTCGCGGGCGGCAAACTGCAGCCTAACGTGTTTCGCTTCCTGACGGCCAGCAGCCGGACGCCGGATTGGCTCGGCGCCGATCTGGAGGCGATGCATTCCTGCTGCCGGGAGGCGCAGCGTTCGATCCTGAACCTGATCCGGCAATACGGTCAGGAGAAGGTTCTGCAGGCGGTTGACGGCATGATCCGCAATACGGAACAGGCATGCCGGTCCGGGGACATCAAGGTGAAATATTGATATTAATAATCCTTCTCATTGAAAAAGGGGTCCGCACACAGTATGATGATATCAATGAAAGCCAAAGGGCCAAAGGGGTTTTCCGATGTCGACCGAAATCGATTTTTCATGGATCCGCGGGTTTTTCCGTATCTCGCCCGAAGGTGCGGAGGAACCGATGCTGGAGCTTCCGGGGACGGACCTGCTCGACGGAAGCAAGCTGCTGCCCGCGCTGGAGGCGGCCGGCCGGATCGTCAGGGCGACCGGGCTCGAATTGCCGGCATCGTTTGCGGGATTGACCTTGTGCAACCTGTGCGCGGTCTCGCTGATCGTGATGGCGCGGCACAACCGGATGCCGGATTTGTCGCTGTCGAACCTGACGTTCCAGTTGGAATCGCAAGGGAGCTTTTTTTATTTCGGTTATAAAATCCACGATCTCCGTTGGAAGGATATACCCGAAAGCCCGGGAACGGAACGGGCGGCGTCTGCCGTGCAGGAGTGGATTCCCTGGTTCCGGGAAGCGGTGGTGCCCGCCGTCGAAGCGATTGCCGCAGGCGCGGGCGTGAAGCCGGAGTTGATATGGGGCCAGTTCGGCGGGCATCTTGCGAGGGTAAGGGAATTCGCCGTCCGGGAGGAACGCCGCGATGATGCGCTGACGAGGCTGGATCACGACGTTCGGACGTTAACCGGGCTGCCCGCGGAGCTGTTTCGCCGCAAGCGGAACCCGTTCGTGTACCGCCCCCGTTATATCGAAGACCCGTACCGGCCCGGCGAGCGGATGATGATGCGTTCGTCGTGCTGCATGTATTACTGCCGCGCCGAAGGAGCCAAGTGCTACAATTGCCCTCGGCTGACCTCGGAAGAGCGGGAATCGATGCGGCAGGCGATCGCCGCCCAGAACCGATAAGGGTCCGCCCGCACAAGCGCGCATGGCGGCGCGCGAACGGCGGAGCCGGGTCGCCGGATTCGGCTCTTGCCCGTTAAACCGGCTTCAGATCAGCCCGGCATACCGAAGCCCGCTCACGATGCCGCCCTCGTCCACCCTGGCGGTAACATAGTCGGCGTACGGCTTTAACTGCTCGTGAGCGTTGCCCATCGCGATGCCGAGTCCGACGAAGGACAGCATTTCCTTGTCGTTCAGCCCGTCGCCGAATGCGACGGCTTCCTCCGGCGCGATGCCCAGGTGCTTGAGCAACTGCTCGATGCCCCGCGCCTTGGACCCCCCGTTCGGCAGCACGTCCATCGCCTTCTGGTGCCAGCGCACGAGCCGAAGCTCGTTCAGCAGTTCCCCGTACAGATGCTCTTCATGCTCCTCGCAGTGAAGGAACGCCTGAAAAATCTCGTCCGTTTCCCAGAAAGAAGGGTTGAACCCCGGCAGTTCGACTTTAAGGGAACTGATCGATTCGATCACATGGGGATGGGCGTCCGCGTTGGCGAAATACCCCTCGCTTCCTTGGAAGACAAGCGGATGGCCGTGCGTAGCCGCCAGGCCGACAAGCGTTTCCAATGCGGTCCGCGGGATCGTATGCTTGTAGATCGGAGCGCCGTCGTGAACGACGTAGGCTCCGTTCAGGCTGATATAAGAGGCAATGCCGACCTCCGCCGCGATCGGTTGAAAGAAATAAGGGGCCCGGCCCGTGGCGATGGCGGTTACAATCCCTTTCTCCTGAAGCTCGCGGATCGCCTTGGCCGCGTCCCCGGGAATTCGCTTCTCTTCGTCCACCAATGTGCCGTCTATATCGAAAAATACGATTTTATATGCCATGCTCGCCATTCTCCTATCCCTATCCCGCTGTCTCTTTGTGTACCTCCTATCATAAAGCCGAAGACTCGGGCCTGGCAACCCTTCAACTTCTTTACATCGCGGCGAAATCCTGTTCCCTGTCGGCGGAAGCGAGGGCGGCTTTCATCTGTTGGCTGACCAGCTTTTGATAAAGCGGGTGGGTGTTCAGCAGCTCCTCATGCGTTCCCTGGCCGGTAATCCGGCCGCGTTCGAGCACGATGATTTGATCGGCTTCGAAAACGGTGGAAAGGCGATGGGCGATGACGAGGGTGGTCCGGTCTTTTTTCAAATTTTGCAGCGCCTGCTGCACGAGCGCCTCGGATTCGCTGTCCAGGCTCGAAGTCGCCTCGTCGAGCAGCAGCAGCTGCGGATTGCGCAGCAGCGCCCGGGCGATGGCGATCCGCTGACGCTGTCCGCCCGACAGCCGGACGCCGCGCTCGCCGACTTCGGTATCGTAGCCTGCCGGCAGTCTGGCGATGAATTCGGCCGCGTTCGCAAGCTCGGCGGCTTGCTTCAGCTCGCGGTCGTCGATCCGGCGGTCGATGCCGTAGCAGATATTGTCGCGAATCGTGCCCGACATCAGCGGACTGTCCTGGGATACGTAGCCGATCGCTTGCCGCCAAAGCGGCAGGGACAGGTCGGCGATGTCCGTTTCGCCAAGCCGGATGCGTCCCTCCGTTGGAGCGTAGAACCTTTCGATCAGCGAGAAAATCGTAGTCTTGCCCGCGCCGCTCGGCCCGACGAACGCAACGGTCTGGCCCGGCCGGATGGTCAAGCGGATGTCGGAAAGAATCCGCTTATCCGCGTCGTAGCTAAAGGAAACGCCGTCGAACACAAGAGGCTGGCTGAAATCCGGTTTCGCCTGCCGCTCCGATGCCGCGCGCCCTTCGTTGCCGGAGGGCTGTTCCTGCGGGGTGTTCAGCAGCTCGTGAATGCGTTCCGTCGCGCCCATCGCCTTTTGGAAAGCGGTGAAAAAGGACGCCATCATCGTAAACGGGGTGATGATCTGGAACAAGTAGATCAAGATCGCCACCAGCGTCCCCGCCGGCAAATCGCCGGAAGCGACCCGCGCGCCGCCATAGCCGATGATGACGACAAAGACGAGCAGGATGACGGTAGTCATGGCCGGAGCGGTGACGGCCTGATAGACGGCTTCCTTGAATCCGAAGCGCATCAGATTGTCGATCTGGCGGCTGCCGTTGGCCCGTTCCGCCGCCTGGGCATTGGAGGCTTTGACCAGCCGGATTTCGCTGAGGACGCGGCCGAGGCTCGCGCTGAAGCCGGCCATTTCATCCTGGGCCTGCAGGGAGATACGGTACATTTTCCGGCCGAACGGAACCAGCACAAGCATGGACAGCGGAATCACGGAGAGCAGGATGACGGTCATCTGCCAGTCCATCACAAACAGCAGGATGACGGCGCCGACGATCGAGACGATGCCGGATACGAGCGTGCCGAGATGGCTGGCGACCAGCGTCTTGATGGCGCCCGTATCCTGGGTGATCCGGCTCATCAGTTCGCCGGACTCATGCTTGTCGAAAAAGCCGACCGGCAGTTCGAGCGTATGGTTCCACAACCGCGTGCGAATGCCGGCGACGATGCGTTCCCCCGTCGCGTTCAGCAGGTAATGGGCGACGCCGCCCGCCAGCGCCTGCAGGACGAAGGCGCCGGCCAGCCCGGCGACGAGCATGGCGTTGAACCCGATTTCGGAAAAGCGGTTGATGAAATCGCGCGCGAACAAAGGGACGATCAATCCTGCCGCGGCTTCCAGCAGGCTGAGCAGGGCGGCGAAGACGATAATCCGCTTCACCGGCTTTCCGGTCTTAAGCAGCGCGATGAATTTCCTCCAGCTTTCAGGGGCGACGGCCGCTTGCTTGTCCATGACTACTCCTCCTTTTTTAATCCGTTCGTATAGTATTGGAACACTTCGCCCAGCTTCTGCTCCTCTTCGCGGGTGAAGGGGGAGATGATGGACGTATCCGGCGCCTCCAAGATCGCCTCCGGGCTCAGGTCGAGGTCTTCCAGCTTGAATTCGGGTCCCAGCATCTCCTTAAGCAAGTCCATCACCTGCGACGCATAACGCTGAAGCTGCGGATGATCCGGCTCGTACAGCGGAAGATCGCGTTTCAACGCCTGAAAAATTTCGGCGGTCCGCTTTGTCAGCTCCAGCTCTTTCGTCCGCATCGCCTCCGCCATGTTTTCGACGGCCGGCTGCGGGAAATGGCGGGCCATCCAGCGCATGTAGTCTTGTTCCTTCAGGACGCTGTGGATAAGGAAGCTGACCACTTGCGTATCCGGCTCCGCCTCCTCCAGCACCGACAGGGTGTAATCGATCGCCTTCATCATTTGCGCGAGGCGCTCCTGCTTGCGCAGCAGCGCTTCTTTTTGCAGCTTGAGCGATTCCTTCAGGCCCGCGGGCTCGCGGGGAAGCGCGCCGCGAATGTCGTCGAGCGAAAAATCCAAATATTTCAGCGCAATGATGTGCTGCAGCGGGATCAGATCCCGATCGGTGTAATAGCGGCGTCCCGAATCGCTGACGTGGCTTGGCTTAAGCAAATCGATCTGGTCGTAATAGCGAAGCGTCCGCAGGCTGACGCCGGTCAGCTTGGCGAATTCGCCGATGGACATCAAACGGTTCATGGCCTTTTCCCTCCCAAGCCCATTGTAAAATTTGACGTTACGTTAAAAGCAAACGTTTTTTGCCCGGAAGGGTTTCGGAAAAGAAAAAAAAACTCCCGGTCGGGAGTTCAGAACGGGCGATGGGCAGAAAACGGCGGCGGGCCGGGAAAAGGGGGAAGGGGAGCCTTCAGGGCGCCTTCCGTTCAAGGCCCTTGGTCTTGGCCAGCGTTTGTCTCCACAGCGCCAGCGCGTGAGACGAGCACACTTTGCGGACGTAATCCGCGCGGCTTCCTTCGTTCAGGGACCACAGCGAGTCTTCGCGGTACAACTGGACCAAAGCCTGCTTGGCCGCTTCGGAGGCGGGTTCCTCCTCGTTCAGCAGATACAGGCACACCCGGTAGCAGTAGCGTTCGAGCTTTTGGAGCGCTCTTCTTTTGTCCGCGGCCGCAAGTCCGCTCGTTTCCGGCGCGTTCAACTCGACGTCCCCTCCCATGCCAGCGCGGCGTTAAGCAGCTTCCGGGTTTCCTCGAACCGCTCCTCCGGCGTGTCCGTTCCCATCACGACCGTGATATAGCGCCGGCCGTCGCGGACAAAAGAACCCGCAAAGCAATACCCCGCCGAACGGGTATAGCCCGTCTTCAAGCCGTTGTTGCCCTTGGTGCCGAAGCGCTGGCCGGGGAGCATCTCGTTGGTCGTCCGCAGCATGACGGTCTCGCCGCCTTCGCCGACGGTTCCTTCCGCGGTGGGTTCCGTCGTAAACCGGATCACCTCGGGCTCGTTCACGAGCAAATACCGGGCGAGCAGCGCCACGTCCTTGGCCGTCATGACCGTATCCCGCTCGGACGAAGCCTCCGGGAAGTCCAGAAGATCGCTGCGGGGCAACCCCGTCGCGTTTCCGAATACCGTTTTGCCGGACAATCCGATTTCCCCGGCTTTGGCGTTCATTCGCTCCACGAACCCGGCTTCGCTTCCCGCCGCCCGCTCCGCCAGCGCAATAGCGGCGTCGTTGGCGGAATGAACCGCCATCGCCCTGAACAGTTCCTCCACCGTGGCCGTCTGCCCGGGCTCCAGTCCCATTTCGGCTCCCGGGGCGCTTGCGGCATAGCGGCCGGCCGTAACCGGCTCATCCCACCGGAGCCGTCCGTTCCGAACGTCTTCCAGAATCAGGAGCTCCGTCATCATTTTCGACATGCTTGCGGGCGGCATCGCCCGGTCCTCATTCTTGGCGTAAAGCCATTCGCCCGTGTCCGCGTTCAGCAGGACGGCCGCCTTGGCTTTGAGCTCCGGCCGCTCGCGGGGACCGAGCCAGTCGTTTCCCGCTACCATCATCGACAGGACGAGTGCGGTAAACGTGATCAGCAACAACCGTTTCATCTTATGCATCCTCCCGCTTGATCCTGAAGGACATTCTAGAGGATGCCGTTTAACGAAACCGAAGGAAAACCGTAATTTTTTCTTAAGAAAAGTTTAAAATCAGCGGGGGCCATGCGCGTCGGCCGCTTCGGGATGATCCGCCGGCGGCGTCTCCAGCATGGAAAGCAGCGCCGGCCCTATCGCCGGGTCCTGCATCGCTTCCTCCAGCGATTTTCCGTACTTCGTCTCCAGCTCTCCCCGGGTGTACGCGATCTGCCGGTTGGAGCCCCCATCCAGCTCGAAGGTTACGGTTCCCGCGTTCCGGATAAGCGCCAGCATGACGGCCGCCTGCGCCTCCAGAAGGTCCCGCTGGCGGGCCTCTCCCCATTGCGGCGGTTCGCTCCCGCCGGGCGACCGGGCGGACGGTATTTCGGCATAGGCAATCCGGACGCCGTACGGCTTTTCCTTCGTCTGCAGGGAGAACCCCTTGACGGCATAGGGGCCGGGAGCCGGAAGCTGCGCGAGGATGCCGCCGACGGCGATGTTGTCCCCGACATACGTGTTCCGGTACGGAGCGAGCCTCTCCTCGAACGTCTTTGGCTGAAGGTCGGAGGGAGGCCTCGTTTCATGTTGGACATACCGGTACCCGCCCAGCAGCAGCGCCAGAAACGCCGCAAGCAAAACCGCATTTCGAAGATGCATGCTCATGACGGTACCGCCGTCCTTCCGTAGCCGTCCGGCGCGGCGGCCAAAGGCAGCGAAACCCGGAACACGGTCCGGGAAGCATCGCTTGCCGCTTCGATTCGCCCTCCGTGAAGCTCGACCAGGCTCTTGACAATGGCCAGGCCGAGGCCGGAGCCCCCGTTATGCTCGGACCGCGATTTGTCGACGCGATAGAAGCGATCGAAGATATAGGGCAGGTCCGTCGACGGGATCGGTTCGCCGTAATTGACGACCTCGACGACGGCCTCGCGGCCGGACCGCCGGACGAAAAAGTCGATCCTGCGGCCGTCCTTGCCGTAGGCAATCGCGTTCGAGATCAAGTTCTCGAATACGCGCGCCAGCTTGTTCGGATCGCCCATGACCGCGATCTCGGGCTCGTCGGCATGGACGCCGCCCTCCATTCCGGCTTCTTTCAGCAGGATCCGGTGGTGGGCGAGAAGCTGTCCGACCATTTCGACGAGATTCAATTTGATTTTCTGCAGGCTGACCGCCCCGTTGCGCATCCGGGTGTACTCGAACAAGTCGTTGATGAGCACGTTCAGCCTTTGCGACTTTTCGTACGCGATAGAGATATAGTAGCGAAGCTCCACTTCATCCCGGTAACGGTCCTGTTCGATCAATCCCAGATAACCGAGAATGGACGTAAGCGGCGTGCGCAAATCGTGGGAGACGTTTGTAATCAGCTCGTTCTTCGTCTGCTCCGCCCGGCGTTCTTCGTCGAGGGATCGCTTCAGCCGGTCCACGAGGCGGTTCGTTTGAACCGCCAGCTCCCGCAGCTCGTTGCGCTGCCTGACGGGCACCTGGTCGTCGAAGTTGCCTTCGGCGATATGCGCGACCGCGGTGCGGATTTCGGCCAAGTACCGGAATCGGCGGAGCTGGAACAGGATCATGTAAACGACGAAGAACGCGAACCCGCCGGCGTTGAAGAGAAAAGACGGCCCGAACAGGTCGCGGAATAAAATGTAGACCTCTTTCAAAACGGCTCGCAGCCAAGAGAGCTGGGGGGGAAGGCTGAGCGCCAGGGCGTATGCGGCGAAGACGGTGAACACAGCCAAGGCGGCGCTGAAGACGATGTGCCAGATTAGACGCCAGACCATGCGGCCGATCAGATTAGGGATCAATTTTGTACCCGACCCCCCATACCGTGGTGATGAGCTTGTCGCTTGTCTCCTGCTCCAGCTTGTCCCGAAGCTTGCTGATATGGACCATCACCGTATTGTTGGATTCGAAAAATTTCTCCTTCCACACGTGCTGGAAGATTTCCTCCGCGCTGAAGACCCGTCCGGGATGGCTCGCAAGCAGGTACAAAATCCCGAACTCGGTAGAGGTCAGGCGAATCGGCTTTCCGTCCGCTTCCACCGTATGCGACCGCTTGTGGATGCGGAGCGGACCGACGGTCAGCGTTCCTTCGTCCGAAGGCGGCGATAGGGCCGCATTGTACTGGTAGGAGCGCCGCAGCAGCGATTTCACTCTGGCGAGCAGTTCCAGCGGGTTAAAGGGCTTGATCATATAATCGTCGGCTCCGGTCATCAGGCCCAGGATTTTGTCCATATCCTCGGATTTGGCGCTGACCATGAGAATGGGGATGCCTTGGCGCTCCCGGATGCGGCGGCACGCTTCCAACCCGTCCAATCGGGGCATCATGACGTCGAGCACGACCAGGTCGTACGATTCTCGCTCCAGCTTGTCGAGCGCATCCTTCCCGTCGTGGGCGAGCTCGATTTCGAAGCCCTCGTTTTTCAAATAGATGCCGATCAACCCCGCGATTTCGCGATCGTCGTCCACGATAAGTATTCGACGCGTCAATTCGTATGCACTCCTTGCTTTGCTGCCTCTTCCTCTTAACTATAGTCCAGACCGGGGATTTCTGTCTCGTCGGCGGCGCAATCTTAAGAATGTTTAAGGTTTTTTTATGATTTGGACCGATCGGCGTTTTTCTTGCGTTTATTGCGGAATGTTGACGTTTGCCGTTATGCTAGTCTTGACTATAGGACAGTCAGGAGGCGCTTTTCGCATGTTCTCTCCTCAGCGAAGGGAAAGAATATTGGAAATTCTGCACGAGCGGAAGCAGATCGTCGTCCGGGAACTTGCGGCGGAGCTTGGGGTGTCGGAAGGGACGCTGCGGACCGATCTTAGGCTCCTGGAGGAGGAAGGGAAGCTGGAGCGCACGCATGGCGGGGCGATTCCGGTCTCGGCCCCGGGATACCGGCAGGCGGAAATCGCCGAGTCGCCGCGGAGCGAACTGAACCGCGCGGAGAAGCAGGCGATCGGGCGCGCGGCCGCCGCCCTGGTGAGCAAAGGGCAGTGCGTGATGCTGGACGCCAGCACGACGGCGCTGGAGTTGGCCAAGCATCTGGTCGACATGGACTATCTGACCGTCGTCACGAACGGCTTGAATTCGGCCATGCTGCTCAATCAAAATCCCCGCATCAACGTCATTCTGATCGGCGGCGTGCTCAGGCCCGGCTCCCGGAGCATCGAGGGCTTGCTCGGCCAGGGCATTCTCGAAGACATCCATGCCGACCTGTTTTTCACCTCGTCCGAAGGGTTCACCCTCGAGACGGGCATGACCGATTTCAGCGTATATGAAGCCGAGCTCAAAAAGAGGATGGCCGCGGGCGTCTCGCAAGTGGTCGCGCTGCTCGACCACACGAAGCTGGGCCGGCGCTCGATCGCCGCCTCGATCCGTCCGCCGGGCATCCATACGCTGATCACGGACGGCCGGGCCGATCCGGATTATGTCCGGAAGCTGAAGCGGAACGGGATACGGGTGATGATCGCGGACTGAACGCCGGCGCAACCGGCCGCGCGCAAGTCTAGAAGCGCAACGATAGAAATAGAAGAAACGACAATAAACGCAAATAGATGAACGGTTGTTTGTTAACGAATGAAAACGTCAGTAAAAGAAACCAATCGTTGACAAACGAAAGGAAACGGTGAGACGATAAAGACGGAACGGCGACGATGAAGGCGGGTGATTGCGGCATGTTGGAACGGACGGACGGGTTCATCTTGGATCTCGACGGGACGGTTTACAAAGGAACGCAGGCGATCGACGGAGCGGCGGAGGCGATTGCGCGGCTGAGGAGGTGTGGCAAGCGGGTCGCTTTCCTGAGCAACCGGGGGAACCTGTCGAGGCGCATGTGCCGGGCGAAGCTCGAGGCGATGGGCATTGCCGCGGAGGAGCGCGAGATTATTCTGACCTCCTTCGTTGCGGCTGCGTATCTGAAGGAGACCGACCCGGACGCCAAGGTGTGGACGCTCGGAGATCCGGGGCTGCGGGAGGAGCTGGCCGCGCACGGCGTGGCGCTGGCGGAGCGGCCGGAGCAGGCGGAGTGGCTGGTCGTCACGCTTCACGAAACGTTGACCTACGACGATTTGAACCAGGCGTTCCGGGCGGTGCGCCACGGAGCGCGGATAATCGCGACCAACGCCGACCGCATGTTTCCCGGGGACGAGGGCGATTCGATCGACGTTGCCGGCATGATCGGCGCAATTGCCTATTCCACGGGCAAGGAACCGGAAATCGTGCTCGGGAAGCCCTCGACGCGGATGGCCGACGCCGCGCTCCGGACGCTCGGGCTTCCGGCGGAGCGGTGCCTGATCGTCGGGGACAGCCTGGCCTCGGACATCGAGCTCGGCCGCCGCGCGGGCATCCGGACCGCGCTCGTGCTGACAGGCTCGACCCGGCTTCAGGACGTGGCGGACGCGCCGCACAAGCCGGACGTGATTTGGACTTCGCTGAGGGAGCTGGATGAACGATTAAAGGAGCTGATGCCATCGTGAACGGAATACCGGATAAAGTCGCGGCAGCCGCCGCAAGGCTCGGGGAAGAACATTCGGTCGGATTCCCGGAGGCCATTGACGTTGAAGCGGGCGCATTGAAGCGGGTCGCCCCGTTTGTCGCCGAACGCGGGTTTAAACGGCCTTTGGTGGTCGCGGACGAGCGCACGTTTCGCGCGGCCGGGGAGGCCGTGCTGGCGGATTTGGCCGGAGCGGGGTACCGGGAGGCGCTCACGCTGGTGCTGCCGAACGCGCAGGGAGACGTCGTCGCCGACGAGGCGTCGATCGTTCAGGTCATTCTCGATATTCAAAAATACGCCGCCGACGCCATCGTCGTCGCCGGCTCCGGCACCTTGCACGATATTTCCAGATACGCCGCCTACACGACCGGAATTCCGTTTATCTCCGTGCCGACGGCCGCTTCGGTGGACGGCTTTACCTCCAAGGGAGCGCCGATCCTTGTCCGGGGCGAGAAAATCACCGTGCCGGCGACCGGACCGGCGGCCATCTTCGCCGATTTGGATGTGCTGCGCCAGGCGCCGGCGGCGCTCACCGCAGCCGGATTCGGCGACATGCTCGGCAAGTGCACCTCCCTGTTCGACTGGAAATTCGGCAGCGTGACGGCGGGCGAACCGTATGACGAAGCGGTGGCCGACATTACGGAGCAGGCCCTTCGCGCCTGCATCGAGCATGCGGAGGCGATCGGGCGGCGGACGGAGGAGGGCATTCGCGTCCTCATGAACGCGCTGATCGAATCCGGCCTGGCCATGCTCGTCTTCGGCCAGTCGCATCCGGCTTCCGGCGCGGAGCACCATCTGTCCCACTACTGGGAGATGGAATATATCCGCACGGGCAAGCGGCAACTGCTTCACGGAGCGAAGGTCGGCGTCGCTTGCGCCGAAATCGCGGGCCTCTATCTCGGCCTTCGGATCGAGGATTATGCGAAAGACGAAGCCGCGGCGCAAACGCTTCGGGACGCCTTGCGGCGGATTCCGAGCCCGGATTCGCTGCGCGGGCTGCTGGACAAGGCCGGCGGCCCGGCCACCCTTGAACGGCTGGGCGTAGACGGGGAACTGCTGAACCGCAGCCTGCGGGAGGCGCACCGCATCCGCCCGAACCGTCATACGCTGCTTAGGGCTTACAACGAAAGCCGGGAAAGCTGCTAAATGGAAAATTCCACTCTTTGACAAGCGGGCAATCGTCTGGTAGAATCCTTCCGTCGGACGATCGTCCGCTTCATTATTGTCCCCAGCGGACAATTGTCCGCATTCGGCGAACAGACAGATTCCCTCTGGCGGGGGGATCGAACCGTTCATTTTAAGGAGGAGTGGAGTTTGAACGCGGCAAGTGCAAAGCCGGAGGCTCAAACGCCGGATTTGAGCAAGATCAAGAGAGGACCGATCGTCGCGGTGCTGATTATCGGGGCGTTCGTCGCGATTTTGAACGAGACGCTGCTGAATATCGCGTTTCCCGATCTGGTCCATGAATTTGGCATCCAGCTGTCGACGGTGCAATGGCTGTCCACCGCCTATATGCTGGTGATCGGCGTGCTGGTGCCGGTTACGGCGCTTTTGCAGCAGTGGTTTACGACCCGGCAGATGTTTCTGTCGGCGTTGCTTCTGTTTCTGGCGGGCACGGTGATCTGCGGATTTGCGCCGGTATTCGAGGTGATGCTGGTCGGCCGGATCGTTCAGGCGCTCGGTACCGGCCTTATGCTTCCGGTCATGATGAACACGATGCTGATTATTTTCCCGCCCGAAGAGCGCGGCGGCGCGATGGGGATGATCGGACTGGTCATCATGTTCGCTCCCGCGGTCGGTCCGACGCTGTCCGGTCTCATCATTGACGTTCTGAATTGGCGGTGGCTCTTTTTCCTCGTCATTCCGCTCGCCGTGTTTGCGATCATTTTTTCGGCTATCTACCTGAAGAACGTCTCGACGATTACCCGGCCGAAGGTCGATTTTCTGTCGATTCTGCTGTCCACGGTCGGCTTCGGCTGCATCGTTTACGGATTCAGCAAGGCGGGCGAATCGTCCTGGTCCGAACCGGTGGTCGGCTGGTGCATCGGCATCGGCATCGTCGCGCTACTGTTCTTCGTCTGGCGTCAGCTGACGATGAAGGAACCGATGCTGGATTTGCGGGCTTTCAAGTATCCGATGTTTACCATCGCGGCGATTTTGCTGATCGTCGTGATTATGTCCCTGTTCTCCACGATGGCGCTGCTTCCCTTCTTCCTGCAAGGGGTGCTGCTCTATTCCGTATTCAAGTCGGGTCTTGTCCTGCTGCCGGGAGGCGTCGTGAACGGCATTATGTCGCCGGTGGCGGGCAAATTGTTCGACAAATTCGGCCCGAGGGTGCTGGTCATCCCCGGACTTGTGCTCGTGTGCACGGCCACCTGGCTGTTTAGCGGCATTTCGGCCTCGGCCGGAGCGGGCTATGTCATTTTCCTGCATGTGGTCATGCTGATCGGCATTTCGCTGGTCATGATGCCGACGCAGACGACGGGGCTGAATCAGCTTCCGCCGCATCTTTACCCGCATGGAACGGCGATTATGAATACGCTGCAGCAAGTGTTCGGCGCCATCGGCATGGCGTTGTTCATGAGCATTTTGTCCTCCGGCCAGAAAAATTATTTGGCATACGCGGGCAATCCCCAAGACCCCCAAACCGTCGTCGCAAGTCTGGTGGCGGGTCTGCAAGACGCCTTTACCGTTGGCGGCGTGTTCTCCCTGATTGCGCTCGTGGTCGCCTTTTTTCTTAAACGCGTCCGCGCGCCCGAAGGACAGGCGCAATCGTTCCATTGATTCATCAAAGGGGGGTGAAGCGGTTGTCGCGCAGAAAAAGTACGGAGGATCTGAGGTCGGAAATTCTGCGGACGGCGCAGTCCCTTTTCAATGAATTCGGAGTCGAAGCCGTAAGCATGCACCAGATCGCCAAGGCCGTCGGGATCGGTCAAGGGACGCTGTATCGCCGTTACGCCAACAAGGGCGATTTGTGCATGTCGCTGATGCGGGACAAGTTTGACCGGTTTGCGCGGGAGGTTGAAGACTACCTGGCGGAACACGCGGACGTTCCGGTCTTGGAGCGGCTGGCCAGCTTGGTCAAGCGGCTTATCGCGTTTACGAGCCGGGACATGGAGTGGGTCAGGACGATGATCTCCTGCGGCAAGCCGGACGAATCGGTCGGCCGCTTCTTCGATTCTCCCCCCTTTCGGTTTATCCTGGACACGATTCGGAAGCTGCTTGCGGAGGCGCAGGGGCAGGGCAAGCTGATTCCACTCGATGCGGAATTCGCTTCCTGCGTCCTTGCCTCCTCTTCGCTGGCGCCGGAAACGATCTTTTATCTTCGCGAGTCGGGGTACAGCCCGGACGAGATTTCCGACCGGCTGACGCAAACGTTCCTTGCGCCTTTGTTCCGCGAATAGCGGCCTGCGCCGCCTGGATGTTGGATCCGGAAGAGCGGCAATTTGAGGGCGGATAGGAAATTTTGCGCAACGTTCGGCTTGCGACGGACAGGATTTCGGCCTTCTCGCTGCGGCGAGGGGGCCGTTTTCGTGATAAAAATCACATTCCCGGCCTGTTTTTATAAAAAATCCATTCAAGTTTGGAGCAAAAAGGTGTAGAATAGACACGAAAGGTTCTGACTCGGAGCCTGCCCGCTTTTTTGCGAAGGGTCGGGCAATACCGGAAACGCGGCACGGCAACAGATTCGAAGAACCGGCTTCTCGGCGCGGGTCTTTATGTGAAATTTGTTACAATGTTTGTTTTCGGTTCCGCAGCCCCTCCCCCGCATCCGTCAGGCACGAAGATGGCAACCATACCGACATCCTTGCAAAGGAGGACGCTCCCGTATGTCTGAAACAGCTGTTTCCCAAGAAACGCTTGCCGAGCAAGCGGAAGCACAACGCCCATCGGTCGATGTATTGGATCAACTGATGAGGCCCGAGGTTCAAGAGTCTTTGACCACGTTGGTGGAAAATCTGCCGAAGCTGGCCGAAATGGTGACGTTCCTGACCAAAGCTTACGATTTCGCGCAAAGCGTAGCGACGGACAAGGTGCTGATCAACGACCTGACGCAAGGGATTAGCGAGTTCGCCAAGCCTGTCGTGGAAAAGGCGAAGGGCATCGCTTCCGCCGCAATCGAAGCAAGCGACCGCTCGCAAAACGAAACGGCAACGATCGGCCTGTTCGGTTTGCTCAAGCTGCTGAAAGACCCTCAAGTGCAAAAAACGTTCCGGTTCCTGCAAGCTTTCCTTAGCGTATTGGCCGAACGTCAGCAACAGCGCCCGTAAAGACAGACTTTCCCGATAACGCATAAGAACGGAGGATGGATATGTCGAAAAAAATTCTGATACTGGGCGGAGGATACGGCGGCTTGCTGGCAGCGCTGACGGCGCGTCAACATTTGAGCGCTTCGGAGGCTCAGATCACGCTTGTGAACCGTTTTCCGACTCACCAAATCATTACCGAGCTGCACCGCCTCGCGGGCGGCACCATCGGGGAGAGAGCCGTTTCCCTGCCGCTTGAGAAGCTGCTCAAAGGCAAAAGCATCAACCTCGTCATCGATACGGTGACGGAAATCAAGCCCGACGACAAAAAAGTGCTGGGAGCGAGCGGATCGGCGTATACGTACGACGCGCTCGTGGTCGCGCTCGGCAGCGAAACGGCCTTCTTCGGCATCCCGGGCCTTCAGGAGCACAGCTTCGTGCTCAAGTCGGTCAACGACGCCAACCGCATCCGCGCGCACGTCGAAGCCGAACTGGACGCCTACAAGAAAACCGGCGACAAAGCGCACGCCACCTTCGTGGTCGGCGGCGGCGGCTTGACCGGCGTCGAGCTGGTCGGCGAATTTGCGGACAAGATGCCGGAACTTTGCCGGGCCAAAGGCATCGACTTTAACGATATTTCCCTGTACGTGGTCGAAGCGGCGCCTTCGATCCTGCCGGTGTTCCCGCCGGAGCTGGTTCAGCGCGCGGTCGAAAGCCTGTCGAAGCGCGGCGTAGAGTTTATTACGGGCGTGGCCATCACCGAAAGAACGCCGACGACCGTATCGCTGAAGGACGGCCGGACCATCGAAACGCATACGCTCGTCTGGACGGGCGGCGTCCAAGGCCATCCGGCCGTGGCGAATTCCGGCCTCGAAGTCAACCGCGGACGCGCGACCGTTACGGAAACGCTGCAGTCGACTTCGCACCCGGACGTCTTCCTCGCAGGCGACTGCGCCGTTGTGTTCCCGGCCGGCAGCGAGCGGCCTTATCCGCCGACCGCGCAACTGGCATGGCAAATGGGCGAACTGGTCGGCTACAACCTGTCCGCTTACTTTAAAGGCGGCAAGATGGAGGCCTTCGAGCCGGTCTTCTCCGGCACGCTCGGAAGCCTGGGCCGCAAAGACGCCATCGGCACGATCGGCGCAAACCAAATCCGCCTGAAAGGCTTGCCGGCCACGCTGATGAAGGAAGCGAGCAACATCCGCTACCTGTCGCACATCAACGGCCTGTTCACGCTGGCTTACTGATCGGAACCCCAGCGGCAATCGGAGCGGCATCCGCCGGATCGGATTGCGACGGATGCCGGTTGCCGAAGAAGGCGCCCTTGCGGCGTCTTCTTTTTTTGGGGTCGTGTATTGACGTTGAATTTGCGTGCGGAGGCGGACTGCAGATACGCTATTCGACCTTTTTAACCTCCGATTGAATCCTTCGTGGACACCATGTCCGTTATTTCCGTTGAATCCTCCCATATGGCGCCATTTTGGGAAGAATAGCGAAACCAGGGTCCGCATCGGCCGGATTTCGGCGCTTTTTTTGTAGAATAGCGGATCTACGGTCCGGTTGCCACTCTCCCCAAGCTCCGGCGCGGCTTTCGCCATCGCTGTCCGTATCGCCGCCATCTCCGCATCGGCCGGTTTGCATTGCGCAACGGCTATGCCCTGACCGAAGCGCCGAATCCGATTCACGGCCTGCGTTTCCGCCTAGCTCGCCTTCTGATCCGGCTCCCACCCACATAAGCATAAAAGGAAGGGGCGTGAGCCGGATGGAGGAACGGGTGGCGCGTTATTACGAGCTAAAAAGCTTGCAAAAAGAAATCGAGCGGCAGCTTGCGGAACTGCGGAACGCGATATTGGCGGATTGCGCGGAAGACGGGCCGGCGGAGCGGACGGTCGGCGGCTATCGCGTCAAGATCGTCACTCAAGACAGGCGCGAGTACGACGATGACAAGCTGTACGAGGCGCTGCCGGACGCAAGCGTGTGGAGGCTCGTCTCCAAAGCCGATCCGTCCAAGATCGCCGCGTTGATCAAGCTCAACGTCATTTCCGAAGCGGCCGTGCGGAATGCGTATACGGTGAAGAAAGTCGCCTTGCTTCACGTGGAGCGTACGTAAAGAAGGCTCGTTTGGCTCCGATGCCGGAGAACCGGGACCGCGGTCCGGGACATCGGATTCATCCCGGTCCTCCCGGCAGCATCGGCAGGCGGCCTTCGGACCGTACGAGGTCCACGCCCTCCTGGCAATAACCGAGCGGCAGCCAAGGGCATCCGGCGCACAAACGGCCGATGTCCTCCGGGACCGCGCGCTCCGATACGATGCGCAAAATGTCCGACCAGCTCTTGTTCATGCCCGTATCCAGCCCAAGATGCCGCAAAATGTTCCGATCCTTTTGGTAAACGCTCTCGTTCTCGCAGTGGTTCGGCTTGTCCGGAGGGTAAGCCTTGCATATGTCGTCCGGTCCGCGGACCAATTCGACGACGGTATCCGGCTTGGTTCGAAGCGTCTCGTAGACGGCCGTCATGTTGGCGCAGAACTCCTCGGAATAGCCTTTTCCCCTGTAGCCCAGCAGACAGAACAGATGATGCCCTCTTAGCCGTATCGCCATCTATAACCCACCTATGCGTATTTTTAAGAAAGGTGTTCTTTCCTTACTATCATAACGGGAAAGCGCGCGCGATGGAAACCGGGCGGATTTGACGGGACCCGCGCGATCTGCAATAGTAAGGAAAACGAACGAATTCTACATAGCGGGAGCGCTTGGCATGAACAAGATACGGACGGGCTTCATCCTTGCAGGGAAAATTCTGCTGCTGGCCGTTACGGCAATGGCGCTGCTTTTCGCAGTGTGCCTTGCCGCTGTTCTCATCGGCCTGCTAACCGGACGCTCGGTCGATCAAATGCTTGCATTGTTGTCCGAAACAGCGCCATGGACCATAATCGTGCAGGACGCCGTGATTGTGGCGAGCGTTCTGATCCTGTACGCCCTCTATGAGCGCAAGAAGGGCTGGAGCCTGGGCTTTACGCTTCGGCGGGGGCAGGCGGTTCGCGAGACGATTGCGGGGCTCGTCTTCGGGGCTGCGCTGATTACGGCGGCGGTGCTGCTGATCTGGCTGTTGGGCGGCATCCGCATTCGCGGGACCGAATGGAATGCCGGCGTCGCCCGGGCGCTTACGGAAGGGATTGTGATGTTCGCAGTCGTCGCGATAAGCGAAGAGCTGCTGGCCCGGGGATATCTGTACGGGCTGATCAGGTTTTCTTACGGGACACGGGCAGCGATCGCCGTGACTTCGCTGCTGTTTGCGCTTTTGCATTTCGGAAACGACCATTTGTTCGACAGCCCGTGGGCGGTGCTGAACCTCATCCTCGTCGGCGTTCTGTTCGGCGCGCTGCGGGAGTGGTCGGGAGGCTTGTGGATTCCGGTCGGCCTGCATATGGCCTGGAACTATTTTCAGGGCTACGTGTACGGCTTCGAAGTGTCCGGCGTGCGGGTGGAATCGCTTGTCCGGGTGGAGCGCGCGGGAAGCGAGGCCGTGTCGGGCGGCAGCTTCGGGGCGGAAGGAAGCGCCGTCACGACGCTTGTCCTTGCCGCCGGGTGGCTTGCGGCCTTTCTGTATTACCGGTCCCGGGGGCGCGCGGCAGGCTGACTCGCGTGTCCCTGCAAGCCATCCAAGCCGCTGCCCCGCGCCGGTTCGGAATCAGGACTGCGCTTGCGCTTTCGGAAGCGTGACCGCTTTCACCTCATACATGCTTACGACGGTGCTCAGGATGAAATCCGGCTTCTCCTGATGGCGGGCGTTGCGATGGCCTTCGATATGCGCGGGGCTCTTTTCCCACGTTTTCCACGCTTCCTCGGATTCCCACCGCACTAAGACGACCACTTCTTCCTGCTCCTCGTTTTTGCGCGCTTTTTTGACCATGACGCTTAAATCGATAAAGCCCGGGATTGCGGCCATCGGGTGATCCGGTCGGCTGAAGCGCTGCACGACCTGGTCGGCGTATCCGGCTTTCACCGTAATCGTTCTCGTCTGAATCAGCATGCGGTTTACCCCTTCCCCTATGTGTTGTAGCCATTCTAATTGAAAGCCATTCTCAATGTCAATCATTGGTTCATAGCGCCATTGCGGCTGAAGAGGCCGAAGACAAAAAGAGCGCCCTCCGGACGCATGCCCGGAAGGCGCTTTTGCGCGTTGAAACCCGATTACCCTTTGACCGCGCCGGCGACGACACCTTTGACGATGTGCTTCTGCAGGAACATGAAGACGATAATCGAAGGCAGCACCGCCATGACCATCGCCGTCATCGCATACTGCCAGTCGGACGTGTACTGGCCGACGAAGGTGTAGGCCGCCAGCGTCAGCGTCTTCGTCGACGGCGAGCCGTTGACCATGAGCAGCGGCAGCAGGAAGTCGTTCCAGATCCACATGACGTCGATGATGATGATCGTCGTCGTGACCGATTTCAGCAGCGGGAAGATGACGGTAAAAAAGAGCCGGAATCCGGACGCCCCGTCGATCGTCGCGCTTTCGTCGATTTCCTTCGGAATGCCTTTGACAAAGCCGTGGTAGATGAAGATGGCGAGCGGAGCGCCGAATCCCCAATACAGAATGCCGAGCCCCCAGGTGCTGTCGGAGAGGTTGATGTCCTTGGCAAGCTGCAGCACGGTGAGCATGATCGACTGGAACGGAATCAGCATCGGCATGATGCACAGAAAATAGACGATCGAGCTGATGCGGGATTTGGTCCGCGCAAGCTTGTACGCCGCGATCGAGGAGATCAGGATGATCCCTGCCAGACCCAGCACGGTCACGATCGTGTTGTTCAGAAACAGGCGCGGATAATCGATATATTTCCATACGTACGAGTAGTTTTCGAACGCCAGCTTCTTGGGCAGGGCGATGACGTCGGTCATCACTTCCTGGAAGCTCTTCAGCGAGTTGATGACCGCAAGAAACAGCGGGTACAGGAACACAAGCGACAGGAGGATCATCACGACTTCGAGGACGATGCGTCCGGCTTTATTGGATTTCATCAGGCCTCAACCTCCCTGCGCTTGAAGATGGTCAATTGGATCACGGTAATGATCAGAACGGCAACAAACAGAATGAGCGCTTTGGCCGTGCCGTAACCGTACATGTTGTTTTGGAACGTGTCGCGGTAGATGTCGAAAGCGACGCTGTACGTCGTTCCGCCGGGACCGCCGGCCGTCAGCGACAGGATGACGTCGAAGACTTTGATCGAGTTGGTCAGCGCCATAAAGACGGAAATCGTGACCGAAGGCGCCAGTAGCGGCAGCGTGACGCTGAAAAACCGGCGGAACGGTCCGGCGCCGTCGACGGTGGCGGCTTCCTTCAGGTCATCCGGCACGGACTGCAGGCCGGCGATGTAAATGACCATATAGAAACCGATGGATTGCCAGATCGACACGAGCAGGACGGAGACAAACGCGGGTCCCGGCTCGCCCAGCCAGCTAAGCTTGAAGATGTCCCAGCCGGTGATGTCGTAGAACGATTCGAATCCCTGCATAAAGATGAACTTCCAGATGAAGCCTACGATGACAAGGCTCAGAATGTACGGGATAAAAAACGCCGCTCTCAGCCAGTTCTTGGATTTCAGCTTCATGTCCAGAATCACGGCGAGCACAATGGCCAGCACGTTTACCAGAACGATGTAAAGCAGCGCGTATTTGATCGTAAACCAAGAAGCGTTTGCGAAGTTCGCGTCGCCCGAAAAAATTTGCTTGAAGTTATCCAGTCCGATAAACTTCGGATGCTTGGAAATCCCGTTCCATTTGGTCAAGGAATAGCGGATGGTCATCGCAAACGGGATATAAAAAGCAATCGCGACACAAATCAGTGCCGGCCATGTAAAGAAACCGAATTCAAACCTTTCCGACCATTTTCTGCCCAGTTTGCCCATGCTGCACCTCTTTTTCATCACGAATTACGCCGGATTTGCCTTGATCTGGCCTATACAGCAAACCCATTTCAGCTATAATGCATTATAAAACAGGGGTATAGGCCTCAAAATGGATTTAAGAAAACAGTTAAGGGTAAAAAGGTGAACTGCCGATCGAGGGGGAACGATGTCAACATTCTACAAATGGGCGGCCAGAACCGTCTCGTCGATTCGGGAGCGCATTACGCGCCGGCTCGTCAACAAGCTTATTCTGCTTTTTACGTCCATCATCATCCTCGTCGTGGTGTCGCTGACCGTCATTTCGTATCAAATGCTCGAACGGGAAGCGGTGAATAGCAGCATCTCGAGCGCGCGGAACAATCTGCTGCTGGTAGGCCGAAATCTGGAAAACTATTTGGGCGAGATCGAGCAGCTGTCGCTTCCGCAAATCCGCTACGACGAAATTATCGGCGCGATTGCAAGCGAAGACCGCGATTACGCCTCCCGAATGTATTTGGAGAATTATTTGCGTTCGTTGTATTTTTCGCGAAACGATGTGGAGGCCATTACGCTCTATCTGGTTGACCGTCAGAAAGTGTACGCTCTTACGCGCGAGGCTTACAACGTGACGGTCCGCGTCCGCAGCGACCCGTCTGTCGCCGACCAGCCTTGGTACAAGGAAACGCTGGCCAGCGACCGCAACCGGACGTTTCAATCGCTGCTCGGGACCGAGGGCGGAATGCGGCCGGACGAGGGGAGCGCGGCTGAGGGGAACAGCTTTATGGCTTATCACCGCGTGCTTCGTTCGCTCGCTTCGCGAAAGCCGCAGGCGGTCATCACGTTCTATATGATGCCGACGGCCAAAGACCAGATTCTAAAAGACGTGCCTCTCGGCAAGGGAGAGCATCTGCTCTATCTCGATCCGAACGACGTTCCGTTCCATTACGACGATCCCGCGTTTTACCGCTCGGTCAAGGAAGCGGGTCTGCTGGACAAGCTGAGAGAGGAACAGTCGGACCGCTTCGCGTGGTCGAACGGGGAGCAGCGCTATCTCGTGGTGACGAGCACAGGCGAGCGGGAAGGGTGGAAGCTGGTCAAGCTGATACCCTACAGCAAAATTTACGAGGCGGCGAAGAAGGCGCGCAACCTCAGCTACCTGATCGGGCTGGCTTTTCTTGTTTTGTCCGTCGTGCTCGTGACGCTGACCTCCAATGCCATCACGAAGCCGATCAAGAATCTGTCCCATCAGATGAGGCGGTTCAGCGCCGGCTTCTTCGATGCGGAAGCCGAGGTCAGGGGCAGGGACGAAATCGCGTACTTGACCCGGCATTTCAACCAGATGGTCAAGCGGACGAACGACCTGATCAACGAACGGTACAAAAGCAAGCTGGTCGAGAAGAACGCCATCCTGAAGGCGCTGGAGGCGGAGATCAACCCCCACTTTCTGTACAACGCGCTGCAGGCGATTTCGACCAAGGCGCTGAAGAACGAGCGGTACGATATCGCCGATATGGTGGATGCCTTGGCCTTGACGCTCCGCTACTGCATAAGCGGAAAAGACATCGTGCAAGCTAGGGAAGAATTGGGGCATATCGAGCGTTATTTGGCGTTGCAAAAAGCAAGGTTCGGCAGCCGGCTGCAGGTGAAATACGAATGGGACGAATCGCTGAAGGAGCTGCAAATTCCGAAGCTGTCCATTCAGTCCCTGGTCGAAAATTCGATCAAGCACGCGCTGGAAAAAGTGTCGAGCACGATTACCATTGTCATCGGGGCCGGCCTGAATCCGACGCATGCGGTCATCTCCGTCCGCGACGACGGACCCGGCATTCCGCCGGACCGTCTCGGGGAAATCCTGCGATCGCTGGAGACGAAATGGGAGGAGCGAGAAACGGAGAACATCGGCCTGGTCAATCTGCATACCCGGTTAAAGCTGCTGTACGGAGACGAGGCCGGGCTGGTCATTCGTTCGGATGAAGGGGGAACCGAAATGAGCATGTGGATACCGCGGGGAGGCAACGTTCATGTATAAAGTGCTGATTATCGACGACGAAGAGCCGGTGCGCGAGGCGATCAAAATTTTGGGCGATTGGAAGGGCCTCGGCGTCGGGGAAGTGCTGGAGGCGACGGACGGGCGTTCCGGGCTGGCCATGCTGAAGGAGCACAAGCCGGATGTCGTCATCGTGGATATGAAGATGCCCGAGATGAACGGCGTGGAATTTCTTCAGATCGTGGAGCGGGAATATCCGGATCTGTTTACGATTGTCGTCAGCGGGTACAACGACTTCGAATTTACCCGGCAGGCGATCAGGTCGAAAGTGGTAGACTACCTGTTGAAGCCGGTCAACCGGCAGGATCTCAATCAGGGACTACGCAAGGCGCTTGACGTGCTGAAGGCAAAAAGGCAGAGCGAAAGCGAGTTTATCAACCGCAACATCGCGCTGAATATGTCCTTGCCCAAGCTGAAGGAGAAGATGTACGTCTCCATCATCGAGGGAACGTTCAAAAAACAGACGAACGAAGCGTTTCTTCCGCTCATCGGCGCGGACGATCCGTCCAAGCGGTTCAACGTGGCCGCCGTACGGATTTTGAATCTGGACGAAGTGAGAACGAGTCTGTTTCATAACGACATCGATTTGCTGCATTTTGCGGCGGCGAACGTCATCAACGAGATCGGCACCGACAGCGTCCAGTGCTTCAGCTTCGTCAATCCGAAGCAGGAGCGCGAGATGGTGGCCGTGTACACAATGGCTGGCGGCAATGAACAGGATCTGGCGTTCTCCTCGCTGCATTTGATGAAGCGGGCGGCCGCCGCGCTCGGCGATCTTCTGCGCATCCGCATCGCGGCCGGCATCGGCTCCCCCTGCGGGGATGCAATCGGGATCGCCGAGTCGTACGAGGCGGCGAAGGCGGCGCTGAGCGGCATCGATCTGCTCAAGCTGAACGGGACGGCGATCGCGCCGTATACGGCAGAGCGCAGTTCGGCCCGCGAAGGGTTCTCGATCGCGGGGCGGATGGCGCAGATTCGCAGCGCCTTGGAGGCGGGCCATATTCATCAGGCCAAGACCGTGCTCGGCGAATTCACGAAAAAGATCAAGGCGGGAGAGGCTTTCGGCCTCGGCGACGCGGAAAGGATCGTGCAGGAATTCATCGTGCTCCTGAACGATGCGGCATTGGAGCTGGGCGTTCCCCAGGACAAGCTGCCGAGCGGAGAGAGGGGGCTGCGGGCGGCCGGGGTCTCGACGGACTACGGCTCTTTCGAGCAATTCGAAGGGCTGATAAACCGGATTCTCGAATTCTACGGCGCCCAAATCCGGCAGTCGGCCGCGACGGTACGGTCGTTTCAGGTATCCGACATCAAGGAGTACATCGACCGGCATTATTTCGAGGACATCAAAATCTCGATGTTCACGGAGCGTTATTTTCTAAGCCGCGAATATTTGATGAAGCTGTTCAAGCAGCAGTACGGCTACGGCATCCACGAGTACGTCCAAAAGGTGCGGATGGACAAAGCCAAGGAGCTGCTGAACGATTCGAACCTGAAAATCCAGGAAATATCCGAGATGCTGGGTTACAAGGACAAAAACTATTTCAGCAAGGCGTTCCGGAACTACTATTCGATTTCGCCCACCGAATACCGGATGAAGCATACGAGCGGATAAAAAGTGAACTCGGCCGATCAGAACACTTTTTTACCCTTAAGTCGCCACTTATCTACATTTTTCAACCCGTGAAATTTTTTTAGAATAGCATCGAAGACCAAACATCCATGAAGCGGGGGCGAAACATTCATGTTCAAAAAAATGATGGCGCTGTCCGTCAGTCTTGTGCTGATTGTCGGCATGCTGGCCGCATGCGGCGGAGGCAACAACGGAAACAACGAGGCGCAACCCGAATCCAGCGGCGCTTCGGCCGACTCCTCCAAGCCGGTCACGATCAATATGTTCACCGCGTCGCCGGAATATACGGACGCCTTTAACGCCTACATTGAAGAGTACAAAAAAGTTAAGCCGAACGTGACGATCAACCTTGAAATCATGCAATCCGACTACAATACCGTCCTCAAATCCCGGATCGCGGCCGGCAGCACGCCGGACGTCTTCCAAACGACGGCGGGCGGAGACATCGACACGTTCGCGGAATACAGCGCCGACCTGACGAACGAGCCGCTTGCCGCGGCCATGACGGACGCGGTTCGCGCCAACATGACGTCTTCGGACGGCAAGGTGCTCGGGCTGCCGGTTAAGGGCAATCTGTTTGCGCTGATCTACAACAAGAAGCTGTTCGCGGAAGCCGGCATTACGCAACCGCCGAAGACGCTGGCCGAGCTGGACGACGCGATCGCGAAGCTCGAAGCCAAAGGCATTACGCCGTTTGCCAACGCCTACAAGGAATGGTGGGTGTGGAAACATATCTTCCAGCACTTCGTTGACGCCGCCGCGCAAGATGCGGGCACCGACGCGAAGACGCTGGTCGCCGACTTTGCCGCCGGCAAGACGACGTTCAAGGACCACCCGATTCTGTACAACAACTTCTTTAATTTTATCGACACGACGATCAAGCACGGCACCGACAAGCCGCTGGAGCGCGACAGCAACGCCGAAGTCAGCGATTTCGCTTCCGGCAAGGCCGCGATGATGACGGGCAAAGGCGCCTGGGACGAAGAGGCGATCAAGAAAATTAACCCGGACATCGAAATCGGCATCATGGGCTACCCGGTCAGCGACAAGCCGGAACAAGCCGTGATCATTACGGGCGCGGACCAAGCGCTGCGGATCAACAAGGATTCCAAAGTCGTCAACGAAACGATCGAATTCTTCAACTGGCTGTACACGTCCGACTACGGCAAGAACTGGTTCTCCCAAGTGGCGAAAGTCATTCCGCCGATCAAGGATGCTCCGCTGCCGGACCTCGACATGCCGAAGCAAATGCAAGAAATTCTGAAGACCGAGAAATCGGGCGACCTGGCCATCAACTACTCGCTGGATACGTTCCATCAAAAATTCGGCGAGATCATGCAAGCCTATATCGGCGGCAACAAGTCGAAGGACGCGGCGATCGACGAAATCCAAAAGGCGTGGATCCAACTCGGGTCCAACGAGTAAACGGATAAGGTTTTATTCACCGGTGGCGCAGGGTGCGGTTCTCGAATCCAACCTTAACCGGCTCTGCGTTTCGCCGGGATATCCGGTCCCACATAACTCAGCGCGGGTTCGCGCTGAGTTATGTTTTTAATGACGGATGAAGGACACGAAAGAAGGTGCTGCGGTTGAGCAAGACAATCGAAATAACCGAGAATGGGCTTCATCTTTTGTTTGAGATTACGGACGAGCGGGACGTGAGATTGCTGCATTTCGGGGCGCTGCCCTTTGAAGCGTCTTCGATCCCGGAGAATAAGAAGCCGTTTTACCGGCTGATGGAGCTGCAGCTGACCGGAGAGGATCGGGCGGAGTATCACGGAAGGACGCACCGGGCGTCATACCCTGGGCTGCGGATGCGCTACGAGACGCACCGGGATACGCGGACGGCGTTCGGACGTAAGCTGGAGGTGGAGCTGCGCGATCCGGCGACGGGGCTGAAGGCGGTTCAGCATTTCCAGTTTTACGATGGCGTTCAGGCGATGCGCTGCTGGGTGGCGCTGAAGAACGAGGGGACTTGCGAAGCGGGCGTCGAATACGTTTCGTCGTTTGCGTTAACCGGATTGGACAAGGAAGGCACGCAGGATCGGGATGACAAAATGCGGCTGACCCTTCCGCACAACGGCTGGCAAAGCGAGCTGCAGCTGCGTTCGTACAAGCTGCCGGAACTCGGAATGTCGCATCTGATCGACCGTACGTCCAAGCGTGTGTCGTGCAGCAACACCGGCTCCTGGTCCGCGGCCGAATTTTTGCCGATGGCGGTGCTGGAAAACGAGGAGGCCGGCACGAGCCTGTTCTGGCAAATCGAGCACAACGGCTCCTGGCACTGGGAAATCGTCGACCAGGCCGATCGGCTGACGCTTTTGCTCAGCGGACCGACCGAGCATGACAACCACTGGTGGGTGCGGCTTCGCCCGGGGCAGGAGTTCGTTTCGGTTCCAGTCGCCGTCGGCTCCGTCGCGGGCGGCTTCGAGCGGGCGATCGGGGAGCTGACGGCATACCGCCGCAGCATTCGCCGGCCGAACGCCGACAACCGCGAGCTGCCGATCATTTTCAACGACTATATGAATTGCCTGTGGGGCGACCCGACGACGGCGAAGCTGCTGCCGCTCATCGATGCCGCGGCGGAAGCGGGCTGCGAATATTTCTGCATCGACGCGGGCTGGTATGCGTCCGGCGAATGGTGGGACGGCGTAGGCGAGTGGATGCCGTCTGCGGAACGCTTCCCGGAGGGTATCAAATACGTGCTGGACTACATTCGCTCCAAAGGCATGGTTCCCGGCCTGTGGCTGGAGCTGGAAGTGATGGGCGTCAACAGCCCGAAGCTGGCGGAAGCGGATGAAAGCTGGTTCTTCAAGCGGCACGGAAAGCTTGTGAAGGACCGCAGCCGGTACCAGTTGGACTTCCGCAATCCGAAGGTGATTGCGCACGCGAACGAGGTCATCCGGCGCTTGGTCGAGGATTACGGCGTGGGCTACATCAAAATGGACTACAACATCAACGCGGGCATCGGTACGGAGACGGACGCCGACAGCTTCGGGGACGGCCTGCTTCAGCATAACCGCGCGTATCTTAGGTGGTTGGACTCGGTCTTCGAGCGTTATCCGGATCTTGTCATCGAGAACTGCTCCAGCGGCGGCATGCGCATGGACTATGCGATGCTCAGCCGCCACAGCATCCAGTCGACAAGCGACCAGGAAAACTACGTCCGCTATGCGGCGATCGCGGCCAGCTCGCCGGTGGGGCTGACGCCGGAGCAGGCCGCCGTATGGTCGTATCCGCTTCGCGAAGGCGACGACGAGGAGGTCGTCTTCAACATGGTCAACGCGTTGCTGCTGCGGGTGCACCAGAGCGGCCATCTGGCCGAGCTCAGCCCGCGCCGGCGCGAGCTCGTCAAGGAGGCGCTCGACTACTACAAGTCGATCCGCAAGGACATTCCCGAGGCGCTGCCGTTTTGGCCGCTGGGTCTGCCGACCCCGCAGGCCGACTGGATCAGCCTCGGGCTCCGCAAGGGCGACCGCGCCTACGTGGCGGTATGGCGCGTTCGCGGCGGCTCGCCGTCGGCGGAGCTGCCGCTGCCGTTCGCCGGACGCGATCTGGACGTCCGCATCGCGTACCCGTCTGCGCACGACAGCTCGCTGGCGTGGGACGCGGCCGGCGGCAAGCTGACGGTCGTGCTGCCGAAGGCCCAGACGGCGCGGCTGATCGAGATCCGCGCCAAGTAAGCGTGCAAGCCCCGCAGCCGAAGGGTTACGGGGCTTTTGCGCGTTGCGCGCCCGGCCGGACGGTGTGGCCGGTTGGGCGATTTAGTTGCCGCTAAAGCACTTAGAACGGGTGCTTGCGCGAGAATTGGCTTTGCAGTTGCGGTTATGGCAACTGCATTCCCGCCCGGCCGGCCGGTGTGGCCGGTTGGGCGATTTAGTTGCCGCTAAAGCACTTAAAACGGGTGCTCGTGCGAGAATTGGCCTTGCAGTTGCTGCTATAGCAACTGCATTCTGCCCGTTCGGTCCGGCGGTCAGGCTGTCCGTCGGCGGCCCGAATAAACAAAAGTTTGCGCCTCCATAACCGATTCCGTTCACTTCTGCCCCACACTCAACCGCTCATCCCGGCTCGTTGAAGGTATAATGGACGAAGGGCCTCAAGAAGGAGATGCAGCCGTTGTGCCTAAGAGAGGGATTGTTTTTTTAACCCGAACAAATGCCTTGCTTGAAAAAATCATGCCGCTGCTCACGCCGACCGCCATTGCCGTCGGGGTTCTGTTTTCCTCGCGGCTGAGTCCTTATGAGGATCTGGTTCCGTGGATCTTCGCCGCGATGACGTTTATCGGCAGCCTGAAATCGAGCTTTGCCGATATCGGACGCGAGCTGTACCGCCCGCAGAAGCTGTTGGCGCTGATGCTCATTCTGCACGTCGTAATGCCTTGCGTCGGCTGGACGGCGGGCCGGCTGTTTTTTCCCGGCGATCCGTTGACGATAACCGGGTACGTGCTGCTGTTCGTCATCCCAACCGGAGTCGTGAGCGTCGTCTGGGTAACGATTTACAGAGGCAATCTTGCGCTTACGCTGTCGCTGATCTTGATCGATACGTTGCTTTCGCCGTTCATCGTGCCCGCCAGCCTGTACGTCATGATGGGCGAAACGGTTGAGATCCGGGTGTGGGCGATGATGAAGGGACTGCTCTGGATGGTCGTGATCCCTTCCCTGGCCGGCATGCTGGCCAACCAATGGACCCGCGGAAAAGCGGGAAAGACGTGGAGCCCGCCGCTCGCTCCGCTGGTCAAGATCGGTCTGTTCGCGGTCGTCGCCATTAACGGTTCGGCGATCGCGCCCTATTTCAAGCAGGTGAACGGCCATTTGGCGGCCGTCGTCGCGGTCACGCTCGGAACGGTGATCATCGGCTATCTGATCGGCTGGGGATGTTCTTCGGCATTCCGCTGGAGCCGGGCGGACTCGGTGGCGATGCAATTCAATTCCGGCATGCGCAACTTAAGCGCGGGCGCGGTGCTTGCGGTGCAGTATTTTCCGCCGGCCGTCTCCTTGCCTGTCATCTCCGGGATGCTGTTTCAGCAAATGCTGGCGGCTTTGTTCGGATACCGGATCGCCCGAAAGGACGGGAAAATGTCCCGGGCCGACAGCGGCCCCGTATCGGACCAGGCCGTCTCCGATCATCCGTAGGGCCGGTATGGACAACAAGTTCGAAGCGCGATCGGCCGTGCCGGAGCGGCGTGCGGAGAATGGCGGACGGAGGTGGAACGAAGCGGCGTTTTTAAGCTACACTTGTAAAGTTGCTGCCGTGCGAATGGCCATAACGAGGTGAAAAAGAGATGAAGCCGATAATTCTCGACGTAGATACGGGGGTCGACGACGCGCTTGCCATCGCATATGCGGTTCGTTCTCCCGAATTGCGCCTGCTTGGATTGACGACTTGCTTCGGCAATGTTCCCTTCGACGAAGCGACGCGCAATACGCTGTATGTGCTGGAACGGCTGGGGAGCGACGCTCCGGTGCTGCAGGGGGCGCAGGAGCCGCTGCGCCGCAAGCGCAAGGAGGCGGTTCGGCATATTCACGGCGAAAAAGGGCTCGGAGGCGTGCTCGATATCGCTCCGGCGCGCAAGGCCGAAAGGCAGCATGCGGTTGATTTTATCATCGAGCAGGTCCGGAAGCTGCCGGGACAGGTCACGATTGTGTCCGTCGGCCCGCTCACCAATCTGGCGCTGGCCGTGCGAAAGGACCCCGGCATAGCCGAATTGGTCGATCAAGTCGTCATTATGGGCGGCGCGGTGCGGGTGCCGGGCAATGTGACCCCGCATGCCGAGGCGAACATTCACAGCGATCCCGAAGCGGCGGACACCGTGTTCCGATCCGGCCTTCCGATTACGCTTGTCGGGCTGGACGTAACCCTCAAGACGCTGCTGGCGCGCGACGCGCTTGCGGCATGGCGGCGGAAAGACCCGGAGCTGGGCGGTTTTCTGGCCGAGATGACGGACTTCTACATCGATTTCTATGAATCGTGTCTGCCCGGCGCCGGCGGCTGCGCGCTTCACGATCCGCTCGCGGTGGGCGTAGCTGTTTCCGCCGATTTCGTTACCGCGGAACCGCTTCATGTTCAGGTCCGCCTGGACGGAGAAGAACTGGGGCGCACGGAGGAACTGCCGGGCGGCCAGCCGAACATGCGGGTCTGTCTGGATGTGCGGGCCGACGAATTTGTGAAGCATTTTCTCAGCCGTGTGATCTGATCCGGGCCCTCGGGTATCGGGCGCCTTTAACGACATAGGATCGCGAACGAGCAACGGACAAGCTTTCGGGGCTTTGGAGAAGCCAAGACGGTACAGCCCCTTAAATCTGGAGTGCGGCTCTTGATGGATACGGCTCTTGCCGATCCCTTGACGCTCCAACGTGAGCGGGTATCGGCCGGGGCCGTTTTGCGATTGGGGTCCGGCCGTCCGCAACCCCGTCCGCAGCCCCGTTCGTCCGGGAACATTGGACCACCGTTCCGTTATACGGCCCAAAGACCGCTGGAATCGAGAAACTTCGGACACAGGTTCCGCTAATCACGCAAAACTTGCGCCTTTTTACGGTTTTCCGGGGGATTAACGGATCGCCTGTCCGCAACCATTCGTTTTTCCTGCCCAATGGCCTTCATAACGGATTGTCTGTCCGTTTACCTGCCTTCTTTCCTGCGCCGGCACCCCCGTGCAACCGCCCCTGCCCTATATACTCGCGTTCCTGCACGCCTCATGTAAACGTATTTCTAACATACCTGTGCTCCGCATTCCCTGTCCATGCTAACGTCCCGTGCACCCGCACCGGATCGGCTAAACGGAGTTGGCAAGCGCAGCGATCTTGATCCCCGGCAACGCCTCTTTCACGACGCGAAGTCGCCTTCCCTCGTACCATCTGCTTTTCTCAACCGAATCGTCTCCCCTCCAAAACCGTCAGAATTGATGCCAAAACAAACCGATAACCCGCGGATTCTGCGGGACATAAATTGGAATACGATGCATTATGCGAGAAAATATGGCGTTAAAGAAGGTTCGTCCAGAGAGGGCATGCGTTTTTTAAACGATCCGTCTAGTAAGGCTCCCAAATAACGTGATATAACATAAAAATTCCTTCTGTCTTGTACCCGGCGAACGGGCGGGGAGGTGCTTGTCCGCAGCGCCCGCATGGATAAGGCCCCAAATGGTAAAGGATATAGTTGGCAGCCGAGAGCGCGGGAATGGCCCTGAAACGCAGGCAGGCGCCGGTCCGCCGGTCCGCCTGTCCACCGCCAAGACGAGAGCAAGGAGTGAACCCAGATGAGGATCGGCGTTCCAAAAGAAATCAAAAACCACGAACAGCGCGCAGGCATGACGCCGGGATCGGTTGTTTCCTATATAAAGGCCGGCCACGAGGTGATCGTCGAGAAGGATGCGGGAGCGGGCGCCGGCTTTGCCGACCGGGATTACCGGGAAGCGGGGGCGCGCATTGCGGAAACGGCGGCCGAGGCTTGGGAGGCCGATATGGTCGTGAAGGTAAAGGAGCCGCTTCCGGAGGAATACGGTTATTTTCGGGAAAATCAAATCCTGTACGCGTATTTGCATCTTGCCCCGGAGAAGGAGCTGACGCAAGCGCTTGTCGACCGCAAGGTCGCGGCGATCGCTTACGAGACGATTCAACTGGACGACGGCAGCCTGCCGCTGCTGACGCCGATGAGCGAGGTGGCGGGGCGGATGTCGATCCAGATCGGCGCGCACTTTCTGGAAGGAGCCCACGGAGGCAAGGGCGTTCTGCTGAGCGGGGTGCCGGGCGTTCCGCCGGGCAGGGTGACGGTAATCGGCGGAGGCGTCGTCGGCACGAACGCCGCCCGGATGGCCCTCGGTCTTGGCGCCGACGTCACCATTTTGGATATTAACGCGGATCGTCTGAGGCAGATCGACGATTTGTTCCATGGACGGGTAAAGACGCTGATGTCCGGTCCGCACCATATCGCCGAAGCCGTCAGGCAGGCCGATCTTGTCGTCGGCGCCGTGCTTATTCCCGGCGCCCGCGCGCCGAAGCTTGTGACGGAGGAGATGGTCAAAAGCATGGCGCCCGGCTCGGTCATTGTCGACGTGGCGATCGATCAGGGCGGCTCGATCGAAACGATCGACCGGACAACGACGCACGACGATCCGATCTATGTGAAGCACGGAGTGGTGCATTACGCGGTCGCCAACATCCCCGGGGCTGTCGCGCGCACGTCCACGTTCGCCTTGACCAACGTGACGACGCCGTACGGTCTGCAAATCGCGTCCAAAGGCTACAAACAGGCGGCGCTGGATAACGCCGCCCTGGCCAGGGGAATCAATACGGCCGAAGGCAAGGTAACCTTCAAGGCCGTGGCGGAAGCCCACGGATATGCGTATACGAACGTTTATGAAGTGCTGAACGGCTCGGCCGCCGTCTCGTAACGGCGGCCCGACGGCAAGCGGACCGGTTGAAACGGTCCGCTTGTTTGTCTTTAAGCCGTGGCCGGGTCGGCGCTGCTTGCGATGCCTTGGGAGGGGAGACGGATTTCCACGGTCGTGCCTTTGCCCGGCTCGCTGCGGAACTCGATCGTTCCTTTGTGGTTGGCGATAATTTGCTGCGTGACCATCAGCCCGAGACCGTTGCCGTTCGGCTTGGTCGAGTAGAACGGCTCGCCCAGGCGGGAGAGCGCTTCTTCCGGAATGCCGCATCCGTTGTCGCAAATCCGCAGCAGGATTCCTTTGCCGTCCTCCTGCGGCCTCGCCTCGATTCGCAGAATGCCTCCGTCCGGCATCGCTTCGATGCCGTTTTTGATGATGTTGATGAACACTTGCTTCAGCTGGTCGACCGCGCATTTGATCGGCGGCAGGTCCGGGGGAATGTCCATTTCGATCTGAACGTTGCCGATGCGCGCCTGGGATTCGACCAAGAGCAAGATATCGTTCAAAATATCGGCCGCATTGGCCGTCTCGGTCCGGGTTGCCTGCGGCTTGGCGAAGAAAAGCAGCTCGCTGACGATATAATTGATGCGGTTGAGCTCGGACAGCATGACATCCAGATAGACGGGAGGCAAGGAGCCTTTCTTCTGCTGCAGCTGCACGAACCCGTGCAGCGTGGTCAGCGGGTTGCGGATTTCGTGCGCAATGCCCGCCGCGAGCTGGCCGACGACGGAAAGCTTCTCCGATCTGCGCAGCATCTCCTCCGTTTGCTTCTTTGCGGTTATATTCCGGGAGATCGTCGCGATGGCGACGATTTCCCCCTGTTCGTTCCGGATCGACGAGACGGTAATGCTGAGATCGATCAGGCTGCCGTCCTTCGTATAGCGGACCGTTTCATGGCCGGTCACGGAACCGCCCCGCAGGACGGTCTGCCGGATGTCCTCCCATTCCTGCCGGTACTCCTCCGGCACGTTGTCGAGCCGTTTGCCGAGCGTCTCCGCTTCGCTCCAGCCGTACATTTGCTCGAACGCCCGGTTGACCTGCGTGACCCGGCCGTCCAGATCGGCGACGTGAATCGCGTCCGAGGTATGGTTGACGAACGATTCCAGATACTGCTTCGTGTCCCGCAATTCGGCGGCGGTATTTTTCAGGCCCGACATATAAAACTGCAAATTGTCCTCCATCGTATTGACCCGCGACGCGAGCAGGCCGAGTTCGTCTTTGCGGCGGACGGGCAGCTTCTTGCCGAAGACGCCGTCGGCGATTTCGTTGACTTTGGTTACGATCTGATTCAGCGACCGGATCATGATGCCCGACATCATATAGCTGACGACGATCGAAACCGCAATAAGCGCGACGGAAATCAACGACAAAATGAAGATTTGCTGGTGGATCGACTTGTCTATGTAATTCTGATTGAACGTCACGCCGATGACGTACGGCTTGTCGCCCTGAACCGGCATGAAGCTGCGGATCACCTTGGTGCCGTTCAAACGGTCCTGCGTCGTGACCATGCTGCCGCTTCGGACGGCTTCGCCGACGAGCGCCGCGTCCTTTTGCGTCTGATTCCGGTAGCTGTAGGTCCCGAAGATGATGTCCCGTACGTCCAGATTGCGGACCGGCCTGCCTTGTTTGTATTTGATGATGGGCGGCTTGCCAAAAAACTCGGGATCGAACCCGGTGATCTCCATCAGGGCGGGATTGCTTTGCAAAATCTTTTCGACGATCGCGTCCGTTCCCAAATCCCGCTCGAAATCGACAAAAATCTCGGCGTGAATGTAAGGGTTGATCATATAGTTGGTCGATCCGTCGTAATAGTAGCCCCATTTGTTGATGTGGTTCGGATCGGAGGTGGCAAAGTTGATCGGACCCGACCAGAAGTTCTCCAGCTTCTGTCCTTGCGGAATCGTCACCTCGCGTTTTTCGAAAAGTTGCGAAAACGCCACGTACCAATAGTCCATGTTCCGGGAGCTGAGGCCGATTTCGTTCGGGTCCGACGATTTGACCGCCACGATGTCGTTATCCGTTTTCCGCCAAAGCGTGATATGGTCGACGCCAAGAAAGCGGCTTAATTCCTTAAGCTCCTCGTTGCTCACCTTGTCGATATCCGGATCAAGCTGCTGCTGGGCCGCGATCGCCGCATTGCGGAGCCGCTCGCCGAGCGTGTCCTCGATGAGTTTGCGGGATTGCTGCATCGCTTGCAGCGCGGCCCCGATTTGGTTGGCGATGGCGGTCATTTGATTTTCGGCGTCGCGCTGCAGCTGGTTTTTGGTCGAATAATAATAGATAGAGATGTTGAGCATCAAAATCATGGCGATCAATATCGAAATAAAGAGGGCGAGCTTTGACCTGATTGTCATGGAAAGCGCCTCCCGAAACATGATGTCGTCAATTCATTAGACAACGCGGCGTCAGGATCTGTCAATTGATGCGGAAGTCTGTCGCGAAGAAACGCAGGAAGCGGGGGAAAAGGAGCCGGGAGGAGGCGGGCGTGGAGTTCGCGAAGCGCCGCAACCGCTTGTTTACTCGAAGGCGTAAGCGCCGTAGCCGTCTCGTTCCCCGGAGGCGTAAGTCCTTAGCCGCTCTCCTCCTTGCGGTGCAAGGGACGGATTGACGGAGGACTAGCATGTCCCTATAATGGCTGCAATACGTACAACCCGTTTTCGGAAGGATGGCATTCATGAATCCCTCGTCCAATTCGCTTGCGCAGAACGGCTCCAAACGCATTTCGATCGCGCTGATTCTCGGTCTGTTGTCCGCTTTCGGCCCGTTTTCGCTGGATATGTATCTCCCGGCCCTCCCTATGGTGGCGGAAGATTTGCATACGAGCGCGCCGATGGCGCAGTTGAGCTTGACGGCATGCTTGCTGGGCCTGTCGCTGGGCCAACTGTTCATCGGTCCGATCAGCGATGTGCGGGGGCGAAAATTACCGCTTGCGATCGGCTTGGCGCTGTATGCGATCGTATCCGTGCTCTGTGTGTACAGTCCGTCCGCCGGTGCGTTTATCGCGCTGCGGTTCGTCCAAGGGCTCGCCGGCGCGGCCGGGATCGTCATATCCCGGGCGGTGGCGCGGGACTTGGCGTCGGGCAGCGAGTTGACCCGATTTTTCTCGTTGCTGATGCTTGTCAACGGCGCGGCGCCGGTGCTGGCGCCGGTTGCGGGCGGGCAACTGCTGCGCTTTACGGATTGGCGGGGCGTCTTTGTGGCGCTCGGACTCCTCGGGGTCGTATCGCTGCTCGCCGCCTTGTTCGGCTTGCCGGAGTCGCTTCCCGCGGAACGCCGGGCTCGCGGCGGAATCGGGCAGACGCTGCGCACCTTCCGCCGGATTGCGGGCGACCGCGAATTTATGGGGTACGCGCTGCCGCAAGGCTTCGTGACGGCGGCCATGTTTGCCTATATATCCGGTTCTCCTTTTGTTCTGCAGGGGATTTTCGGCGTTTCGCCGCAAACGTACAGCCTGATCTTTGCCTGCAACGGCCTGGGGATCATTCTGTTCAGCCAGGCTGCCGGACGGCTTGCCGGACGCGTCGACGAACGCAGGCTGCTGGCAGCGGGACTGGGTCTTGCGTCTGCCGGCGGACTCGGCTTGCTGGCCGTCCTGCTTCTGGGCGGCGGCCTGTGGGCCGTGCTTCCGCTGCTGTTTGTGGTCGTCTCTTGCGTCGGGCTGGTCGGGACGGCTTCGTTTCCGCTGGCGATGCGCAATCAAAGCGAATCGGCGGGAAGCGCGTCGGCGCTGCTGGGGGTGCTTTCGTTCGTGTTCGGCGGGATCGTGTCCCCCCTGGTCGGCATCGGCGGCGAGCAAACGGCCGTTCCGATGGGGGTGGTCATGGCGGCTGCCAACGTGCTTGCAATCGCGCTGTACTATACGATGGTCGGGCGGAAAAAACGCGATCGCGGCATCGCCTGAGCGGCGGACGGCGGTATGCGGTCGGCGGTTTGGCCGCCGGGGCCGTGTGAAAAATATCGCACCGTTTCGGCACGCCGGCTGGTATACTGGTAATATTGGAAGTAATTGAAAAAAGGGGGCGTTTCCGTGATTCCGGAAGGCAATGTGAAAAGCAACATCGAGCGGTTCTCCGGCTTCGAGGGATTGTACGACTCGTACCGTCCGCAGGCGCCGGCGCTGGTCGTGGATTTGTTGACGGGTTACCTGGGCGGAAGGCCTTCGCTTGTCGTCGATGTGGGCTGCGGAACCGGATTGTCGTCCTTTATTTGGCGGAAGGCGGCCGACCGGGTCGTCGGGATCGAACCGAACGGCGACATGATCGGCAAAGCAAGGGAGAAGCTCGCGCTTCTGCCGCCGGACGACGCGGGCCGCTTCGCCTTCGTGCAGGGCTATTCCAATGAACTAGACCTGGAATCCGGATCGGCGGACATCGTGACCTGCTCCCAGTCGTTTCACTGGATGGATCCGGTCAGCACGCTGAAGGAGGTCGGCCGGGTGCTTCGTCCGAACGGGATTTTCGCGGCCTACGATTGCGATTGGCCTCCCCAGGCGAGCTGGACCGTCGAAAGCGGCTACGAAAGACTGCTCCGCTTAGCGGACGAAGCGATTGCCCGGCGGGTGCCGGCTGCGGACCGGGCGGTGAAGCGGGACAAGAGCAAGCATCTGGAAAACCTTCGGGCGAGCGGCGTGTTTCGTTACGTGAAAGAAATGGTGTTCCATAACATCGAGCGCTGCGATGCCGATCGCTATTTCGGCCTTGCGCTTAGCCAGGGGGGCGTACAGACGGCGCTCAAGCACGGCGCGGAGGAGCTTCGGGATGAAATCGACGCGTTCCGGAAGGAAGTCGAGGCGTATTTTCGGGGGCGGACGCTGGATGTCATGTTCGGGTACCGGATGCGGCTCGGCATTAAATAAAAATGAAACAAGGATCGCAACCGCTCCGCCTGCAGCACGGGGGTGCGATCCTTCTTTTATGCGAGTTTGCGGCGAAAATAGCCGGAGATCAGGTCGATCAGCGTCACGGTGACGATAATGCCGAGCAGAATGATGCCGACCCGGTCCCAATGGCGGGTGGTAAGCGCGAAGATGAGCGGCGTGCCGATGCCGCCGGCGCCGATGATGCCGAGAATGGTGGCGGAGCGGACGTTGATCTCGAAGCGGTACAGGGTATAGGACAAAAAGCCGGGCAGCACCTGCGGGATGACGGCGAACCAAAGGACTTGCAGCCGGCTCGCTCCGGTGGCGATAAGCGCCTCGGTCGGCCCGGCGTCCATGTTCTCCACTTCCTCCGAAAACAGCTTGCCGAGCATCCCGATGGAATGCAGGCCGAGCGCCAGCGCGCCGGCGAACGAGCCGGGCCCGACCGCCTTGATGAACAAAAGCGCCATGACGATCTCCGGGAACGTCCGGATAAAGCTGAGCACGAACTTGCCCGCGCCGGACAGCGCCTTCGATTTGTTGCGGCTGGCGGCGGCCCAGAAGGCGAACGGAATGCACAGAACCGCGGAAATGAAAGTGCCGAGCGCCGCGATGGCGAGCGTGTCGAGCAGCCCGCGCAGCAAGTCCTCGCCGTCGGGCAAATAGACGTAGTCCCAATCCGGGGAGAAGATTCCCTGGATAATCGAGCGCGTGATTTTTCCCGCAGTCTCCTTGATTCCGGAAAATCGAATGTCCCAGAATGTCCAAACATAAATCAGCACAAGGGCAATAACGATAAGCCAACGCAGCCACCGGTTGCGATTCATAGCAATTTCTCCCGCAGTTTCGTACTGAAATAATCGATTGCCAAGACGACCGCCAGCGTGAGCAGAATGATCGAATTGGTCTTGTCGTATTCGAGAAAGCCGAGCGTTTTCTCGTAGTAGAGGCCGATGCCCCCGGCGCCGACGAGCCCCAGCACGGCGGCCGCCCGCACGTTGATCTCGAACGTGTACAGCACGTAGGAGATGAAGTGAGGGAGGATCTGCGGCACAACGCCGAACGCAATCCACTGCAGCTTGCTCGCGCCGACCGACGTCATCGCCTCCAGCGGCCCGCGGTCGATCGTTTCCAGCGATTCGTACGTCAGCTTGGCGATCAGGCCGACCGAGAAGACGGCCAGCGCCAGGATGCCGGGAATGAGCCCGAGGCCGAAAATGGCGACGAAAATCGCGGCGAGCAGCAGATCCGGTATGGTGCGCAGCAGGTTCAGGATGAAGCGAGCGATCTGATAGACCCACGGGGAACGCACCATGTTGTTGGCGGCGAGAATGGAGAGCGGGATCGCGAAAATCGCGCCGATGGTGGTGCCGGCAATCGCCATGCGGATCGTATCCAGCATCGGGTTTACGATGTTGTCGAAGTAAGCCCAATTGGGCGGAAACATCTCTTTAAGCAAATCCCACATATTCGGAATGCCGGAAATCAGCCTTCCGAACGAAGCTTCCGTCTGAACGGCACTGCCCCACAGCAAGAAAAGAACGATAACGAACGTGAGCGCATGCTTCAGCTTGCCGGGCGGCTTCGGCAGTTGTTTCGTCTGGGCGTTCATAGGGACTTCTCTCCGAGCAGCTCGTCTTCTTGGATCGGACGGCCGTAGATTTCCGCGAACCGTTCGTCCGTCGCTTCGGACACCGGCCCGTCGAAGACCACTTCGCCGGCGCGAAGGCCCACGATGCGCGTCGCGTATTCCCTCGCCAGATCGATATAGTGCAGATTGACGATGGTCGTAATGCCTAGCTCTTGATTGATTCGCTTCAGGTCGTCCATCACTTGCTTGGTCGTAAGCGGGTCCAGCGAAGCGACGGGTTCGTCGGCAAGGATAATTTTGGCTTCCTGCGCCAGCACACGGGCGATGGCGACGCGCTGCTGCTGGCCGCCGGACAGCTGGTCGGCCCTTATGTACGCTTTTTCCGCTATGTTGACCCGATCCAGCGCTTGGAGGGCCAGGTGGATGTCCGCTTTGGGGAAGCCGAACAGGGTGCGCAGGCCGGAATGGTAGCCGACTCGTCCGGCCAGTACGTTGCGGAGAACCGAAGAGCGCTTCACCAGGTTGAAGCTCTGGAACACCATGCCGATATCGCGGCGAATGCGGCGGAGCTCTGCGCCCTTTGCCGCCGTAATCGACTTGCCGTCAATCCGGATTTCGCCTTCCGTAATTTCGTGCAGCCGGTTGATCGAGCGCAGGAGCGTGGATTTGCCGGCGCCGGACAAGCCGACGATGACGACAAACTCGCCTTTTTCAAAGGTCAGATTAATGTTGCTTAGCCCCTTTGTTCCGTTGGGATAGGTTTTGGATACGTTGCGGAGTTCGATCACGGATCGATCAGTCCTTTGGCCGGTGGTTGAAAATAGAAGATCAGCCAGCGAATAACGCGTATTCGGCTGGCTGTGTATGAAGCGGTACGGAGAGCCGGAGTGTCCGGTGGGAAGGAAGCCTTTTGCCTGTTACTCGGTTTTGACTTTCTTATTGTATTCGCGAACGATATCGAAGATGCTATCGTTGGACTCGACATAGCCGCGATGGGAATAGATATCGTAAATGATTTTGCCGCCCTCTTCATCCTTGCCGATATCGATAAAGGCCGCTTTCAGCTTTTCGATAAATCCGGGGTCCATATCGGAACGCACCGAAATCGTGTCGTTCGGGATCGGCTCCGTAAACGTCAGCACCCGGGTATCCTCAAAGACGGTCGGGTAGTCTTTCTTGACCGTATTGCGCGCATCCTGGAAAATCGCGGCGGCATCCACGTCACCGTTCAGAACGGCGATAACGCCCTGGTCATGTCCCTTGACCGTAATCGGCTCCACGTCCTTAAGCGGGTCGAGTCCGGCTTCCATCAGCTTGGCGGCGGGCCATACGTATCCGGCGGAAGAGGTAACGTTCTGGTAGGCGATCTTTTTGCCTTTGAGGTCTTCCACTTTTTGAATCGGCGAGTCCTTTTTGACGATGATCATCGACTTGTAAGAATCCACAAGCTCTGTCGTTTCCGCTCCGGTCGCGTCATCGACGCCGTAACGCTGCGCTTGCAGGATGACTTCGGCCGCCTCTTTTTCCTTCGCCAACACGTATGCGGTCGGAGGCAGGAAGCCGACGTCGACCTGTTTGGACGCCATCGCTTCGATGATCGTGTTGTAGTCGGTGGAGACGCTGACCTTGACGTCGATGCCCAGACGGTCGCTCAGCAGCTTTTCGAGCGGCTTTGCCTTGGCTTCGAGCGTATCCGCGCTTTGCGAAGGGACGAACTGAACGGTGAGCGTCTTCGGAACATAACCGGCGGGCGATTCGGAAGGGGACGGGCTTGAGGATTCGGCGGCCGCCGGACTCTCGCTGGGGCTTGCGGAAGGGCTGCCGTTTGAGCTACTGTTAGAGTTATTACCGCACCCCGCGACAAACACCAGCGCAATCGCCAACAAAAACGCGATTTTTGTAAAATTTCTTGACATACTATCCCTCCACTTTTCTATCATTTGGTATATCCTGCAATAATAGCTATCATAGCACAGGGGGTTTGACCCTGTCATGACAGAATTGTAAAAATGGAGTAAATTTTCTGTTAATTGCGAATGGAAAACAAATTGAACGCGAATTGTACAGGAGGTTATAAGATTGAACTCACAAAAAACGGCTTTCGTCACGCTGCTGTTCACCAGCGACATTCACGGGCATGTGTACCCGACGGATTATCGGGGACCGGGGGAACGAAATCTCGGCCTTGCCAAGCTTTCCACTCTCATCCGGAAAGAGCGGCTGTCGGACCCGTCTCTGCTGCTGCTGGACAACGGAGACCTGATTCAGGGGACGCCGTTTATGTATCACTATGCAAAATACGGCGGGAAGGGCGCGCATCCCGCCGCGCGTGCGCTGAATCATTTGCGGTATGACGCGGCCGTTGTCGGCAATCACGAGTTCGACTACGGGCTGGATTTGCTTCGCCGGACCGTCCGGGACTCCGCGTTTCCGTGGCTTTCCGCGAATATCGTGAACGGGGAGGACGGAAAGCCGGCGTTCGGGAAGCCTTATTTGATCCGAGAGACGGACGAAGGAATCCGGATCGCCGTGCTCGGCCTGACGACGCACTATATTCCGAATTGGGAGCATCCGGACAACATCCGGGGGCTTGTCTTCGAGGACGCGTTGGAGTCCGCCCGGCGCTGGATCGCGCATATTCGCGAAGCCGAACGGCCGGACGCCGTCGTCGTCTGCTATCACGGCGGCTTCGAACGGGATCTGGCGACCGGCGAGCCCGCCGAACCGCTGACCGGCGAGAACCAGGGCTATGCGATGTGCCTTCAGCTCGAGGGAATCGATGTCCTGCTGACCGGGCACCAGCACCGCCTTCTGGCCGGGGAGCTGAACGGCGTGACGATCGCGCAGCCGGGGAGCGCCGGGCAGGCTATCGCCAAAGTTCGGCTGGAGTTCGGGCGGAACGCCGGCGCAGGCTGGTCCCTCCGCGGCAAAAGCGCCGAGCTGCTGGCGGTAGACGGGACGGTTGAAGCCGATCCGGAAATGCTGGCCCTATTTGCGGACGACGAGCGGAACACGCAGCAATGGCTCGACCAGCCGATCGGAGCGGCGGAAGGCGACATGTCGATTCCCGATTCGTTCGAGGCGCGGCTTGCCGATCATGCGTTCACCGAATTCGTGAACCGGGTGCAGATGGAGGCGACGGGGGCGGACATTTCCTGCACGGCGATATTCACCGATGAGGCGAGAGGATTCGGGGAACGGATCACGATGCGCGATATCGTCTCGAACTATATTTATCCGAATACGCTCAAGGTGCTGCGTTTGACCGGACGCGACATCAAGGCGGCGCTGGAGAAGAGCGCCTGTTACTTCATGCTGCAGGGGGAAGGGCGGCACATCCGGATTTGCCCCGCTTATTTGGCTCCGAAACCGCAGCATTACAACTACGACATGTGGGAGGGCATCGAATACGAGCTGGACATTTCGAAGCCGGAGGGCGAGCGGGTCGTCAAGCTGCTCCGCGGCGGCGTTCCGCTGGAACCCGATCAGCCGTACGAGGTCGTCATGAACAGCTACCGCGCAGGGGGCGGAGGCAATTTCGACATGTTCCGCGGCAAGCCGGTCGTCCGCGAAATTCCGACCGACATGACGGAAATCATGGCGGATTACATCCTGGCGCGCAAAACGATCCGGGCGACGTGCGACCATAACTGGAAAGTCGTGTATTGACGGCGACACGGCTTGAACGGCGCGCAAGCGGCGGCCTTGCACCGATCCGGCAGGGATCCCGCAGGGACCGCCGCATGCGGCTCGTGCAACCGCGTTGGCCGGCTGTTCGCCAGTAAGTTGGCCTGGGGGCAGGGCGCTTTGCCCGGCCAGTGGGGGTCAGCGCGATCCCGAATTGCTTTTTCCGCACTTGGATTGCGGGAAATCGCCCCAATGGGCCGTGCAGTTGCCATTACAGCAACTGCGTGGCGTTTTGCCCGGCCAGTGGGGGGTCAGCGCGATCCCGAATTGCTTTTTCCGCACTTGGATTGCGGGGATTCGCCCGAATAGGCTGTGCAGTTGCCTTTACAGCAACTGCGTGGCGTTTTGCCCGGCCAGTGGGGGTCAGCGCGATCCCGAATTGCTTTTTCCGCACTTGGATTGCGGGAAATCGCCCCAATGGGCCGTGCAGTTGCCTTTACAGCAACTGCACACCTTCTCTCTCGCAGGCACGATCATAAAGCTAGGCCCTCGCCGTGCAATCGTTCGGTATCGGACAGAAGACACTCGCCGTCCGCGATTTCGGACGCTGCCAGGTCGAAGGAGCGAGCCGGACGGCATGGACGGCATAAACGGAGGGGCCGCCTTCGGCTGTGGCTAACCGCTCGGCTCGCGCCGCTCCGTCGGTCCGATTTACGTTTTGGATAGCTTCAAATACGCGCGAAAAAACACGATTTCCCGGGCAATTTCGTCGAAACGGCCACTTAGGCGCGACGTCTTGCAGTAGACGCCCAGCTTGAAGTTACGATAAGATGCGGACAAGCGCCGCTATCCTTTTTTATGCGCGGGTTTGCCCGACGTATCGGGCGGTTTTCCGGCATTTGCAGACGGGAGAAGGCGTTTTTGAGACGAGAAACGGATGGTTAAAGATAAAGAGGAGCCGACCGATGAAATTTGCGATTCAGTATTTGTCTTTCTTTGTGATACAGAACGACGGATCGTCCGATCAGGAGCATGCGAGGCGGTACAAACACTACCAGACGCTGGATCATGCCGGCTACGAGGGCAGCGAGATCAAATCGTCGAGCTCCAGCCGGAACTGGAGCTGAGGTTCAAGCTGGACGGCATTTCGGTCAAGGCGCGAATGGCCGATTACGGCAACAGCCTCCACATCGCCCGGTTCAACGGGCGTTACGTCGTGCTGCTCGAAGGCGACGCGTTCCAGTTCGAAAAAGGGCTGTCGCCGGTCGAACTGCTGTACCCCGACGAATTAAAAGACGTTCTGGAGAGGATCGGGAAGACGGATCGCGGCGCATCTTACGAAGTTTGAAGCTGGGTTCATCGGGCGCCATACGCGTCTCTCTCAACGCGCGTTGCGGCGCAGGATGGCGCACGGGTTGCCCAAAACGGCGCTGCCGCCTAACTCGTAACGGCGGCGCGCTTAGACCAGTAAAATGAGGCGTTGATCATGAGGTCGACTATCCCGTACGAATCGGCAAACACAGCCCCGCTCGGCAAGCGGATCGCAGCCCGGCTGCGCCCGGATCGCGGGCGGCTGTACCGGTACGACACCGCGCTGTGGCGGGCGGCGTCGGCCGGCGTATGGACCGCCGGGAGCGCAATGGCGGCGGTCAGCATCCTGGGCGCGCCTACAGGACTTGGGGCGGGGCTCGACATCGCGGCGGCCGTCGCCATGAGTACGGCCGGGCTGATGCTTGCGGGGCGGCTTGCCGCCTGGCTGTTTGCCGCGCTGCGCCTGGCCGCGCCGGGGTTTGCGGCGGGAGCGGCGCTCTATACGGTTGCCGAAATTGCGCTCTTGTTGTATGTCAACGATCTCGGCTGGGCGTTCTCTCTTGTCTTTGCCCTGGTTTCGACTGCCGTGGCCGCGCTGGCCGGCGCGCTGCTCCGGCTGACGCTCAGCCGCCGCTTCGCCTGGCGCGTCAAGCTGGGGGCCTGGCTGGCTGCGGCGTTGCTTGCCGCGTCGGCTGCCTATGCGGCGGACCGAGCCGGGGAACCGGCGGGTCTTCCGGCATCGGCGCAAGCCGGCAGGGCCGGCGCCTCCGCCGGGCCTTGGCTGGCGGACGATCCCAGCCAACCGGGCGGCTACGCATACTTCGCTTTTACATACGGCAGCGGCCAAGACCGGTGGCGGCCGGAATACGGAAGCGATGCCGATATCGTGTCCTCTTCCGTGGACGCTTCCGCTTACATTGACGATTGGCCATGGCTTCGGAAATGGTTCTGGGGATTCGACGAGCGCTCTCTGCCGCTGAACGGCAGCGTGTGGATGCCGGAAGGAGAAGGGCCGTTTCCGCTTGTTCTGATCGTTCACGGCAATCACCTGATGGAGGACTTTTCCGACGGCGGCTACGCGTATTTGGGCGAACTGCTGGCCAGCCGCGGTTTTATCGCGGTTTCGATCGACGAAAATTTCCTGAACTACTCGGCCTGGTCCGGCATTCCCGATGAGGATATGAAGCCGCGGGCGTGGCTGCTGCTGAAGCATATCCAGCAAATCCAGGCTTTTGCCGAGGATGCGTCGACGCCCTTTTTCGGCCGCGTCGATTTTGGCCGGATCGCCCTCATCGGCCACTCCAGAGGGGGGCAGGCGGTGGCGATGGCGGCCGCTGCGGACCAATGGTTTGCACAGGACGGTTCTTTGCCGGACAAGGGCAGCTATACCATTCAAAGCGTGGCGGCGCTTGCGCCGACGGACACGGCGGTCGACGGCAAGAGGACGGCGCTCCGGGACATATCTTATTTGACCCTGCAAGGGGCGGCCGACGCGGATATCACCAATTTTTACGGGGATCGGCAATATCGGCGCGTCAGCTTTTCTCCTTCATCGCATCGGTTTAAGGCATCGCTGTATATCGCAGGCGCCAATCACGGGCAGTTCAATACATCCTGGGGAAGGTTGGACGATTCGCTCCCGGCCGGCTTGTTTCTTCGCGCTCCGGCTCTTTCGGGCGAGCAGCAGCGGCAAATTGCGAAGGTCTACCTGGCCGCTTTTGCGGAAGCGACATTGCATGGGAAGGACGAGTACAGGCGGCTGTTTCGCGATTACCGTGCCGGGGCTCCGTTTTTGCCCGATACGGGCTACTGGAGCCGATACGAGGATGGAGGGTTCGTGCCTGTCGTCCGGTATGAGGAGGCCGGCGATATCCGGTCGCTGCCGCACGGCGTCAAGGCGGAGGCGGCGGGCGTGTCCTTCTGGTCGCACGAAGAAGCGAAGGACCGGGACGGGAACGGAACCGGCAACAAAGCGGTGAAGCTGAAATGGAACGAGGCGGCGAAGTATACCCTCTTTTCCAAAGGGGCGCTGGCGCTGCCCGGCGTTTGGGAGAACGGAGCGGACGGCGCCAGCCTTACCTTTGCGATGGCCGATCCGGGCGAAGAGCCGGGCGACGAAACGGAAGACCCCGATTCCGCCGAAGAGCCGGATGAAGCCCGCCCGAATCAAGAAGAGGACATGCGGCAAAAGGAGGACGGAACGTCCGACCCGCTGTCGGCGGTAGAAGTGGAGCTTGCGGACGAGTTCGGCGCCGCCGTTCGCATTAAGCTTAGCGATATCATGCCGGTGTCGCCTTCGCCCGCTACGACGTTCACGCGTTTGCCCTGGCTGGAAAAAACGATGGACGGCGGCAAGTACGATGAGCCGGTTCAATCCGTGTTCCAGACGTATGAGATTCCGCTCGAGCGGTTTGAAGAGCAGAATCCCGATTTCGATGCGGAGGACATCACCCGAATTACGTTTGTGTTTCCGGAAGGACCGGGCCAGGCGATGCTGGACGATATCGGATTTTCATGATCGGTCGGGTTGACAGCCGAAAAGTTGAGAATTATACTGTGCGTAAAAAAGCACAGATAACTTCCGAGCGATTACGATGCTTATAGGTGTAACACGATCCTAAAACAGAGGAGTGGGAGAAATGTCCCTGGAAACAGAAGCGAAACAACAGGTGAGCTTCGATTCGGTCATCCGCGAGCGGCGTTCGGTTCGCCATTACGATCCTTCCGTCTCGATTTCCGAGCAGGAACTGAAGGACATGATCAAGGAAGCGACGCTTGCGCCTTCGAGCAACAACATCCAGCCGTGGCGCTTTCTGATCATTCAAGATCCGGAGCAAAAGCAGCGCCTGCTGCCCATCGCCTTCAACCAACAGCAGGTCGTCGAAGCGGCCGCCGTCATTGCCGTGCTTGGCGACAAGGAAGGCTACAAGCAGCTGGGCAAGATCTGCCGGCTTGCGGTTGAAGCGGGCTATATGACCGAAGAGTTCGCTTCCCAGTATACCGAGAGAACCGTCAAAACATACGGCTCTTTGCCCGAAGAAAGACTGGAACGAATTCTCCTCATCGATGGCGGACTGGTCAGCATGCAGTTTATGCTTGTGGCGAAAGCCCGCGGCTACGACACCGTTCCGATGGGCGGCTACGATGCGCAAAAGCTGATCGCCGAATTCCGCATTCCGAGCCGGTACGTTCCGATTATGCTTATTGCGGTCGGCAAAGCGGCTTCCCCGGGACGGCCCACTTCCCGGCTGCCGGTCGAAGATATCACGTTCTGGAATACGTTTTGACCTTGTAAAAGGTCCTTTCTGCCTCCTTCCGGAATGGCAGAGAAGCCCGTTTTCGGTCCGAGCGGCCCGAAAGCGGGTTTTTTGTTTGCTCAAGCGTTTAATGAATCAGCCTGCTTTCGCGGGCTCTTGCGACCATGGCGGCGGAGGCGCGGTTGATGATTCGTTTCAGCGAAAGTCCGACGACAAGCGAGGCGGCCGCGTACGCGGACAGCCGGAGCAAATCGGCGCGGACGAGCTTCCCCACGATGCCGCCGGTTGCTTCGCGCATCAGGCCGATCGCGGTGAAGGAAACGGGGCCGTCATGCCTTGTTTTTCGCCATGCGCGATTCGCGTATGAACCTCCGTCCGGACTGAAAAACTAAAGGAACGACGCTTCGAAACGGAAAGGAGAACCTTCATGCCGGTATGGTCGATCGCGCTTATCGCCGTTTGCGGCGTCGCCGCGCTGCTGATCTTTTTCTGTCTGTACTTGTACCGTTTCGCTTTTGTACGTAACCGAAAAATGTTTATGAACCGCAATTCGGACATGCCTCATGTGGACGCAAGCGTGATCCGGGAAGCACAGGAATGGTTCCGGTCGCAGCCGTTCGAGCAAGTGAAGATCCGGGCGGAAGACGGCATCCCGCTGCACGGCCACTATTTGGAAACGCCGTCCGCCGGCAACAAGGCCGTCATTCTCGCTCACGGCTACTCCGGCCAAGGCGAGGATATGGCCATTCTGGCGAGGATTTACAAAGAGATGGGGTATGCGGTGCTGATGCCCGACAACCGCGGCCACGGCGGCAGCGGAGGGCGCTATATCGGGTTCGGATGGAAGGATCGCAAGGACTATGTCCGTTGGATCGATTATCTGATCAAGCGAAAGGGCGATGACGTCCAAATCGTGCTGCACGGCGTCTCCATGGGAGGCGGCACGGTGCTGATGACCGGCGGCGAACCGCTTCCGCCCCAGGTGAAGTGCATCATTTCCGACTGCGCCTACAGTTCGCTGAAAGGCATTCTGTCGTATCAGCTCAAGAAATTGTTCAGACTGCCGTCGTTCCCGTTCATTCCGCTGACGAGCCTGATCTGCAAATTAAGTTCCGGATATTTCTTCGGGGAAGCCTCCGTCGTCCGGCAGCTTGGCCGCAATTCGAAACCTGTGCTGCTGATTCACGGCGGGGAGGATACCTTTGTGCCGACCTCGATGGTCAACGAATTGTATGACGCGATCCGGTCCGCCAAGGAGCGGCTGATCGTCCCTAAAGCGCAGCACGGCAATTCGCTGCTCATCGACCCCGAAGGCTATCGGAACGCGATCGCGCGCTTCACCGGGCGCTATGTAACCGACGGCTGAAAAACCTTGGATGGGGATCGTCCGATCCGCCGGCCGCTTATCGGCGTAAGCGGCCTTTTTTTCTTCCGGATAACGAATAAAGATATTTAGGGAAACCAAAGGCAGGTCTTGCGGAACATTGCCCGTTTCAACGTGATTATGCTGCTTCTGGTTGTGTTCGGAGGCTTTTTGATTTTCGGGTTTTCCGAAAACATTAAAGGTCCGGCCATTCCCGCCATGCAAAGGGATTTCGGCCTGAACGAGGCGCAGCTCGGTCTGCTGCTCTCCCTCAATTCGCTCGGCTATTTGCTCGCATGCGCTTTTACTTCCTCCCTTTCCAATCGAATCGGGATCCGATTGACCGGCATTCTCTCCTTCGCTTCAATGGCGGCCTCCGGCGTACGGGTGTCTCCGCAAAAGGCGCGAGGTGCTGTAAAACGCCGGGCGCGGGCGTTTGACAGGGAAATGGGAATTTGATATGGTTTTATCGTTGAATTATTCGACTATAGAACTATTCGAGGATGAAACTATTGTGGACAATCGGTTATGCAAGCAGGCTATCGAACGGTACAAGAAGGCGATGTTCACCGTTCAGCGAAGGGTCAATGCGCTTATCCGGGAGCTGATGCCCGCGGATTTGACGGTCGACCAATATTACGTCATCGATTACATCCGGTCGCACGGCAAATGCACTTCGTCGGAGCTCGCGGAGGTGTTCTGCGTCGGCAAAAGCTCGATTACGGCGATTATGACCCGCCTGTTCGACAAGCAGCTTGTGCTGCGGGTGCCGGACGAGAAGGACCGCCGCGTCATTACGCTGCTGCTGACGGGGGAGGGGGAGAGGCTTGCCAACGAATTGGGAGCGAAAGTCGAGGAAATGTTGTCTGGATATATGAACCTGTTCGGCGAAGAGGAGACGGAGCGCTTTTTGGCCACCTTCGAGAAACTGGCGCAAGTTATCGTTCAACCGCAGGAGAGGGGTTAACAGACGCATGAAGACGATCGTCAAGCTCAGATGGCTGGTGCTGGCGCTTTGGGTATTGGGGGTTGCGGCGCTTGTGCTGTCGGCCCCCAATATGCAGGAGCTTGTTCGGGAGAAGGGGCAGATCAAGGTGCCGGACGGCTATTCGTCCACCAACGCCGCCGCCATGCTAAGCGCAATGGAAGGCGAGGGTTCCGGCGATAGCGGGCAATCGACCGTGATCGTGTTCCACAACGAAAAAGGGCTGACCGAAGCCGATATGGAGGCCGTGCGCAACGGAATCGAGGCGCTAAAGAGCAAGCGGGAGGAGCTCGGCATCGTCTCGCTCGTCAATTCCTTCGATACGCCGGAGCTAAAGTCGCAGACAGTGTCCGAAGACAAGACGACGGTGCTTGCGCTGGCAAGCGTAACGATGAACGGGCGCACAAGCGCGGAAGCCTCCGAGGCGTTGTACGACGCATTGGCGGATGTGCCTGTGGAGCACTATTTGACCGGCAACTGGATCATCCAGGAGGACGTCATTCAGAGCTCGGAGGAAGGGCTGAAGAGAACGGAATGGATTACGGTCGTCTTCATTCTGGCGATTCTGCTGATCGTCTTCCGGTCGCTGATCGCGCCGCTCATTCCGCTGCTGACGATCGGGATCAGCTACGCGGCTTCGCAGTCGATCGTGGCTTTTCTGGTGAAATACGCGGATTTTCCGCTCTCGAACTTTACGCAGATCTTCCTGGTGGCCGTCATGTTCGGCATCGGGACGGATTATTGCATTTTGCTGATCAGCCGGTTCAAGGAGGAGCTCGCCCGCGGGGCGGACCGGCTGGAGGCGATCGCGACGACGTACCGGACGTCCGGCAGGACGGTGCTCGTTTCGGGACTTGCGGTGCTGGTCGGCTTCTCCGCCATCGGCTTTTCGACGTTCGGGCTGTACCGCTCCGCGGTGGCGGTGGCGGTCGGCGTGGCGGTTCTGCTCATCGCGCTGACGACGCTGGTGCCGTTCTTTATGGCCGTGCTCGGGCAGGCGATTTTCTGGCCGTCGCGCGGCGCGCTCGAGCACAAGCCGAGCCGGATATGGGGAGCGGTCGGCCGTTTCTCGCTGCGGCGCCCGATCGGGTCGCTCGCGATTTTGGCCGTTATTGTGGTCCCGTTCCTCGTCTCTTACAAAGGGGATGTCTCGTACAACTCGCTGGATGAGATCGGGGACCGGTACGATTCGGTCAAAGCGTTCAATATCATCTCGGACAGCTTCGGGCCGGGCGATTCGCTGCCGGCGACCGTGGTCCTGAAGGCCGGCAAGCCGCTGGACGATACGGACGGGCTCGCGATGATCGAGCGGGTGACGCGGGAGATCGCCGAAGTCGACGGCGTGAAGGCGGTTCGCAGCGCAACCCGCCCGACCGGCGAGGCGCTGAAGGATTTTCAGGTCGCCAGCCAGGCGAGCACGCTGGACAGCGGGCTTGAGGAAGGCGCGGAAGGTCTCGGACAGGTCGCTTCCGGGCTGAAGAGCGCGGGGGACAGCCTGAGCGGGAAAGCGCCGGAGCTGCAAAGCGCGGCTGAGGGCGCCGAGAAGCTGGCCGACGGAACGAAATCGCTGAAAAACGGAATCGTGCAGCTTGGCGACGGGCTGAAGCGGATCGAGCAAGGGCTGAAGGACGGATCGATCGGCGCCGGGGAACTGAGCGCGGGACTGAAAGAGGCGCAGGCGAGCGCCGAGCAGCTCGCGTCCGCCAGCGCCCGGCTGTCGGGCAGCTATCGGCAGCTTGAAACGGGACTGGAGCAGCTTACGCAAGGCTACAATCAGGCCGCGGCGGCGCAGCAGGCGCTGGCGGCGGGGCTGTCGGATTTGGGCCAGGGCCTTGGAGGCCTTGCCGACAAGTATCCGGAGCTGAAACAGGATGCCGATTTCCTCAAAGCGCAAGGGGCGGTCGCCGAGCTTCAGACAAGCGCCGAGCAGCTTGGCGCTCAATATCGGCAGATGAACGCGCAGCTTGCGGGCATCGCCCAAGGGCTCGGCCGGGCCAATGCCGGCCTTGCCCAGGCTTCGGCCGGGCAGGCGCGGCTGACCGAGGGACTGCGTTCGCTGGCCGCAGGCATCGCCAGCCTGCAGAAGGGCCTCGAGCAGGCGGCGTCCGGCCAGGGGCAGATCATCGCCAAGCTGCCGGAGATGACAGCCGGCGCGGACGAACTGGCCGCAGGCCAGGAGAAGCTGGCCGAAGGCTTCTCGCAGCTGACCGGCCAACTGGGAGAGCTGACCGACGGGCTGAACGACAGCGTCGACGGGCTCGAGCAAATCGAGGACGGCCTGAAATCCGCCCGCGGCTATCTGGGCGAGCTGTCGTCTTCCTCCGACAAGGAGCTGACCGGCTGGTTCGCCCCGGAAGAAGCGCTGGACAACGAGGATTTCCGTGAGGCTCTCGACACGTACTTGTCCGACGACCGGCTGACGGCGCGGTTCGACGTCGTCTTCGACGGCAACCCATACGAAGTCGAGACGCTCGAGAAAACGGACGACGTGCAGGCCGCGGTGGCCCGGGCGCTTAAAGGGACCGATTACGCGAACTCGTCGTACGCGGTCGGCGGCGTATCCAGCATCAATAACGACCTGCGCAACATTTCGTCGGAAGACTATACGCGCACGGTTGTCCTGATGCTGGCCGGGATTGCGGTCATTCTGGTTGTCATGTTCCGCTCGCTTGTCATTCCGATTTATCTGATTCTGTCGCTGCTTGCGACGTATTACACGTCGATGGCGGTGAACGAGCTGATCTTCGTGCGTCTGCTCGGCTATTCGGGAACAAGCTGGGCCGTGCCGTTCTTCGGCTTCGTCATGCTGATGGCGCTCGGCGTGGACTACAGCATTTTCCTGATGGACCGCTTCAAGGAGAACCGGCATATGGGACCGCAGGAGGCCATCCTCAGCGCGATGAAAAGCATGGGCACGGTCATCATGTCCGCCGCGGTGATTCTCGGCGGCACGTTCGCGGCCATGCTGCCTTCGGGCGTGCTGTCCCTGCTGCAAATCGCCACCATCGTGCTGAGCGGGCTGTTCCTTTACGCTCTGGTCATGCTTCCGCTGTTCATTCCGGTCATGATCCGCATGTTCGGCGAAGCGAACTGGTGGCCGTTTATGGGCGGCCGGGAGAAGACGGATAAAAGAGCGCCCGCCGGAGCCGCCTCGTCCTTGGAGGCTTGAGGCCAGCTGCCGAAGCGGGCCGGGAGCCCGGAGTCCAATAAATACGAAAAGCATGCCCTTACGGTTTAGGCCGTTTCGGCATGCTTTTTTCGCTTAGACCATGATAATCCTGACGCCCCAAGGCTCGATTTCGAGGCGCTCCCCTTCTGCGACCGGCCGGTCCGACAGCAATTCCCGGCCGGAAGTATGCGGATAAGGGAAAGACACGGGTCCGTCGGAGTAATTGAAATAATAGCGGATCGCCCGGCCGGCGGCATTGACCCCCGATTTGACGACGACCGGGAACGACAGCTCCTGGTCGACACCCCATAAGCCGGCTTCCTGCACGGCGTTCTTTAATACTCGGTTGATGACGGCGGCGCTTGTCATGCATCCGACATAGGTGGCGCAGCCTTCCCCGTAACGGTTGCGCGTAATCGCCGCGTACTTGCCCCAATGGGGATGGTCGTACCAAGCCAGCACTTCCGCCGTGGTCGGCGTGATGAGCTCCATGAAGGCTCGGACCGTATTGTGTTCCTTCCCGACCCCGAAAGGATCGTCTTTCAGCCGGACGTTTTTCGGCTCGACGAACAGGTTGTAGGAAATGCCGCACGCTTCATGGATAATGCCGGGCTGACGGGCCGCGCGCACCTTCACGATCTCGTTTGCGAAGCCGCTTTTGAAGGAGAAGACGACATGGCCGCCGTCCTTCACGAAGCGGTTCAAGCGTTCCAAAGCTTCGTCGGATACGGCGTACAACGCCGGAACGACAATCAGCCGGTACGCATTCAGCCGTTCACAAGACGGCTGGATAAAATCGCATTCCACGTTCAGCTTGTAGAGTTCGTCGTACATCCACCTGACGACATCGTTGTAGGTTTGGCCGTCCGGCAGTTTGAACCATTCCATGGCCGTCAACGCTTCGTTGCTGACCATGACGGCAACCCGGTTTTGCTTGCGCAAATCGATGAGGTGAGGGCTCAGCCGATCGAAATCCTTGCCGATCGTCTTGGCTTCCTCGTATACGGGATTCGGCTCGAAATCATGGCTGAGCAGGCCTTTCCAATACGTTTCGAACGAATTGTGAATGGAATGCCAATGCCAGTAGGCGACCATATTGGCTCCCGACGCGAGATGGCTGAACGCCTGAAGGCGCAGTTGCCCCGGATACGGCACCCACTTTGGAAACCCCTGCGCTTGCGTCTCGATGACGAAATAGTTTTTGCCCTTCAAAGAGCGGGCCATGTCGCCGCAGAACGAGATTTCGATGCCTGTCAGTTCGTCCTGGGACGGATGGTAGATATCCACGCCCACGATGTCAAACGGCTCCGATGCGGCAAAATGATCCACCGCGGGCTGAACGCCGTACGAATGACCGCGCCATTCAAAATCGAAGTTTTGCGTGACGAACTGCTCCGGACGCTTGTATTCGTTGACGATCGCGACTTGCCAGGCCAGAAAATCGGCCACGAGCTTGCGCTGGAACTTGGCGAATTCCGCGCCCAGGCTGCCGTTGATCGTGCCGACGACGGAGGGGAAATCTTCCCAACTGTCGATCCGGTTGCTCCAGTAATCGAGCCCGAACAACCGGTTGATGTTGTCCAGCGTCCCGTATTTTTCCCGCATATATTTCACGAACAAATGCTGCACGTTGGGCCCCGCCGTATCGTAATGCTTCGTCTCATTGTCCGTTTGATAACCGATGACGGCCGGGTGGTCCCGCACATGCGCGATCAGCTTGCGGATGATCCGCTCGGCGTAAAACAGGTAGGCCGGATTGGTGATATCCATGATCTGGCGAGGTCCATACTGTCCGGGCCCGCGGGACGTAACCGCGAGTACGTGGGGATGCTCCTTCACCATCCACGCGGGAACAGCATATGTCGGCGTGCCGACAATGACGCGGATCCCCGCTCGGTGCATGGCGTCCAGCACCCGGTCGACGGAAGTGAAATCGAAGACGCCGTTCTGCGGCTCATGGGTGCTCCAAGTCGACTCGGCGATCCGGACCACATTGATGCCGGCTTCTTTCATCATCCGTATATCTTGTTCCAGCCTGTCGCAGGGCATATATTCGTCGTAATAGGCGACACCGTACAACAGTTTCTTCACTTCGGTCACTCCTCTTTTGGCCGGCTGTTTCTCCGCGCGTTTTCAGCCTTTTACCGCGCCCTCGGTGATGCCTTCCATGATGAACTTTTGGAAAAACGCGTAGATGACCACAACCGGGATCGCTGTGAGCACAAGCGCGGCCAGAATCAGCGACCACTCTTTGTTGTATTCGCCAAAGAGCATGTTCGTGGACAGAATCAGGGTGTACCGGTTCACATCCGTGAGCATCAGAAGCGGCAGCAAAAAGTCGTTCCAGATCCAAAGGAAATCGAGAATCGCAATCGTAACGGTAATCGGCAGAAGCAACGGAAAAATAATGCGGAAAAAGCTTTGAAATTCGTTGCAGCCGTCCATTTGCGCCGATTCCTCCAGCTCCCGCGGAATCGATTTGACGAAACCGTGATACAGGAAGATGGCCATGTTGACGCCAAGTCCGATATAAATGAGGGCAAGCCCGTATGTGCTGCCTTGAACCGACAAATTTTTGGCCATTCGGGACAGCGGGATCATGATGGAATGAAAGGGCACCAGCATGGAAGCGACGAACAGGAAGAAGATCGCGTTGCTCAATTTTCCGCCCGTCCGGGACAGTTTATAACCGGCCAGGGAGGCGGTGAACAAAATGCCGCCAATGCCGATCGCCGAGATCGTTACCGTATTGACCGTGCTGTTCAGCATGTGGATTTTATGAAACGCTTGGCTGTAGTTCTCCCAATGAAGGCGGGACGGCAGCGCGAGCACGGAGCGGAACATTTCCTCCTGCGTTTTGAATGAATTCAGGACCGCCATGTAGATCGGAAAAACGGCAATGATCGCAGCGGCGAGCAGAAAAAGCAAAACGAAGAACGAGGTTGTTTTTCTTATGGTCATGCTTCCACCTCCCTCTTTTTCATGACGCTGATCTGAATAAACGTAATGATTAGGATCATCACGAACAAGATGACGGATTTGGCGCTGGCATAGCCGTAACGGAAGTTGTTGGAGAACGCTTCTTCGTAAATGTTCAGCGTAATGACCTGGGTGCTTCGTCCCGGTCCGCCTCCCGTCAACCCGTACACGACTTCGAACACCTTGAACGCGCCGTTCAGCGTAAGGAAGAAACAGATCGTGATGGCGTGCGTGATCATCGGGACGGTCACATGCAGAAATCGTTGGAACGGGCTGGCCCCGTCAATGACGGCCGCCTCCTTCAGATGCTGAGGCACGCCTTGCAGCGCCGCCAAATAGATGATCAGCATATAGCCGACTCCGTTCCAGAGCGATACGATGAGGATGGAGTAGAAGGAAACGGACGGATTGCCGATCCACGATTGGTCCAGAAACGCCAGCGCCGTTTTTTCGGCGATTTGCGGCAGCACCTGGGTGAAGACGAACGTCCACATGAACGAGCTGATGATGATGCTGATCATGTTGGGCATAAAAAACACCGTGCGGAAAAAACCTTTGCTTTTAGTCCTGGTTTCGATCAAAACGGCCAGCAGCAGGGCGATTGCGTTCTGCAGAACGACCATGAACACCACATATTTGAGGGTGAACCACAGGGAATGCACGAAATCGGAATCTTCGCCGAGCGCTTCGGCAAAATTGGCGAACCCGACAAAATGGTAGCTCTTGTTCAGGCCGTTCCAGTCGGTGAAGCTGTAAAACATGCCTCCCAACGTCGGGATCAGCAGAAAGACGGCATACAATAGAAACGCCGGGGCAGTGAACATCAACAAAGAAGCGTATTTTTTGTAACGTTTGAGCGGCACGCTGATCTCCCCTCTCCGAAAATCTGCGGATGAATAAAGGAGGATGGAGGAAAGAAAGCGGCGCCCTCTTTCCTCCATCCCGTTGCTGTTGCCTTACTTGTTCACCTTGTTGAACGCTTTCCACGCTTTGTCCAGCGCGCTCAGCACGTCATCTTGGCCAATCTGGCCGGCAAAATACGCTTGCAGCCCTTTGCCGACTTCGTCCTTGACGGATTGGGGCATGGAAGGATCCTGGTAGGCTTTGCCTTCTTTCACGTACGCCATCGCATCATTCACCCACGGATAGGTTTCAAATGTATGCACCTTTGCGACCGGATTGAATTTCAACGCCTGGTAGAACGCATTCGACGCCTTGTCGTCCAGCACATAGTTGATGAAATCGAGCGCCACTTCCTTGTTCTTGCTGGCCGGCGATACCGCCAGGGATGTCGAGGTGCTGAGGTTGATCATGGTCGCGTCCGGGTTGTCGTTGATCGGCAGCGGGGCGACGCCGAATTCAAAGTCGGGATTGGCGCTCAGAATCGTCTCGGCATACCAGGGCCCCTGCACCCACATCGCCGCTTTGCCGTTCGCGAATGCTGCCGCGCCGTCATCGCCGCCGACTTCGAGCGCCTTGTCCGTGCCGTTGGCGTTTACCAGATCGATAATGTCGAACATCGCTTTCATTTCGCTGAAGGAACCTTCGTTCTTGTTCATCCGTTCGATGAAATCGGGGTTTTCCGTATTGACGATCGCGCCGACCGCCAGCGGCAGGAACAGTTGCGGAATCCATGCCTCCTTATAGGAAAGCAGGAACGGCGTAATATTATTCGCTTTCAGCTTTTCCACGACCGCCTTCATTTCCGTCAACGTTTGCGGCGGAGTCAGTCCGAGGTCGGCGAATATTTTTTTGTTGTACAGATAGCCCCAAGACAGCGTTTCCAAAGGCACGGCAACGACTTTGCCGTCAATCGTCACGGATGGCTTCACGCTGTCCAGCAGTTTGCCGACAAACGGCTGGTCGGACAAGTCTTCCAAATACCCCGCTTTGTAGAACGAGGGGATTTCGTTGACCGCATGCAGTGCGAAAATATCGGGCGCATCGTTGGACGCCAGCCGCGTTTTCAAAATTTGCGAAGCGTTGTCGGGATTGGGCATTTCGAGTTGAACCGACACGTTGATATTTTTTTCGGCTTTTTCCTTCGCCGCGAAATCGGCGATGAATTTGTCAAAATGCTCCTTGAAACGCGGTGCCCCAATGAACACTTTCAACGTGACGTTTTTCGCTTCGCCGCTTCCTCCGCTGCCGCTTGCGGCTGCTTCCGAATCGGCTCCTCCGGAGTTTCCGCCGTTTGCTCCGCATCCCGCAAGCAAAGCGGCGGCCAATACGGTTGCCAGTACACTTTTCCACGATTTCTTCATCTGGATGGCGACCTCCCTTATCGTTTGTCGTTGGTGTAACGCTTTCATTATAGTCCGACAATGAAAGCGTTTAATTGGACAGAATTAAAGTCTTGGATTGGATCTTTTTAAACCTGCTTTTTTCTCATTTCGCCGGGGGAGATGCCGAAATGCTTTTTGAACACCCGATAAAAATACGTGACATCCTCGTATCCCGCCATTTCCGCCACCGCTTTGATCGGAATACTCTCGTCCGACAACCATTTCCGGGCTTTTTCCATCCGCAAATGCAGGATATGGTCCGTTACGGTGCAGCCGTACTCCTGTTTAAAGATTTTGCTTAAATACTCCTTGCTGACGAAAAACGCCTTCGCCACTTGCTCCAACGAAATCGGTTCCGCGAAATGCCGCTCGATATAATGTCTGACTTCTTCCAAATTCAATTTGTTTTTGAATTTTCGCTGTTGTATTAGCTGTTCCAACGCGTGCGTGTAGCGCTCTGCCAGAAACGCGACCGCATTTTCGCAAGAAGACCATGCGTCCGGAGCGGCGGCAAACGAATAACCGTCCGTTTCAAGCGCGTTCTCGATCATGAGTTCTTTTAAGAACAGGAGCATCTCCCGAATGAATCCTTCGAGCGCCGGAGGCTTGTCCAGTTGATTGCGCTTCCATTCTTCGCCCAGTTGCCGGAACGCTGCGCGGACGCCATCGGCGTTCAATTCATTGAAACGCCAGCGCAGCAATTGCTTATGAGGCGTCAAAGCGAACGCAGCTCCGATATCCAGCGGCCATGGATGGCGCTCCCGCGCGGCCGTTTCCCATTCGGTTTTGCACTTCTGCAAGGCCTCGTTCAATTCGTTCGGATCAACGGGCTTCAGCAAGTATTCGGCAGCCTTGTAGCGGATCGCGTGTTTCGTATACACGAAGTCGTCATACCCGCTGACCACGATCGCCTTGATTTCGGGGAATCGTTCGTTCAAAATGCCCAGCAGTTCGACGCCGTCGGCGCCAGGCATGCGCATGTCCGTAACTACGATTTGCGGGGACAGCCGCTCGATAATCCGCACGGCTTCCGAACCGTCGTTTGCTTCCCCGACGATTTCCATGCCGAGCCGCTCCCACTCGCCGAAAGTTTTCACAATTTCCCGGTTCCAGTCTTCGTCATCGACAATCACGACTTTAATCATTTCGACGACTCCTCCTTTGGGACGAAAGGAATGCGGATCATAACCGATGTTCCCTTGTTCGGGACGCTTTCGAGCATAACGCCGTACGCGGGTCCAAAGTGCATGACGATGCGGGAAGCGACGTTCTTGAGTCCGATCCGTTCGCCGTCGGTCCAGACTTGACCCGCCAGACTTTCGAGTTGTTTACGAAGTTCCGCCAAGCGGTCGGCGCCGATTCCGACGCCGTTGTCCTGGACCTTGATGAGAACGTCCGGGCGTTGCAGGGATACCGACACGTTGAGCTCCCAGTCACCTGTCTTTCGGTCCAATCCGTGAATAAAAGCGTTTTCGACGATCGGTTGCAGCGTCAGCTTGGGGATCAGGCCGCTTGCAGCGTCCGGATCGACCTCGATCGCAAATCTCAATCTGGACGCAAACCGGCGCTTTTGAATGCGCATGTAATTGTGCAAATGCTCGATCTCCGAGCGGATCGACGCCAGTTCACCCGGTTCGCGAATCACATACCGGAACATATCGCTTAGCGCCTTGATAATCTCGTAACTGTCCCTGGGATTTGTCGAGAACAGCATGCTTCCAATCAATTGGAGCGTATTTTGCAAAAAATGCGGGTTGATCTGCGCTTGGAGGGCTTTGAGCTCCGCCGTCCTTTTTTCCAGATTCATGCTGTATTCCGTTTTGATATGTTCCCGAATCCGGTGCGACATGTGGTGCAGTTTGGTCTCGAGCAGGCCGATCTCGTCGACCCGGTTGCTGAGCGGCACTTCCGTTTCCTTGATCAGACTGAGCCCTTGCATGGACCGGGCCAGCCTTACGATCGGGTTCGCCGTCCGCCAAGCGAGGAATACCGCGATCAAAATCGAGATCAGAACGGACACCGATCCCACGATAAAGCCGTCTTGCATCGTTTTCTTCGCGCTTTGATTGATGAAGCTCGTTGGAATGATCTTGATCAGCTTCAAGCCCCAAGGATCGATGACGTTGTAAAACAGGTAGTCGTCTTTCGTCCGCAGATAGCCCGTTCCGCTTGCCAATTGGTTGATTTTCTCCATCGCCTCGCGAGACGGAACCCAGGTGCCGATCGGATACAAAATGCGGCCGTCCGGACCTGCGATCAGCACCGCATGCTCCTCGGAAGGCCTCAGCAACGTCAGCGTCTGATCCAACAACGCCCAACGGACTTCCAGGGAAACGCCGCCGAGTTTTTCCCGGTCTTCAAAGCGGTTAATGCTGCGGATCAATTGAAATTTGCTTGGATCGCCGGGGGTGGTCCGAATCAGAAAGTCCTTCTTCTCTTTGAACAGTTCTTCATAGGGAGGAGGCGTGCGTTCCGGCGAAGCGATGCCGATTTGCATTCCGTTGACCGCGAACAGCTTGTTTCGTTCCTTCACGAACAACTCCACGCCGACGACGTGGTGGTTTCCCGAGTAGAAAACGGATGTCAACGTGTCGACGATGTTTTTCTGGGCGGCAAATTGACTGGAAAGATCGGTTCCTTCGAACTTGAACAAGTAATCGTTCAATTGGGGGCTGATCAGAATCGTGTAGATGAGATTGTTCAACTGGGTCAATTGCTCGCCGAGATAAATCCCCGTCCATTTCATGTTGGACAAGTTGGTCTGGATCACCTCGGTCTCCAACGATTTTCTGCTGTTCTCCGCCGCCAAACCGGTTACGGCGATGATGGGCGCCACCGAAAGCACAATCATCGTCAAAATCAGTTTGTTGCGGATGCTGCGGCGGAACGGGTTCGTCAAAAAGTTGTATATCTTCATCAGTCCCCTCATGGCATGCCTCCAAGAAAAGGATTCGTTCGCCGATATCAAAGAAACGCCCCGCAGGAGCGAAGGCGTTAACGTTCCAAAACAATCGTATTGAACGATTCCGGTTCAAGTTCAAATGAATGTATTACGGTTCCGTCCGACAAACGGAGCGTTCGCGCGTCGGAGAACGGATTGGCGATGACCACGACCTTGGTTCCGTCCGGTTTTTCGAAGGCAACCGCATTGCCGGTCCACGGCCCTATTAATCCGATCCGTCTGGAGCCGAGGGAAACAAAATGCGAAAAATGCTTCATCACGTAAAATTCCGGATTGAGGATCGCTTTCTTGGCCATGGGATCGACCGTGATCATGGAGTTTTGCTCCCATCCCCACGTGCTGCGGCCCTTCGGTTCCAGCACCATGTTCCAATAGATATAGCTGTTGACGCCATTGACAAAATAGTGCCGGAACAAGTTAAACACATATTTCGCGTAATCCCAGGTGTTGTTGCCGTCGCCGCATTCGTTTTCCGTTTGCATGTAACGGAGTTCCGGATAGCTTTGGACTGTCCGTTGGATCGCGTACTTCCCTGCCCACTGGTAGCCGACGCCTTTGATGTATTTGTAAGCTTCGGGGTCGCTAAGCACCGTATTCGCGTACGCATCGTAATCCGACGTCGTTTTTTTGATCATCTCTTGCCAAGGTTCGGGGCCGTTGATGGTGCCGAGCCAGATTTCCGTATCCAGCCCATGCTTTTCGAAGGCCGGTCCCAGGTAATCGCGGATAAATTCCCGAAGCTGCTCGCCCGTCCACACGCAGGAGGGAAACTTTTGATCCGCGACCACTTCGTTTTGGACATGGATTTGATGAATCGTGATGCCTTCCTCGCGGTAAGCCTGCACAAACTTGACGAAATAAAGCGCATAAGCCTCCAGAATCTCTTTCTCCCAGCGCAGCGTGCCATAGTTATAGGCTTTCGGGTACTTCATCCAGGTGGGAGGGCTCCAAGGGGACGCGAAAAACTGCAGCTTCGGATTGTACTTCAACGCTTCTTTGATATAAGGGATCAAATAGCGGCGGTCCCGGTCGATGGAGAAATGCTCCATGTTCAAATCGCCGTCCGTCTCATTGTGGCTGTACCACTCGAGCGCGTAATCGCTGGCGCCGATCGGAAGACGGCAGATGCTGAATTTTAACTCCCCGTCGGGATGGAAAAGGGAGTAGAACACCTTCCGCATGTCCTCTTCCGGCAAATGGCGTAAGGCGGCGTATCCCAATTCGTTGAAACAACCGCCGAAGCCCTCCACGGTTTGGAATTTTTCGGGTGTAAGGGCAAGATTCGCAACGCCGGTACCCGATCCGGCGGCTTGTTTTTCCGTCCAACAGGACGTTTTGGTGCTTGAAAACCATCGAACGGCAGGCTTGTTCATGCTGATAATCCTCCGCTTGGGTAAAGCGTTTTCTCGTTTTTTCTCCGTCGCTTCTCTATTATAATAAAGATTCGATGAAGATCAGCTTGTCCGACCCGCTTTAAATTTACCCAAATCGAAGGTGGCGGCATGGCATGAGCAAACCAATCCCTTACTCCGACTCGCACCCCGATGTCCGGTGGCTTCCGGTTATGGACTGGAATGTGAAATTTTTCGGCGCCCACCAGCAACGGGTGAGCAAGAATTGGAGCATACCCGAAGAATCCCATGTCGGATTTGAAATCAATCTTGTCCTGGATGGTCGCCAAGAAACGATGATGGGCAAAAACCGGTATGTGCTTAAAGCAGGAGACATCATCCTCATTCCGCCGGGATTCAAACATGTCAACCGCTGCGTTTCGGATGAAGGAATGGCTTATTTTTGCGCTCATTTCAACGTGGATGACGCCGGATTCCGTCAAGAGATGATTCGCAACAACCGGATTCTGTTTCCGTCCGGAACCGATGAGAACGCCAAGCTGCGGAACGTATTGGATAACTGGATCGCCTTGACCCGGCGGCATGGTCCCTATACGCCGGCGGACCGTTTTCGCATTCAAGCCCAATTGTTCGAGTTGTTCGGGATTTTGGCCCAGTTGTCCGGTACGCAACAGGAGGAGCAAGAAGCGTTAACGCCAACTGCGCTTCATTACGCCAAAGCGATGGCGGAAGCCATCAAAGCGAATTTCGATCCGCACAGACCGAATCGGGAAGGCGTTCCGCGGAAAGCGATGCGGATCGAGGACATTGCGTCATCGCTGGGGATCAGTCCCGGTTATGGCTTGCAAGTCTTCCGCAAAGTTTACGGCATTTCGCCGCGGCGGTATTTATCGGAACTGAAACTGCACGAAGCCCGGTTGTTGATCCAACAACCGGACCTATCCTTGGAAGAAATTGCTTCCCGGTTAGGTTACTCGCATGTGTCCCATTTCAGCAGACAGTTCAAGCGTTGGACCGGCATGAGTCCGTTGCAGTACCGTCATCAAGCCGGAAAAAGATAAAAACGATCGAAGCCAGCCTGTTGAAAAGCCTCAACAGGCTATTTTTATGCCCGGACGGGCCGCGATTGCCGGAGCGGCGGGAGGCCGAGGCCGCGGAACGGACCGGGAGGGATGATGATGGGTAATAAGTCATGGTTATGAAGAATTATTTATTTCTTCATTAACAGGTAATTGGGATTAATTTATGGCTGATTATGGCGTTTTATCTACATCTAATGGAATATATTGTCGATAAAATCAAGGAAAGGATCGTTGAATCTATAGGTCCCTGGCGGGACCCTAACCGGAAAAACCGAGCAAGAACAAAGGCAAACCCGTACGAAAGTCGGGGACGCAAAGCCACGGGTCTACGGCGCCGGATTCTGTCCGGAACCCGCCATGATAGCCGGGCCGCTCTACCGCAAGGTTTTTTTGTTTTGCGCGGTTTTGCATATCGAGAGGAGAGACAGGAATGAAACGGGTTCCAAACCTGCGCGGCTTCGGCAGGGCGTGGCTGCTGGCCGCCGCGCTTGCGCTGCTGGCCGCAGCGATGGTGCCGCCTTATTCCGCCATGGCGGAAGGCGCGGCGCCGGAAGGACTGAAGACGGATTACAGCGTTTCCGGCGATCATCTGATTTGGTTTCAGGCCGACGGAAACGGAGTCAAGCAAATTCATTACCGCCATCTGACGACAGGGGAAGAGCGTAAGCTGACGGACTCCCCTTCGGCCAAGGATGCGCCGTTTATAAGCGGGAACACGGTGGTCTGGGCGGACAAAGCGCTTCAAGCGCCGGAGTCGGTCTACTGGGACATCTACAGCTACAATCTGGATACCGGCAAGACGGAGAAGCTGAACAAGCGGGACGGGGAAATGTCCAATCCGGTCACGGACGGCGTCGGCGTCGTCTGGTTCGACCGGAAGCCGTATGGCGATATGTACTACCGGCATCTGGCGACGGGAGAAGAGTACAACCTCGGGGAAGGCTTGTTCCCCGTGCTCGCGGACGGCAGAGTGGTATACAAAAACGCGCGCGACGGCGGAATCAGCATGTTGGACCTGCGGAGCGGGAACCGGTGGCCGCTCGTTCGGCTGGGCGGCTCCAACTACGTGGACTGGTTCGTGTTTAACGGGAGCTATGTGCTGTGGAAGCAAAAGAACGGTGCGGGGGAAAGCCAGTATGCGCTGATGTCCGTCGACCAGCCTTCCGCGCAGCCGGTGGAGCTGACGCCGATGAGCGCGAAAACGGCGGAATACGCTTTTATGGCGCTGGGCGATTCGCAGGCCGCCTTCATCGTGAACGAAGGCGGGGCTGCCGTGCTGAAGGGCATTGACTTGGCGACGGGACGCGTTTATGCGGTGGAAGCGGCGGTCGGCGCAGGCAGCATCGCCGGCTTCAGCGGAGATAAACTGGTGCTTGGCGCGGCCGACGGTTCCGTCTCCTTCATCGATCTATCCGGAAAGCAGGGCGGCGGGGGCGTACCCGGCGGCACCTCACCAGGATCGGCCGGCGGCGAAGCGGCCGGGGCCAAGGCGCTGATCGGCCCGGCGGGCGGCGAGCTGACGTACGGGGACGGACAAGCCCGGCTGCGTTTTGCCGCGGGCACGTTCGCTGCGGATACCGAAGTGAGGCTCGACAAGGTAGAGCTGGGGCCGTTTGCGCTGGCGGATGAAAAAGGCCGGAAGCTGCAAGCCTACGAGGCTTGGCGGGTTAGCGCGGCCGCCGCGTTCGGCCGGAACGCGGATTTGACGCTCCGCTACGGCAAAGATGCAGGCTGGGGCGATGTGCGCGAGAAGCTGGGGATCTACGCCTACGATGAAGATAAGGGCTATTGGACATATGTCGGCGGCGTGACCGGCGAAGCGGAGGGTTGCGTTCGCGCGGAGATCGGCCGTCCGGGCGTGTATGCGGTCATGCTGCGGGACGTCTCGTTCCCGGATGCGCAGGGGCATTGGGCGCAGTACGCCATCGAAGTGCTTGCGTCAAGAGGCATTGTCGACGGCACGGACAAGGGAACGTTTGACCCGGCCGGGACGCTGACCCGGGCGCAATTCGCGAAGCTGCTCGCTGCGGCGCTCAGGCTGGAAGCGGGCTCATCCGGCCAGGCGCCGTTCGCCGATGTGCCTTCCGGAGCGTGGTACTCCGAGGCGGTGAAAGCGGCCGCCGCCGCCGGTCTTGTCGAGGGCGACAGAGGGAGCTTTTATCCGAACGGGTCTTTGACCCGCGAACAAATGACGGTCATGCTTGTCCGGGCATTCGAGCGGCAGTCCGGCGCTTCGGCGGAAGCCGCCGATCTGTCCGGATTCAAGGACGCAGCAGCCATTAGCGGTTGGGCCCATGCGGCCATGTCCAAAGCGGTCGGCATGAAGCTGATCGAAGGAGACGGAGATTCGTTAAGCCCGCAAGGGACGACAACCCGGGCTCAGGCGGCGGTAGTTATATACCGGTTGCTCGGCAGGCTTCACCAATTATAAGCATCGGGGGAGAGAGAAAAGCATGTTTTTTCCGCGATTCAGGCGCAGGTCCGGCGGCATCCGGGCAAAAGCCGTTTTATCGACATTCATCGCATTGATCGTATTCGTGACAAGCGTTCCGTTTGTTCCGGGAGCGGATTTCCTCGCCGGCAAGGCGCACGCCTCCATGAATATGCGGATCGTGCCCAGCGAGATCAGCACGGACAACGGGGAGACGGCCGACATTATTTTCAGCTTCAACGCCTCCGAATTCGGCCAGAACGAACGCGAGATCAAGATCAGCCTTTGTACGGTGAAGCCCGGCGGAAGCACTCCGCAGCTCGGCGAAACGATCAAGACCGGCGTGTACAAGGCGACGGAAAACGGCGTTTATATCGAACATACGGAGAAATGGGACGGCAAAATAGGCGGCGTGCCGCTGCCGGAGGGACGCTACAACATCTGCGTGACACCGGCGGAATATACGGGCACGGGCGTCTATTACGGCCAAATGGCCAGCTTTGAAATTATCAATTCGAAACAGCCCAAGGCGCCAAGCGCATTGACGGTCGAACCGGGTTCCTCCGGCACCGTGGTGGTGTCCGGCCAGGCCGAGCCGAATACGAACGTGTTGCTGGAAGTGCGAGAGGGTGCAGCAGGCACTCCGAAGACCTATCCGGACATTCCGGTGAGCAGCAAGGGCGCATGGTCCAAGACGGTTGACGTAACGGCGGGGCAAATCGCGCAAATTGCCGCCAAGGCGGTCAAGGACGACCGGGTGTCCAGTTATTCCGAACAGCTTCGGGTCATGCGGGTGGCCGTGCCTTCCTTTACCGTTAGCTGGGGAGCGCTCGCCGCTTATTATTACAAGACGGATTCCGTCGCCGCCATGGCGTCCAAAGCGCAGGAGCTCGCCCGGATCAACGGCGTTTCCGGCGAGGTCTGCACGGTAGAAGGAGATTGCTCCAAGGCGGTAAGCGGCCTGACGTCCGTGCTGCTGCCGAATCCGCAAACGTCCGGCGCGTTGGCGCAGGCCGATCTGGCCCAATTCACGCGCGAAGCCGTGTCCAAGCGTCTGCACATTGTGAATCCGACCGGTCAGGGACCGGTCGATCCGGCGCGGGGCGACTTTACGTTCAGCACCGATACGCTGGAGCTGCAGGCGCTCATGCCGATCTCTTTCGGCTTGACGTATATGAGCCGCGAACCGCTGGAGGGGGCGGCCGGTCTCGGCTGGCGCCACAGCTACGAGTGGCGGCTTGCGCCGGTGGAAGACGGCGGCGGCAAGCTTGAGCTGATCGAGCCGACCGGAGCCCGCTTTGAGTTTGTCCCGCTGTCGGGCGGCCGCTATTTGACGCCCCGGGGCACCGACTGGATATTGACGAAGGCTGCCGGCGGCTACTTGCTGTCCACGCCGCAGGGGACGGAATATCTGTTTGACGATCAGGGGCTGCTGAAGTCGATTACCGATCCGAACGGCAATGCGATTCGGCTTGAGTATAACGGAGAGCAGCTTAAGTCCGTCACGACAAGCGGCGCTTCCCTGTCCTTTGAATACGGAGCGGGAGGCAGGCTGACTTCCGTCAAGGATCACACCGGCCGAACCGTCGGGTACGCCTACGACGCGGCCGGCGATCTCGTCGCCATTACCGACACGGACGGCTCGACGACGAAGCTGACCTATGACGGGGAGCATCGCGTGACGAGCGTAACGGATCCGATGCAGTCCGCCGTCATGAGCGTGTCGTACGACAAGTACGGCCGGGTGACCGAATGGACGGATTTCTACGGTAACGGTTCGCAGATCGGCTATTCGGGCAAAGTCGCGCCGGTCGTCCGCGGAGAAGAGGACGAAGAAGATCCGGTAACGGACGGTCCGGTGCGCATCGATCCGGAGCACGGACGCGACATTGCGGAGTCGGACAAGGTGCTGCTGTCCGGGACGATGCATAATCTGGCCCATGCCCCGGCTTACCAGAAGGTCGAAGGCATGCAGCCGGTCATCGGCAATTACCTGAATAAGCTGATCGCCGGTATCGAAAGCGAAACCGACGGCTATGCCGAATCCGCGATTTCGTGCAAGTCTTGCGATGTAGCCGAAATCCAGCAGAAAATTGCGGGAAGCCAAGCCAAACCGACCGTCATTCAGGCGGGGCATCTGAACCTGGATAGCGACGCAACGTTTGGCAGTCCGACGCATCCCGTTGTCTTGATGGTTCAAGGCATGAACACCAATAAAGACATTTCGGTGACGATCTACGGCACGCTTATTGTGGATCAAGCGCTGAATGCCAACCAGGGACTGAAGCTTACGGCCGTGTCGGTAGGCGGCGCTTACGGCAGCGTCTGGGCAGGCGGGCCCGTTCATTTGAACAACGACTCCTCCGTAACGGTCTCCGACACGCTGTATGCGGGCAACTTGACGTACAACAACGGAACGCTGCAAGTGGATGCGCGGCGCGTGATCGTTAAAGGCGAAATGCACATCAACACCAAGGTGGAAATGAATATCGCCGGCGAAATGGTCGTTGGCGGCATCGTCTCCAACAATCAGGTAGGCAATCTTACCGTAACGGGCGGGGACCTGTTCGTTCGCGATAACGTGAGCGTCAACAATAACCTGAATGTGACGACGGGAGGCGTGTGGGCGATCGGCGGCGACATGACGCCGAACCGGACGCCGACGGTGCGCTCGGGCGTCGGCGCGGGGAAATCGATTCTGTACTACCCGAGCTCGTCGGAAGTTCGCAGCATGGCGCTGTCCTCGTCCGCGGCAGGAGAAGGCTATACCGTTTCGTCCACGCTGGCAACGGCTGCCGAGACGACGCTTACGGACGCGCTGAACCATGCGACGACGTACGTGTGGAGCGACCGCTTCCTCCTGCTGGAGCGCCGGGAGGCCGACGGCTCTTCCGTCCAATACGGCTACGACGACGCTTCTCGCCTGGTATCGGTCAAGGACGGCAACGGCAACGTGAACCGGGCGATTTACGACGAGCGCGGCAATATGACGCAGACGATCGACGGAAACGGAGAATCGACGGTCATTCGCTACAATGCGTCGAACCGCCCGGTCGAGATGGTCGATGCGCTGGGCCGTTCGACGTCGTACGAATATGACGCCACGGGCAATCTGAAGCAAACGACGGATGCGCTTGGCAACACCATCGTGCTGGGGCGGGACGACCGCGGGGTGCTGACGAGCCGTACCGATGCGAACGGGGAGACGACCCGTTTTGCCAACGATGCATACGGTTTTGTTAAGACAATCGAGGACCCTGCCGGCTACAAGACCGAGATCGAACGGGATGCGCTTCACCGGGTTACCCATGTGAAGGACGGGCAGGGAACGCTGGAACGGATCGTCTACGATGCCAAGGACCGGGTTGTGGAGCGGGAGAACGCGCTTGGACAGAAGACCTCTTCCGTCTACGACGCCAACGGCAACCTCGTAGAAACGACCGACGAAGCGGGCGGCAAAACCGTCTATACGTACGACGTCTATCGCCGGACGGGTACGGAGGATGCGCTTCATCATGCCAGCCGCACGGAATACGACGCGGTCGGCAACGTGAAGCGGGAGATCGACGCGAATGGCGGCGTGACGGAATACGAATACGACAGCATGGGACGCATCGTCAAAATCGTCGACCCCGAAGGGCATGCGTCCGTCTATACGTACGACGCTGCGGGCAATGTGCTGACGTTTGCCGATGCGAGCGGGGCCGTCACCAAGTATACCTATAACAAACGCAATCAATTGCTCACCGTCACGAACGCATTGGGCGCGGTCACGCAATACAGCTATGACGCGAGCGGACAGAAGATCAAGGAAACGAATCCGCTCGGCAACAGCACCTGGTACGAATACGACGCAGCGGGACGTCTCTCCGTCGTCACGAATGCGCTTGGGGGCAAAAAGACATATACGTACGACGCGAACGGGCAAATGACCGAACAGACGCTTCCGGACGGCTCGGTATGGAAGACGAAGTACGACAGCCGCGGGCTTGAAGCGGGCGCCATAGATCCGCTGGGCCGGGAAACGTTCGTGACGCGCGACGACCGGGGGCGGGTCACGGCCATAAAGGACGCTTCCGGAGCCGTTACCCGTTACGAATACGATTTGCTCGACCGAAACACCAAAATCATCAATGCGCTCGGGTACGAAACGTCCTATGAATACGACGCGCTCGGCAACGTGCGGAAAATCGTCGACGCCAATCACGGCGAAACGAGTTTCCATTACGACCCGCTTGGCCGCTTGACCGGCGTAACCGACGCGCTCGGCCATACGACTTCGTACAGCTACGATGCCGAAGGCAACCTGCTTACGAAAACCGACGCGCTCGGGAACGTCACCACGTATCGCTACAACAAGCGGAATCTGGCGGTCGAATCCGTCAATCCGCTTGGAGAGGCGACGGTGACGGCTTATGACGCGGTGGGCAACGTCTCCGCGGTGACGGCGCCGGATAACACGACGACGACGTACAGCTACGATGCCGTTCACCGCCTCGAGCAGATTGTGTACGGAGACGGCCAGCGGGTGTCGTTCACCTACGACCTTGCGGGCCGGCGCATCGAAATGCTGGATGGCAGCGGCTTAACCCGCTACACCTACGACGCCTTGAACCGGCTGACCGAAGTGATCGATGCCCGCACGCAAAATACGCGCTACGAGTGGACGCCCACGGGGAAGCGCAGCCGGGTTATTTATCCCGACAACAGCTCGGTTTCCTATGAATACGACGCTGCCGGGCAACTGATCAAGGTTACCGACGCAAGCGGCACGACCAGCTATACGTACGATGCGAACGGGCGGATCGCCACGCGCACGCTGCCGAACGGCGGCGTAAGCACGTACAGCTACGACGCGTTGGGACAAGTGACGGAAATTCGCCATGCCGGTCCGGGAGGAGAACTGCTGGAGCAGCTGAAGTATGCGTACGACCCGGTCGGCAACCAAATCCACGGCGAACGGACGATGAGCGGAAGCGACGAAAGCAATCCCGCAGGTTCGCCGAAAATCGATGCCGCCGATTACGTGTACGACGCGCTTAACCAGCTCACGGCGGTACAACGGCTGAACGGCCAGCGGACGGAGTATACGTACGACGCCGTCGGCAACCGCCTGAGCAAAACCGTAACGGATGGCGGCATCACGACGGCGGAGCAGTATGTCTACGATGCGGCGAACAAGCTGCTGCACTGGGAAAACGGGGTCGACTCGAAAGACTACGAGTACGACCTGCGCGGCAACCTGATCAAGGTGACCGGCACGGACAGCGCCGCTGCGCTTCGCGCGTTGCAGGAAAAGCTGGCGAAGCCGATGGAGAAAGATCCTTCGGTCGGCGATGTCACGTACGGCTTGCCCGGCATGGAAACGGATGTCGACGCGGGCTTGACTCCGGACGCGGATGCGACCCCGGATGCCGGTTCCGATGCGAATGAGGGCGTGCTTGACGAAACGGCTGCAGACATGGAAAGTTCGTTTGTCACGGGCGAAGGCGCTTCGGTAGCCGGCGTTACGTACGGCACCGAGGAAGAAGACGATTTGCTGTTGCTCGACGCCCTCGATGCCCAACTGGATTCGCTTGCGCTTGGCAGCTACCAGTGGAATGCGGCGGATCGTCTGGTCGGGTATACCGACGCATCAGGAAATACGGTCTCCTACCGGTATAACGGAGACGGCCAGCGTATCTTCATGGGCATCGCGATCAAAGACGGATCGGTCCAAGACGGCTACTTGCCCTCCAACCCCGCGGACAACCGGGACGGCTGGGAGCCGCAATACAAGAAGCGGCAGATGGACATTTACTTTGTCAATGACATCACGCTGGACATTCCTGCACCGCTGACCGCAACGGATGCGACCGGAACGGGCTGGAAGCAGAACTACGTTTACGGAGCGGGCGGCGAGCGGATCAGCATGAGCTATCTGCCGAGCGCGGACGCGAATAACGGCTGGGAACCGCAGCCGGGGGCAAGCGGAGCGGCACCGAACACGACGCCGAAGACGCTCTACTACCTGAGCGATGCGCTGGGCAGCGTGCTTGGCCTGGAAGCTGCGGACGGCAGCATCTCGGCCCGCTACCAATACGACGAATTCGGCGTAGCGGAGAATCCGGAGAAGTTCGACCCGAACTGGCCGGGACCGGACAACCTGTTCGGCTATACGGGGCTGGGATACGACTATTACAGCGGCTTGTCGTTTGCGAACGCCCGGTATTTCGACCCGACGAAGGGCCGGTTTATCAGTGAGGATACGTATGAAGGGCTATTGACAGATCCACTGAGTTTGAATTTGTACACGTATGTGCTAAACAACCCATTACGCTATATTGATCCGACTGGCCACTGGAATACAGAAATCACTGCAAACTGGACCATTAATGAAATGAAGTGGCAGTGGGAAAAAACAAAAACTGATGCTGAACGTCAGAAGTGGGCGAATGAAGCGAACAAACTGCGAGAAAAAATGAGAGCAGCAGGGATTCCGGAATCAGACATAATGCAAGCAACTGATAAATCGATCCCTGAAGAAGTCGTTATGCAAATTGCCAGAATGGGGGTTGAGGAGTGGGCTAAACAAGACCCTGTTGGTTTCGGGTTATATTTTAAGACATATGAGACTGTTGTACCAACATCAAAAACTGAATTAGCGTTATCGATGGTTGGGCCTATCGGCAGAATTCCTGGAAAACTAAATTTTAGAACAGCCAAACAACTCGACGAGCATTACGAAAAACATGTATTAATACAAAAGGAGTTTGGTCCAATCACCAAAGAAGCATATTTGAGAGGTGCTCAAAAACTCTACAGTGAAATAGCAGATGGAACAAACATCTTGACGAAAACCCGTTTAAGTGACAAGGCAACGTTGATTTACAAACCATCAACAAATGAGTTTCTGGCGGTATCAAGTGATGGCTATATTAAAACTTATTTTAAACCAAAAGATGGCATAAAATACTGGGAGAGCTTGAATTGACGGAGGAATTGATGTTATGAATGTTTGTCCGGTTTGTGGTTATGACGGCTTAGAGGAACCGCCATATGCAAATTATAGTGATCCCTCAACAGGAAGTTTCGAAATTTGCAGTTGTTGCGGATTCCAATTTGGAGTTGATGACTTGGATAAGGGGATATCACATACGGAATATAGAGATCAATGGATAAAAAATGGAGCTAAATGGTACAGCAAGTCAGTCGAAAAACCAAATAATTGGGATCTAATAAGTCAACTCTTAAGGATTGGAATTAAGTTGTAGTCTATTCTTTATAAACCACATTGCAATTATTGTGAACCACATGCGAGTGTAGCAACTCCTTGTGGTTTTCTTTTTTGCACGAGATGGGAATTACTGATGGCTTGCGAGAAAGTGGCGAACCCGACATTTCAACTCTCAAAAATGGCAACAATACCGAGACAAACTGCAAACGTCGCAGACGCAATGCTGGAAACGTCAGAGCGGTATGAAAGGTGTGTACCTAAAATAAAAAGGCCGGGGAACCGGCCTCATTGGCGAGGAAATGTTTTGAATATCTCCACAAGCAGCTTTTTCGTCATTTGAATATACCGAATATCCTTTCCTTTCAGAATGGATATGACTTCTTGAAGAGCCGCATCCTTTTTGTCCGATGGGGGCTGCTGAATAGGAATATCAAATTCAAAGAACGTTTTTGGTTCAAGTTCAAGCGCACTGGCGATCTTGGCCAAGTTCTCCAGCGAGATATTGCGTTCGCCGCGTTCGACACCGCCAATATAGGAATAATGGAACCCGCACCGTTCGGCAAGCTGATCTTGAGAAAGCCCTTTTGCTTTACGGTATTCTCGTATTTTTGAGTCGACTAAGCGGCGAATATCCGCCACAGGCAACACCTCTAAGATGAGTGTAGACAAAGGCAGACTTCGCGGTTTGGTCGTTACTTTGAGCATAGGAGCTTTTGTTTGTTTCGGCAAGGTGAGCGTCTTCTCATTTTTACATTTACAGTAAGATTTGTGGATGAAGTTTTTATTTGTCGACACTTTTGTTCCATGTCAGGTTTGAGCGAAGTGTTGTGAGACAATACCAACTATACGCTCCTTTATCTGATCCTGATTTAATGTCTTTAACCCCAGTTAATCCGTTACAACCAAACGTATCGGTAGGGAGGATAAAGGGGAATAGTAAAGGGACGCGGGAAAGTGTAAATAGTGGAGTAGGGGGAACGAAGGGAAGTAATAAGGGGACGGGTAAAGTTAATTTCTCGCCAAGTAACTTACCAAAAGACCCGCAGGAATTGGTTAAGAATGGTTGGAAAGATGTTACTCCTTGATGCTAGAATTTAGAATGGACACGGAGAACCGAGAGTTGACATAATAAATTCAAATCGAGGTTCGAGGTGTCTAAAATAATAAAAAAGCAACCCTACTATGACAAGGAATTTAAAACCCAAACCGTTCTGCTTGTTATCGAGGAAGGCAAGCCTGTTGCCCAGGTGGCACGCGATCTCGGAATTTCGGAAAATACGCTGTATCGCTGGGTAAGTGAATATAAGCAAGACCCGCAAAATGCCTTCCGGGGAAGCGGTGTTTTGAAGGCTGAAGATAAGACCTTGCGTGATCTGCAAAAGCAAGTGCGCGACTTGCAAATGGAGAACGAAATTTTAAAAAAGGCCATGCGCATCTTCGCCAAAGACCGGAACTGATCTACTCTGTGATTCATCAACACCGCTCCAAGTATCCGGTTCAGAAGATGTGCGATGTCTTGGGAGTTTCCCGGAGCGGTTATTATGCCTGGTTAAACCGTCCTGAAAATAAGCGCAAGCAGAGACGAAAACAGCTGGAGCAACGCATCGGACAAATTTATCTGGAGTCGCGGCGGCTATATGGAAGCCCCAAGATTACAGCCGTATTGCGGTCGGAAGGCTTTCAGGTGTCGCAACGAACCGTTGCCAAGATCATGAAAGAAAACAATTGGCGTTCCCGCATCGTCAAAAAACACAAGGCGACGACGAACTCAAAGCACTCGCTTCCGGTTCACGAGAATGTGCTCAATCAACAGTTCCAGGCCTCGGCCCCCGATCAGGTGTGGATGGCCGATATTACCTACGTGCCAACGAACGAAGGCTGGCTGTACGTGGCGAGCGTCATGGACTTGTACACGCGTAAAATCGTAGGTTGGCACGCTGATGATCGGATGACCAAAGAACTGGTGCTACAGGCTCTCGACCAAGCCTACCAACGCCAGCAACCAGTCGGACAAGTGCTGCACCATTCGGATCGAGGAAGCCAGTATGCATCGAATGAGTACCAAAACCGGCTATTACAATACGGCATGAAAGGCAGCATGAGCCGTAAAGGCAACTGCTACGACAATGCCTGTGTGGAATCGTTTCATAGCATCTTAAAGCGTGAATTGGTGTATCTGGAACGGTTTGAGACCCGCGAACAAGCGAAAAAACGCATTTTCGAGTACATTGAAATCTTTTACAACCGCAAGCGTATTCATTCGGCACTGCATTATGCAACACCTTGCCAATTCGAGCAAATATATTACGACGATCGAAGTGCAAAAGCGGCGGCGTAAGGTGGCTTTACATGGAGGGGCGGGCATGATAGGCTGATTCGCCTCGCGATGTTTTCTCTTTCCAACGTCGCCCAATCGCGAGAAATCATGCCTGCCAGAGGCTCCGTGTCAAGCCACCGTCGGAACAGCATAGATTTGGCTCTTACGGTCATTATTCTCGATTCTTTGTGTCCAATCTATTGACATAGCACCACCTGAAGGGATGGCAAAGAATACAGCTTCCAGGGAGTACATTGACCCTAGTACTGGAATGAAGGTAAGGTTCGACCCTGGAAAGCCAGGGGCAAGTGGTTTTGAAGGAAAAGACCATTATCACGTTTACAATCCAAATGGGACTACAAAAGCAGATTATTATCTTGATGTTAACGGCAACCCTGTTGCAAAAGGTTCAAAAGCATCTCACATCGTTCCATAGGAGGAGATTAAAATTAAACCAAATGAGTTTTTAGCTACTTACGACTTACACGATAGCATAGTAGAGAATGTTGAATATTTGCCTGATGAGAAAAAGGTCGTTATTAAACTTGAATTATGTCAGTGGAAGCAATCCAATTATGATGAATCTGAACCCGAAATGCAGGAAGGAGTGTTATCTTTCATTGATGTAGGTTCATTTAAAATTGACCCTCCCTCGTTTTTGATAGACAGTAATGAAATTCTTGATGTGAAAGTCCATGATGAAAATAAGAGTGTCGAAATCATATTGATGGGTACTGATGATGTGGGGAAGGTCAGCATTGTAGCACAGGATATTTATTGGGAAGGATGCTGACTAAGGGGGGGCTACCAGTACCGAGTGAACCCATCTTTCAACTAATAACACATATAACCCATGTAATACCCGTATAAAATTTTCGCCATTTCGGTTGTACGCACATCGAGCTTGAATATTATCACCTAAATAACGCTACTCCGTTACATTGAACAGGTCGATTATGGTCAGATACCACCATGATTGACCTGTTTTTTGTTATCTTCGTTTTCTCACAGGTTTTTGAAAATAATCGCAACTTTGCGAATAGATAGCCCGATGGATATAGTGTCGAAAGTATTGCACCAATTCCAGTGGACAGTCCGACCACTATATTGTCAGGACATATCTGAACAAACGGGAAGGTCATGTGTGAAAGGCTAGCCACCGATTCCCTCATTCCTATAATACAAGCGGCAAATCCGTCAAAAGTTTTGCCAGGTGGGGGAACGCATGAAAAACGTACAACTTTCCGTAGACAAAATTGCTGTTGAGTACCATGACGTGACAGTCAATTTCTATAATCAACTGTCATTATCCTTTCGAGATTGGTTTGATATTAGGCCTGCAATACGTTACAAAGGCTATGTATATCATTGGAATCTAGGTCTTGATGATGCATACCTGTATTTACGGTATCAACCTTGGCGGCAGAAAAAATCAAGAAAGTACAGCCTTCAAATTGAAACCCATCCCGACCACTTAATAAAGTTTCAACGGTTGCTTGATGTTCTGTATAGCCATACGCAGAAGGTTTCCTTCTCTCGATGTGAGTTGGCATTTGATTTTCCGTATCCAATGAGCAATGTATTCATTGCATCTAATACGGGGCGGAATATGAATATCTATGAGGGGAGTCGGTACTTCGGACGGAAGTTTGAAAGCAAAGACCATGCGTTTTGCCGTAACTATGATAAAAAGGCAGAACAGAAATCAAAGGGGATTGAGGTAGTGGGGGAACGGACAAGGGTTGAATTGGTTTATAGACCTAATGAAAAAATACCCTTGGAGAACATCATTCAATATCCGCCCAAGTTTAATGACTACTATACTTGTAGCGTTATTACTGACTTACAAGCAGTTCGGGCGGAGAAACGGGCTATGATATTAGCTTTACAGCATGGCTTGATGACCCCCGATGAACTGAGTAAGCATCATCGAGCATCCATTAAAGAATTGATGGCATTACAGCATCCAGTTAACTTCGATGCTCTTGCGGCAAAACACTGGGCGGATATAATGACGATTCCATGTGCTCTTATATGCGGCAAGGTTAGTCGTCTTCCAGTACAAGAAGTTCGTTCAGGCTGATGTTAAGTGTCCGGCATATCTGTTCTAACGTATCGAAGTATGCTGCATTAACCTTATCGGAGCAAAGATGACTAATCGTACTTGGTCTTACGTTCATCCTTCGTGCAAGCTCACGTTGGCTGATACCTTGTGCTTCGAGGATTTCTTTTAATCTTAACCGGATTGGCATAGTATCTCCTTCCATTACGCAATACCGTTACAAAACAATGTGGATTTCTTACATCTTAACACTTGAAATCTCTTGTGTGCAACGGTGTACCGTAATATAATCAAAGTATGTTACGGAGTACCGTTACACTAATTGAGATTTCTGTAACGGTGGGGGAGGAAACAACATGAATGTCATCGGTTATGTCAGAGTGTCAACGAGTGGACATGCCAAAGACGGTTATAGTCTAGCGTACCAACAAGATGAAATCCGCTCCTACTGTCAGGAGCAAGGATGGAATCTGATAAACATATACAGCGATGAAGGTATCAGTGGGGCGAAGGTTGATGAAGAGGCTCTTGAAGTGGACAGAATTGGCTTTCAGAGCATGTTAAGTGCTTTATCTAGCCAATCCATTGATGCAGTTGTCGTTCTTAACACAAGCCGTTTATGGCGGTCTGACATTGTAAAAGTGTTGGTACATCGTGAATTCAAGAAACATGGGGTGGACGTTCGGAGCATCGAACAGCCGACGTATAGCATTTATAAGAAAGACCCTAACGACTTCTTGATTAACGGTTTAATGGAACTGCTTGACCAGTATCAACGGCTTGAAATCGCCCTTAAGTTAGGCAGGGGGCGGTACAAGAAAGCGGAGCAGGGCGGCTATGCCGGAGGGAGAGCCACTTTCGGCTACAAGGCAAAGAAAGGTCAGAAGCACATTCAAGTGGATGAAAGGCAAGCCCAAACCGTCCGCAGAGTCTTTCAGCTTAAGCAAGAACATCCGGCATGGTCATTGACCCAAATTGCTGAAGCCATGAATGAAGAAGGCTTTACTACTGGGCAAGGCAAACTGTTTACGAAAGTGCAAATCAAACGAATCTTGGACAAACGTGATTTTTATAGTGGCACATACCGCTATGGAAATATAGAAGCTGATGGCTTACATGAAGCCATTCTGTGACAAGTATTGATTGGAGAGGCTTGCGTCCCGTTGCGAACCGTAAGGTTAACGCTTGAACTGAGGTTGCCCCCACTCTTTACCCATCACAATGACTAACAATCCGTACATAGGGGTGATTTCTTTTATGCACTACAAAATGCGTCATGTTTACGTTGGGTTAGACCTGCATAAAGCCCACCATACAGCAGTTGTCATCAATTGTTGGAATGAGCGGTTAGGTGAAATCCAAATTGAAAATAAGCCATCTGCTTTTGACGAATTAATGAAGTTCGTCAAAAAACATACGCCAAAAGAAATGACCCCTGTCTATGGATTGGAAGATACGGGAGGGAACGGTAGAGCATTAGCCGTTTACCTTGTTGAGAAAAAACAAATCGTTAAGGAAGTTAATTCCGCCCTGTCCTACAATGAACGTATGAGCAATGCAACGACCCAAAAGAGCGACAGTTGGGATGCTTACTGTATCGCCAAAGTGCTGCTTGCAAGGCTCGATGACTTGCCAGTGTCACCGCCGGACTATAATTGACCCATCGGCGCCGGAATGAAAATGACCCACCCCCGTCGAAATAGACCCTCTGAACAACCGACCAAAGTGATTCGGAGGGAATACATCCATGCTGGGGAGTGGG
>Ga0207866_1000130_pt1 | contig 123136 bp, 117 predicted proteins | sample HigsolmetaAR203D_FD_184835 | JGI IMG/M metagenome (GOLD analysis project Ga0207866, IMG submission 184835) | Ionic liquid and high solid enriched microbial communities from the Joint BioEnergy Institute, USA - AR20-3-D (SPAdes) (version 2) ...
GATCTCCACACCTTTTCGTTCACACAACTCTCGAAGAATCTTTCCGATCTCCCTCTTTAATTTCCCATAGATCACCTGTCTACGGTACTTTGGGGCAAATACGATATGATATTTACAGTTCCATTTGTTGTGTGCTAGACTGCTTTTGTCCATCCCTTGTCCTCCTAGATATATGGTAGCGGTTGGCAGACCAGCTTCCATGTTATCATTGAAGTTCAAGGGATGGCCACTCATAGCTCTAAGCTTTCCTGAACCCCCAGTCGAACTGGGGGTTTTCGTTTACAAATAAAAAACCGCCGGTCATGCGACCGGCGGTCTGTCTTCGTCAATGGTGGGTTCTCAGGGGCTCGAACCCTGGACCTGATGATTAAGAGTCACCTGCTCTACCAACTGAGCTAAGAACCCGTTTTGAGAAAGTCGCTTCATCGAAGCCGACAAAAAGATAATATCACTTCCACAACTCGATGTCAACATGTTTTTCAAATGATTTTTGCAGCAATTTTGTCAGGATGCGGCGGAACGGCTGAGGCAGCCTAACCCCTATCCCCGAGCCAAGAAAAAATCAGTCCCAAAGGACTGCATGCGTTCGTGGTATGGTGGACCTTAGCGGGTTCGAACCGCTGACCTCTTCGCTGCCAGCGAAGCGCTCTCCCAGCTGAGCTAAAGGCCCGGATTTCCTGATGATCCCGCACATTCGATCAAGTGCGGCAACAGAAAATAGTATAGCATGAAGGCGGCCGGGCTGTCAACTGTTTGGCTTGTCTTCCATGGCATGCTTCGAGAGCAGATTCGTCAATTCCTTCATGAACATGTTGATGTCCTTGAACTGCCGGTAAACGGACGCGAACCGGACGTACGCCACTTCGTCGACCGGATAGAGCTGTTCCATGACCAGCTCGCCGATTTCGCGGCTTTCGACTTCGGCCTTCGCCGTCGCGCGGATTTCCTTCTCGACTTCGGACACGATCACTTCGAGCCGCTCGACCGATACGGGCCGCTTCTCGCACGCCTTGAGCAGCCCGCGCAGCATCTTGTCGCGGCTGAACTCTTCGCGCCTGCCGTCCTTCTTGATGACGATCAGCGGCGTCTCCTCGATCATCTCGAACGTCGTAAAGCGGCGCAAGCACCGCTCGCATTCGCGTCGGCGGCGGATCGACTTGTTCTCGTTGGCCGGCCGGGAATCAAGCACCTTCGTGCCGGAATGTTCGCAATACGGGCATTTCATCGGTTTTCGAAACCTCCATGTCGTGACCGGATGCATGCAAAGAAAATTGGGAACAACTCACCAACGCCGCATCGTCATGATGTTCTGCATATCGCGCATAATACAGGTACCACACGCGAGGGAGGTGAAACGACGATGCCGGGCAGCAACCGCAACAGCAACCAATTGGTCGTACCGCAGGCAAATGCCGCACTGGACCAAATGAAGTATGAAGTTGCCCAAGAACTGGGCATTGCCCTCCCGCAAGACGGGTACTACGGCAACCTGACGACTCGTGATGCCGGCTCCATCGGTGGTTACATCACCCGGAAGCTGGTACAGATTGCCGAGCAATCGCTGGCAGGGCAATTCAAATAATCCGCGGTATCAGAGGCTTTATCGTCAAGCTTGGGTGCTTGCCGCCGGACGGGCGGCGGCACCCGAGCCCTTTTGCATGCAAAAAGTCACCTGTGTGCGTCACAAATCCGGATAGATCGACTTGTATTTATTATAGTAATAAATGACACGTTGTACATACCGCCGCGTCTCGCCGAACGGAATGTCGTCGCTCGAAGCGATCGTACCGTCCCAGACGCCTTCCTTCAGCCAGGCGCTCACATTGCCGGGCCCCGCATTGTACGCCGCGACCGCGGCCGCCATGTTGCCGTCGAACTGCCGGAGCAGCGATGCCAGGTACCAGGTGCCCAGCTCGATGCCGACATCCGCGCGGTGCTTGACCTTGTCCAGCGTCACGCCTTCATAGCGCGCCTGCTCCACGATCCAGGCGGCCGTATCCGGCATGATCTGCATAATGCCGAGCGCGCCTTTGCTCGATACCTTTCCCGTCTTGTAGTTCGATTCAATGCGGATAATCGCCGCGACCAGGTGCGGCTCCACACCGTGACTCAGCGCACTTGCCCTTATATCATCCCGATACGCGATCGGGTACATGCGCTGTTTCACCCAGCCGCTCTGTTCGGCGTACAGGACCGCCAGCAACAGCAGCAGCGCCGCAAGCAGCCATCCGCGTTTCTTCCGCCGCCGCCTCATGGCTTCCGCATGTCTGACAACCGGCGCCAGAGCGCTTCCACCTGCCGCTTGGTTGATTCCAGGCTGCCGCTGTTGTCAATGACCCAGTCGGCCAGTTCCTTCTTCCGTTCGATATCCATCTGCGCGTCGATCCGTTCGCGGGCCTGCGCTTCATCCAGCTCCGGATTGCGCGCAAGCAGCCGCTTGATCTGCATTTCGCGCGGCACATAGACGACCAGCACGCCGTCGTACAGCCCTTCCTGACCGGTCTCGTACAGGAGCGGAATGTCCGCCACGACCATCCGGCCGGGTTCGTCCGCCTTGGCTTGCCGGATAAGCGTCCACATCCGCTCGCGGATGGCCGGATGGAGAATCGCTTCCAGCCGCCGCCGCTTGTCCGGATCGGCGAATACGATCTCGCCCAGCTTCCGCCGGTCAAGCGTGCCGTCATCCCGGATGACGGCTTGTCCGAAGACGGCGGCCACTTCGGCCAGGGCCGGTTCGCCCGGCATGACGACTTCGCGGGCGATCCGGTCGGCGTCGACGACGAAGGCGCCGCGCTCCGAGAGCATGGCGGCGACCGTGCTCTTGCCGCACGCGATGCCGCCTGTAAGTCCGATGATCAATGCCGTCACCTCGTCAAATTTCCATCAATCGGGCGATGCCCGTGGCGATCAGAATAAGGCCGGGCAGGACGGACACGGCCTTCGCGCCGGCGAACCGGACCGCGAACCGCCGGCCGAATCGAAGTCCCGCCAGAAGAAACCCGCCGCTGGCCGCGGCGATGAACAGCGCGGACGGAAGCGCGGGAAAACCGACCATCGCCGCGCCGAATCCCGCACCGAGCGCGTCGAGCGACAGCGCGAAGCCGAGCAGCACCGCTTCCGACGCGGAGATCGTCCCCGACCGGTCCATGTCGGCCGTCTGCGGCGCGCGCAATACGCAGATGACCAGTCCGAGCCGCCGCAGCTCGATGCGGGCGATTGAGCGAACCGAAGACGTATCCGGACCGCCCGCCTCGGCCGCGTCCGAATTTGCGGCAACCGCATCCGACGTCTTCCCGCCGCAATCCTCCCCGGCATCCGTCCCCCGGACGGCTTCTCCGCCGCCCGCGCTGCGCCGAAGCTGCGCGAGCGCCCACAATCCGACGGCGATCAGCAGCACGGCGCCCGCCGTTTGCGCGACCGTTTCCGGAAGCCATGCGGTCAGCCAGCCGCCGGCCGCCATCGCCATCCAGACAACGCAGCCGGAGCAGGTCGCGATAATGAGGACGGACAAAGCCGGAATCCGGATGCCGCGGATACCGTATGACGCGCCGACACCGAAGCCGTCAAGACTGACCGCCAGCGCCAGCAGCGCCAGCGACGCGCCCGTAGCGAACATGAATGCCCCTCCCTGCGCGGGCGGTTTCCGAAGGCCGCCCAAGATGGTACTGCCATCATATGCAGGGAGCATGCCGGGGTGCATGCGGCGGGCAGGGCGCCTGACGTGATACCGCTTAGGAGTGCGAAGTCACATCCGCCGCCGCTGCGGCCGCGTCCCCGGCCATCCGCCGCGGAATGGCGGCGGGCGCCTTGCCGGCCGGTCTGCGGCCCCGGGCTTTCCGGTACGGCTGGCAGACCGGGCAGACATGGGTTCCGCGCCCGCCGAGGACCGTCTTCACAATCGGCGTGCCGCATGTCCGGCACGGCTCGTCTTCCCGGCCGTAAACATACAGGCGGAACTGGAACATCCCCATCTCGCCCTGGCCGTTCACATAAGACCGGACGGAAGAACCGCCCGCGTCCACCGCCTCCCGCAGCGTCTCGCGGATCGAAGCGTGCAGCCGCGTCCATTCGGCGGCGCGCAGCGACGACGCCGGCCGCTCCGGATGGATGCCGGCCTTGTGCAGCGACTCGTCGACATAGATGTTGCCCAGTCCCGTGACATACGCCTGATTCAGCAGCAGCGGCTTGATCGGCGCCTTGCGGCCGCCGAGCAGCTTGCGCAGCGCTTCCACGGTAAAGGCATCGTCAAGCGGCTCCATCCCCAGCTTGCTCAGCGGCGGCTGCTCGAATTCCTCGCCCGGCCGAAACAGATGCATCGTGCCGAACTGGCGCACATCCTTGTACCGGAGATCCATGCCGTCCGTCAGATGAAACAGCACATGGGTATGCTTCTCGATCGGCTCGTCCGCCGGACAGACGCTGTACCGCCCTTCCATGCGCAGATGCGAGACCAGCACCAGGCCGTCCAGCACGAACCGCAGAAACTTGCCGCGCCGTCCGATGCTCCGGATCGTTCGGCCCTCGAGCGCCGCGGCGAACGCCTCCGGCTCTTCCGGCCGCTGAATGATGCGGGGCAGCCGCACCGTAACGGCGCGGATCGTCTTGCCGGCGACCAGCGCGTTCAGCGTGCGCGCCACGGTCTCGACTTCAGGCAGTTCCGGCATTCGACCTCCCCCTCTCCAACCCGGTTGGCCGGTTTATTTCGCTTCATACCAGTTTTTGCCATAACTGACTTCCGCCTTGAGCGGCACGTCCAGTTCGATCGCGTTCTCCATCACGGACGGCACGAGCACTTTCATCGTCTCCAGCTCGTCTTCCGGCACTTCGAACACGAGCTCGTCGTGCACCTGCAGCAGCATCCGGCTGCGCAGCCCGCGATCCCGCAGTTCCGCGTCCATCTTCACCATCGCCAGCTTGATGATGTCAGCCGCCGTGCCCTGGATCGGCGTGTTCATCGCCGTCCGTTCCGCGAAGGACCGGAGATTGTAGTTCGACGCGTTGATCTCCGGCAAGTACCGCCGGCGCTCAAGCAGCGTCGTCACATAGCCGGCCTGCCGAGCCTTCGCGACGATGTCGTCCATATATTGGCGCACGCCCCTGAATACCGCAAAATATTGCTCGATGAACGCCGCCGCTTCCTTCCGCGCAATCTTCAGGTTCGTCGCCAACCCGAAATCGCTGATGCCGTAAACGATGCCGAAGTTAACGGCCTTCGCCTGCCGGCGCATGTTCGCGTCGACCTGATCCGCCTGCACGCCGAACACGTCCATCGCCGTCTTCGTATGGATGTCCATGCCGGAGAGGAACGCTTCTTTCAACCGCTCGTCGCCGGAGATATGGGCGAGGACGCGCAGCTCGATCTGCGAGTAGTCGGCGGCCAGGATGTACCAGCCCGGCTCGGACGGGACGAACGCCTTGCGGATGCGCCGGCCTTCCTCGATCCGGATCGGAATGTTCTGCAGGTTCGGGAACTGGCTGGACAGCCTGCCGGTTGCGGCGATCGTCTGCCGGTAATAGGTGTGGACCTTGCCCGTCTCCTTGCGGATTTCCTTCAGCAGGCCTTCAATGTATGTCGACTGCAGCTTCGAGATTTGCCGGTAATGGAGGATGAGGCCGACGATTTCGTGGTACGGCTCCAGCGATTCGAGCACTTCGGCGTCCGTCGAATAGCCGGTCTTCGTCTTCTTCTTGACGGGCAGACCGAGCTTCTCGAACAGAATCTCGCCGAGCTGCTTCGGCGAATTCAGATTGAACTTCGTGCCGGCAAGCCGATAGATCGCCGCGATCGTATCGGCGATCTGGCGTTCGAGTTCGCGTCCGTTCTCCTCCAGCGCTTCCGCGTCGACCGCGATGCCCTGCCGCTCCATCTTGCACAGCACGCGGGACAGCGGCTGCTCCAGCTCGTAATACAGCCGGTGCATGCCGAGCCGCTCCAGCTCCTGCTGCTGCAGCGGCGCGATGCGCCGGATCGCGTCCGCCTTGCTCGCCAGATGGCCGGCCAGCGTCTCCTCGTCCGGCACCGCGAACTTCGCGCCCTTGCCGTACACGGCGTCATCCGGCTTCACCGGCGGCTGGTTGTACTTGGCCGCGAGGCTGCTCAAGGCGTCGTTGCCGCCGGTCGGGTCGAGCAGATAGGCGGCCAGCAGCACGTCGAACCCGAATCCGTTCAGCTCCATGCCCTCCCAGCCGAGGACGAGCGCGGCCTTGTGGAGGTCGTAGCCGGTCTTCGGCCGCTCCGGGTCGGCCAGCCAGTCCCGCACGGCCGCCGCGCCTTCGGACTTGAGCACATCGCCCGTCAGGACGTGCACGGTGTCGCCGATCACGATCGCAAGCCCGATCAGCGAAGCCTGATGCGGATTCTCGCCGGCGGATTCGATCAGCACCGCTTCGGCTTCCGCCAGCTTGTCCGCCGCAAGCTCGGCGGCCGTCTCCGGCGTCTGCCGCACGATGCGCAGCTCCGCCGCTTCCGGCCCTGGTCCGTCTGCCGCGTCCGCTCCGGCTCCGCTTCCGGCTTCGGCATGATCCAGCCCGAGCCGCTCGATCAGCGAGCGGAATCCGAGCTTGCGCAGCGCAGCGGCCAGCGTCGGCCTGTCGTAGCCGTTGTACGCGATTTCCGCCTCGCCGCGGTCAAGCGGCACCTCGCGGTAGATCGTCGCGAGCCGCTTGCTCATCAGCGCGTCTTCCCGGTGCTGCTCGACCTTCTCACGCATTTTGCCCTTGAGCGCTGCGGCGTTCGCGAGCACATTTTCGACCGAACCGTACTCGTGCAGCAGCTTCAGCGCCGTCTTCTCGCCGACGCCGGGAATGCCGGGAATGTTGTCCGAAGCGTCGCCCATCAGCCCCTTCAGATCGATGATCTGCAGCGGCTTGAGGCCGTATTTCTCCCGAATCGCCTCGGGCGTGAACCGTTCCACTTCGCTGATGCCCTTGCGGGTGATGGCCACCGTCACGCGGTCGGAGACGAGCTGCAGCATGTCCTTGTCGCCGGTGACGATCAGCGTCTCTTTGCCGGCTTCTTCCGCCATCCGCGACAGCGTGCCGATAATATCGTCGGCTTCGTAATTTTCCAGTTCGTAATGCGCGACGCCGAGCGCGTCCAGCAGCTCCTTGATGAGCGGGAACTGCTCGCTGAGCTCCGGCGGCGTCTTCTCGCGGCCGCCCTTGTAGTCCTCGTAACCTTCGTGGCGGAATGTCACTTTGCCCGCGTCGAACGCGACCAGCATGTGCGTCGGCTTCTCTTCTTCGATCAGCTTGAGCAGCATCGTCGCAAACCCGTACACGGCGTTCGTATGCATGCCGGCCGCATTCGTCAGCGTCGGCATGGCGAAAAACGCGCGGAACGCGATGCTGCTGCCGTCGATCAGGATCCATTTGTCCATGGGCGGCACCTCTCTTTTACCGTCTATCGACTACTATAACACATTCGCGCGGGATGGCGCCCGCGAAATGCAAAATCGCCGCTCTCCCGGTCGGAAAGCGGCGCAAGCGGTTATTCGATCTTAGGTTTTACGGCCATGATCCTGAGTCTCTTGTAGTCGATGTGCCAGGCTCCGTCCCTGAACAATGCGGGGCGCGTTTCGGACTCGATCCGTCTGATTGCGTCCTCTTTTTCCCTGTCCGTCAGCCCTTCGAAAAAGAAATCCGCAAACCCCGCCAACCACACCCTCAGCCCGTTCTCGCCGTCCTTCATGCGGGTGGGGCGGTCGAAATGGGCGGCATATACCACCCGGAAACCTTGCCGCTCCAGCAGCGTGCTGTACTCGGCGATGCTCGGGAAATACCAGGGATTCAGCGGCGAGACATCCCTCCCGTACTCCCGCCCGAGCACCCGGATGATCGCCCGGACCACGGTCCCGACATTGTCTTTGCCGCCGAACTCGGCGACAAATCTTCCGCCCGGCTTGAGCGCATCCCATACGCACCGGATGACCCGCCCGGGTCTCGTCATCCAATGCAGGGCGGCGTTCGAGAACACCGCGTCCACTTGAGCCTCCAGGGAAAAATGTTCGGCGTCACCGACACGGAAGTCGATCCCGGGGTACTTCCTCCTCGCGGCGTCAATCATTTCGGCGGAGCGGTCCAGGCCGATGACGGCGGCTCCGTTTTGCGAAATCTCGTGCGCGAGATCTCCCGTGCCGCACCCGAGGTCCAGAATGGTCTCCCCGCTTTTCGGCGCCAGCAGCTCGACCACGCCTCTGCCCAGTTCGGACACGAAGTCCAGTTTGTTGTCGTAGAGATCGGTTTGCCAATGCTGCGCGGACATGGCCCATCCCCTCCGAAAATTGGTGAGTCCATTATCACACGGAAACCGGACGCTCATCCAATAGTTCGTTCCTATATCGTTTATTTGCCGCGCGTATAACCTTGTTGCGTATTTTCGTTATCCCACGATTGGCGCAGAAGAGGGTGCGGGCTGGCGGAGGCCGTCCGGCGATGTGCATTAACGGCGTTGTGTGCCGTTAACGGCGGTCTTGCGGACGCCTGCGGAGCAGGTAACGGCATTTCTTGCCGTTACAGGCGGATTGGAATGCTCAGACTCGTCCGAAAGCGAGCGCTAACGGAACCACGTACCGTTAAAGGCTCTTCCGAGTGCGGCATCGTACCGGCTGACGGAACGTCATTCCGTTACAGGCGGGTCCGCAGCCGTCCAATCCCCCGAAATCGTTTAATAGCGGAACCACGTTCCGCTAATATCGCTCCCGCGATGCCCGTTAACGGAACGTCGTTCCGTTACAGACCAGAGCAGCGAAGCTTACGGCAAACCAAGAAGGCACAGGTTCGTCAGAAATGATCTCATGCGGCACCCCGATCCCGTCCTGAAAGCTTACGCTGAATGCTTACGGAACTCAGAGGCGTTATTTGCCCGGGAATCCGCATGATGGTTGCCGCAACGGAACCAAGAAGCGTTACTCGGTTCCAAACGGGTCGAATACTTTCTGCGGCGGCCCAATAAGCTCGCTCAGTCTGTTGAAGTTTCGAGAGCGGGCGTTATGGCTACAGGTTCAAATCCGGCCGCTTGTTCGTCACCAGATAGACGACCGATTCGCCGATGTTCGTCGCATGGTCGGCGATCCGCTCGAGGTAGCGGCCGACGAAGCTGAGCAGCATCGCCTGCGACGAGTCTCGCGCGCTGGCCGGCCGCAGGGCGAACAATTCCTGCAGCACGCTGCTGTAGATGGCGTCGACCGCATCGTCGTCGCGGGCCATTTTGTACGCGAGGTCGACATTCTCCTGCAGGAACGACCGGATCGATTCCCGGGTCATCGTCTGCACGAGCTCCGCCATCTTCGGCAGATCGACCAGCGGCTTGATCAGTTCCCGGCCTTCCAGACGCAGCACAGCCTTGGCGATGTCGACCGCGAGATCCCCCATCCGCTCCAGATCGTTCGAAATGCGGAAGGCGACGAGAATGCGCCGCAGATCCTTGGCGACCGGCTGCTGCGTCGCGATCAGCCGCGTGCCGAGCTCGACGATCCGCTCCTCCAGCCGGTTGAGTTCGGGATCTTCCGCCACCACCTTCCGGGCGCCGTCTCCGTCGATCGCCTGCAGCGCCCGCATCGACGCTTCGATCGCCTTCTCCACGCGCCCGCCCATCTCGACCAGCAATTGCTTCAGCTCGTTCAACCCTTCATCGAACTCTACACGCCTGATCACTTTGTCCTCCGGCTCCTCTCCGCATGCCGGTCCGTCAGCCGAACCGGCCGCTGATATAGTCTTCCGTCCGGCTGTCGGACGGACCCGCGAATAACTGCTCCGTATCCGCGCTTTCGACGACTTCGCCGTTCAGGAAGAAGACGGTCTGATTCGAGACGCGCGCCGCCTGGTGCATGTTGTGCGTCACCATCACGATCGTATAGCGGTCCTTGAGCTGCTGCACCAGTTCCTCGATCTTCAGCGTCGAGATCGGGTCCAGCGCGGACGTGGCTTCGTCCATGAGCAGAATGTCCGGCTCGACCGCGAGCGCCCGGGCGATGCAGAGCCGCTGCTGCTGGCCGCCCGAGAGGCTGAGCGCGGACCGCTTCAGATGATCCTTCACTTCGTCCCAGAGCGCGGCGGCTTTCAGGCTCGACTCGACGATCTCGTCCAGGCGGCTTTTCTTCCGGATGCCGTGAAGCCGCGGGCCGTAGGCGACGTTGTCGTAGATCGATTTCGGGAACGGGTTCGGCTGCTGGAACACCATGCCGACCTTCTTGCGCAGCGTCTCGACATCGACTTCCGGCGAATAGATATCCGTCCCGGCGATCGCGATCCGCCCTTCGATCCGCGTGCCCGGAATGAGGTCGTTCATCCGGTTGAGCGAGCGGAGCAGGGTCGACTTGCCGCAGCCGGACGGACCGATGAAGGCGGTGACCGCCCGCTCCGGGATGTCAAGCGATACGTTCTTCAGCGCGTGGAAATCGCCGTAGTACAGATTGAGCCGGTCGATCTCGATCAGCGTCCGCGCCGTCCGGGCCGGCGTAGCGGCGGATGCGGGCATTGGCATGGAAATGGACATGGGCTTTCCTCCGGATCGTCAGGATATCTTCGAGAACTTGTTCCGCAGCAGAATCGCCGCGAAGTTCATGAGCAGCAGCATGGCGAGCAGCACGATGATGCCGGCGGCGGCCAGTTCGTGGAACTCGGGCTGCGGCCTCGACAGCCAGTTGTAGATCTGGATCGGCATGACGGTGAACTGATCCAGCATGTGCTTCGGCAGAAACGCGACGTAGGTGAGCGCGCCAATCATGATGAGCGGCGCGGTCTCGCCGATCGCGCGCGACATCGCGAGGATGACGCCCGTCAGAATGCCGGGCAGCGCCGACGGCAGCACCGCCCGCGACACCGTCTGCCACCGGTTCGCGCCGAGGGCGTAGGAGGCGTCGCGGCGCGACTTCGGCACGGCGCGGAGCGCTTCTTGCGCGGAGACGATGATGATCGGCAGCACAAGAATCGTCATCGTGAGCGCGCCGGCGAGCAGGCTCCGCTGCAGCATGAGCAAGCGGACGAACAGGGTCAGGCCGAGAATGCCGTAGACGATCGACGGGACGCCCGCCAGCGTGCTGATGTTGAGCTGGATCAGCCGGGTGAACCGGTTCTTTCCCGCGTATTCCTCCAGCCAGATGGCGGCGCCGACGCCGAGGACGAAACTGATCGGCAGCATGATGCACAGCATGTACATCGAACCGACGATGGCGGACTTCATGCCGGCGCGTTCGGCGCGGCGGGACGGAAAGTTCTCGAACAGCCCGGGCTGCAGCCTGCTGATCCCGTCGATGATGATGTCGATCAGGAGCGCGCACAGGGCGATGACGCCGACGGACGTCGCCGCGGCGAACAGCAGATGGAGGCAAAAATCGATTTTCCGGCGGCGGGCGATCTGATGGCGGTTTCCGCCTTGCAGCAGGTTCATGATCAATACTCCTCCCGGAATTTCCTAGCGACATATTGCGCAATACTATTCAGCAGGAACGTGATAATGAACAGCGCCATCCCGACAGCGAAAATGCTGCCGTATTCAATCGACCCGCGCTGTGTGTCGCCCAGGCTGACCTGCACGATATAAGCCGTCATCGTCTGGATGCTTTCGAGCGGATTGAAAGTCAGATTCGGCGTCGCGCCCGCCGCCACCGTCACGATCATCGTCTCGCCGACCGCCCGGGAGAACGCGAGCACGAACGAGGCGACGATGCCCGACAACGCGGCGGGCAGCACGATCTTCAGCGCCGACTCGAACTTCGTGGCGCCGAGCGCGTATGCGCCGTCGCGCAGGCTCTTCGGCACGGCGTTCATCGCGTCCTCGCTGAGCGACGTCACCATCGGGATGATCATGATCCCGACGACGATGCCGGCGCTCAAGGCGTTGAAAATCCCGGTCTCCGGAAAAATCGCCCGCACGATCGGCGTCATGAAGCTGAGGGCGAAATAACCGTAGACGATCGTCGGAACGCCCGCGAGCACTTCCAGAATCGGCTTGATGATGTTCCGCACCCTGCGCGGCGCATATTCGCTGAGATATACCGCGCTGGCAAGCCCGATCGGCATCGCGACGACGCAGGCGATGATCGTAATGAGCAGCGTGCCGGCGAGCAGCGGCAAAATGCCGAACGCCCGCGGCTCGAACAGCGGCGACCACCGCGTGCCGGTCAGAAATTCAACAATCGGGACTTCGCGGAAAAACAGCACCGTCTCCGACACCAGCGTATAGACGATGCCGACGGTCGTGATGATCGAGACCGAAGCGCACAGCATAAGCAGCACGGGCATCAGCCGGTTCATGACGGATTTGCGTTCGTTCTTGAATGAATAGGCGCCGGCGGCGCGGACGGTCTCCGGCGTCTGCTTCAGCGGTTCGACGGCCCCGCCGGTCTGCAGCCACTCGCCGTTCATGCGGCGACCCCTCCCTGTCTTAACGATTCGTTAACAATTGCGCCGAGAAAAATGTGATGCCGTGAAGCGACATCACATGATTCTCCCGGTATTCGGCGAGCAGACGCATCCGTCAGACTTTGATCTTGGCCGCTTCTTCCGCGTATTTCTCGTCCGGCAGCGGGACATAGCCGACTTCCTTCGCCATGCCGCCGATGTTCTCGATGTAGAAGCGGACGAAATCTTTCACTTCCGGACGTTCTTCCAGCGCCTTGTTGCTGACGTAGATGTACAGCGGGCGGGACAGCGGCGAGTAGGAGCCGTCCTTGATCGTGTCGAGCGTCGGCTCGATCGGACCGTTGCCGCCGTCGATCGGCACGACTTTCAGTTTGTCGGTGTTCTCTTCATAGTAGGCGAAGCCGAAATAGCCGATGCCGCCTTTGTTGCCGGCGACGCCTTGCACCAGCGTGTTGTCGTCTTCGCTGAAGCTGATCTGGCCGTCGCTCCGGATGCCCGCTTTTTCCAGGATGACTTCGTTGAAGTAGTCGTAGGTGCCGGAATCGGCGCCCGGCGAGAACATTTTGATTTCCTCCGCCGGCCAGCCTTCGCGGACGTCCGCCCAGGTCTTCACCGTGCTGCCTTGGGCGAAGATTTTGTTCAGTTCTTCCACCGTCAGATAGTCGACCCAATCGTTGTCCTTGCTGACGACGACCGACAGACCGTCATACGCCACGCTCAGTTCCGTGTACGCGATGCCGGCTTCGCTGCACGCTTGCGCTTCCGAGTCCTTGATCGGCCGGGATGCGTCGGCAATCGGGATTTCGCCGGCGCAGAACCGCTCGAAGCCGCCGCCCGTTCCGGATACGCCGACCGTCACGCGGACATCCGGCTGCTCCGCTGCGTATTCTTCTGCCGCGGCTTCCGTCAACGGATAGACCGTGCTGGAACCGTCAATTTCGATCGAACCGGACAATTTCTGCGCCGCGGATTCCGCCCCGCCGTTGTTTTGTCCCCCGTTCGATTCATTCGCCGGCGCATTGGTCGACTGGTTCGCATTGTTTGAACCCCCGGCCCCGCTCGTCGTACCCCCGTTGCTCTCATTGCTCTCGCCGCTTCCGCTTCCGCATGCCGCCGCGAATACCATCACGGCCGCGATGAGCAGCGGCAGGAAGCCCTTGCGCATCTTCGACATTCTCGGACCACTCCTTGTACATTGTCTGTATGATGGCTTTCACCGACCATGCTACCGGGCAAGTGTTAATTCGAAACGCCGACTTTGTAAAATGTGTGTTAAAACTGAGATCAAAATTTGATGAAACAAAAACCGATGACGGCTTGCGTCATCGGCATATCGAGTTTATCCGCTAGTCAAAGAGCTTCTCTCCGTCCTTGCTTAGGTGTTCTCCTTGAACGTCACAAACACTTGCAAGTGGACACCTTTGCCTTCTGAAATCGCGTCCGTACCCTGGATCCCCAGAAAACTCAACTTTTCCCGCCATTCATCGCGTTCTTCATCCGGAAATCTGTCGGCGTATATATTGAAAATATAGGCCAATACCGCCGCATGGATCTCCGTCTTTCCTTGCGACATTCGGATCCATTCCTTGGGCAGCACGATTTTGGTGTCTGTGCTTTCGATTTCCTGATTCGAGAAATTAAGCACCAGCGATTTTCCGTCATTGACCACTTCGGCAATTTTGCTTTTGTTGTCCCATCTGATCTCACTGACCCGTGAAGCAAACAGGTCCCTGATGGGAATGTACGCTCCTTCGCAGGTGAACTCCTCCAACGTATTTCCTTGACCGATCTTCAATGAGGTGTAGGGTCTTTCCGGAGAACTGGCATTTTGGGCCCTGTCCAGCAAGGTTTCTCCCTCAATGGCCGCATCTGAAACGAAAGTTCCTGTAAGAAGCAGCAAAATAGTCAACACACATGAGAGCATGAGTTTCTTTTTCACGCAAATTCACACCTCACATCTCCAGATGTGGTAGATTTATTTATTTGGACGCTGCCACAGCGGAATTCGTTTCGCCAGGCCGACCAATCTCATCGGAACTGCGGAACCCGTCTGCCAGCTCGCGGATTTCCGCCGCCACTCGTCCGGCCATCTCGCAGGCAGCCTGCGCCTTCGCGTTGATCTCCCGGGCCGTGCCGTGATTGTCCGCCGCCGCGGCGAAGATCCGCTCGAATGCTTCGCCCGCCCGTCCGATCGCCGATCGGCTGCTCTCGGATACGCGGATGCCCGCCATGAATTGCTCCGCCGTCTCCTGCACGGAAGCGCGGATGGCGCCGATCATCTCCGCGATTTCGCCGGCCGACCGCTTCGTCTCTGCGGCGAGCATCCGGATCTCGTCCGCCACGACGCCGAATCCGCGGCCGTGCCCGCCCGCCCGGGCCGCTTCGATCGACGCGTTCACGGCGAGCAGATTGCACTGGTCGGCCAGCCGCTTGATCAGCGCGCTCACGCTGTCGATCGCTTCCGCCCTCTGCTGAAGCTCGGCGATCCGTTCCTGCTGAACGGCCATCCGTTCGGCCAATGCGTCGAACGCCCGGTCGGCGTCGACCAGCGCTTCTCTGCCCGTCCGGGTAAGTTCCGACATCGATTGCGACAGCGCTTCGCCGTGCATGCCCGCCTGTTGCACTTTGGTTACGGCGCCGTCGATGTCCGCCATCAGCCTTTCCATCCGGCGGATGATCCGCTGCTTCGCAACAGCGGCCTGCTGCTGATGCAGCTTCGACAGGCCGAGCAGATCGGCGACGGTCAGGATGCCGGCCAGCCTCGCTCCGTCAACGACAATGACACAGTCATACAAGGTGGATTCCGCGCGGCCGAGCGCCAGGTCCAGCAGTTCCTGCAGCGGCATCGCCGCATCGGCGACGATCGGGCGGTCGTCCATCAACCGCGAAATCGGCTTGTCGCTGTACAGGCTGGCGCCGAACCGGCTGCCAAGCCTCCGGATCAGCTTGTCCCGCATGACCAGCCCGCAAGGCACGCGCTCATCCTCGCACACAACGATGCATTCCGAATCGGCATGCCGCTCGAACAGGCGCATGACCTGTTCGCATGTCATCTGCGGATCGGCGACGACGGCACATCGGATGAATGCTCTCAGATCGATCGCATGCCCCGCGTCCGCGTCAAGTTTTTGGTCCATCATGGTCAACACCGTGGTTCCCCCTTTTTCTTTCCGGGATTTCCCAAGGCCCAGCATAGCCAAACAAAATTAAATCCGATGACGCGATTCGTCATCGGAATGTAAAAGGTCGGTCCGGAGCGACGGCAAAAAAATCGTTATTAAATGTTGGAAAAAAGAAGGATTTGTCGCGCGCTCTGGCGAAATATGTTAATCCATTCATACATGACGTATTGAGTTGCAAGGAGCGTCAAGATGGACGTCCAGGATGTTTTGCTCTTTCTCTTCTTCTCGTCGCTCGAATGGCTGGCCTTGATGGTTCTTACGTTTGCCATATTCAAGTTTCAGCTCCCGGGGTATTGGGGAAGGCTGTTGTTGTCATCTTTCATGCTTTCGTTGCTGTCCCATACGATTTTGATTACGTTGGATTTGGTTGCTTACGGGCCCCTGATACAGATGCCCATTTTGTTCTTCTACTTTTGGCAAATCTTTCGGATTCCGATTTTTTACGCAGGTTTGATGGTTGTAAACGGATATTTATTGTACTCATTGATTCAGGCCGTCATTCTTGTTGTGTATCAAATTATCGGATTTACCATCGCACCTAATGAGCCAACTGCATTTATAGCTCAAACGATTACAGCCGGCATCACCTTTTTGATGGCCTGGTTATTGATCCGGACAAATTGGGGCTTTACTTTTGTTCCTGATACAGATCGCGTCAAGATGCAATGGAACAAACGAAATATTCGTCTGCTCGTGATGAGCATAGTAGGATATGTCGCACTGTCTATTTATTATATCTCTTTCTTTTGGGGATATACTCCATTTATTGGTTTAGTGCTGGGAACGATTGTATATATCGTTCTTCAATATTTGGTTTTCGAGAGGGAATATTATGGTTGAAGCGCTGGCGGAAAGCTTGGCAACGAAAATCAAACAAGCCAATCCGAATCAAACCGCAAGCGTTCCCGTAATGAAATTTGCACTAATCATCGTCATCAATTTCACGATCCCGGTTGTTGCATCTCTTGCATTCGGCGCAGTGACGGGCAAATGGCTTGAGACATTGACGGCGATGATCTTTTTTGTCGCTTTGCGAATGATTTCGGGCGGTTATCATTTCGAGTCGCCCATTCCCTGCATGTCGATGACCTTCATTATTATCGCCGTCCCGCCGCATATTTCACTGTCCGAGAAATGGACTTGGTTTTTGACCGTTACCGCACTGGTCTTGGTCGCTTTGCTGGCTCCTGCCAACATGAAAGGCTACAATACGATACCCGAAAAGTACTATCCGCTGTTGAAAATAGGTTCTGCTCTAATCGTATCAAGCAATTTCTTATTCCTTTCGGGAACAGCAGCCATCGTGCTGGCTGTTCAAGGGATATCCCTGTTATTCCGCAACAAGGAGGTGAACCCGACATGAAGCAAGTTGCTGCCAAGCTGCTGTCCGGCGTATTGAACGGCATTGCCGGGCTGTTTGTGAAGACGGCTTCACCTGTACTTTATCGTCCCGAGATCCCGGAAGAGCTGAAAAAGTAACCGCCGCGCATCAAGGGCTGCCGATGGGAGCTCACATCGGACAGCCCTTGGTCGCCGGTTATGGAGTTGAATTCCCATGCGTTTCCCGGTTACCAGAGACCCCGGCAATTTCTCTGAAGTGATCGATCTCGACTTGCGCGATGTCGACTATATTGAAACGCACCCCTCTGGTTATGTCGTGTTTCACGTCAAGGACGAGGTGTTTTATCCCGTCGTTCCCAAACTGTCCGTCCTGGAAATGCATCTGGAAGAATTGGGATTTCTCCGGCTGGATCGCACGAACCTGAGCAACATCGGGAAAATCCGTCATTTTGATGAAGAGCGGTCGCTCGTTTTTTTTAGCGATAACGCAACAAAATCAAGCAAATTTTCCACGGTATCATCCAGAATGAAAAAAATACTCAGGGATCGCCTTGCCGGAAAAAAAGGAAAAACATGAGCCGCCTCCTGCTTGGATGCGGCTGTTGATTTATAAATGTAACCAAGCGAAACGATCGACCAGGGAGTTCGATACCTGATCGATCGTTTTGATTAGCACACGGCGCAGCCTCAATGATGCGGCTCGCGCAACGTTGCAACTCCACTATTCAGCTGGGGCCACCAAGTCCGCCAACTCGCCGAGCCGGTCGAGTCGAATGTCGGGCACGACGCCGCGCTCCGGCAGATCGGGACTCGCGCGGTATGCGGCGAACGCGACGCCCGCGCCGGCAGCCGCGGCGCCGTCGATCCACGAGTCCCCCACGGCAAGCCATTGCGAAGGCGGCACATGGGGAAACCGCGCAAGCACGGCGTGGACGCCTTCGGGAGACGGTTTCAGCCGCGGCACCGATTCGCGGCCCGCCACCAGGTCGAAATAATGCCGGATGCCGGTCTTGCCGAGCGCTTGCTCGGCGGCGGCCTCGGCGTTGTTCGTCAGCACCGCGAGCAGCAGGCCGCGTCCGCGAAGCCGCTCCAGCGTCTCCCGCGCGCCCGGCTCCAGCTCGGCGCCGCGCATGCCCTCCGCTTCATGCCGGGCGCAGATCGCCCAGACCTGATCCAGCGCGCCGCCGGCGAGCCCGCGCTCCGTCGCGGCTTGAATGAGCGAAGCCGTCGTACCGCCTTCCGCCTCGTCCTCCGCAAGGTACCCTTCGCGGACGAGCCAGGCGCCGACTTCTCCGCGCATCGCCGCATAGTCGATCCGGGACGCGAGCAGCGTGTTGTCCATGTCGAACAGAATCGCCCGGACACGCAGCCGCGCCTTCGGCATCAGGCCTTCTCCAGGACGTACAGCCGCGACGTCTCCTCCCAGATTTCGCCCGGCGCGAGGCTGAACAGGCCGATCTCTTCAGCCGGAAGATCGGTGTTCGGCGCGTTCACGAGGTTGACCTGCGGCTCCGGACAGAAGAACCCTTCGCGGGCGCCGTTGTTCCAGATCATCCACTGTTTCCAGGACGTGCCGACATCGTACACCAGCGTCGTGCCGATCCGCGTGTCGGTCAGTTCCATCCGGTTGCGGCCGTTTTGCGGCGCCGCCGTATAGTGATTGTCCATCGACGCGAAGAACGGATAAACGCCGTCATGCTTCATCGCTTCTTCCTCCGGCGTGAGCGGCTGGTGCCGTCCGGTCGGCAGCATCCGTTCGCTGAGTTCCCACCGGCTGCCGATGGTCAGCTTCAGCTTATAGTCGCGCGCCGTGCTGCCCGGCGCGAACGGCGCATTGACCGTCGTATGGAAGGCGAGCAGCACCGGCATGTCGGCATCGCCCTCGTTCACCAGCGTCAACTGCTGCGCAAGCCCATGGGCGCTGAGCCCGTAGCGCAGCCGCAGCGAGAACTTGAACGGCAGATATTCGAACAGCTTGTGCCCCTTGTCCACCGTCAGCTTCACTTCCGCGAAAGCTTCTTCGTCATCCGCGCCGAAGCGGACAAGCTCCCACGCCGAAGTGTTCGCGTAGCCGTGCAGATGGTTGCCCGTCGATTCCTCGTTCACCGGCAATTGATAGACGACGCCGCGCCATTTGAGCTTGCCGTCTTCGTACCGGTTCGGCGGAATCAGCACCGGAATGCCGTGAATCAACGGGTTCGCCTTGAATGCGTCCATCTCCTCCGGTCCGGGCTCGCGCAAATAGCGATGCCCCCGCTCCGTGTCGCGGAACGCGATCAGATTGCCGCCGATTTCCGGCAGCAGCGCCGCCTCGTAGGCTCCGGCGCGCAGCCATACCGCACGTTCGCCGTGAAAGTCGCCTTCCCTGGCCGAAATACCGCTCATTTCCCATCTCTCCTCTTTCGGGCCGGCCGATTACCCCCGGTAAGCGGCCAGCGCCTGATTCAGTCCCCGCGTCTGCGTGTAAATTTCCCGGTAAATGTCGAACAACCCGCGATAGGTCTCGACCGCTTCCGGATTCGGATCATAAGACGCGGCATGCTTCACGAATTTCGCCGCGCACGCGTCCAGGCTGTCGAACCAGCCGCAACCGTATGCCGCCAGCATCGCCGCGCCGAGTCCGGGGCCTTGCTCGTTCTCCAGCGCAACGACCGTCGCGCCGAAGATGTCCGCCTGCATCTGCAGCCAGACCGGGTTCTGCGCGCCGCCGCCGATCGAGATGACGCGGCCCGCCGGCTTGCCCGCCTCACGGAAAATGGCCATCGATTCGTTCAACGAGAACGTGATGCCTTCCATGACGGCCCGGGCGAAATGATCCCGCGTATGCGAACCGTCCGCGCCGATGAAGCTCGCCCGGATGACGGCGTCCGCATGCGGCGTCCGCTCGCCGACCAGGTAGGGCGTGAACAGCAGGCCGCCGGAACCCGGCTTGATATCGCCGACACCGCGGAGGAAATCGGCGAACGATTCGTTCGGCGCGAACGTCTGCTTGAACCAGCTCAGCGAATAGCCGGCCGCCAGGGTCACGCCCATCGCGTAGAAGCTGTCGGCTTTGCCGTGGTTGAAGAAATGCACCTTGCCCGCATAGTCGGTGTCCCGGTTCTGTTCATAGGTCAGGATGACACCTGACGTACCGATGCTGCACATCGTCAGCCCTTCGGACAGAATGCCGGCGCCGATGGCGCCGCAGGCGTTGTCCGCGCCGCCGGCGAACACTTTCGTGCCGGCAGCAAGGCCGGTCTGATCCGCGACCTCCGGCAGCACGCCGCCGACATGATCGTGCGATTCGACAAGCGGCGGGCAGAACGATGCGGGCAGATCGAATGCGGCAAGAATTTCGGTGCTCCACTTTTTGCCCGCCACATCCAGCAGCAGCGTGCCGGCCGCATCGGAATAATCCATATGAATTTCGCCCGTAAGCCGATAGCGGACATAATCTTTCGGCAGCAGGAACCGTTTCGCCTTCGCGAACACGTCCGGCTCATGCCGCTTCACCCACAAAATTTTCGGCAGCGTAAACCCTTCAAGCGCCGGATTGCGCGCGATGCCGAGCAGATCGGGTCCCAGCACCCGCTCGATCTCGCGGCATTCGGCCGTCGTCCGCGTATCATTCCACAGAATCGCGTTCCGGACCGGCCGATTCGCTTCGTCGAGCAGCACCAGGCCGTGCATCTGGCCGGAAAAGCTGATGCCTTCGACTTCATCCGGACGCACGCCGGATGTTGAGATTAATTCGCGAAGCGCGCCGATCGTTCCTTCCACCCAGTCTTCCGGCCGCTGCTCGCTCCATCCGGTATGCTCATGGAACAGCGGATAGTTTCGCGACGCTTCCGCCCGCACTTTGCCGTCCCGATCAACCAAAAGCGCTTTCACCGCGCTCGTCCCGAGATCGATCCCGATCACACAGCTCATGTCCTCTTTCCTCCCCGAAGGAGCCCGTTCGCTCCCGTGAATTCCTTATCTGCCCGAACAGGGACGAACAGCCGGCCCTTTGCGGCCGGCTGCGTCCGATAGCCAGACAAACTCATTATACGCTGTAAATGATTTCGTTGAGTACCAGCTTGATTCGTTCCTGACGGCCCGAGCGGTTCACGATCGGCTTGTTCTGAAGCGCGTAAGCTTCGAGGCTCTTCAGCGTCGCCTTGCCTTCGACGATCTCCTTGCCGATGCCTTCGCGGAACGAAGCGTAGCGTTCTTCGATGACGCTGTCCAGAACGCGTTCTTCGATGATCTTGGCCGCCGCCTTCAGACCCCATGCGAACGTGTCGACGCCCGCGATGTGCGCGAGGAACAGATCCTCCGGCTCGAACGAACCGCGGCGCACTTTCGCGTCGAAGTTGATGCCGCCGGTCTTGAAGCCGCCTGCTTTCAGGATTTCGTACATCGTCAGCGTCACGCTGTACAGATCGGTCGGGAATTCGTCGGTATCCCAGCCGAGCAGCAGGTCGCCCTGGTTCGCATCGATCGAACCGAGCATGTCGTTGATCGCCGCGACGCGGAGTTCATGCTCGAACGTATGGCCGGCGAGCGTCGCATGGTTCGCCTCAAGGTTCAGTTTGAAGTGATCTTTCAGGCCGTACTTCTGCAGGAAGGCGATTGTCGTCGCCGCATCGAAGTCGTACTGATGCTTCGTCGGCTCCTTCGGTTTCGGCTCGATCAGGAACTGCGCGTTGAAGCCGATCTCCTTCGCATAATCGATGGCCATATGATAGAAGCGCGCCAGGTTGTCCAGCTCGAGCGCCATGTCGGTGTTCAGCAGCGTCTCGTAGCCTTCGCGGCCGCCCCAGAACACGTAGTTCTCCGCCCCGAGCTCCTTGCCGACTTCAAGCATCTTCTTCACTTGCGCGGCTGCATGCGCGTAGACATCGGCATTGCAGGTCGTCGCCGCGCCGAACACGTAGCGCGGATTCGTGAACATGTTCGCCGTGTTCCAGAGCAGCTTCTTGCCCGTCGACTTCTGGAATTCCTTCAGCATGGCGACAATGGTGTCGAGGTTCTTGTGCGTCTCCTGCAGCGTGTCGCCTTCCGGCGCGATGTCGACGTCATGGAAGCAGTAGTAGTCGATGCCCGTTTTCTCCAGGAATTCGAAGTTCGCTTCGACGCGCGCCTTCGCCCGGTCCATGCCGTCAAACTTGTCCCAGCTGCGGATCGCCGTGCCGACGCCGAACGGATCCGCGCCGGTGCCCGTGAACGTGTGCCAGTACGCGACGGCGAAGCGGAGATGCTCCTCCATCGTCTTGCCGAGCACCTTCTCCTGCGGGTTGTAATGTTTGTACGCGAAGGGGTTGTCCGAGCCTTTGCCCTCGAACTGGATCTTGCCGACGTTCTCGAAATAAGCCATTGCCGACTGACGCCTCCTTGAATTGGTAATCGATGCAAATAAGTGCGGTTGTAAACGCTTCGATTATTATTATAGCTCCCCCGACTTTGTTTGTCTATTAAACAAACTAAGAATTTTATAAAAAGATTTGTGTTGCCATGCGCCGCTGCCATCCCCGGCCCGGCCGGCAAATATGCCAAAAATATGGATTTGTGACACGTCTCACAAAGTTGATCTTCCCCTTCTCCTATAATCAAAGCGCAAACCAAACTTCTGTTCGGGAGGAATGCACAATGGGACAATTTGCCGCGACGGTCAACGCCACGGAATATCCGCCGCATCTGAAGCACAAGGTCATCTTTGAAACGTTCGGCAAGCTGGCGCCGTCCGAAGCGATGCTGCTGATCAACAACCATGATCCCGTGCCGCTCCGCTTCCAGTTCGAAGCGATGTACCCCGGCCAGAAGCTGACCGAGATGGCAAACGTCGAAATCGTCGATGACAGAACGATCCGGATCAAAGCGTCTCTGGAGGACGCCTTCTTCCATGTCGCTGTACGGCAGGATGGCGGCGTTGTACGAAGAAGCGAAGAAGCGGGTATTCGTATGATTTTACGCGCGGGAGGTGGATCGGGATGGACCACAAGGACGCCAAAGTCGTCGAGCTTGACGTCAGACCGATGCTGGAGAAGAAGCTGGAACCGTTCCAACTGATCATGGACACCGTCAAAAAGCTCGGCAAAGACGACATCTTAAAGGTTCACGCCACATTCCGGCCGACTCCCCTGTTCGGGGTCATGAAATTGAAAGGCTATGCCGGCAAAGCGGAACAGGTCGACAAGCAGCATTGGATCGCCACCTTCGTTCACAAGAGGAACAAGCACTGGCTGGACGCCGGAATTTCGGCCGAAGCGGCGGAAGACGCGGGACAGGAAGTCTCGGACGGCCTCTCGCGGGAGGACGGCCTCTCGCGGGAGGACAACCTCTCGGGAGAGGGTAGCCTGCCGCGGGAGGACGGTCCCGCCGTCATCGAACTGGACAACCGCGGGCTCGAACCGCCGCAGCCGATGGTCCGCACGCTGAACGCGCTCGTCCGGTGCCGCCCGGGCGATGAAGTCGTCATTCACAATGACCGGGTGCCCGTGTTTCTCCTCGAAGAGTTGAACCGTCTCGGCTATCCGTACGAGATCGAGGAGCAGCCGGACGGATCGGCGATCGTGAAAATCCGGAAAACGTAAGGAGGCAACCGCCGTGTCCCGTCTCCCCTTCCTGTTCATCGTCTCGGGGATGGCCGGTTTCGTGCTCTTCCACGCTACGTCCTTGCTGTCGCTCTTCGGCTGGCTCGGAGACGGCGTGCGCGGACCTGCCGGGTGGTTCCACGCCCATCTGTTCGTGCTCGGCTGGGCGACCATGCTGGCCATGGGCGCGGTCTATCAGTTGATCAGCGTCATTCTGCAATCGAATATTTACAGCGAACGGCTCGGCTATGTCCAGTACGCGATGTTCACCATCGGCCTCGCCGGATTGCTGTACGGCTTCATTCGCGGGGAAATTTACTGGATTGCGGCCTTCGCCACAACCGGCTTCGCCGGCATTCTGCTGTTCGCGTGGAACATGGCGGTCACATTGTTCCGCGCCTCCCGGTGGGATGCGATCACGATCAGCGCGGCGGCGGCGGTGGTTTATCTCGTGCTGACGGGACTGACCGGGATGGCGATGGGCGTCAACTTCGCGACCGGTCTGTGGGACGACATGCACAACCGTCTGTTCGGCGCCCACATCTGGCTGGGCACCGTCGGCTGGTTCGGGCTGCTCATCACCGGGTTCAGCTACAAGCTGCTGCCAATGTTTTACCTGTCGCATCATTATCCGACGCCGCTGCAGAAGGTCGTGCCGGTCCTGTGGAACGCCGGCACGATCGCCGGAGCGGCTTCCTTCCTGCTGGGCGGGAGCAGCTGGTCCTTGCTGTCCGCGCTTCTGCTGGTCGCGGCCGCCGTCGTCGTCTACAATGCGCACATCGTCCAGATTCAGAAGCACCGCTTCAAACGCAGTCCGGGATCGGGCATTCAGTGGTCCGTGTATGGCAACTACACGCTCGGCGCCGCGGTCATCGCCATGCTGGCCTATGCGCTGTGGAAACCGCAGGTGCTGTACCAGACGAAATCCGTCACGCTGGCGGTCTGGGTGTATCTGGCCGGCTGGGTGTCGTTTACGATTCTGTGCTACCTGACGAAGATCGTTCCGTTTCTGTGGTGGACCTGGAAATACGGCAGCCAGGCGGGCAAACCCGGCACCCCGGTCATGTCCGATCTCTTGAGCGACAAGAAAGTAAGCGCCGGACTGGCGGCCGTGGCCGTTTCCGGTCTGCTGCCGCTCGCGGGACTGCTTTCGGATTCCCATCCGATCGTCGCTGCCGGCGGCGCGGCGCATTCCATTTTTTCCATCGCATACATGCTGTTGATCGGCCGTGTCTTCTCCCGTTAAGGATACCATAGAGGCTCGGAATAAATCGGGCGTTCTGAGTCCGAATGAGGGGTGAATGAGGCAGAAGTGTCGATGAAATGGCGTATAGGAAAGCTGTTTTCAAAAATGCGTATGCCAAAGAACCCTAAAAAGGGCGATTTTTAAAAAATGCCAAGTAAACTGTGCAGCATTAAGCCGCCGTGTAATCTTTCAGCCATTGCTCAACAGACGCGACCTGGTTGTGTTTCTTGGCTTCTTCCAGCCATGCGTCGGCATGCTGGCACATGGCAATTAAGTACACGCGGATGTTCCAGTGGCGGGAACTACGCCCGCGCGAGTCTTCCAGTTTGTAATCGACTTTCTGGCGCTTGATGCAGCGTTCTACACCGGTTCTGAGCGCATAACGCTTGCTCCATTGCTTACTGTCGCGGCGGATGCGCGGAAACAGGCGCGGATTATCCGCTGTGGATGTGTAGAACGTTCTTCCGTACTCGGAAGGCGAGCACGGAGTTGGACATTCCCATTTCCCGACTTTGGCAGGACAGCGCCACTTGATGCGTTGTCGGCCCGGACACCTGCCCCAGCAGACCAGTTGGCGTCCAATCGGGCAGACGGGAACGCCGTCGGAGTTAATCTTCATTTCATTGTATACCAGATGCCCGGAACGCCTGAGATTCAGGTCGATGATGGCGGAAACATCATCATGTTCCAGCATGGTATAGATCGGGAGGGCGTCGTGGGCCGAATCCAGGATCGCCTCTCCCACCTTCCAATCCGCGTACCAGTAGCGAAGTTCGCGGTAACCGCAAATCCACGAAACAGCGTCGTGCTGGCTGGCACGAAACAATCGCGGATACACGGGCAGATTGTAAGGACTATCGGCTGCCGTGAACATGTAAAGCGTACGTCCGTAGTAATATTTCTCACGGTAGCTGTCCCAGCCCCAATCGGCATCGGGATCCGAAAATTGCCGTTTGCAAGTACATTTCCAGTTGCCGGACTTGCGGCAATCGCAAAGGAACTTGCCGTAGGAACGCGCTCCGGTTTCAACCGGAGATCCATCGCCGATGACGCGAAAGGCGTTCGTATCGCCGAGCAGCCCCTTTGCCGCAGAAGGTGCGACGAACATGGTTTGAAACAATTGCTGTAATAGGTCATGTTCCTTGGGAGCGTAGTGGGTCTTGCCCTCGCGCAGGATGCGGGCGACGAGTTTCTCTGTAATTTTCGGGTTTTTGGGTTCTTGCTTTTCATTCTTCTTGCCTTTCTTCCGCGGCTTCTTCAAGCGGCGTTTCGTGCGCCCCGTCTTATGCGGATAGGCCGCCCGCCAAAGCCGCCGAAAGAAATCGTAGAAGGTGCCGACACCCGGCGTATCGCGGGGTTCAAAACCACTGAGAATGGCATAGACGGGTATGGTGCGAAGCGCACGAACCCAGTCATCGACGCTCATCCCTGACTTGGTCATGAGTAACGCGCTGCGAAGCATATCACCGGGATCGCGAGGCGCTCGGCCTTTGGTTTTCGAAGAGTAGCTGGTGCGAACCAATGAAGCGGTGGAGGAAAGATCGATAGGCGTAATCCAGAAGAGCAGGTCACCGTAAAACTGTTGAAGCAGCAACCTGGCGTCGGGAGTACCGTACTCCTTCTGCAATTGGTCAGTTACGAAGATCAAGTAGTCTTGGTGAGAACGAGAAACAAGTTTCACAACAATCACCCTATTCTCTGAGAGATAGGCAATAAAAATGCCTTCTCGCCGATTTTTGGGGTGTTTTGAAAATGTCAAGAGGAAAGTTTGTTCGCACCTCTCTTTGGGGGTGAAACAATAAAAGACCCTGGCCGAAAGGCCAGAGCCGATGCGGAATTGTGAATTCCGAGAGGCTTAATACCAACAAAGGAGGTTGGACGGAATGGAACTTCGCGAAGAAGAGGTGCGGGAAATTTTGCGGCAGGTTTATGACCCCGAGCTGGGCATCAACATCGTCGATCTCGGCCTCGTCTACGAAATCCGCGTGGAACCCGAAAGGCTCTATATCCGGATGACGCTCACGACACCCGGCTGTCCGATGCACGACACGATCGCCGGCGGAGTCAGGAGGGCGCTCATGGCCCATGCGGGGAATCGCGAAATTGAAGTCGACGTCGTCTGGGAGCCGAGATGGTCGCCGGACTTCATGTCGCGGGAGGCGAAAGAACAGCTCGGCATCATCATTTGAAAAAACAAGGCGCAGGCGAAAAGGCTCCGCCGTCCGTTTCTTCGGAGGCGAAGCCTTTTTATTGTCTCCGATTCAGCGATACACCCGCGTGACATGACCGCCGCACCCGCACTCATCGATATATCGGATTTCCCGAACCGCAAGATCCGCATCCTTCACCATCGCGGACAGCCGGGGAATGAGCCATTCTCTCGGATCACCCAGCACGCCGGGCGTGACCAGATTGACGTAATGACCCGCTTTCGTCCGTCGAATGGCGTCCATGCTTTCCGCCAGCACTTCTTCGGGATGCTCCTCGTAACAGGCATCCTCGAGATTGACGGACCAGTCCCCGTCCTTGAGCAGCGCGAGTTGCTTTTTCAATCCGTTCCCCTCGCCTTCCATTCATGTTTCTGAAAAAATTGTACCGCCGTCTGCCGGGCAATATTGTGAAGCCTGTCACAAAAAAACCGAAGTTCCATACCGCCAGCCATAAACAATCTAATTGGAAATATTAAATTTTTATGCTTTATATTTCCATTCTACATGTTGTAGTTTTAAATCGACCTACATATTGTAGTCCTAAAAAGGTTCAAAATCGCAAGATATGTGTACGTGCGTGCGATTGGCATCGTACTTTGCGGTGAAGCAATGAGAAGATGGTCGACGCTGTTGCTTGTTGTTGTGTTGAGCGTTTGCAATTCATGTGAACAACAGGAGGGCGAACATGTGGATCCGGATATATGAAGAACTGCTCGTGATGTCAATCGTCGCGGGAGGATTGTACCTCGTATTTAAAGGGCTGAGCAGATGGACAAGAAAACTTCTGACCGCCAGGTGGAATTACGGAATCATTTTGATGGTTTATTCCTTTTTCATCGTTCCCTATCATCGCCTTGTACCTTCAGTTGAACTGGTACGAGCAGCGGGAAGCAACGAGACCGGGGAAGGCGAAGTGACGCCGACGGTGGAAGAATTCCGGTCCGGCATCGACCCGTTTGCCGAACAGTTCCTTCATACCGATTTCTGGCAGCTGAACCTTCCCAAAGATGCCCTGTTTCCGTGGCATGACATCCTGCCCTGGCTGTGCATGGCGGGAACTCTTGTCTTTACAGGTTCAGTCATTGTCCAGTATTGCAAACTGCATTTGCGCATCATGCGCACCTGCCGGCCGGCCGGCCAGGCTGAAATGCTCAATGCGTTGGAAATATGCAAACGGCAACTGGGCATCAAACGCAAAATCGCCGTGTACCTGTCGCCGCACATGACGACCCCTTTCCTCTACGGATGGGTGAGGCCTCGCATTGTATTGCCGGACATGCCATTTACCGCAAACGATTATCATTATGTTTTTCTTCATGAATTGATGCACTACAAGCGGCGCGACCCTTGGGTCAAACTCTTGCTGCTGCTCATTAATGCCATCCATTGGTTTAATCCGTTTACATACATGGCACGCCGGGATGCAGACCGGTTCTGCGAGTTTTCCTGCGACGAAAAGGTGGTGAAACCAATGGATATGCAAGAAAGGAGGCGATATTGTGAGTTAATTCTGCGTGTGCTGTGGCAGACGGTGGATCGGAAGGACGGGTTGTACCCCGCATTCGGCGGAAGTAAAAGTGAACTGGAAAGGAGAATGACCATGATTCTCGACATGGAAGCGTCAAAAAAGAAAAAATGGGTTCGGGCGTTGGCGCTCGGAACGACTTTGACCATGGCATTGTTCGGTACATCAATTGCCTACGCTTCCGTTTCGTCCAATGATCAGCTTTTCAACAAGCTTCCGGCTGCTGATGGGTCTGAACTGGACGCACCTGTTACTGTCGTAAATTCCGACTCGGTCCCGACACTTCGAAGCCATTCAACTGTCAATGGCTTGGGAAGCAGCGACGCCATTTCAATACTTGAAAGTTCCGAAACTCAATTTTTGACTGCAACTCCTCATAACGGCCTGCAATCCCCCAATCCGGCTGTTTCCGAATCCAATGCCGCATCCGCAGCACAACTTAGCGATGTGGAGCCGCTGGCTACCGGAAATTTGAGCCCGGGCAAGGCATACACTTTTGATAAGCAAAAGATCGGCAAAGGATCAACTGTTACCATTAATGCGTCCTGGACCCCGACCGATGCTGACTTGCAAGTCGGCCTTCTGTCCCATGCAAACAATACTGTCTATTATGTAAAGCTGTCCGGAGGCGAGGGTTCGGCTCCCCTGCAAGTCAATACGACCGGAGAATACTCGATTTACGCAGGAAACCCCTCGGATTCAACGATTAAGAGCCTATCCGAAAACCATTATAAGCAAGTAGGAAAACGGTGGAACATGTCGAATTCCTTCAAGAGAAGCACTTGGAGGAGATCGTCATGGCAAATGCACCGAAGCAACTCTTTTCGATTCCCGATGAACTGTGGGAGAAAATCCAACCTTTGCTACCGGAGGAACCGCCAAAACCGAAGGGCGGTCGTCCGCGCATGGATGATCGTCAGGCGATGACGGCGATTTTTTACGTGCTCCGCACGGGCATCCCGTGGAAAGCGTTGCCCCGTCAAATGGGGGCCGCCAGTACGGTGCATGACCGCTTTCAATATTGGCAGGAACAAGGCGTATTCAAACGGATGTGGGAGGCCGGGTTGCAAGCGTACGACGAGGCCAAAGGAATCGAATGGACCTGGCAAGCGGTGGACGGAGCCATGACCAAGGCTCCGCTTGGGGGAAAAAAAGACGGGTCCTAACCCGACGGATCGCGGCAAGCGTGGAACCAAGCGGAGTTTGTGGACGGATGGACGCGGCATGCCCTTGGGCGTCGTCGTCGATGGGGCGAATCGTCACGATATGAAACTGCTGGGGCCCACGCTGTCCGAGCCGGCTGCTCCGCGACCGGAACCGGACGCGAAGAACCCGCAGCATTGGTGCCTGGATAAGGGATACGACTATCCGATCATCCGGGAACAAGTGGCCGAGTTGGGATATGTCCTTCATTTGCGTTCGCGCGGCGAAGAGAAAGAAGAAAAAGCGGCGATTCCCGGATACCGGGCCAGACGATGGGTGGTCGAACGGACCCACTCCTGGATGAATCGCTTTCGCCGCTTGCTCATTCGTTGGGAAAAGAAAGTGGAGAACTACGAGGCCATGCTCCATTTTGCCTGCGCCTGGATTTGTTTCCGCTGCGCAGAGGTTTTCGGATAGGTACTAAGTTTGATGTATCTTATATTATCAATTGATTAGCTGAATCGAATCCATCAAGGGCTCCTGTTCTTCGGCTGGACGGTCATTTACCAACAACGCGCCAGCCCAAGAAAGGGGCCCTTTTCTTGGTTGCATACGCCCTGACATTCAGAATTAAAACCTCATCAACCTGAAAAGGAATGATTTCCGCATTTCCGTCAATTTATGTTATGATTACGTGGAACTCTACTGTCGAATTGCGGCGAACGCCGCTTGAACATGGAAGGGATTGAACCATGCATAGATTGAGCGGGACTGGCGACTCCGCCCTGATCCGGCGGATCAATACCGCCATCGTGCTGGAATGCATACGCAATGAATCGCCGCTCTCCCGCGCGCGCATCTCGGAGCGGACCGGGCTGAACAAGGCGACCGTGTCGAGCCTCGTCTCCAATCTGATCGCCGGCGGGCTCGTATCGGAGATCGGCACCGGCGAGTCGAGCGGCGGAAGGAAGCCGGTCATGCTGCTGTTCAACGCCGGAGCCGGCTATGCGGTCGGCATCGATGTCGGCGTGAATTACATCCGCGGATTGCTGACGGATCTGGCGGGCACGCCCGTCGCACGCCGCGAGACAAAGATTGCAAGGCGCAGCCCGGAGGACGTGCTGCCCCTCCTTCATGATGTCATCCGCGGGTTGATCGGGGACGCGCCGGCGAGCCGGTACGGCGTCGTCGGCATCGGGATCGGTGTGTCGGGCATCGTCGACGACGGCGGGACGATTCTGTTCGCGCCGAACCTTAACTGGCGGAACGTGCCGCTCAGGCGGCTGGTCGAGGAACGGTTCAACCTGCCGTGCGTCATCGACAACGAGGCGAACGCCGGCGCCGCCGGCGAACTTCGCTACGGCGCGGGGCGGGGCTTTGCCGACCAAATCTATGTCAGCGTCGGGATCGGCATCGGCACGGGCATCATCATCAACCGGGAACTGTACCGCGGCAAGTCCGGGTTCTCGGGTGAGCTCGGCCACATGTCGATTGCGATGGACGGCCGCCAGTGCAGCTGCGGCAATCTCGGCTGCTGGGAACTGTACGCCTCCGAGAAAGCGCTGATCGAGCACGGCGAGCCGTACGCCTCCTTCGAAGCGGCGTGCGCCGCGGCGGAGAGCGGCGACGGGCAAGCCGTCCGCCTGCTCGAGACGATCGGCGCCTATCTGGGCACAGGCATCGCGAATATTGTGAATGTGTTCAATCCGGAAGCGGTCATCCTCGGGAACCGGATTTGCATCGCCGAACGGTTCGTCCGCGACGCCATTGAACGCGAGATCGAGCGCCGCACGCAAACCTACAACCGGGAAGGCATGCGCCTCCTGTTCGCCGAGCTGGGCGAGCATTCGGCGGTGCGCGGCGCGGCAGGCTATGCGATCAGCCGCTTCTTCGACAGCCTCAACGGCCAAGGCGCCGGCTGAGAACGTTTGTCTCCAGCCGTGTTTTCGCTCCCTGCAGTCCGGTCCGGCCGGCTCACGGGAGTATTTTTATTGATGGCGAAACGATGGTACATTATAGAATATCATGCCAGATTTTCATCTTGCTGACGGTTCAGGAGTGGATGCATTCGTAATCGACACCATCGGGCACACTTCAGATCGAGACAGGGGATGTCTTCTTGCGCGCGTTACGGTACTGGTTGTTGTTCATTGTTCTTTTTACACTCTCCAATGCTCATCATGCGGAGGCGGCAGACGACGGGAAGGAGCAGGTGATCCGGCATTGGGAAATCCAGTGGATCCGCGCCGACGGCGCGAATCGCGACCGGCCGCTGGAGGAAGCGTCGGCCTGGGCGGCTTCGTCGGCCGGACAGTTGACGCGGATGCCGGCGGATGCGTCGGGCGTCTGGGTTCGCGTCCAGCTCCCGGCTACCGCATCTTATCGTCAGCCGGCGCTGCTGGTCGACCGGTTATACGGCCGGGATCTGTCCGTCTACGCGGACGATATGCTTCTGCACGGGTCGACCCGCTCGGTCCGTTTCGACGTCAACAAACTGTTCCTGCCGCTCCCGGCAGACACGGACGCCATAACGTTGCTCATCCGGATCGGCGCGACGGAAGACCGCGCGGGCGTCTACTCCGGCATCCGGATCGGCGAATTCCAGTCGCTGACCGCCGGCTATATCCGCCGGGAGATGCCGGATTTGGTGCTCGGCGGCGGCATGCTCATGCTCGGCGTCATCATGCTGGCCTGCACCGGATTTCTGACGCGCAGCGTGCGCGCGTTCTGGCTGTCCCTATCGATCATCGCCCTGTCCGCCGGAACGCTCGTCTTCACCTATTCTCCCCTCCCCTACACGCTGTTCGAACCGCGAACCGCGTGGCTGCCGGTGGCGTACGATATGGCGCTGTTCATTGCGGCTCCCGCGTTCATGTATTTTGCCGACACCGTCTTCATGGGCCAATATCCGTTCTACACCCGGCTTCGGCAGGTGATGGGAGGCTATGCCGCGCTGTGCTTCCTGATGGTCGGTCTGTACGTCTGGATGCCCGAACGGTTCGCATCGGGATACGATCTGGTCACGACCACGATCCTCGGCATGCTGATGCTGGCCGCGTTCGTGATCACCGCCGTGCTGGCCGTGGCCGTCACCATCCGCGGCAACTGGCACGGCGCCGTCCTGTCCGGCGGCATCTTCGTCCTGACAACGTCGGCGGCCGCCGATCTGGCGATGTACTATTTCAGGGACGAGCCTTATGATCCGATCTTGTGGAAATTCGGCACCCTCGTGCTGCTCGTCGCGCTGATCGTCATTCTGTCCGCGAAAATCGCCCGCGACCACGCCGCCGTGATCGCCTACACGAAGGAACGCGAAGACTACAACCGCAGGCTGCAGCGCGCGGAGAAGCTGAAAATCATCAGCGACCTCGCCGCGTCCGTCGCCCATGAAGTCCGGAATCCGCTTCAGGTGACGCGCGGTTTCCTGCAGCTGCTTGCGGAACGGGAACTGTCGAACCGGAAATATTACGACATGGCGATCGAGGAACTGGACCGCGCCTCCTCCATCATTACGGATTTCCTCACCTTCGCGAAGCCGGAGATGGACGAATTCGCCGTGCTCGACATCGCCGACGAACTGGACAAAATTTACGCCATCATGTCGCCGCATGCCTCGCTGAACGGCGTCACGCTCCGATTCGACGTGCAGGACGGGATCAGGATCGAAGGCAATGCTTCCCGGTTCAAACAGGCCATCATCAATTTCATCAAGAACGGCATCGAGGCGATGGAGAGCGGAGGCGAGATCGTGATCCGGGCGTACAGGCAGGACGGACAGGCGGTCATCCGGATCCGCGACAACGGAAGCGGCATGGATGAGGAGCAGATCGCAAAGCTGGGGACGCCTTATTTCTCGACCAAGACGAAAGGAACCGGACTCGGCCTCATGGTAACGTTCCGCATCATCGAGGCGATGAACGGCACCATCTCGTTCGACAGCAAAATCGGAAAAGGAACCGAAGTCACGCTCCGGTTCCCGGCCGTCCATCCGGAATGATCACCACCAGTACCCGGCCGGCCTGGCGACGATGGCGGAAACATCCTCCGGCCGCGGCGGAATCGTAAGCACGTGCCGGGTCGGGGTCTCCTCCACCACCAGCAGTTCGTGTCCTTCCGGAATTTCGATACCGAACGCGTCGCGGATCGTCTGCTTCGGTTCGGCCAGCAGCCGCTGCCTGAACGATTCGTCGTCCCAGGCTTTGCGGATGATGTCTTCACGGAGCTGATCCGCATCGATGCGTTCTGTCATCGTCGTCGACATCGCGCACGCACACATCCTTTCACCATGGATTAAAGACGAGCTTCTTCCTGATTATACCATGTAAATTGTTTCTAGTAATCTAGATTTTTGATAGATCCGAGATTAATTTGGAAAATCCATGGCCGGCAATCAGCCGCGACACTTCCGCCTCCGCTTCTTCCGCGCCCCGGCGGATGCCGTCCGCGAGCGTCCGGGCGAAGAGGATCAGCATGGGCGGCGCCGCCCGCTCATCGATGCGGCCGGCGTACTCGCCCGCGATGCGGGACAGGCGGGCCAGAGCGCCGCGGCGGAAGACGGCCGCCTTGACGTCCCGCTCCGTGAGCGGGCGCGGCTCACCGCCTTCGGCATCGTCCGGCCCCAGCGCGTCGCGGACGATCGTCAGGAAGGCGTTACCGTTGGGAGCGGCCAGATCTTCGGCCCAGTCCTGCCAGTCATCGGACAGCTGCAGCACCGCCAGCGCGAGGTCGAGCGCCTCTTCGACCGCCGGCAGCCGCTCGTCCATCCCGGCAGCCAACAGCATCGCCGCCGCGCCGAGCTTCACCGGCGCCGACTTGCGGGCCAGCTGCCGGACGTCGAGCGGGTCCGCGCGGCGCTCCGGCTCGCCGCCGACCGCGGCCGCCCATTCCGCGGCGTATCGGGCGTACAACGCCCACAGCCGCTCCGGATCGGCCGCGGCATGGCGCGCATAGCGCGCCTGGAACGCCGCGTGGAACAGCTGGCCGAGCGCCAGCAGCCGCCTCGGGTCGGCCGGCGCCGCCTCCGGCCCGTCCATCAGGTCGTCGACGATCGAGTAGTGGAGCATCGCGAAGAGGCTGCCGACGGCCAGGTCGCGGCAGACGCGGCTGCCCAGGCCGGTGATGTCGTCCATCCAATACGGCAGCAGGTACGCGATGACGCTCGCTTTCCCGCCCGTCTTCAGCGGATGGCAAGCGCCGATGAGCTCCCGCCCGAGCCGGCCGAGCTCGTCCGGGAACCGCCCGGTCTCCGCTTCCGCCTCCGCGAACACCTCCAACAGTTCGCCGCGATAACGGTCGATGTATTCCATCTAGATCCCCTCTCCGCATGATCGGGAAAAAAAGGCCAATCAGAATCACTCTGATTGACCTTTTGCCTGCCCCGCAAGCTTCCGCACCCGGTCGAACAGACTGCGGAAAACGGCGTCCCGCCGCACATGCTGCGCCATCTTGATCAAATGTCTGCCCTGATCGAAGCTGTAGGTGCCGCCCTCGTTCAGGATCGGGCTGTGCACGATGCGGCACGGCACGCTGCGCTCATCCAGCAGCCAGCCGATCGTCGAGATGTCCCAGATGACGCGCGAATACGCGTAATGGTCATCGCTGCAGGCCGCGTACGTCTCCGCCAGATACCTGCCGATCGCGCCGCATTCTCCGAGATGCAGATCGATCTCCGCCTTCGTCGTCAGGAGGTGCGACGCGACGCCCATGCAGGGCACAAGCACGAGCGGCACGCCGCAGTCCAGGACGACGCGCGAGGCGTGAACGTCCTGGATCATGTTGAACTCGCGGGTATGATCCCACCACGGCGCATGCCCGCCGAGCCAGACGACGACGATCTTGCCGATGATCCGCGGCTCCATCAGGATGGCGGACGCCACATTCGTAATGGCGCCGATCGCGACGACGTAGAGCGGGTCGTCGTCCGGCGATGCGAGCGCCAGCTCGACGATGCGCCGCGCCGCTTCGCTCTCGACCGGCCGGTCCGGCCCGGCCATCCAGCCGCGCGACCCTTCATAAATCGGAATCCGGCCGGCCGCGCCCGCAATTCTCACAATGCGCTGCAATTCCTCATAACTCTTCACCATGCCGTCTTCGGGTCCGTCCGACCGTTCGTTGTGGAACGGCGCGGCGCACAGCGCTTCGATCTTCAGCCGCTCCGGCGATCCGAGCGCGAAGATGACGGCGAATTGGTCGTCAATCTCGTTGTACGTGTCGGTGTCGAGCACCATCCGCACTTTTCCGCCGGGATGGTGCAGCCGCTCGAGGCGGAACGAATCGGTCAGGCCGGGATACCGGGTCGTCATGCCGCATTCCTCCGATCAATAAGAACTTCACCGCCAAACAGCGCGGAACCCGCATCGCTACACTTTCATCATAGCGAACATCGCCCGGACTTGCCATGCACCGGTTTGATCCGCCAGCAAAAAAATGCAAGCCCCCGGCGCTCGCCGGCGCTTCACACGGGGGCTTGCTGTTGACCGATTCCATTAAGCTCTGTTGCGTCAGACGCCCTTCCGGGTTATCCTTCCGATCTGCCGCCCGGATTCGAACCCGAGCCGAGCCGGTTCGTCAGCCCTTTGATCAGCCCTTCGACGTCGATGCCCGAGACGTCCTTGAGCATCTGCGGCGCCGTCGCCATGAGCGACGTGACGTAGTTGCTGACACGCGCGGCGCCTTCGCCGTGGCCGGTGTCGACGACGGTCAGCTTGTCGATGCTCCGGATCGGCTCCGCCACCTTCGACGCCAGCTCCGGCAGCATCTTGACGATGATGTCCAGCACGGCCGCTTCGCCGAATTTCTCGAACGCTTCGGCCAGCTTCTCCTTCGCCTCCGCTTCGGCGAGACCGCGCAGCCGGATGACTTCGGCTTCCGCGGAGCCGCGGGCGCGCTCGGCTTCCGCCTCGGCGAGGCCGGCGAGCCGCTTCTGCTCCGCTTGCGCCTTTGCTTCCGCTTCGATGCGGAATTGCATCGCTTCGGCCTCGCGGATGCGTCTTGCCTTCTCCGCTTCCGCCGCCTGTTCGATCGCGTACCGGTCGGCGTCCGCCTTCTTCTTCACTTCCGCGTCATACTGCTTCTCGCGGCGCAGAATTTCCTTCTCTTCGAGATCGATCTCGCGCTCCTTGCGCACCAGCTCGACTTTCATCTGCTCTTCGACGACGCTCTGCTTCGCGCGCGCTTCCTGGATGGCGTACGCCTGGTCGGCTTCCGCCCGCGCCATGTCCTGCTCTTTCTTGAACGCGGCGACCTTCAGTTCCTTCTCCTTCGTCGCCTCGGCGATGTTCGTGTCGCGCAGCAGTTCCGCCTTCATGCCCTCTTCTTCGGCCCGCGCCTTCTGGATGCGCGCGTCTCGGATCGCTTCCGCCTCCGCGATCTCGGCGTCCCGCTTCACCATCGCAATGCGCGGCTTACCGAGCGCTTCGAGGTAACCATGCTTGTCGCGCACGTCCTTGATCGTGAACGAGACGATCTGCAGCCCCATTTTCTTCAGGTCCTTCGCCGCCACGCCCTGCACTTCCTGGGCGAACTTGTCGCGGTTCCGGTACACTTCCTCGACCGTCATCGAGCCGAGGATGGCGCGCAGATGGCCTTCCAGCACTTCCTGCGCCTCGCCCTTCAGCGCTTCGATCGGCTTGCCCATGAACTGCTCGGCAGCGGTCGAGATATCTTCGATCGAACCGCCGATCTTGATGATCGCCACGCCGTCGGCGAGCACCGGAACCCCTTGCTCGGTGTACACTTCCGGCGTCGACACGTCCAGCTTGTGCGACAGCAGGGAGATGAATTCGGCCTTCTGGAAGATCGGCAGGATGAACGCGCCGCCTCCGCGGACGATCTTGATCTTGCGGCCGCTTTCGTCAATCACCGTATTGCGGTTGCCGAGGAACGAGCCGGTGACGATCATCGCTTCATCGGGACCGACCGTCTTGTAGCGCGCCCAGAACGCCAGGCCAAGCAAGACCAGTACGACGATAACAATAATCGGAATCCATTCGATCATAGACTATCTCCTCTCATCCAGAATATTGCTTGAAAAATCGGAATCCAGCTTGGAGACGTACAGCGTGCCGTCCCGCACCTCGACGACGACGACCTGTGCGCCGGCCTCCACCGGCACGCCGTCGAAGCTCGCGGCCATCCGGTTCGTCACCCCGGCCGCTCCCATCCGGAGCATCACCTCCCCGTAGCCGTCGGCGGGAATCGGAACGAGCACTTCGGCCAGCTTGCCCGGCATTTCCTCCATCGAGTAGCCCGTGGAACTTTCCGTCGCCCGCATCGGCCGGACATAGAAGAAATAGACGCCCGCTCCGATGACGACGGCGGCCAGCAGCGCGAAGGCGACAACGCCCCACACGGCAAGGTTCGTATAATGGCCGAGCATGAGCCCGGCACCGCCGAACACGGTGATTCCGCCCACGACCGTCATCGGGTGGAGCCAGTCCAGCCCGTCGGGCAGGAAGTCCAGCAATCCGTCCAGCGCATCGCCCAAAATATCGCCGAACACGATGGTGACGACGGAATAGACGATACCGCCGATCAGACATGCCCAGAACAGCGCTTCCATTCACACCCCTCCCCTGCTTCGCCGATTCCGTGATTCCAATAGAATATACGAACATTACTCCCTAAAGTTCCAACGAATGTTAAGGTTTGTCTGCAAAATGCAGCCGCCTGACAGTACTATTGATTTTTGGTCTCAACTCCCGATAGAATAGAGCTGACCGAAAGTAAAAACGTTTGCACAATTATGCGATTTTGTGAAAGCCGGTGAAAATGCGTGGAGGCCTACAAGGAGAAAGTCGAATACGAAAATCCGCTGTTGTCGCTCAAAATTTTTCGCCCGCAGCGTTACGACGACGTTTTTATCAGCTGGCATTATCATCGGGAAGTCGAACTGCTGCTGGTGGTCGGCGGCGAGCTGCACGTGCTGATCGAAGACGAGCAGCACCATATCGGCCCCGGCGGCATCGTCCTGATCGGCTCGAACCAGCTCCACTGCGACCGGGCCGTGACGCGGGAACTGGACTATTATGTCCTGCAGTTTGACCTGGACAAATTTTTCGACCCGAGCACGATGCCCTACCTCCGCTATTTCAACGAGACGCAGCATCCGCTCAGCCGGCTGAACTATATTTTCCGGGAACAGCCCGAAGTGCGCGCCGAAATCGCCGAATGCGTCACGCGCATCTTCGACGAGGCCGCCGCCAAGTCGATCGGCTATGAACTGGCCGTGAACATTCTGCTGAAACGCATCCTGCTGCTCTTGCTGCGCAACGACAACCGCCGCATGCTCGAGGAGCTCGACAGCTTCGACCTGCAGCGGCTCAAGCCGGTTTTCGATTACGTTGAAGCGAATCTGACCGGCCGCATCCAGGTGGACCGCGTCTGCAAGCTCGCCAACATGAGCTACTATTATTTCGTGAAATTTTTCAAGAAGACGGTGGGACTTTCCTTCACGGAATACGTCAATTTCCGGAAGATCAAGTGGGCGGAGCGGATTCTCCTGACGGAAGACCGCAGCATATCGGAAATCGGGGAAATGATCGGCATTCCGAACATGGCGCATTTCTACAAAATGTTCAAGAAATACAACGACTGCTCGCCGAAAGCGTACCAGAAGCGGATGCTGTCCTGGAGCCGGAAGTGAAAGGGAGGCGGATGGTCAGTGTTTTACCCCCTCCCTCCGGGGCAGCACGAGCTTGTAGCCGACGCCGCGGATCGATTCGATCTGCACCGACTGGGGGCTCAGCTCCAGCTTTTTGCGCAGGGAGCTGACGTGCACATCGACCGTCCGCTGCCCGCCGATATAGTCGAACCCCCAGACGACGTTCATCAGATCGTCCCGCGTCACGACGACGCCCGGACGCTGCACGAGATAGAGCAGCACCTCGAACTCCTTGGGTCTCAGCGCTACCGGCTCGCCGCCCGCGGTCACCTCGTACTTGTCCGGATAGATGGCAAGGTCCCCCACCCGGATGACGTTCTCTTCCGCGGCCGGCGCCGCCTCGCCGCTGCGCGACCGGCGCAGCACCGCCGCGACGCGCGCCAGCAGCTCCGCGACGCCGAACGGCTTCGTCATGTAGTCGTCCGCCCCGTGCCGCAATCCCTGCACCACTTCATCCTCCGCATTGCGCGCCGTCAGAATGATGACCGGCGTGCGGACGCCGTGCTGTCTGAGCTTCGTCAGAATTTCGAAGCCGTTCATGCCGGGCAGCATGATGTCCAGCAGAATGAGGTCGAACGACTGCCGCAGCGCGGCCTGCAGCCCGTCGCTGCCGTGGCCCTCGACCGTCGTCTCGTATCCTTCCTGCATCAGATTGTACGACAGGAGACGCGCCAGCGTCGGCTCGTCCTCGATGACCAGAATGCGTTCTGCCATGGGCAACCCCCGAATGAGTGGGATCATCAACTCTACTATACCATGACCTGTCCGGCGAAGTGTTAAGCTATTGTAAAAAGAGTCCCGCGTCGCCTGCACTTTCCTGCAGCACCGGCAGTTCGATCGTGAACGTCGTGCCGACGCCGACCGTGCTCTCGACGGCAATCGACCCCCGGTGAAGCTCGACGAGATGCTTCACGATGGACAGGCCGAGTCCGGTGCCGCCCGAACTGCGGGAGCGCGCCTTGTCCACCCGGTAGAACCGCTCGAAGATGCGCGGCAAATCTTTCTTCGGGATGCCGATGCCGTTGTCGGAGATGCGGATGCGGATCGCATCGTAGTCATCTTCCTCCGCGATCTGTCCGTCTCCGGATGCGACCGGTTCAACCTGGATCCGAACGCGGCCGCCTTCGGGCGTGTAATTGATCGCATTCGACAGCACATTCACGACGATCTGGCGCAGACGGTCCTCATCCGCCTCGACGTACAGTTCGTCCCCGACCTCCGTCTCGATCCGGATGTTCTTCCGCTCCGCTTCCTTCGCGAGCAGCTCGACCGTCTTCCCGATGAACGGCCCGAGCTCGACCGGCGAGAACAGGAGCGGCGCGCGCCGCGACTCGATCTTCGACAGTTCGAGGATGTCGTTCACGAGCCGGTTCAGCCGGTCGCTCTCGTCATGGATGATCTTGAGAAACGCGCGCTGCGTCTCCGGATCGCCGCCGGCGCCGCCGAGCAGCGTTTCGGCGAAACCTTTCACCGCGGCGATCGGCGTCTTCAGTTCGTGCGAGACATTGGCGACGAATTCGCTCCGCATCCGCTCGAGCCGCCGGATGGCGGTCACGTCCTGCAGCACGAGCAGCAGCCCGCCGGAATCGTCCCGGCCCTCGATCGGCACGAGATTGATCTCGATCTGCCGCTCTTCGGGGTAGTAGAACGTCAGCTCGTCGCGGAGATGTTCCCGCCGTTCCAGCGCATCCCCGATCAGTCGCACCAGTTCGTACTGCTGCCGGGCTTCCGTATATTGGCGCCCAAGCAGCTCGTGAGCCGGCATGCCGAGCAGCTCCTCGGCCATCCGGTTGAGCAGCAGGATGACGCCGGCGCGATTGATCATGACGATGCCGCTCGTCATGTTGTCGAGCACGCTCTCGAGCTGGCTCTCCTTCTGCCGGATGCGCACCATCTGCTGCTGCAGGCTTTCGGCCATCGCGTTCACCGCGCGTCCGAGCTCGCCGATCTCGCCGCGCGGGTCCACCTCGACCCTGGCTTCGTAATCCATGTTGCGGATGCGCTGCGCCGCGCGGGTGACCGCTTCCAGCGGCTTCGTCATGCCGCGGGCGATCCGCCAGCTCGCCGCCGCCGCGACCGCGAGGAGCAGCAACAGCCCGGTGATGAGCCCGAACCAGAGCCGGCGGATGCCTTGCTCGATTTCGCTGACATCGAGCGCGAGACGGATGAATCCGTCCGCATCCCCCGCCTCCCGCTTCACGGCGACATACATCATGTTGTGATGCGTCGTATCGCTGCGCCGGACATCGTAGCCGACACCCTTCCGCTGCGCCTCGGCCACTTCCGGCCGGTCCAGATGGTTGTCCATCGACGCCGGATCGTGATCCGAATCGCCGAGCACCGTGCCGTCGCCGGCGATGAACGTGACGCGGGCGCCGGTGATCGACCGGTAATGCCGCGCCCGCTCCGTGAAACGGGCGTAAGCGTCCGTACCGGCCGCCGGCTGCCAGTCGACGGCATCCTCGATCAGTCCGATCTCGCGGACCAGATTGTCCCGCAAGGCATCATAATGGCTCCGTTCGAACGTGACGGCCATGTAGATCCCCGCGGCTGCCACCGCCATTCCGACCAGGCCGATCATCACCGCCGCAAGCCGCGAACGGAAACTGTTCATCCTCTTCCCCCTCCGCGGTTCAGCCTTTCCGCTCCATCGTAACCTCGCCGGGCGCCTTTCGGCCAGCCCCCCGCTCGTAAATTTTCCTGAGAAGACTTCGGAACAGCGCGGCTCCCGGCTGCTGAATGAGAATGGACAGCACAACCGGCACGGCGGCCTCCGGACGGAAATAGCCGAGACCGATGACGATGCCGAGCGACACATTGCGGATGCCGCAGCCGAACGCCAGCGTCGTCGTCATCTCCGCGCAACGCCACGGAAGCGCGGCGGCGTATCCCGCGGCGTAACCGATCGCGACGAGCAAGACGACCGCCGGCAGAAGCGCGGGAATGGCGCCGCCGAGCGCATGGACATGCGGTCCGATCGCCGCCGCGTTCAGGACAATGACCGCAAGGAACGCCAGCTTCGAGAGGAAGCCTGCGGCGGGCTGCAGGACGGCGGCCGCCCTGCCCCGCGACACCTCGTTCAGCGCGATGCCCGCCGCCGTCGGCAGGACAACGATGAGCAGCAGGTCCAGCATGATGCCGCGCGTGTCCATCTCGATCGCGGCGCCGAACATCAGGTCGAGGCCGAGCGGCACGATGAGCGGACTGAGCAGCGAGCTGACGGTGACGAGCGCGGTGATCAGCGCAGGCAGGCCGCCCGACACGCCGACCCACATGAGCGATGAGATGCCGAGCGGAATGAGCATGAGCAGCACGAAACCGACGACATACGGCGACTCCGCGCCGAACAGCGCGCTCCCGGCTCCCCATGCCGCCAGCGGCATGAGAATATGGGCCGCGGCGAGCGCCGCCAGCATCGGCAGCGGGCGTGTGAACGCCAGCTTCACCTCTTGCGCGCGGATGCCCAGGCCCATCGCGAACGTGATGTACGCGAACAGCCAAGGCACGAGCGGCACGCCGCCGATCAGCGCGTCCGAGCACAAGAACCCCAGGAGCAGTGCTCCCGGGGTCAGCAGCGACATCCGGCGGTCATACCACCGGTTGAATGCGGATGCGAATGATGGGTAAGTTCTCGTGGGAATCACGCTTTCTTGCGTCCGGTTGCCTTCTTTGGTTACTTGAAGACCGGTTCTTTGAACTGTTCAAGCTTCGCGAGCGAATCGTGCTCGACATCGGCGTGCAGGCTGTTGCCGTGGGCGTCCATCGTGACGATCGCCGCGAACCCTTCGGTCTCCAGATGCCACATGGCCTCCGGAATGCCGAACTCGAGGAAATGCACGCCGTTGACGCGCTTGATGCACTCGGCATAATACTGCGCCGCACCGCCGATCGCGTTCAGATAGACGGCGCCGTGCTCCTTGAGCGCCGCCAGCGTCTTCTTGCCCATGCCGCCCTTGCCGATGACGGCGCGGACGCCGAACTTCTTGATGATGTCGCCCTGATACGGCTCCTCGCGCGCGCTCGTCGTCGGACCGGCGGCTTTGACATGCCATTCGCCCTGCTCGTCCTTCAGCATGACCGGACCGCAGTGGTAGATGACCGCGCCGTTCAGATCAACCGGCGAATCATGGTCAACCAGATATTTGTGCAGCGCGTCGCGGCCGGTATGAATTTCGCCGTCGAGGATGACGATGTCGCCGACGCGCAGATTCCGCACCTGCTCCTCCGTCAGCGGCGTCTTCAGCCGCACTTCGCGGCGCTGTTCCGTCTCCGCGGGCTGCGCGGCCGCCTCCGGCTCTTCTTCCATCGACACTTCGTCGCCGCGCGGATACAGCCATTCCTTGATTTCGCCGTTTCCGGCGTCGATCAGCACGCCCTGGCGGCGGAACGCCCAGCAGTTATAGGCGACGGAGACGAAGAAGCTTGCCGGCAGCCGGTTGATGGCGCCGATCTTGCAGCCGAGCAGCGTCACGTTGCCGCCGAAGCCCATCGTGCCGATGCCGAGCTTGTTCGCGGCGTCCATGATATATTCTTCAAGCTGCCGCAGCTCCGGAACCGGGTTCACGTCGTCGACGCGGCGGAACAGCTGCTGCTTCGCCAGCTCGTAGCCGGTCGTCCGGTCACCGCCGATGCCGACGCCGATGAATCCGGCGCTGCACCCTTGCCCTTGCGCCTGATAGACGGCGTGCAGAATGCATTTGCGTATGCCGTCCAGGTCGCGGCCGGCCTTGCCCAGCCCTTCCAGCTCGGCGGGCAGGCTGTACTGGATGTTCTTGTTCTCGCAGCCGCCGCCTTTCAGGATGAGCCGGACTTCGATCTCGTCCCGTTCCCATTGCTCGAAATGGATGACCGGCGTCCCCGGGCCGAGGTTGTCCCCCGAATTGGCGCCCGTCAGCGAATCGACGGAGTTCGTGCGCAGCTTGCCGTCCTTCGTCGCGCGCGCGATCGCGCTGCGGATCTTCTCCTTCATGACGATCTGGTTCGCGCCGACCGGCACGTGCAGGACGAACGTCGGCATGCCGGTGTCCTGGCAGATCGGCGACACGTTGCACTCCGCCATCTGGATGTTGGACGCGATCGTGCTGAGCGACAGCCCCGCCCGCGTCGCGCGGTCCTCCGCTTCCTGCGCCGCCTTGATCGCCCGGCGCACGTCGCCCGGCAGATTGGTCGACGTCTCGACGATCAGCCGGTATATGCTCTCTTCAAATTGTTCGATCATGTACAGCCGGCTCCTCTCTGATCTATGCTCTCCTTCTTATCATACCACATTTGCGCGCATGGGAGTGAAGTCCGGATGCACAGACCTGCATCAGCCCAGGAACGAAGTATGGTAGAATAGAGACAGTTGTCGTCAGCTTCATCGGATCGTCGAAGTCGGAGATAAGAAAGGAAGTCAGCGCAAGTGGAGAGTCATTTTCTGGCGTACCTGTACCGTCTGCGCCATATCGAGCGCTGGAGCCTCATGCGCAACACGACGCGCGAGAACGTCGCGGAACATTCCTATCATGTCGCGCTGCTGGCGCATCTGCTGTGCGAGATCGGCAACCGCGTCTTCGGCAGGCAACTGAACGCGGACCGCGCGGCGGCGATGGCGCTGTTCCACGACGCGACCGAAGTGTTCACGGGCGACATCCCGACGCCGGTCAAGCATCACAATCCGCGCATGCTCGACAGCTTCCGCGAGATCGAAGCGCTGGCCGCGGAACGGCTCGCCGCCATGGTGCCCGAGCCGCTCAAGGAAGCGTACGCGCCGCTCCTGACGGGCAAGACGTGGCAGCGGAACGGAGCCGGCGACAGCGGCGAAACAAATGAAGCACAGGACGGGGACCGAAACGAATCCGTCACAAGGAGCACCGGCGATTCCGACGCGGAACTCCGCAAATATTTGAAAGCCGCCGATCTCCTGGACGCCTACCTGAAATGCACGGTCGAGCTGGCCTCCGGCAACCGGGAATTCGCGGTCGCCTTCCGCCAGATCAAAGCTTCGCTCGACCGGCTGGCGCTGCCCGAGGCGGAATGGTTCCTCGAGCGCTTCGCGCCAAGCTTCAGCAAGACGCTGGACGAGCTGTCCGGCGAGACGTGAGGCGCCCCCCGCATCCGTTGAAATGCATGAAATTCGGCCCCGCAGCGCCTGCCTGGCCGCCTCGGGGCCGGCCGCTTCCGTCAATCATCGCTCAGATTGGCGTACCGCAGCTCTTCCTGAAGCGCCCGGAGCCGGGCGTGGCGGATGCGGAATTCCCGGATGAACATCCGCCAGCGTTCCTCCCGGCCGGCCGCGCGGTACAGCTTCTCCAGCCGCTTGAGATGCCGGACTGCCGCGCGGTAGCCCTGCCTGCCGCGGGTGCGCACCGACTCGTCCACCGCCCGGTGGAACAGCGGCAGCAGCAGTTCCGGCGCCTCCTTCGCCAGAACGCGGAGATGGCCGGGATCGAGATCCTCCGGCCGGATGCCCATGGCAAGCTGCAGATCGGTCCACTCCCGCATGCGCCCGCGCGACAGATAATGCGCCGACAGCTCGCCGTACGATACGGGCAGCCACTCCCGCATCATCCGGATCCACATCGGATTGTCCGGCTGCCGCTCGTCTGCCGAACGGCACAGTTTCAGATACGGCTTCAGCACCGCCGCGACACGGGTCAAGCGAAGCTGCTCCTGCAGGAACCGCATCCATCGTTCCAGCGCGGCGAAATCGCCTTCCGCAAGGCAGCGCTCGGCGAACCGCAGGACGAAGGTCGACGTGCGCTCGAACGGCGTCCGCCCCATCGCGTCGATTGCGCCGGCATGGTCGCCCGCCTTGCAGCGGAAGAAGGCCTGGGCGGTCAGGACGGCGGACGCGCGCGGTGAAGATGAATGCGCAGTCGTGTCCGCATCGGCAACCTGATCCGCCAGCCGTCCGATCACTTCCCGCTCTTCGCGAACGGCATCCGGCCAGCCGGCGAAGCGGTCCCACCACGCGACATACAGCTCATCCCAGCGCAACAGTTTAAATGTCTCGTCAAGCGCGGCATTTCGCAGCCGGAGCGCGATGGCGCGCAGCCATCGTTCCTCCGCATCGTTCGCCGGGACGGGTTCCGTCTCGTGCAGCAGCTCCAGCCAATGCTGAACCCACGGCTCGACCGAGCGGGAAAACGACATTTCGTAATAGTAGCGGTTCGACGGGTCCGTCACGGCGTAGGCGCGCTCGGCCTGCTCCAGCACGAGCAGCACGGTCTGAAGCCAATGGAGGCGCCGCATCTCACGCGGCCAATCCCGGGCCTTTCCCTTCGCCTCCTGCAGCACCGGCTGAAGCGGGTGGAGCGAATGGCGGCATTGCTGCCAGACGGCCCCGAACCGTCCGGCGAACCATTCCGCCCACGCCTCCGGGCCGTCCGTCCCGCCGGACACGGCGCCCGCCCCGCCGTCCGCGTCCCCGCGGGCGCCCTCCGTCATCATCCGCAGCACCGCATCCGCATCCCCGCCCGCCGATTCGCAGTAGCGGAAGAAAAGCGCCGCCATATGAACGCATGCCGCATCCTCCGGACAGGTGCACGTGCTGTACGCCATATCGTCCGCATCGAGCGTGACGGCATACACCGTCCCGTCGTTCACCGCGCCGTACACGGTGTTCATGACGACTTCCATGACCAGGACGCGCCCGCCGCGGTACAGGGCATGCCCTTCCGCCACGCGGTCAAGCGGCATGCCGCCGGCCAGCGCCCGCATCAGCTGTTCCGATCGTTCATCTGCCAGCCGAGTCATTGCTTGTCTCCTCTCCGGATGATGCCGTCCGCGGTCGCACCGCCCGATCCGCTGCGCCGCGCCAGCCGGCCTGCCCGGTCATGCGAACAGCCGCGCCAGCCGGCTCCGGATCGCCCACGGCCGCTCTTCCCGGCGCTTGTAGCGGGGAAGCGTGCGATAGAGGGCGGCCGCCTCGTCCAGCGCCCGCCGCGCTTCTTCCCTGCGGCCGAGCGCCTTGTAGATCATGCCCATCCGGTAATAGGCTTCGCAGGAAGAGGAGTGGATCGCCTGCAGTTCGTCGAGCAGCTTCAGCGCTTTCTCCGGCTGATCGCGGTTCACCGCGGCGAGCCTCAGGTACGGCTGACCGTATTTCACCCGCGGATTGATGTCAAGCGCCCGCCGGATCGCGCTCTCGCCTTCCGCCCGGCTGCCGGTGAACAGCAGCGCCGTGCCGAGATCGTCCCAATATTCGGCCGAATGCGCCATCGTCTCCGCCGCCGGCTCGAGCAGCCGCCTCGCTTCGCCGTATGCTTTGCGCTCGATGAGCAGATGCGCAAGCTCCATCCGCGCGGACATGTCGTTCGGGTTGAGCGAGAGCTGCTGCTTCAGCTGACGGATCCGCCGCGCCCGCCTGAACAGTTTCACCACGCTCGGGGACAGGCCGACGAATCTGCGGTCCAATATGTAAAGGATGATGATCAGCACGACGATGGCGGCAACCGGGTTGCCAAGCAAAATCCAGAGCAAGCTGAAAATCGCAAATTTACCGAACACGCACGATCCCCTCTTCCCGAATCCGGTTACGGCACTATCTTACCATTCGGCCCACCGGCAGCCAAGGCAAGCGGCGCGATGCATGACGGCCTGCCGTTTATCCCAACCTAAGCATGCGGCGGAACTTTCCGCCGATTCCGACAGCATGCAAGGAGGCGAATGAAATGACCGGCACGACGCAGATATTCCCGCCGCAGCACCAGACGCGGCAGCCCGGAACGGAGACCGCCATGCAGCCCCATCCGGAGATCGAGTCGCCGCTCTACAAGCCGGCGGGCAAACTGACCGGCAAAGCCGCCGTCATCACCGGCGGAGACAGCGGCATCGGCCACGCCGCGGCCGTCGCCTTCGCGAAGGAAGGCGCCGATGTGGCGATCATCTACCTGAACGAGCAGCAGGATGCGGACAATGTGAAGCGCCGCATCGAAGAGCTCGGCAGACGCTGTCTGCTGATCGCCGGCGATATCGGCGACGAGGCGTTCTGCAAGCAGGCGATCGACCGGATCGTGCAGACGTTCGGCCGGCTGGACATCGTCGTCAACAACGCGGCCGAGCAGCATCCGCAGCCTGCCCTCACGGACATTACCGCCGGGCAGCTTGAGCGGACCTTCCGCACGAACGTGTTCGGCATGTTTCACCTGACGAAGGCGGCCTTGCCGCATCTGAAAGAAGGCGCGGCGATCATCAACACCGCATCGGTCACCGCCTATGAAGGAAGCCCAACGCTGATCGACTATTCCGCTTCGAAGGGCGCCGTCGTCGCGTTCACCCGCGCGCTGGCCAAAAATCTTGCAGCGCAGGGCATTCGCGTGAACGCCGTCGCGCCCGGGCCGATCTGGACGCCGCTCATTCCGTCCACCTTCGCGGCGGAAGACACGGCGACATTCGGCACCGACACGCCGATGAAGCGGCCCGGTCAACCGTCCGAACTGGCTGCCGCCTACGTCTTTCTCGCCAGCGGCGATTCGACGTACATGACCGGCCAGACGCTCCATCTGAACGGCGGCAAGATCGTGAACGGTTGAGGGCAGGTCATCCGCTTCCGTGCGGACGCATCCGTTGGGTCACAAAAAAAAGCACGGCATCCGCCCATGCCGCATATAGTGGTGTGGGTGGTGATCCGGATGAACTTTGCACACCGCGTCCTGAGGCCGGGCGATGTGCTGACGGCTTGCGACAATATGCTGGCCGTGCCGACGGGTTTCCTCGGCCACAGCGCCATCGCCGTCGGCCCGGACGAAATCGTCGAGGCGGTCGTGACGTTTCCTTACGTGCGTCGCGCTCCGGCAGCGGAATTTTTCATGCAGCATCCGAAACACGCGCACTACCGGCCGATTCCGGACTGGCTGGCCGCGGGCAGTGCGCAGTATGCCATCACGTACCATCAGGCTTGCCAGGCCAACTACGCGAAAGGCATCATCGTGCCGCCGTTCTCATTCTCGCCGGCGATACCGCTGGAAGATCCGTGGTCATCCATCTACTGTTCGAAGCTGGTATGGCTCTGCTACTACTACGGAGCCGGTTACCCGCTTTATAACGATTTCTTCCTGTTCACGCCGGAAGATCTGGACAGCGTGCTCGGTTCCGACCCCCATTTCGAGCTTATCTACAAACATCCCGAGTTTCATTTCAAAATCAACACCTGACGCATGCGGCGGGCGGGGCAAGGACCTATTTTTGCTTGCGGTAGGCGGATTGCCATCCCGCTGATGTCCCCTGCGCATACATTGTCAATGTGCAATTCACCAAATTCCAAAAACCAGTGAAGGAGTGTATGGGACATGGCGGATTTTGGCAATCTGGGTGCAGCGGGAGCAGCGGGATTCGGCGCGGACGTTCACATCGGAGCCGGTGCGGCGGGCGCGATCGGACACCATCCTTACGCGTCCGTCCATCCGGGAATGTATGGCATGGCCGGAACCGGCTATCATCATCAACATTGCATGCCGAAGAAGCGCTACTCGGATACCGGCACCGTTCTCGTTCTCTTCATTCTGCTCGTCATCATTCTTCGCGCATCCCGTCTGTAACGGCCGAACGCCGTTAAAGGCCCCGGCAAAAGCAGCGCCCCGGACCGCAAGGTTCGGGGCGCTTCGCTGTCTTTCGGGCGCTTGTCCCGAACGACTGCAAGACGCAATAAAAAACCTCCTTCCACTCCGTGAAGGAGCGAACAGAAGGTTCCTTGTATCAGATGCGCTATATTTTGAGCTCCCCGAGCTTGATCAGCTCGACAACCGCTTGAGAACGGCCTTTGACGTTGAGCTTCTGCATCACATTCGATATATGATTCCGCACAGTCTTTTCGCTGATGAACAGCTGTTGTGCTATGTCGCGCGTCGTCTTGTCCTGAACAAGGAGTTCGAATACTTCCCGCTCGCGATGCGTCAAAAGAAATTTGCTTTTGTGCTCGCTGCCCTTCAAGTTGTCACCCCTCCTTGCCTGTAATGTGATGGTTTAACAAGGTTAAGGGATACAGTCAACTTATCTTATGAATGGCGGGAACATGTGGTGCGGCAAGCGGCAGAAATGGGCTGAGCGGCGCGCTTTTTCGGGCGTCTGCTCATCAGGCGGAAAGGAAATGCGGAAGAAAAGACGTGTCCGGATTGAACGAGGAATGCAAAGTCCGGGGCCCCTTAGCGGTTGTGTTGAGTAAGATCAGGCGGACCGGCCGGTCGGTATGAATTCGCCGCGGACAAGAGAAACTATTCCTGTACAAGCACGAATGCCCTTTTTCCGGGGTTATGCGAAGGAGGCTGCCGCAGGAATGACGGGAGGAAATGCCGGTCTGCCGGAGACCACGCTGTCGTACTGGATCGAGTCCGAGCCGTTGCCGGAATTCCAGCCGCTGCAGGAAGACACGGATGCCGATGTTGTAATCGTCGGCGCAGGCATTACGGGGCTGACGGCCGCCTGGCTGCTGGCGAAGGAAGGCGCGCGCGTCATTGTGCTCGAGGCGTCGCGCGTGCTGCGGGGTACGACGGGACATACGACGGCCAAAGTGACGGCGCAGCACCATCTCATCTACGATGAGCTGATCGCCCATTTCGGCCAAGAGAAGGCGAAGCTGTACTATGAAGCAAACCGCGACGCGATGACCTTCATCGAAGGCCGGGTGCGCGAGTGGAACATCGACTGCGAGTGGGCGGAGGAAGACGCCTATGTCTATGTGACGGAGAATCGGTCGGTCGGCAAGCTGGAGCAGGAGCTGCGCGCCTACGACGCCCTCGGCATCGAAGGCGAGCTTGTCGCGGATATTCCGGTGCCCGTGGACGCTGCGGCGGCGCTTGTCATGCGGAAGCAGGCGCGCTTCCACCCGCTGCGCTACATGCGGCGGCTGCTCGATGAAGCCGTGCGGCTCGGCGTCCGCATCCACGAGAAGACGACGGCGGACGGGGTCGATACGGACGGCAGCCGTCCGATCGTGCGGACGACTGATGGGCGTAAGGTCCGCTGCAACGCCGTCGCGGCGGCCAGCCACTATCCGTTCATCGACAAGACCGGCGGGCTGTTCGCCCGGCTGCACATCGACCGGTCGTACGTCGTCGCGATCCAGCCGAAGCAGCCGTATCCCGGCGGGATGTACATCAGCGCCGACGAGCCGCGCCGCTCCCTGCGCCTTGCCGGCAGCACGGACCGGCCGCTCGTGCTGATCGGCGGCGAGAATCACCGCTCCGGCGCGGCGGAAGATGCGGAGCGGCGCTACGCCGCGCTGGCCGAATTCGGCGAGCGGCTGTTCGGCGTTGAATCGGTCGCGTACCGCTGGTCCGCGCAGGACATCATTACGACCGACAAGGTGCCGTACGTCGGCCCGCCGGATAAGGACAAGCCGAACATCCTCGTTGCGACCGGCTACCGCAAATGGGGCATGACCGGGGGCACCGCCGCCGCCATGCTGATCGCGGATCTGGCGCTTGGACGCGACAACCGGTATGCGGGGCTGTTCACGCCGTCGCGTTTTCATGCCGATCCGGATCTGCGCGTGATCGTCAGCTCGAACGCGCGGGTCGCGGGCTCACTCATTTCCGGCAAGCTGGAGAAACCCGGACGGACGCCGGAATCGCTGGCGCCGGACGAAGGCGCCGTCGTCGAGCTGAACGGCAAGCGCGCGGGCGCCTACCGGGACCCGCAAGGCGAGCTGCATCTTGTGGACACGACCTGCACCCATATGGGCTGCGAGGTGAGGTGGAACCCCGGCGAGCGGACATGGGACTGCCCGTGCCACGGCTCCAGGTTCGACTACAAGGGCAATGTCGTGGAAGGGCCGGCCATGAAGCCGCTGGCGCGGCTGGAGCCGCAGCCGGCATCATCAGAGAAATAGCGGCATGAGAAAGGCCGGTCAGGTCGACCCTGACCGGCCGTTCGCATCAATCGTAAATGCCGGAGTTGCTTCTGCTGATGCGGATGCCCGACTCCGCGGGAAACAGCCGCTCCACCATCGCGTTGAACTGGGCGATGAATCCCTGGATCGGCTCGCCGCGGCGCGCCGTCTGGATGTACTCGCTCATCCGGCTGACGAAGTCCGGCTCCTCGGACACATAGACGCGCTCAATCATCGGCGCCATCTCCTTCACATGCCGGGCGATCCGCTCTTCCAGAGTGCCGCCGGACTTGCCGTTGCCGCCGGTTTTTCCCCCGGCCGTCTTGTTGTTCAGCCCGGCGCGCGATCCCGTCCGCGAACTCGGAAGTCCGTCGGCGCCTGCGGCTCCGCGCTTCAGCCGGTCGCCGGCGTCGATCCGCTTGTTGACGGCGACATAGGCGTTGCGGTCGGTCAGGATGACATAGACGTCACTCAACCCTTCCGCCTTCCGGATCCGATCGGCGATGTCCTGGCTGGCTTCCATCCGGTAATTCTGATGGTTGCCGATCAGATTGTTGCTGTTGAGCCGGCGGCCGTACACCCGGTTCTGCTCGTTCAGCTGGTCGTTCGCGAACCGCCGGTCGATGACAAGATTGCCGTTGCCGTCCTTGAGGATTCTTTTCTCCTTGATGTTGCGATTGCCGACATCGCCCTGCGTCTCCGCGCAGCCGGCGAACATCAAGGCGCCGGCGGCCAGCACGGCGATGGCCGCTGCCCTGCGTTTCATGGCGCGCACCTCCCCTTCGAAGCATTCGATGCCATCGCCGTTAGCGTTCGCCGTCGCATCGAATCCTATTCGAGAGGGAGCAGCCGCATCAACCTTCCGGTACGACGAGCACCCAATCCTCGCCCCGGCCGGCGGTCGGCGTGAAGAACCGCAGCGCCTTATCGCCGGCAACAGCCGCTGCCGGACGCTCTTCGCCGCTGCGCGGATCGTACCACTTCGCTCCGGCCGCATTCAGGCCCTTCAGGCCGGCCGCCACATCCACATACGGTCCCGACGGCGTGTAGACGGCGGCGCATCCTTCGCCCCTTGCCGCAACCTGGCGGCCCGCCCCCTCGAAATTGCCGGCGAGCAGACCGGCGTCCGGCGTGAACCCCGCCGGCGCATACCGCTCGCCGAACGCGCGCAGCCAGCGCATCTGCTCCGCGCCCGGCCGCCGGAGCGCGTCCCGCCAGCTCATCACAATATAGTTGCCCGGATTGCCGTGCGACGCCGCGCCGGCCATCGGACCGTCCGCCATCGCCCAGACGGAATGGTGGCCGTACGTGTGGCCGCAGGCGCCCGACAGCAGCGCGTAATAGGCGGCCTTGCGCACATCGGCGGCGTCGAAATAGCCGTTCGCCGCCTTGAACCCGATCGGATGGTCTTCATAGCAAGGCTCGGCGTCCAGCACCGGTTTCACCGGCTCGCGCTCGTAATCCGCCAGCACGCGGGCATCGCTCGCGATCATCGCTTCGCCGTGACCGGATTGAATCATGTTGAAATCAAGCCAAGGTTCATCATGAAGCTGCCGCGACGACGAGTCGCCGCCCTGCGGATGATAAGTGATCAGATGCGCGCCGCCGTCGCCTTCCGTAAGGCCCTCCGCCATCCGGCTGACGATGTCGAAATGCCGCCGCGTATTTAACGCCCGGTCGCCGCCGAGCACCCAGACGATGTTCGGCGCATCCCGGTACCGTTCGCCCAGCCAGCGGCCGTAACGCCAGGCATTGTCCGACGTGAAAATCTCCGGTCCTTTCCCCCAGGCTTTGTTGAACTTGTCTCCCCATGTAGGCAGGAGCGCAATGTACAGGCCAAGCGATTCCGCCAGCCGGATGACCGCATCGATATGGTCCCAATAAGAATTCGGACCGTCCGTATCGGGATATGCCGGATCGGGCAATCCGTTCGCGCCGGTCTTGAGCGGCAGCCTTCCGTAAGCATTTGCGGTCGTCACGCCTTCGAATTCCGCCAGCGCGACGGCCTGAATAACCGTGAACTGCTGCCCGGACCGCGTGCGCAAATAATGATCGGCGTCCTCGATCGTGAGCCGGTGGAACAGCTCCCACGCCGTATCCCCCAGCCAGAAAAAAGGCCGTCCGTCCTCCAATGCCAGATGCCTTCCGCCGTTGCCGATCCGCAGCCTCTGCATCATCATCTCCGTGCACCCCCGGCAATTCAAAGTGATCAAACACCTGAAAGCGGAAAGCCGCGCGCAGGTAGACGCGCGCGGCGCAAATCCTCCGCAGCGGAAGCCGGAAATGCGGCCGGATGCCGCCTTCCGAACCTAACGCCACCTTACCGCCATGGAAGGATATTGTCCATATGACAAAGATAAGATTTGGTTCACATTTCTCAGAAGCATCGGAATTATTCGGAAGATCCGACAATGATTACATGGACGTCGCCCGGCCCGTGCACGCCGATCGTCAGATCGTTCTCGATGTCGGCCGAGCGGCTCGGGCCGGAAATAAGATGAACGCCCGCCGGCATGGCGCTCCGGCCGCCCGCGTCGAATTCGGCGAAAACTTCGCCCAGCCGCGTGCGGATCCGATCCGCCGGCAGCACGATGAACAGCACGGGCGGCAGCAGGCTCACCGACCGGCCGCGCTCCCTGGAAGAAAGGAGCGCGACGGTGCCCGTGTACGCCGCGGCGCAGTCGGCGAGCACGATGCCCGCATCCGCCCCTGCGGCAACCGCGATCCAATCCGTATCGGAATCGCGGTTCCAGACGCTTAAGCACGCGTCCGGCATCGCGTTGTCCAGCGCCAGGGCGGCCAGCTCCGGCGCATCCTGCAAGAGCAGGCTGGATGCGCCGCGCGCGGCTGCCTGCTCCGCGATGTAGCGCGATGCCGCGTGCAGGTTGGGCACGCTCGCGACATGGCCGCCGGCCGCCCGGAAATTGGCGGCAAACCGCTCGCGGCGCTCCTCCGGCGGCAGCGAGAACGCGTGCCAGAAATCCGGCGCGCCGCGATGCGCCCGGCCCGCCGGCGCCGTCCGCGGCGGATGACCCAGCTTTGCCGCGATATGCCCGAGCATGGCGCGCTGGTCGTCCGGCATCGGCGCCGGCTCCTGCGCGGCCGCCTGGATCTGCGCTTGAACCGGCGCTTGAACATGCGCCGCATCTCCGCCGCCCCGGCGCTTCGCCAATGCCGCGCGCAGCCGCTCCTCCACGGCCGGATCAAGCGGCTTCGCACCGCCCGTATTCAGCTTCTTCCACCGGTCGCGGAACGACTCCTGCGGCAGCATCGGCAAGGCCCGATGCTTGATCCACCCGCCCAGCGGGCCGATCCGCGCGCGGATCTCGCCGCCTTTCCCGGCGAACCGCTGGCCGAACCGCGCCAGCTTCAGCGCGGCGGAGAGCCGCCCCGGCTTCGCCATCGTGAGGCCGTATGCCTTCATCGCCGCCGCCTCGCCCGCGCTGCGGTGCGGGCTTTCCGCCTTGCGCCGCCGCAGGTAGACGAGCATGTCGTGCAGCGGAATTTTCACCGGGCAGGCTTCCCAGCATGCGCCGCACAGACTGGAAGCGTTCGCGATGTCGTCCCATTCCGCGACATTCTTCTTAAGCGCCGGCGTCAGCACCGCGCCGATCGGCCCGCTGTACGTGCTGCCGTAGGCGTGGCCGCCGATGTGCCGATAGACCGGGCACACATTGAGGCAGGCGCCGCAGCGGATGCAGTTCAAGAGCTCCTGGAACTCCGGATCGCCAAGCTGGTTCGACCGGCCGTTGTCGACGATGACGATGTGCAGTTCCTCCGGCCCGTCGCCGTCCCCCGGCCGCCGCGGGCCGCTGATACCGGACAGGTAGACGGTCAGCTTCTGGCCGGTCGCCGAGCGCGGCAGCAGCGTCGCCATCACCTCGAGATCCGCCCAGGACGGCACGATCCGTTCCATCCCCATCAACGTGATCTGCACCTTCGGCACGGTCGACACCATCCGCGCGTTCCCTTCATTCTCGAAAATGCAGATCGAGCCCGTCTCGGCCACCGCGAAATTGCAGCCGGTCATGCCGATGTCCGCTCCGAGAAACTCTTCCCGCAGCCGCTTGCGCGCAAATCCCGCCAGCACCTTCGTGTCGGGCGGCAATTTCTCTCCCGCTTCTTCCGACAGCACTTCCGCGATCTGCGCCTTGTTCTTGTGGATGGCCGGAATGATGATGTGCGACGGCGCTTCGCCCGCGAGCTGGATGATGTATTCGCCGAGGTCCGTCTCGATCGCCTTGACGCCGATCTCCTTGAGCGCCTGGTTCAGATGCAGTTCCTCGGTCACCATCGACTTCGACTTGACGACCGTCTTCGCCTGAACGCGGCGTGCAATCTCCTGCACGATGCGCACCGCTTCCTCCGCCGTCCGGGCGAAATGCACTTGCGCGCCGTTCGCCCGCGCGTTCTCCGCGAACAGATTCAGATAATAATCCAGATGCGCGATCGTATGCAGCCGGATCTGCCGGCCGCGCTCGCGCCATGCTTCCCAGTTGCCGTGCTCCTCGGCCGCCTGCCGCCGGCCCGAGCGGAGCCGCTCCGTCGTGAAGCGGACCGCCTGGCGCAGAAAATCGTCCTCCAGCGCCGCTTCCGCCCGCTCCTTCACCGTATCGCGGGAATCGAGACTCATGCGCGCTCCACCCCCTCGGCGAGCAGTTCCGCCAGGTGCATGACGCGGACGTTCGCACCTTTGCGGCGAAGATGGCCTCCGATGTTCATCAGGCAGCCCATGTCGAGCCCGGTGAGCACTTCCGCTTCCGTCTCCGTGACATGCTCCGCTTTCTCGGCGACCATCGCGCCGGAGATGTCCGCCATCTTCACGGCGAAGGTGCCGCCGAACCCGCAGCAGTCCTCGGCCATCGGCAGCGGCACAAATTCAAGCCCGCGCACCGCGGCGAGCAGCTCCAGCGGCTCGTCCTTCACGCCGAGCAGCCGGCTGCCGTGGCAGGACGGATGGTACGTCACCTTGTGCGGAAAATAGGCCCCGAGATCGCGCACGCCGAGCACCTGGACGAGAAACTGCGAAAACTCGTACGTTTTCGCCGCAAGCCGCTCGGCCTGCCCGAGGCGTCGGGCATCGTCCTTGAACAGCTCCCGGTAATGGTGGAGCATGTAGACGCACGAGCCCGAAGGCGCAATGACGAAATCGCTGTCTTCGAACGCGTCCAGCACGGTGCGCGCCGCCGCGCGGGCATCGTCCCAGTAGCCCGAGTTGAACGCCGGCTGGCCGCAGCACGTCTGGCCTTCCGGAAAATCGACCCGAATCCCCTGCCGCTCCAGCAGCCGGACCATCGCTTCGCCGACGCCCGGGAACATCGCGTCGCAGATACAGGTTATGAACAGTGAAATCTTCAAGAAAGCGCACCTCCCGGCTATACGGCAATGACCTCGATGCCGAGCGCGCGGTACGATTCGGCCATCGCCTCGTCGAGCCCGCGGTCCGTAATGATCGTATTCACGGCGCCCAGATCGAGCGCCCGCGCGAAAGCCTGCACGCCGAATTTGCTGGCGTCCGCGAGCAGAATCACATGGTCCGCGATTTCGGCCATCTTCCGCTTGATCTGCGCCTGAAGTCCGGTCGATTCGCTGATGCCGCGTTCGGGATGGATGCCTTTGCAGGACAGGAACGCTTTCTCGACATGGAAATCGTCCAGCGCCCGCTCGGCGAGCGGGCCGACGAACGACAGCGAGCGGTGCGACATCAGGCCGCCCGTCGACAGCACCTCGATCCGCTCCTTGCTGCCGAGTTCCGCCGCCGCCTTGACCGAGTTCGTCAGCACCGTCAGCGGCATGTCCGGCAGAATGCGCGCCACGTACCAGGCCGTCGAGCTGCCGTCCAGCAGGATGCGCTCGCCCGGACGAATAAGCTTCACCGCTTCCTCCGCGATCCGCCGCTTCTCCTCGGCATGCGTGATTTCGCGCTCGTAGTACGGAATTTCCTGCGGTCCGCCGGACAGATCCGCATCCCGCACACTGACGGCGCCGCCGTGCGACCGCCGGAGCCGGCCCGCTTCCTCGAGCCGGTCGAGATCCCGGCGGATCGTCTCCTCCGTCACGCCGCACAGTTCCGCCAGTTCGGAGACGCGCGCGCTGCCGCGCTCGTTCACCACCCGCACGATAAATTCCTGCCGTTCCGCAGCCAGCATGGTCTTCACCATCCCTGTAGATTCCGTCAGCCCGCCGCGCAGCTCCCCCACAGGGCAGCGCAGCGTCCGTACGCTTCCTCCCAGGCGGCCGCCGATCCCGGTTCGGGCTCGTACACCGTCACGGGGAAGGAATCCCGGATCACCTTTCTCGCCTCGCGGATGTCCGCGAGATCTCCCGACGCGATCCATTGTACCGCAAGATTGCCGATCGCGCTTCCCTCAGCCGGACCCGCCCAGACGGGGCGGCCGATCGCGTTCGCCGTCCATTGGCAGAGCAGCTTGTTCTGAATGCCGCCGCCGACCATGTGCAGCTTGTCGAACTTCCGGCCGGACAACCGCTCGGTCTGTTCGAGGATGTGACGATACTTGAGCGCGAGGCTCTCGAGGACGCAGCGCGTGATCGCGCCGTCCGTCTCCGGCGCCGCCTGGCCCGTGCGGGTCGCGTACGCCCTCACCCGCTCCGGCATGCCGCCGGGCGGAAGAAACGACGGATCGTCGGGATCGATCAGCGCGGCGAACGGTTTCGCCGCCTCGGCCCGCGCAAGCAGCTCGGCATGGGAGACCTCCCGGCCTTCCCGCTTCCAGGTGCGGCGGCATTCCTCGAGAATCCAGAGCCCCATGATGTTTTTCAGCAGCCGATAGGTGCCGAAGACGCCGCCTTCGTTCGTGAAATTAAGTTCCCGGGCTTCCTCCGTGAGCACCGGCTGCGGCACTTCCGTGCCGAGCAGCGACCAGGTGCCGCAGCTGAGGTAGGCGAACGAATCGCTCTCCGCCGGCACGGCCGCCACCGCCGAGCCGGTGTCGTGCTCGGCAACCGCGACGACGCGGATCGGGCCGAGTCCGAGCTCCGACTGCACGCTGCCCCGAAGCTCCCCCGCGGCGGCGCCGGGCATGAGCACGGGACCGAACCAGCCCCGCGGAATGCCGATCGCCTCGAGCAGCCGATCATCCCAATCGCCCTTCACCGGATTGTAGAGCTGCGTCGTCGTCGCGTTCGTGAACTCGTTCGCCGCCTCGCCGGTCAGGAAGTACCGGATGAGATCGGGAATCATCAGGAACCGGCGCGCTTCGCGCAGCGCGGGATGATCCGCTTCCTTCATCGCGAGGAGCTGGTAGATCGTATTAAATGGAAGGAACTGGATGCCGGTCCGCGCGAATATCTCGTCCGCACCGACCTTCTTGAAAAGCCGCTCCATCATCCCGTCGGTCCGGCTGTCCCGGTAATGGTACGGGTTGCCGAGCAGCTCGCCGCTCGCGTCAAGCAGGCCGTAGTCGACCGCCCACGAATCGATCCCGATGCCGCGGATGTCCTCGCCCCGCCGTCCGGCGATCAGCATGCCCTGCTTGATCTCGTGGTACAGGCGGAGAATGTCCCAGTGGAGCCGGCCGCCCACGGCAACCGGATCGTTCGGAAAGCGGTGGATCTCCTCCGCCGTGATCCGGCTGTCCGTCAGCCGGCCGAGCAGCGCCCGGCCGCTTCCGGCGCCAAGATCGAACGCCAGCACCGCCATGCCGCATCCGCCTCCTTATCCGTTGCGCTTCGCCAGCACGTCCCGCTCGTACGCCCGGACTTCGTCAAGCCACGTCTCGCGCACGGGCACGCCCGATTTCGCGCAATAGTAGTCCCACACCGCTCCGAACGGATACGTCTTGAATTCTTCCGTCAGCGCAAGCCGCGTCGTGTAATCGCCTTCGAGCTCGGCCTGTTTCAGCCGGTCCGCCGGCTCCAGCATCGCCCTGAGCAGCGCTTTCAGCGTGCTGCGCGTGCCGATGACCCAGGCGGCCACGCGGTTGATGCTCGCATCGAAGAAATCCAGCCCGATATGCGTCCGATCGAGCAGGCCGCAGCGGACGAGCTCCCGGGCGATCTCCTGCGTCTCGTCGTCGAGGATGACGACGTGGTCGCTGTCCCAGCGCATCGGCCGGCTCACATGGAGCAGCAGGCCGCTGGTGAACAGCGAGAGCGCCGACATTTTGCCCGCGATGCTCTCGGTCGGGTGGAAATGGCCCGCGTCGAGGCAGAGCAGCGTCCCTTTCTGGATGGCGTATCCCATGTAAAATTCGTGCGATCCGACGACGTATGCCTCGGAACCGATGCCGAACAGCTTGCTCTCCACCGCATCCAGGTGAACCGCGGGATCGATCTTCTCCGCGAACACCTCATCCAGCGCTTCCTTCAGCCGGATGCGCGGAGCGAGCCGGTCGGCCGGCGCGTCCTTGAACCCGTCCGGAATCCAGACGTTCGTGACGCAAGTCTGCCCGAGTTGTTCGCCGAAATACGCGCCGATCTTGCGCGAAGCCTTGCAGTGGTCGATCCAGAATCGGCGGACAGCCGGATCGGGATGGCTCAGCGTGAAGCCGTCGGACGCTTTCGGATGGGAGAAGCACGTCGGGTTGAAGTCGAGGCCGAGCCCCTGATCCTTCGCCCAATCGACCCAGCTCTGAAAATGCCGCGGCTCAAGCGCATCCAGATCCACTTTCTCGTCGGTGTCGGCGTAAATGGCGTGGAGGTTCACCTTGTGTTTGCCGGGAATGAGCGACAGCGCCTTCTCGAGGTCGGCGCGCAGTTCGTCCGCCGTCCGCGCCGCTCCCGGATAGTTGCCGGTGACGGCCAGGCCGCCGCCCAGCTCGCCCCCGCGGAAGAGGAACCCTTGCACGTCGTCGCCCTGCCAGCAGTGCACGGAAATTTTGATCGACTGAAGGCGCTCGATGGCCTTGTCCGTATCGATCCCGTGCGCCGCGTAGAGCGCCCTGGCCGCTTCATATGCTTGCTCGATGTTTCGTTCCATTCGCCGCTCCTCCTTATTTTACCGGGTAAGCCATGACCGACATCAGCGCGTTCTCCGCCTGTGTCGCATCCATCCTGCTGTACTGCACGACGACCGGAATGTCGCTGCGGACCTCGATCGCGTAAGGAACGCCCGCCGGAATCTGCTCGCCGTCCTTGACGAGCGAGCTCGTGCGGATGTGCTTCGTACGGCGCCCCGGCACGACATACGGGATATCTTCGATCGGATCACGGTCTTCGAAATAGATCGTGAACTTGAGCAGCGCTTCCTCGGACGATCCGTTCAGCACGCAGACCGATTCGTGGCTGACCAGCGCGCCGCTGCTCGTCTCCGGAATGTAGCCGTCCGGAATGATCCAGTGGGTGTGGCCGAAAGCTTTGTACATGGATTCGCCCTCCCTTTCAATTTGGAAGTTGATTCGTCCAATGCACAAACGATCAGCGGGTGAACGCCGCCGGCACGCCGCCGTCGACGGTCAGCATGCACCCCGTCGTCTTCGCCGCCTTCGACGAAGCGAAGAACGCGATCGCTTCGGCGATGTCGCGCGGGTAGATGTTCACGAGCAGCGTCGTACGCTTGCGGTAATACTCTTCAAGCTGGTCGGGCTCGATGCCGTACGCGGCCGCCCGCTCGTTCCGCCACGCGCTGTTCCAGATCGCGGAGCCCTGCAGCACCGCGTCCGGCAGCACGCTGTTCACGCGAATGCCGAGCGGTCCGCCTTCGGCGGCGATGCAGCGGGCGAGATGGACTTCAAGCGCCTTGGCCGCGCTGTAGGCGGTGGCGTTTTTGCCGGCGTAGACCGAGTTTTTCGACCCGACGAAAATCATGCTGCCGCCCGTGTTCTGCTCCTTCATGACTTTAAACGCCTCGCGTGCGACAAGGAAATAGCCGGTGCCGAGCACGTTCATGTTCAGGTTCCATTCGTCGAGCGACGTTTCTTCGAACGGGCTGGACGTGGCGAGTCCCGCGTTGTTCACGAGAATGTCGACACCGCCGTAGTAGAGCGCGGCTTCCTTGTAAGCGGCCTGCACTTCCGACTCTTTGGTGACGTCCATCTTCACGGCCAGCGCCCGGCCTTCTCCGTACTTCGCGTTAAGCTCCTCGGCCACCTTCTGCGCGCCCTCGAGGTTGAGATCGGCGAGCACGACATGCGCGCCTTCCGCCGCCAGCCGCCGCGCCGTCTCGCTGCCGATGCCGCCTGCGCCGCCCGTGATGAACGCGACCTGGCGGGAAAATTCCGCTTCCGGCGGAGCGAGCGTCAGCTTGTAAAGTTCAAGCGGCCAATATTCGACGTTGTACGATTCGTTCTCGCTGAGCGACACGAACTTGCCGAGCGCCGCGGCGCCCCGCATGACGGCGATCGCGCGATGATAGAGCGCGCCGCTGACGTTCGCCATCGCCTTGCTCTTGCCGGTGTTGATCATGCCGACGCCCGGAATCAGGATGACGCGCGGCGCCGCTTCGAACATGACGTCGCCTTCATTCTTGTTGCGCTCGAAGTAGGCTTTGTACTGCTCCTTGTAGGCGGCGATGCCGTCGATCAGTTTCTGCTTGAGGCCTTCGACATCGTTCGCGTCCGGCGTCCAGTCGACGAAGAGCGGCACAACTTTCGTGTGAACGAGATGGTCCGGGCAGGCGGCGCCGACCTGGGACAGCTCGGGCGCGTCCGCCCCGCCGACGAACGTGAGCACATCTTCTTCATCGTCGAACGCGAGAATCATCTTCTTGTCGCCGCTCACCGCGCCGCGCACGGCCGGCATCACTTCCGCGGCGATCTTGCGGCGTGTCTCCGCCGGCAGCGGCGCGTGCTTCTGCCCGCCGAACAGCTTCGCGTTGTCGACGCGCGCTTCGATGTACGCCTCCGCCTCGTTGATGATGCGGATCGTCTGCGCGTAGCACGCCTCCGCCGTTTCGCCCCACGTGACAAGGCCGTGCTTCTCCATCAGGACGAGCTCGGCCTTCGGGTTGGCGAGCACGCCTTCGGCGATCATTTTCGAGAGCTTGAAGCCCGGGCGGATGTACGGCACCCAGACGAACCGGTCGCCGAAAATCTCTTCCGCGATCTGCCGGCCGTTGTCCGCGCAGCAGATGCTGATGATCGCGTCCGGATGCGTATGGTCGACATGCTTGAACGGCAGGAATGCGTGCAGCAGCGTCTCGATCGATGCGCGCGGATGTTTCGCGTCGATCATGCAGTGTGCGAGGTACGCGACCATCTCCTCGTCGGACATGTCATCCCGCTCGAACAGCGGATGGATGTCATCCATGCGCAGGCCGGTGAAGTTGTGCGCCTTCATCGTCGCGAGGTCGGAGCCGCTTCCTTTGACGTACATGACTTTGACGTCGCGGCCGCGGAAATCTTTCACGATCATTTTGCTGGACGTGTTGCCGCCGCCCCAGTTGCAGACGCGCCGGTCGCGGCCGAGCAGGTTCGAGCGATAGACAAGTTCGTCGAGGCCGCCCTTCAGCTGCGACGCCGCGGACGGGTCCCACAAGTTTTGCACCATCGTTGCCATTCCCTCCGAAACGGATGTTAGTTTTCTTCTGATTTCATACTATCATTTTTGTTTATCTTTGTATAGATTTATTTTTCTTTGTTTTCTTGGGGGTAAAGATGACTGGAATAGCCATGCGCGTGGCTGATGAAATGCGGGGCCGTGGTACTTGTTCGCGGACTTTAAAAAGGTGCTCTCCGGTTCCTTTTCGTCCATATCCCCGTCGCTCAACAAGAGGGAATGCAAGAGGAACATCATGAAGACCGCAAGAAGATCAGGAAGCTCGTGCCGGGCAAATGTTGAGTAATCGCCAGGCCGTGATGGCAGTCATCGTGAAGCAACCGTTGAGTTGAACCATGATCGGAAGATGTTCACTGAACCAAATGCGATTCTTTGTGCTCAACCGACAGTAGACAGAAGGTTGGCAAATACTAAGGCGTTCAGCCGGCGGTTGAGAAGAGTACGGTGAACAGTCAACTTTAATCTCTCGGTAATAAGAAAGCGTTTTCAACTTTACGGACGATTGACAGAAAATCGAGAGTCCATCGCGCGGAAAGCCTTATGCCAGAGAAATGACATCTAAGACGCCTGCGGCAGCAATCGGGCGGCAAGCGCCTTCAATTCGGCAATCATCCGGCGCGTATTCCGGTACGTCTCCCAGTCCGGGCGGCCGGGCACGGGACGGTCCCTCAACTGTTTTCGGGTCGGTGCGCCGGAAGCGGCGGCCAAATGCAGCAGGTGCCGATCCGCATTCTGTCCCCGGCTGGATTGATTGAAGCGATAGGCATACTCATTCAAATAAGCTTGCCGGTACTTGGCTCCTACGCCCCGGTGTACGGAATTGATGCCGCAACCGATGTCCATGGCGATTTTCCACAGAGAAAAAACGCGTGTCCGTCCCAGTGTGTCGGTGCGCAAATCGACCGCGGACCGGCTTCGGTCCACATGTTTTTCGATAAAGCGGAGGGCGCCTTGGGGTGTAATCTTCCATTGGTAGGTGTCCCCGCCTGTGTCCTGCATCAGCTTGATCCCCAGCACATGTCCATCGGGGCCGCCTTCCATGCTGCCGCCGATCACGAAAGGATGTTCGCGATCGCTGAGGTTCCTCACCCACGGCAAGGGTCGGGGACCGGCGTTGCCGAGTTGAAGCCGGACGAGCCCGGTCAGTCGGTCGAGATCTTCGTGGCGGGACATGGCGCTGCGCAGCTTGTGCAGCATGAGCCAAGCCGTCTTGTAGGTCACGCGGATCTGGTCGGCAAGCGCGGCGGCGCTTATCGGCCGGGAAGAGATGAGTGCGATGGCGGTGAACCATTTTCGCAGGGGGACGCGGCTTCTCTCCATGACGGTGCCGGAAATGAGCGAGCATTGACGGCGGCAAGATGCGCAGGCGAACAGCGGGAGCCGACGTCCGGATATGCGATAATGTGCCGCGCTGCCGCAGCCCGGGCACCGGAAACCGCCGGGCCAGCGCGCTTGCATCAGGAGATCGGCGCATTTCTGTTCCGAATATTGAAGGAAACGAAGAGCTGTCTCGTTCGAAAACATGTCCGCTCCCCCTCCGTTTTTCCGGGTTGTCTTTATTTTATCGAACAAACGTTCTTATTTCAACAAAAAATTGGTTGATGCATCCATGAAATTTTATTGACGTGATTCCCCTGTTTGAGAAGTTCGCCAGAGCGGTTGAGGGGAGGGTTTGGCGGTACCGAAAGGCGGTCAAGGCTGCTGATTGAAAGGGATATGGGGCACCAGGGGGCAGTTGCAGCCCATTCCGCTGAGCGAGCGGGATATGGTTAAAATGCGGCTGGATGATGGATTAGAGACAAGTTGAACAAAGGGGATATGGTCAAAATGCGACAGAAAGGGACGGTTAAAGCGATTTGAGCGAAGGGGATATGGACGAAAAGGCAGCGAAAGATATAGGAAAATACGTTCTAAAATGGCGGTTGACCGAAACCGTGCCGACATGCGCGAAGGGAATATGAACTGACCAACGGCAGCCGTATGGAAAACCGCCCCCACCAACAACGGACCGGTGCGCTTGTAATCAGCGCACCGGCCGGCATGCCATGTCAGTCAACCCGATCCATCGCCATGCACGCCCAGACGAACGTGCCGACGCCGTGCAGGTCGTTCCGGCTTACCGGGCGCGCGATGTAGTGGGCGTAGTCGCCGACGCCGGTGCCGATGCAGATGTCCGGCAGGACGAGCCGCCTCTCCGCATCCCATTCGACCCGTGCCGTGATTCCGGCGAATCCGCGCCGGGCGGCCTCGAGCAGCGCCGGGTCCGCCGCGCCGGCGCGGACGGCCTCCGCGATCGAATACACGTACAGGCTGCTGCACGACAGTTCGAGCCAGTTGTCCGGCCGATCGCCCTTGTCGACGACTTGATGCCACAGGCCGCTCCCGGCATCTTGATAACGCACCAGCGCTTCCGCCAGCGCGCCGAGCTTCGCCGCGAGATCCTCCCGCGCCGGATGGCCCTCCGGCAGCGCCGCGCGGATCTCCGCCAGCGCGACGCCGTACCAGCCGAGCGCCCGGCCCCACACTTCCGGCGCCATCCCGGTCGCCGGATCGGCCCACGGCGCGCGCCGGCTCTCGTCCCAGGCATGGACGAGCAGCCCGTCCGGGCGCAGCGTGCCCCGGCGCATCAGCCGCTCCTGATGGAGCGCCATGTCCACGAGCTCCGGCTCCCCGTACCTTGCGGCATACCGCGCCGCGAACACGCCGCCCATGTACAGTCCGTCCAGCCACATCTGGTACGGATAATGGTCTTTATGCCAGAAGCCGCCTTCGCGCGTCCGGTTGAACGTCTCGAACAATGCGCGCAGCTTGCGCGCCGCCTCGCGATAACGCGAATCCCCGGTCGCATCCTCGAGCGTAAAGAGGAGAAGGCCGGCTTGAATGGCGTCCAGTTCCCCTTTGGCGACCACCACGTTGCCCAGTTCGTCAACCAGATGGTCAACGTACCGCTTCGTATAATCAAAATACCGCACATCTCCCGTCCGCTCCCACACCTGCACGGCGCCCGTCAGAAAGACGCCCTGGTGGTAATGCCATTTGCCGGCGGGGGGCAGCTCCTCCGGCGTGTACGCGGCCATGACGGCATCGCACGCCGCCTTCGCCCAGTCGATCGGTGCACCCGGTGTCATGCTCATGCGCAACCTCCCCCTTTCAGCCCTTCAGCCCGCTCGTATGAATGCCTTCCACGATGTACCGCTGGAACGCGAAAAACGCGGCGCACACCGGGATGAGACTCAGCGTCGACATCGCGAACAGCGCCCCCCAGTCCGTCACGTTGTCGGGGTCGGAGAACATTTTGATCGCAAGCGACACCGTATAGAGCGACACCTTGTTCAGGTAGAGCAGCGGCGCGAGAAAATCGTCCCAACGCCAATAGAACGAGAAGATGACGCATGTCATCATCGCCGGCAGGATGAGCGGCAGAATGATGCGCACGAACGTCGTGAACTTGTTGCAGCCGTCGATCTCCGCCGCCTCGTCCAGATCGTACGGAATCGAACGGATGAACTGCATCATCAGGAAGACGAAGAACGGCGTGCCGAAGAACGTCGGAATGATCAGCGGCAGATACGTGTTGATCCACCCGAACTGGTTGAACAAAATGTACTGCGGCACCATGACGATCTCGTACGGGAGCAGCATCGTCAGCATCATGCAGACGAACCACAGGTTGCGCCCGCGGAAACGGATGCGGGAGAAGCCGAACGCGATGACCGCCGACGACAGGACGCTGCCGATCGTCGAGATGCCGACGACCAGGAACGTGTTCTTGAAGAACGTCGTGAACGTGACGCCGGCGACGCCTTTCCATCCGTTGATGTAGTTGTCGAAGTTCCACTGGTTCGGAATGAGGGAAGCGGCGTCCACGAACACGGACGAGCTTTCCTTGAAGGAACTCGCGACCATCCAGGCGACCGGGTACAGCATGGAGACGGTCAGCGCGAGCAGGATGGCGTGCGATATGACGGGAATGCGCCGAAGTCTCATCATCAGCGGTCCCCCTTCGATTCATAGTGCACCCAATACTCCGAACTTTTGAAAATAAGCGCCGTCAGCAGACCCACGATGACAAGCAGCACCCACGCCATGCCGGACGCGTAACCCATATCGAAGAATGTGAACGCATTCTGGAACAGGTAGAGCACGTACATGAGCGTTGCGCCGAGCGGCCGGCCGTCGCCGAAGATGACATATGCCGGCGTGAACGCCAGAAAGCCGTTGATGAGCTGGATGACGACATTGAACAGAATGACCGGCGTGAGCAGCGGCAGCGTGATGCGGAAGAACATCGTGACGCTCCCCGCCCCGTCCACGCTCGCCGCCTCGTAGTAGTCGTTCGGGATGTTTTTGAGTCCGGCGAGAAAAATGAGCATCGACGAACCGAACTGCCAGCCGTACAGCAGAATGAGCGTCCAGATCGCATATTTCGGATCGCCGAGCCAGGAGACCCCGGACAGTCCAAGCCACTTCAGGATCGTGTTGATCGCGCCTTCGAGGCCGAAGAGCTGGCGCCACATGACGGCGACGGCGACGCTGCCGCCGATGATCGAAGGCAGGTACAGCACCGTCCGGTAGAACCCGGCGCCCCGGACGATCTTCGCGACCAGCATGGCAATCGCAAGCGCGACGATGAGCCGGAGCGGCACGGCCGTGAACGTATAGAAGAACGTGACGCGCAGCGAGTGCCAGAACTTCTCGTCCTTCGTGAACATCCGCTCGTAATGCTCCAGCCCGATCCACTCCGGCGGCCGGAGCATGTTATAGTCGGTGAACGACAGGTACAGCGTCATCGCGACCGGGATGACGGTCAGTCCGAAGAACCCGATGAGGAACGGCGAGATGAACGCGTACCCCGTCAAGTTGCGATAACCGCCCGCTTTGCGCGTTGCCAATTTTGCATCCGCCCTTTCCCCGTAATGTCCGCGTTGAAGAAAGCCGGCCCATCGGCGGCGCAGCTTCCCGCGCCGCCTCCGAACCGGCCGCAGATTCTACCGCTTGCGGGCCAGAATGTCCGCCGTCTGTTCGCGGAATTTCGCCGCGCCGTCTTCAGGCGACATTTCGGCGAACAGAATCCGGTCCTCGATGTCGGTGCCGAGCAGGTTCAGCACTTCCGCGGATCCCACCGGATAGTTCGTATCGATCGGGCTGCTGTTGGCCGCCGCCAGATCAATGTAATCAAACATGTTTTTCTGCACCTCGTCGAGCTGCTTCGAGATCGCTTCGCGGATCTCCGCGTTGATCGGCACGCCGCGTTCGCCTTTCTGGATTTCCTCGACTTCGAGCGAGTTGACGAAGAAGTTGATGAACTTCGCCGCTTCTTCGGCGTTCTTCGAATCCTTCGCCACCGAGAAGAACATCGCCGGCTTCAGGAACAGCCCCTTCTCCGTGTTCGGGCCGGGCAGCACCGTCAGCTTGAGCGGACGGTTCGCCGCCTTCGCCAGGGCGACCACCTGGTTGGACCAGCGGACGTCAAACGGCGCCTTGCCATGCACGATCAGCTGATCTTCCAGCGCGGAGTGCTGCTGCATGACGTCCAGCGACGGCATGACGCCTTCCTTGATCAACTCTACCTGCATGTTGAAGTAATCGATGAAGATCTGATCGTCGAAGCCGACGCCGGTGCCGTCGTCGCTGAAGAACTTCTGGTCGTTCTGACGGGCGTAATATTCAAGGATATTGTTCGCTTCGAGCGTCGGCGAACCGTAGATGCCGAGATTTTGATGCACCGTCCGGGCGATCGCCTTGAAGTCATCCCACGTCCAGCCGAGCGCGGGTTCCTGCGCGCCCGCCTGCTTGATCAGCTCGGGATCGTAGATGACCGTCAGCGCGTTCATGCCGAGCGGAATGCCGAGCAGCTTGCCGTCGACAACGCCGGATTCCATGATGCCCGCATCGAGCTTGCTCGTGTCGATGATGCCGCTCTCGACGAACGGATTCAGGTCGGCGAGCACGTCGTTCTTCGCATACTGGGTCAGGTATTCGCCGAAGTTCATCTGCAGCACGTCCGGCGTGTTGTTGCCCGCGACCATGGCGGACAGCTTCTCCCAATAGCCGTCGAAGCCGGTGAATTCCGGTTCGATCGTGACGTGCGGGTTCTGCTGCTGGTACAGTTCGATGATCTTGAGCGTGTTGTCGTGCCGCGTCTGGCCGCCCCACCACAGCACTTTGAGCGTGACCGGTTTCGGAGCATCGCCTCCGCCGCTGCCCTCCGATCCGGAACCGGCGTTCGATCCGCCGCCGTTTTCCGACCGGCCGGCGGTGTTCGAATTCGCCGCATTCGTGCCGCCGTTGTCCGATTTGCCGCCGCAGGCGGACAGCACCGCCGTCAGCGCCAGCATGAGCGCGAGCAGCACGGTGAACATTCTTCTCCGCTTCATCGCCGTACGTTCCCCCTGACTTGAAAGTGTTTTCAATTCTCATTAAAAACGATCCGCCGCGGCGGCGATACGAAAGGTTCCGGTCTTCGTTGTTCAATATTCCGGGAAATGAACCTCCGTACTGCGGCAGAGCGGCGAAACCGTTCGGCGTGTGCGCCCAAGCGGGTTCATTTTTCCGACCGGGGCCGTTCAATTTTCCGACGTCTTCCGCTTGAACTCCGTGGGCGTGAGGCCCGTATGCTTCTTGAACACCTGGCTGAAATATTGCGGATTGTTGCCGAAGCCGACCGCCTCGGCGATCGCGCCGATCCGCAGGCTGCTTTGACCGGACTCGGCGATGAGCCGCTTCGCGCGCTCGATGCGCGCGGCGAGCAGGTAGTTGGAGAACCGCTCGCCTGTCTCCTTGCGGAACAGCCGGCCGAGATAGTCCGCGTTCATGAAGAACACTTCGCTCGCGAGTCTCCCGAGCGTCAGCGTCTCGTCGCCGAACCGCTCCTGGACGCAGGCGATCATGCGGCGGACGAGCTCGCTCCGGTGCTGCAGGTTGGCGTCGTAATAGGAAGAAGCGATCTCGCGCGCGATGTCCAGGACGAACCGCTCCATCTGCCCGAGCGTCTCGGAGGCGAGGAACGACACCGCCCGCTCAAAATAGCCGGACAGCCGGTCCTGCGGCGCCTGGCGGATGAGCACCATGTACAGTTCGGCCAGATACGTCTTCGCGACCTGCACGTCCAGGCGCATGTCCTTCAGCCGCCGGAAACAGTCCGACAGGAGCGATTCGGCCTCGGCCGCGCTGCCGCTCCGCACGGCCCGCGCAAGTTCCTCGGCGTCGGGCAGATCGAGCATGTTCGCCGGCTGCGGCGTGTCCGCGCGCGTAATGATGCTGCCGCCGCCGAGATAGAAGCGGCCGGACAGGCTTTCGAGCGTCTCCTTGTACAGCCGCCGGAGGCTGCCGACGTCCGCTTCGTCGCTGACGGCGGCGGTCGTCTCGATGCCGTAGTACGCCTGGTAGACGCGCTGCACGTTGCCGATCACCGGCATCAGCCGCTCGAGCGGCGCGGCATCGCACAGGACGGCGACGCGGTCGCCGATCGCGGCGTCGAGATGAACCGGCGCGCATTCGCCGATCAGTTCAGACGAGATGTTCTGCAGCGCGAAGAGCTGCTCATACTCCGGCGCGGACGCCGCGTCCGGCTCGAACAGGATGAGCCTGACCCGCGCGCCTTCCGCGGGAAGGCCGAAGATCGACCGGCAGCTCTCCCATTCCTTCATGCCGTACGTCTTGTTCGTCAGAAATTCTTTCAGCAGCTGCTGCCTGAGCTGCGGCTTCATCTTCTCGAACTGAGCGCGGATGCCCTGCGTGTACCGCTTGCGCTCTTCGGCGGCGCGCAGCTCCGCCACGACCCGGTCGAGCGTGTCCATGATTTCCTGCTCGCCGCAAGGCTTCAGCAGATAGTGCCGCACGCCGTACTGCATCGCCCGCTGCGCGTATTCGAATTCGTCGTATCCGGACAGGATGACGAACACGATGTCGGGATACGCTTCCCGGACGGCGGCGATCAGCTCCAGGCCGTTCATGTTCGGCATTTTCAAATCGGTGATGACGATGTCGGGCCGGATCTCGCGGATCATCTCCAGCGCTTCGGCGCCGTTCTTCGCCTTGCCGGCGAGCGCCGTGCCGTGGCGCTCCCATTCGACGACGACGGCCAGCCCTTCGAGAATGATCCGCTCGTCGTCCACGAGCAGCACGCTATACATCGTTCTCCTCCTTCCGTCTGACCGGCATCCGGATCGTCACGGCCGTGCCGCCTTCCGGACGCCGCTGCACGATGAGGTCCGCGTTGTCGCCGAACAGAAGCTTCAACCGCTCCTCGATGTTGGCAAGGCCGATGCCGGAACCTTTCGGCTTCATGGTGCCCGCCTTGACCGCGGCGGCGACTTCCTCGTCGATGCCCGGGCCGTCGTCGGTCACCCGGATCTCCATGCCGGATGCGGTCTCGCTGATGTCGACTTCGATCGTGCAGACGCTGTCCGTCTCCTCGAGCGCGTGCACGACGGCGTTTTCGACGAGCGGCTGGATCGTCAGCTTCGGAATGAGCGCATGCTGCAAAGCGTCGTCGCAGGTCAGCAGAAATTCCAGCCTGTCGCCGAACCGGAACCGCTGGATCGTCACGTAGTGCGACGTGATTTCCAGCTCGTCGGACAGCTTGACGAGCGCCTCCCGCTTGCCGATGATGGCGCGGAGCAGACGGCCGAGCGATTCCACGAGCAGCGAGATGTCGCGCTGCTTGTTGATGCGCGCCATCCAAGCGACCGTGTCGAGGGTGTTGTACAGGAAATGCGGGTTGATCTGGGCCTGGAGCGCGCGGTATTCCGTCTCGCGGATGAGGAGCTGTTTCTCGTAATTTTCGGAGATCAGCTCGTTGATTTTCTCGATCATGATGCGGAAATGGCGGTGGATTTCGCCCGTTTCGTCGCGGGACAGGTGCCGGTCCTCCGCCGACACCGGCAGCTCGAATCCGCCCTTCGGCACCTGCTTCATCTTCTCGATCAACCGTTCGAGCGGACGGGTGATGCCGCGCGCCGCACGGCTCGCGATGACGAGGAAAAGCACGCTTATGGCGGTGTAGAACACGATCATGCCGCTGCGGATGGCCGTCGTCTTGCGGGCAATCCGGTCGAAGTCGATCATGTTGACGTGCAGAAACTCGCCGTCCCGCGAACGGTAGTAAGCGGTAAACCGCTTGCGGCCGTCGAATGCAAAAATCTCATAGCCCTTCATCCCGGCAAACCGCTGCTCCGCGTCCTCCAGCACGCGGCCGCCTTCGATGGCATGCAGCAGCTCGCCGTCCTTGAACACGAAGTAGAGCCGGTTGTCCGACAGATCGAGGAAGCGGTCGACGAGCGTCCGCATGTTGACGTAGATGACGAGCAGGCCCAGGTGGTCGAGCTGCAGGTTCTCCTTGTTCCGGATGAGCCGCACGCTCGTCAGAAGGTCGTCGCCCGGCGCGCCCGGCAGCCACCGGTTCCCGCCGGCCGCCAGCTCGGCGTGCGCCGCAAGCTCCGACGCTTCTTCCTTCTGCCGCGGAATGTAGCCGGCGATCAGCTCGACGCCGGTCGCGTCGACGAGCCGGATCGAGGCGATGTAGGGCTGCTCCTGGGCGAGCACGACGAGCCGGTCCAACAGATCCGCCCGCCGTTGATACAGCTCGTAGCCGGGTTCCTGGGCCTTCACCTTGCGCAGATGTTCCTGGATGGTGCTGTCGGTCATGATGGAGAACGAAAGGTCCTCGATCTTCTTCAGCTCGTTGTCGATGGTCGTCGAGGCGAGATTGAGCACCTCGGCGGCCTCTTCGTACAGCTTCGTCTCATAGGCGGTCGCCGCCGTATGGAAAGCGACGAAGCCGGACGAAGCCGACAAGAGCGTGATCAGAAGAACGAGGACCAGCACTTTGTTCTTGATGAGCAGGTTGTCGTACAGCGAACGAAGCCGCATCGGTCTCCTCCCGGGTGTGCCGGATCCCGGCGTCTGTTGGCTTTATCTGTTCGACATCTGTTCGACGCCATTCCCCGAAAACCCTTTCAACGGAAGAAAATGGAGGCCGTTACCGTTGCGGCTGCGGCTCGGGCATGATGCCGAGCAGTTCGGCGATGCGCAGCGGACGGCCTTCCTTGACCGAACGCCAGACCGCTTCGCCCGTGGCGACGGCGTACGCGCCGTCGGCGCTGCCCGAGAGCATCGGGTAGCCGCGGACCGGATCGGGACCGAGGAACAGGTCTTCGATCAGCGCCGGGTCGCCGCCGCCGTGCCCGCCCGGGCGCCGCACGACGTGGATCGTCTCCTTCGAGCCGAACATCGGGAAATAGTCGATCGTCTGCTCCGGCACGGGAAACGGAATGCGGGACAGCTCGTGGTATTCCTGTGTCTCGATCCGGCCCTTCGTCCCGTTGATCGCCAGCCGGTAGCCCTCAAACGGCGCCGAGAACAGCACGGAATAGCTGAGCATCGCGCCGCCGTCGTAGCGCACGGTCACCGCGTACGTGTCTTCGATCTTGATTTCGGAATCGTAGATGCACATGTCCGGACTGTATCCCGTATATTTGCCCGCAAGCGGCAGGGCGCCGATGTGGTCGTCCTTCGCGCTCACATCGTCCGTCCGCGTCGCCCAGCGGCGGTAGTAGGCGCACACGGAGCGCTCGTCGCAGGTCGTGCAGTGCCGCCCGTCCCTGCGGCTCGGGTTGAGCTCGCCCTCTGGGCCGAAGAAGTTGAGCGCGCCGTAGGCGAACACTTCGACCGGCCGCTGCCCCGTCCACCAGTTCACCAGGTCGAAATGGTGCGAGCTTTTGTGGATCGACAACCCGCCGGAAAACTCCCGCATCCGGTTCCAACGTTTGAAATAACTCGCGCCATGATAGGTGTCGATATACCAGTTCAGGTCGACCGAGACGACGCGGCCGATTTTGCCTTCCAGAATCATTTCCTTGATCCGCGTATGGATCGGGTTGTAGCGGTAGTTGAACGTGACGGTGACCTTGCCTTTGCTCGCCTTCTCCGCTTCGAGGATGCGCCGGCAGTCTTCCGCCGTCGTCGCCATCGGCTTCTCGGTGAAGACATCGAGGCCGTGCTCCAGCGCCTTCAGGATATAGCCCGCATGCGTGTCGTCGCGGCTCGCGACGATGACGACGTCCGGCTTCGTCTCTTCCACCATCCGGTCGAAATCGTCCGGCCCGTATTCGGGCAGATCGGCACATTCAGGGTAGAGCTGCTTGCACACCCGATGGCGCAGCGGGTCGCTGTCGAGCAGCGCGACCGGTTTGTGGTTGCCGCGGAACGTCGTCAGCATCGGCTTCAGGAACATGCCCATGGCCCGGTTGCTTACGCCGCAGATGGCATATTTCTTCATGGATCAGGCACCTCCGGGGGGGATGTTGAATTTGGATTTGTCATTCCCGCGTCCATGTACTAAGATGATAGCATCGAATAACAACGTTGGCATTCGCGGGAGGAAAACGCCATGGTCACGATCAAAGATATCGCGCAAGCGGCCGGCGTCAGCTTCTCGACCGTGTCGAAGGCGCTGCGGGACAGCCCGCTGGTCACGCCCGAGACGAAGCGGCGCATCATCGCCATCGCCCGCGAGATGGGCTATCAGCCGAACATCGCGGCCCGCCGTCTCGTATCGAAGCGCAGCGGCGCCGTCGGCGTCGTCTGGCCGTCCATTGAGCGAACGGCGCTGTCGACGCTGATTACACGCGTGGGCGACCGGCTCGAGCGGCGGGGCACCGCCATGCTGCTGTCAATCGGCGGCATGGACGCGGCGTTCGCGACGTTCCGCAAGTTCCAGGTCGACGCCATCCTCGTCTTCGGCGGGATGGAAGGCGGCGCATCTCACATCCCCGATTCCGCCGGCATCCCGGTGCTGTCGTACGGCGCGGCGGGATACGCGCCGCTGCCGACCGTCGACGTCAACCGCGGCGCCGCGATCCGGCTGGCCGTCCGCCATCTGGCTTCGCTCGGCCACCGGCGCATCGCCTACATCGGCCGGCCGGAACGGTACGATCCGCTGCAAGCCGTGAAGATCGAGGCTTTCCTGGATGAGACCGGCGCGCTCGGCATTGCCGCTCATGACGCGCCCGTCGCGGACGTGCAGGGCATGGAAGTGCACGACGGCTACGCTGCCGCGCGGGCCCTCTTCGCCGGCGGTCCGGGAGAATCCGGCGCGACCCGGCGGCGTCCGACTGCCGTAGTCTGCGGCAGCTACGATCTGGCGCGCGGCGTCCTGCGCGCGGCCGCGGAAGCCGGGCTCGACGTTCCGCGGGCGCTGTCGGTCGCAAGCTACGACAACATTCCGCAGATGGCGGAGCTGGATGTGCCCGTGACGGCCGTGGGCGCGGACATCGACGCGATGGCGGAGCTCGTCGCCGACAGCCTGCTCCGGCTGGTCGAGCAGCCGGATGCGGTCGGAACGGTCACGCTCGAACCATCGCTCGTCGTCCGCGTGTCCACCGCCCCGCCTCCCGCGGAAATTTGAGGGCTTGCGAGGCCCGTTCTTTACGCACTTAACGGACGGAGTCGAAGTCGAAGTACGCTTTCGCGTTTCGGTAGGAAATATTTTCGACAATGCCGCCGAGCATCTCCGGATCGTCCGGCACTTCGCCGTTCTCCGCCCACTCGCCGATCAGGTTGCAGAGAATGCGGCGGAAATACTCGTGCCGCGTGTACGACAGGAAGCTGCGGGAGTCGGTCAGCATGCCGACGAACCGTCCGAGCAGGCCGAAATCGGCGAGCGTCTTGAGTTGGGCGATCATCCCTTCCTTCGTATCGTTGAACCACCACGCCGAGCCGAACTGGATTTTGCCCGGGATGCCGCCGCCCTGGAAGTTGCCGATCATCGAGGCGACGATCGGGTTGTGGCCGGGATGGAGCGAATAGAGAATCGTCTTCGGCAGCGCGTTCTCCCGCTCGAGCGAATCGAGCAGCCGGGACAGCGGCCGGGCGATCGACGTGTCGCCGATCGAGTCGAAACCGGTGTCGGGCCCGAGCTCGGCCAGCCGGCGCGTGTTGTTGTTGCGCATCGCGTTCATGTGGTACTGCATCGCCCAGCCCCGCGCGGCGTACTCCCTGCCGAGGAAGATCAGCAGATGCGTCTTGTATTTCCGCTCCGCTTCTTCGCTTACCCGGCGGCCATGAAGCGCTTCCGCGAAGGCTGCCGCCGCTTCCGCATCCGTCGCCTCTTCGCAGACGACGACATCGAGCGCATGGTCCGAGACGCGGCAGCCGACCTCATGGAAGAAGTCGATCCGCGCCTTCAGCGCGGCCAGCAGGTCGTCGTACGTCCGGATCGGGATGCCCGCCGCCTGCTCCAGCCTCCGCACATAGTCCGGAAATCCCGGCCGGTTCAGCTCGAGCGCCTTGTCCGGACGGAACGACGGCAGCACCTTCGTCCGGAACTGCGCATCCCCCTTGAGCTTCAGATGATATTCCAGCGAGTCGGCCGGATCATCGGTCGTGCAGATCACTTCGACGTTCGACTTCGTGATCAGCTCGCGCGCGCTCAGGCCCCCGTTCTGAATCTGCCGGTTCGCCCGCTCCCAGATTGAAGGCGCCGAGCGCTCGTCGAGCGGTTCGTCAATGCCGAAATACCGCTTGAGCTCCAGATGCGACCAATGGTAGAGCGGATTGCCGATCGCCTGCGGCAGCGTGCGGGCGTAGGCGAGAAACTTCTCGTAGCCGTCCGCGTCGCCGGTCACGTACCGCTCGTCGACGCCGTTCGCCCGCATCGCCCGCCATTTGTAATGATCGCCGCCGAGCCATACTTCCGCAAGATTGCGGTATGTACGATTCTCCCAGATCTCCTGCGGACTCAAGTGGCAGTGATAGTCGATGATCGGCATCGATTTCGCGTAATCATGATAAAGCCGCCTTGCCGTCTCGCTTCCAAGCAGAAAATCTTCGTCCATGAAACGTCTGGCCAATCGTTGTCCCGCCTTTCTTATTATCGTTCGTCATGGTGATAACAACGTTGTTATTCCGGTGATGGTTTCATCATATGCCGAATTGCGCCGGAGTTCAACCACTTTTTTTCGATGGATCGGGGTGGCGGAGGTTCGTTGTACCGAAGCCGTTCAACCCGAAACAGCCGTAACGAAACGGAGCGTCGTGATTTGGCCGCCGATGGCCCAAAGATGCGGGGCCATCGGCATACAATGCCCGTCAGGTCCAGTTGCCCCGGTCCGTATCGGACGGTCCGTAAGGGGGGCCGGATGTCGGTCCGTGCGGCGGGCTTGACATGCGAAGCGCCCGGATCTCGTCACGCAGTTCGCGCAGCGACTGCGCGTTGTTGAGCGCGTGTTTGACTGCGAGATAGATGACCGTGTACAAGACCAACAGTGCGATCAGCCAGAACAGTAAAACCACAACATTGCCCCAAAGAAAATGCATATGCAGTTGTCTTCACCACCCTGAATTGGAAAATGATCGCTTCCCATCTTACCACACCACATCCGGACGGTCATCCAAATGAAAATGGCACCGGGTGCGCGGAACCTCCGCGATCCGATGCCGATTGTCTCATGATTCAATCGTAAACTCCGCCGCCAGCTCCGCGGTCAGATCAAGCCCTTCCGCCCGGAGCGGCTTGACCACCCGATACTCCCCGGGACCGAGTCCGCCGAGGTGAACCTTCAGCTCATGCTGCTGGCCCGGCTGGAGCATGAGACCGATGCTGTCGAACGCCAGATCAAGCGGCACGATGCGCCATTCGCCGTCCACCTTTTTCTCGATATGGTAGTCCACGCCGAACGTCAGAACGGTCGGTCCGGCGTTCATCACCGCCAGGACGGCTGTCTCCTCCCCGCTGCCGTACACCGCCCGGTCCAACCGCACCGACGCGTTGATCTCGGGCGCCGGCACGCGGATCAGGGCGGCGCGGGTATCTTCCGTCCCGCCATCCTCGCCCACGATCTCGGCGCCCAGCACGTACAGGGCGTTCAACTTGTCCGGCAGCGTGCCCGTATAGACGACTTCATGGGAGCCGACCGGCCCCGCATGAACGGTCGTATCGAGGATGACCGCGGCCGGCTCCAGTTCGTCCGTCAGCTCCGTGAGCCGGATGCGGATGTCGCGGTCCAGACGAAAATCCGCCTCATGCGCGAACAGTTCCACGGTGACCGCATCACCGGGCCGGTGCGTCCCGGCCGTCAAGCCGTATCCGAGATGGCCGGCGCCGTCTTGCAGAAACCATTTGCCGGTCGGCTGGCCGTACCCCGCGCGGGTCCACCATTCTTCGGCGGCGATATTGCCGGCATCGTTCGCGGGAGCCGACACGGCATTGTCCGGATTGCCGATGCGGCTGGACAGTTCGCCGCTCCCCGCCGCCCACGTCCGTTCGTCTCCAAGGCCGCCATCCCCTTCGCCGCCCGCTCCTGCGCCGCATCCGGCGAGCAGGCCGAACGCCAGCAGCAGCGCGGCGTACCGACGCCGCTTCTTCCACGATCCCTTGCCCATCGCCCGAACCCCCTTCTTCCGATCCTTTACCTCCCAGACGGGAAGGAGGCGGAGGATGTTGCAGGAGATGTTCGCTTTCCCGAATTTGTTCAAATTATTCCATATGCCATGCATGGTATAATGGAATGCAATGGAGCTTAAAAGGCGGTTGGATTCACAGATGCAGAAAACCTTGATTGCCAATGCGCGCATCGTGACGGAAGACGGCGACGGGCTTTGGGGCTGGATTTTGCTGCGCGAGGGAAAGATTGCCGCCATCGGCGCTGCGGATCAACCGCCTCCGCCCGAAGCGGAGACGGCGCGGCGGATCGACGGTGCAGGGGGATGGGTGCTGCCGGGCTTTATCGATCTGCATGTCCATGGCGGCGCGGGCTGCGATTTTCTGGATGCGAATGAGAAAAGCTTGCGCGAAATCACCCGCTTTCACGCCGCGCACGGAACGACCGGCATGCTGGCCACATCGCTGACCGTCGAGAAATCCCGGCTGGACGCGATGCTTGAAGCCGTCCATCGGTTCATGGCTTCGCCCATGCCATACGCGCAGCTGCTGGGCGTTTATCTGGAAGGACCGTTCATCAACCCGCGGCACAAAGGCGCGCAAAACCCGGACCATATCGTGCCGCCGCGCCCGGACTGGCTCGACGAATGGACCAGCCGCTATCCCGGCTTGATCAAAATCCAGACGCTCGCGCCTGAACTGGACGGTGCGCTGGAGTATATTGAACGTCTGAAACATCATGGCATTGTGCCTGCCTGCGGCCATACGGATGCCTCGTATGCCCGAATGATGACGGCTGCCGACAAAGGGCTGCGTCATGCCGTTCATACGTTCAACGCGATGCGCCCCTATCACCATCGCGAGCCGGGAACCGTCGGCGCCGTCCTGACCGACGATCGCATCATGGCCGAGATCATCGCCGACGGCCGCCACGTCCATCCCGCGGGCATCCGGCTGCTCCTGCGCGCCAAAGGGATCGCCAACGTTGCGCTCGTCACGGACGCGATTTCCGCCGCGGGCATGCCCGACGGCGAATACACGCTCGGCGGCTTGTCCGTCATGCTGCGGGACGGAGTCGCCCGGCTGCGCGATTCGGACCATCTGGCCGGAAGCACGCTGACGATGCTGGACGCGTTCCGCTATCTGGTGCGGGAGGTCGGCATATCCGTCCCGGATGCCAGCCGGATGGCGAGCGCCAATCCCGCCCGCCAACTCGGCATGGACCGCCTTGCAGGCTCGCTGAAGCCCGGCAAGCGGGCCGATGTGCTGCTGCTCGATGCCTCGCTTGGGCTGCTGCGCGTCTGGATCGGCGGAACGGAGATGGATACATTGGACCAGGGTCATGGGAACGAATTTTGACGGAAAAGGTGATGAGACATGGATACATTCGCGCGGACCGACGAACAGCGCGACCGGCTGGCCCGGCTCGGCGAACTGGCCGACCGCTTCATGGCGGACGCCCACGCCGCCGATGAGGAGAATCGCATTTCCGAACGGTTCGTGGCAGCGTTGAGGGAATTCGGATATCCGGCATACCCTGTGCCCCGCGAATGGGGCGGACAGGGCATGACCGTCTACGAAATGGTGCTGTACCAGGAGCGGATCGCCCAGGGCGACCCGGCGACCGCGCTCGGCATGGGGTGGCATGTGAGCGTGCTGTCGGAGCTCGTGCAGCGCAAGCCGTGGCCGGATGAGACGATCGCCCGGATCTGCGAGGATATCGTCAAGCGCGGCGCGCTGATCAACAAAATGGCGTCCGAGGCGGCAACCGGCAGCCCGTCCCGGGGCGGCAAGCCCCAGACTTATGCCGTCCAGGTGCCGGAAGGCTACCGCATCCACGGACGGAAGACGTTCGCGACGTTCTCGCCCGTGCTGGATTACTTCATCGTCACCGCCGTCATGCAGGACACCGGCGAAATGACGGAGTTTCTGATTCCGAACGGCACGGAAGGCCTGAGGATCGAGCCGACCTGGAACATGGTCGGCATGCGCGGCACGGCCAGCCACGATCTCGTGCTGGACGGCGTCGTCGTGCCCGAGGAAGCGCGCGTGCAGCGGACTTCCAGGCAGCCGACCCATGCGCCGAACCCGTTCCTGCTGCACGTTCCCGCCTGCTATCTCGGCATCGCCCTGGCCGCTCGCCGCGAAGCGCTGAAGTTCGCCGCATCGTATCAGCCGAATTCGCTGGACAAACCGATTCTGTATGCGCCGAACGTCGGGCAGCATCTGGGCAGCATCGACCTGGAGCTCACCGCGGCGCGGCATTTCCTGTACGCCGTCGCGGCGAAATACGACGACGGCGCGTACGATCCGGAGCGGTATCCGGCGGAAATGGCAGCCGCGAAATCGTTCGCCGTGCAGACGGCGATCTCGGTCGTCGACAAGGCGCTGCGCATCACCGGCGCCCACGGCCTGTCCATGGGCCATCCGCTGCAGCGGCTGTACCGCGACGTCCGGTTCGGCCTCTCCAACCCGCCGATGGATGACGTGACGATGCGCCTGCTGGCGCAGCACGCGATCCGTGAAGGCGAAGCGATGATATAACAGAGGGGCTATCAACCGTCATCTGCGGAGATGATCGTTGATGCAGCCCCTCGATCTTGAGTTCGCTATATCATTGATCCATGATACAAACCCTTTTGTCCATAAAAAGTATTTCTGTTTACGATCCGAGTAGTATGTAAATTCATCCCCGTGGATAGCTGATGTACGCTCCCGCAAATGGCTGATGTCAAACTTTGCTTTCGAAAGCTTAAAAACGATGCCGTTTTGAATATGAACGGTAATGTTCGGATGGGTAAGCATCCGGCCGGCCCGCGTCCCGCACGCGTGTGCCGGCCGCGGCGTCATGGAGCGTCCGCCGGCCTCCCGATGTCGCCAGCACGGCGATATAGAGCAGCATCAGTCCGTTCGGAATGTAAATGAGCCCCGGATAAGCGGGATCGGCGTCCCACCACGGTTCCGGCACCAGGACGATGAGATGCGCCAGCTCCCAGGGCAGAAGACGGACGATCGTCCGCAGGAACGCCTGACGCAGCGTAAGGCGCGATCCGTCCCGAGCCGCCGCCTTCAGTTGCAGCAGCCTTTTGCCGATGGTCTGTCCCCGCTTGTATTCCATTCCGATAAAATAGACCCACACCGGCACCGACATCGTCGCCAGCACCCACAGTTCGATCTCGTATCCCGCCTTGAACCGGTCGAACGGGAACCCTCCTGTTGCCAGGTACAGCAACCCCTGCATCCCGCCCAGCACGCCGGCGAGCATCACGAAATCGAGCCAATACGCCGCAAGCCGCTTCGCCGCCAGCCTCATGCCGGCCATCCGCCATGGGGACGGGCCGCTGTTCTCCGCATGCCGAAATCCTCCTTCAAATTGCCGGGACGCTGCAGCGGGGATGCCGCGCTGCAGCGCCTCAACACCGCTTAATCGAGCACCACCTTGGCGCCGCCGGGCACCTCGACCAGCCGGTCGTCGGCGTACAGCCAGACGGACGACGCGCTCGGGTTGCGGACGACGCGGCAGTCCGCCGAGAATTGCAGCCGCTCAAACGCCTGCATATAGTCGAAGATCTCGATGTTCGTCGCGTACCAGATGTCCCGCCGGCCGCCGATGAACCGGCAGAACGACTCGATCAGATCCCAGTTGCCGTCCGTGTCGAATTCGTAGCTGTGGCCCCACACGTACATCAGGTACAGATACTGCCGCTTGTGCAGCTCGACAAAAGCCTCCGCCCGCTCCATCAGCCGGTCCTTGTGATGGCACGTCGGCATCCATTCGTACCAGTCGTCCGGCATGCCGAACCCGCCGGTCGACGGCACGACGCGCGAATAGGCGATGCCGAGATGGGGCAGCATGTCCCGGATCAGCCGGTTGTGCGAACCGTTCGGATACGAGAGGCCGCGCACCGGCTCGTTCGTAATCTCCTCCAGCCGCTTGCGGTCCGCCATGATCTCGTGGACGATCGTCTCCTTCGGGCAGCGCGCGATCGTCGGATGCGTCAGCGTGTGGGCCGCGATCTCGTGGCCCGCGTACAGGGACGCGGCTTCCTCCGCGCCGATCCGCCCGCCTTCGCCGAGCAGCCCGCCGTTCAGATGGAAGGTCCCCCGCACGCCGTGGTCGTTGAAAATCCGGACGAGCCGCCGATCCGCTTCCCGCCCGTCGTCATAGCTCATCGTCAGCGCCTTGTGCCGCCCTTCCGGAAAAGCGAGCACGATTCTCGGCATCGTTCATCCCTCCGCATGGTGCGCTCAGCAAACGCTTCCCCGTTCATTTCGTTCCCGTACAAGCAAAATCCTTCCCGCTTAATCGGATAACCACCGCGCATCAAGCCGGCCGGCGCACATACGGAAGGATGCCCAGCTCCGCGAGCCCCTCCGCGGCGATCTCCGCCACGCGCAGCGCGCCGCGCTCGCTGAAATGGGTGTTGTCCTCCGCACCGTCCGGATAATTCGGGTATTCGCCCGGCTTCGCATGCACGAACAGCGACCTGGACTTCTCCGGTCCGAGCCGCTCGTACAGCTCCTTCGTCTTCGCCGCCAGGTCCAGCAGCGGTACGCCCTCCTCCGCGGCCAGCTTGCGCACCGCATCCGGATAGGCCCCGTGCGATTCGTACAGCGTGCCGCCCGCCGCGAACGTCCGCCGCTGGACGGGCGTCGCGAGGACCGGCCGCATGCCGCGCGAACGGGCGGCTTCGAGATAGCGGCGCAGCATCGCCGGGTACGTCACTTCCGGGTCCGTGTACCGGCTCGGATCTTCCATCTTCTCGTCATTGTGGCCGAACTGGATGATCAGGCAGTCGTTCGGCTCGGCCTCCCGCATGATCGCGTCCAGCCGCCCTTCGTTGATGAAACTGAGGGAACTGCGGCCGGACATCGCGTGGTTGGCGACCCGGATATCGGCCGGAACGAACCGGTGCAGCATCTGCCCCCATCCGGTCAGCGGATACACATCCGCCGGCTGGTCGGCCATGGTCGAGTCGCCCGCCAGAAACAAGGTGAACGCGCTCAGATCGGACATGTTCACTCTCCTCGCAGAAAGTGTTGTCAAACTTCGCCGCCGGGATAGAGCGTTGCGTGGGACAGCCGCTTCGGCTGCGGCAGCGGCCCGGCTCCCGGCCTGGCCTGAAGCCGCACGTCCCGGCTGGCGAACACGGCCGCCGCCTCGTCGTGATAGAGAATGACCTGCGTCAGGCCGGTACCGGCCAGGTCCGCATGGGCGGCATAGCCGTCCAGCGGGAAGACGCAGACCGTCCGCCCATGGCCGTCGCAGAGCGCGGGCGGCAGCCCGCCGCCGCGCCGGTACGCCAGCATGAAGTCCGGCGCGTCCTCCGCCCAGCCCGAGAGCGGCTCCATGATCGTCAGCCAGCCCGGCGTGCGGCGTGCTTCCTTCCACAGGAGCTGCCCGGCGGCATCGAGCAGGAACAGCGCGTCCCGCCCCGGGCGGCCGCGTCCGTCATCTTCCCGCACGATCCGGTCGACGCCCGCGATCTGCAGGCCCGGCAGATCCGGGCGGAATCGGCCGATCGCCAGATGCTGCGGCTCGACCACGCCTTCGTAACGCCACAGCTCGCGGCCGTGCCGGTCGCAGAGGACGACGGCGCTGCCGCCGATCGCAATCTCCGCCTCCCCGTCGCCGTTCACGTCGCCGACCCAGATGCAGTCGGCGTGTTCCGTGAGCCCCTCGCAGGTCCACAGCGGCCGGCCGTCGTGGTCCAGCAGCGTGTAGCCGGCCATCACCTCGTCCTTGCCGTCGCCGTCGAGATCGCGGACCCACGGGTAATGGCCCGGGTTGCCTTCATGGTGCCACAGGACGCGGCCGCTCCCGTCCGCCGCCCAGACGTTCCGGTACCGGTCCTTCAGCAGCCACTCGCCGCAGTACCCGCGCCCGGACAGGTCCGCCGGGATGATGCAGTCGTGCGCGTGCGGCGCGGGCAGCGGCAGGCTCGCCTTCGCGCGGCCGCTCCGCCCGTCGAGCACGAGCAGCCGGCCGTCCATGACGCACAGCACTTCGAGCCGTCCGTCGCCGTCGCAGTCGACGATCTGCGCCGGATAGTCCGAGCCCGGACCGCCCGCGCCGGGGTCCGGCCGTCCGACCTGCCACAGCAGCCTGCCGTCCAGGTCGAACGCCGTGAGCGCCTGCACCTGATGGGGAATGTATCGCACATCCTGCCGGTTGTCCGGCTGCGCGAGCACCATTTCCATCCGGCCGTCCCCGTCCAGATCGCCGAGCAGCATCCGGCAGCGCGGGCCGGCGGCGCGGATGTCGAGCTCGGCCGCCCGCACCGGTTCCGCATCCACATGTCGCATCCTGAGCGCCTCCTTCAGAAATCATCACGCGCACCCCCGCACCTGGAACTCACGCCTTCAAGCGTTTCGGCTCCGCTGCCGGTACAGGGTCGGCGTGATGCCTTCCAGCTTCTTGAAAATCCGATTGAAATAGCTGTGCTGATAGCCGACCATGCCCGCGACATCGTGAATCTTCAGCTCCGATTCGCGAAGCAGCTGCTTCGCCTTCTCCAGCCTCAGCTCGGTCAGGTAATCGATGAAGTTCGTACCCGTCGCCGCCTTGAACGCCTTGCTCAAGGCGTACGGGCTCGTGCCGAGCGCGTCCGCGCAGCTCTCGAGCGAGATGTCTCGCATGTAGTTGCGGTGCAAATATTCGGCGGCCTGCCCGGCCAGCCGCTTCACGCGAGCGTCCGCGCGGGACGCCCACTCGCGGAAATAGGGCGCGAGCACCCGGTTCATGAACCAGCGCAGCATCTGCTTCGGCTCCCGCAGGCGCGACAGTTCGGCGTAGAGATTCGCTCCGCCGTACAGGCGGTGCGGATGGAAGCCCGACGCCATCATCGCGTGCTGCACCTGGCCGAGCAGCTGCAGCATGCCCTGCTGTACGTCGATCTCCTTCGCACCGCCGCCGCACAGCGAGCCGAGAAACGCTTCGAGATGGGCGCGGGCGCCGTCCTCGTCGCCGGTGCGCAGCGCTTGGAGCAGCTCGCGTTCGAGCGTGAACGAATAGCGCAGCTCGGCGGCCTCCTCCTGATCGGCCATCTCCCGCTCCATGCGGATGATCTGGTTCGCGTTGTCCAGCAGACGCAATCCGGCCGCCTGCTTCGCCCGCTCGAAGGCGAGCGGCACGTCCCGGATGCGCGGCACCGGCTCGCCGAACGCCATCACCGCGTGCAGATGCAGCACGCGGTTGATCCGCGCCGCCGCTTCGGCGCAGAACGATTCGATCTCATCCGCGCAGGACAAGTCGGGCGGCACGAACACCAGCACGCCCGCCGACATGTCGTGGAAGTGGATCGTCTCGCTGCGAGGAAACCGCGGCGCGGCCAATTCCTCGAGCAGATTCGCCGCGGCGAAGGAGACGAGCCCTTCGTCCCCGTCCCGGAACTTCCCTTCCCCGCCGAGCATGCCGATCAGCCGGACGTAGACGACGACGAACCGGCATCCTTCGGTCCCCCGCAGCAGCCGCTCCATACGGCGGCGGAGATCCGCCTCCGAGTAGGCGTGCAGATGCCCCTGCAGGAGCTGATGGAGGAAGCCGTGCTTCACGAACGGAAGCTGCTCCGCGATCCGGTTGTGCAGCTCCAGCCGCTCGCGGTTCAGATCGCGCCATTCCTGCTCGAACAGCGAAAATTCGTCCCCAGAATGACCCGTCTGCCCGCCGCCGAGCAGCGCGACGAGCCGCTTCACCGGCGAGTAGATGCGGAGCGACGCCAGCCACGCCAGCAGCGCCGCGAGCAGCAGCGCGGCCAGGCTGACCAGCATGATGACTTTGGAGATGAACACGACCGGCGCCGTAATGTTGCCGATCGGCGACGCCGACACGTACCGCCAGTCGTTCGCGATGCGCGACAGCGTGCCGTAGGAGACGGCGTACATCTGCCCTTCCCATTCGGTCAGGAACGAGCCGGACGGCTCATCCGACGCTTCGACCCGCTCCCGCAGCGCGCGGACGAACGGCGAATCCTCCGCGCTTCCGCCCGCCGACAGCCAGAAGCTGCCGGACGGATCCCACGTGAACGTCTCGCCTTCGTCGTAAGGCGCGAGCGTGCCCAGCAGATCCGCGAACCGGTCCGGATCGAGACGGAAGACAAGCACGCCGAACGGCTCCTGGCTGCCGGCGGGGATATGGTGGACAAGTGCCGGTTCCCGTTCGTCCGGACGCGAGGGATCGAACGCCCAGTGCGTCCAGTAGGTGAACCTGCGGTAACGGATCAGCGCTTCGTAGCGTGCCGCCGTCGCCTCGTCGACCGCCATGTACTCCGGATGAAGCAGAACCGGGCTCTGCCCGCCCACATACAGCTCAGCCCGCTTCACGATGGCGTTCGACCCCTGCATCGCGACGAGCGTCCGCGTCAGTTCCTGCGTCACGTCGAACTCCCGGATGAAATCCGTCTCCCGCAGCCGGTAGTCGAACTTCGGATCGAACGCCCAGTGGGACAAGAGCAGCTCGAGATTGCCGAGCTGGTTGTCGAGGTTGACGGAACGCTGCTCGATCTGGCGCACATGGTTGTCCAGCAGCTCGCGCTCCACGCGGCCCGCCGTCAGCCCGTACACCAGCGAGCCGATGATCAGCCCCGGCACGCCCGATACGACGAACAGCAAGATCAGGCTGCGCCGATAGAAATGGCCTCTGCCGGACGCCATCCGTGCCGGCAGGCTGAAGATCCGCTTCACCACGCGTCCATCCCCCGCTTCCCCTCCATCGGTCGCTCTCCCCGCGCGTCTTTTTATTTGATCGTACCCCATCCCGGCGCGGAAAAGTGTTCACTTTTCCGTCAGAATCGGTTGATTTTCCGGTTTTTCGGGGAGTGCCCGGCCAATCCGCAAAAGCCGCGCCCATGAAGGACGCGGCCCGGATTTGCCGTCCGCCGCGCGGCTTACGGATTCGCCGCGGCGTACAGCTCGTTCATTTCCTTGACCAGATCGTCGCCGCCCGATTTCTTCCACGTCTCGAACGCCTGGAGCAGTCCCGCTTCGTCAAGCTGGCCGACGATATATTTGATGCGGGCGTCGTTGATGATATTGTCAAGCTGCTGTCCTTTCTGCGAATAGACCGTGGAGATGAACGGCTCCGCGGGGTTGGGCACGACGTATTGCTCGGCTTCCTTCTGCAGCTCCGCCGTCTTCTGCCGCAGCGGCGTCTGCTTCACCTTGAGCCCCTGATCTTCCGGGATGAACGGCAGCATCTGGTTGAGCCCTTCCACTTCCGACTCCAGCTTCACCGGATCGTCGACCCAGACAACGTACCCGTCCTCGAGCGTATAATGGACGCCTTCGATGCCGTAACCCGCCAGCGTCTGCAGCTCCGGTTCGTTCATCTTGTCGAGGAACGCAAGGACGCGGTCCAGCTCTTCTTCCGTCTTGACCGACGACTTCGGAATCGCGAGAATGCCCGCGAAGCCGGAGGTCGGCAGGGCCCGCAGGCCGTGGTCGCCGACGACGCCGATCATGTTGTCGACGAAATGAACGTCCGGCTGATCCTTGCCTTCCGCCGCCAGCGCCCGGTGGATCGCGTCGTCGAGGCGCGCCGCGTTGTCGGTGACGTCGACGATGACGCCGGCCTGGCCGTTCACGACCGGGTCGTTCCACTTCGCGGAGTCGTAGACGGCGAAGTCCTGGTTGATCAGCCCCTCGTCATACAGCTTCTTCATGAAGCGGAGCGCTTCGAGATATTCCGGCGTCTGATGCTCCGGCACGAGTTTGCCGTCCACGACGCCCCATTTGTTCGGCGCGCCGAACCACAGCTTGATGATGTCGAAACCGCTCGCCCACTGGCCGGTCCACTTGACGAGCACCATGCCGTAGGTGTCATCCTTGCCGTTCCGGTCCGGGTCCTGCTCCTTGAACGCCTTCAGCATGTTGTAGAAGTCGTCGATCGTCTTCGGCGGCTCGAGCCCGACGTTCTCGAGCCAGTCCTTCCGGTAGTTGATGCCGTTCCGACCGAGCGCGCGGCCGCGGTAGACGCCGTAGTTTTTGCCTTCGATCGAGGAGTTTTTCATGATGACCGGATTCGCCTGGGACAGGTACGGGTAGTTCTTCATCTTCTCGCCGACTTCCCAGAACGCGCCCGCCTTCACCGCGTTGACGAAGTTCGGGTTCTTCACGTCCGGGACGTAAATGATCGTCGGCAGTTTGCCGCTGGCGAGCGTGATGTTGAACTTGTCGGTGTAGGACGAGTTCGGCACCCATTCGAGATGCAGCTTCACGTTCGCGCGCTTGTTGATCTCCTGCACGACCGGGCTGTCGTCGCTCGGATAGTTCGTCTTGAAGATCGGCAGCATGATGCTGATTTCAAGCGGCGGTTCCGGTTCGGACGCCTTGCTGTCTTCGCTCGACCCGGTGTCTGCGCCGTTCCGGCTGCCGGTGGAGTTTGAAGCGCCGCCGGCATCGCCCGAGCCGCCGGAATTCCCGTTGTTCTTGCCGCCGCCGCAGGCCGACAGCACGCTGAGCGCCAGCAGCACCGCCGTCAGGACGACGGCCCATTTCTTCGCTTTTCTCATGCGCGAGAACCTCCCTGTGTGTGTGGTGGAAAATGGTATCGCATATCCGTTACCCTTTGACCGACCCGAGCAGGACGCCCTTCGCGAAATGCTTCTGCAGGAACGGATAGACGAGCAGAATCGGAACCGTGCCGACGACGATGACCGCCATTTTGATCGACTGGTCGGGCGGCTGTTCGAAGTTCGGGTCCATCGCGCTCAGATCGCCGGCCGCCATCTGGGACAGCATGACGATCTGGCGCAGGATGACCTGCAGCGGCCATTTCGACGGTTCGTTGATGTAGAGCAGCGCCGAGTAGTAGTTGTTCCAATGGCCGACGGCATAGAACAGCGTGAATGTCGCCAGCACTGGCATCGACAGCGGCAGCACGATGCGCCTGAGCAGGCCGAGATCGGAACAGCCGTCGATCTTGGCCGCGTCCTCCAGCTCCGCCGGCAGCTCCTGGAAGAAGTTCTTGACGATGATCAGGTTGAACGCGCTGATCGCGCCGGGCAGCATGAGCGCCCAGTACGTGTCCAGCAGCTGCAGCTCGCGGACGACGAGATAGGTCGGAATCATGCCGCCGCCGAACAGCATCGAGAACACGACGAGGTTGAGCACGAAATTGCGGCCCGCAAGCTCCCGCTTCGAGAGCGCGTACGCCATCGTCACGGTGAAGAACAGGTTGATGAGCGTGCCGACCGTCGTCACATAGACCGAGACGCCGATGCTGCGCACGATCGTGTCTGTCGAGAAGATGTACCGGTACGCGGCGGTGGTGAATTTCTCCGGTACGAGAAAGAACGCCCGCTTCGTCAGCTCCGCGTCCGAGGCGAACGAGCCGGCGAAGACGTAGATGAACGGCAGCACCGCCGCGAGCGCGAACAGGCTGAGGAACAGATAGTTGCAGATGTCGAAAATGGTTCCGGGCAGAGTACGGTATTGCCTCATCGTTACATGCACCTCCGCTGCTTCGGCGCGTCAGTAGATGCCGGACTGGCCGAATTTCTTCGCCGTCCAGTTCGCCCCGATGACGAGGATGATGCCGACGACCGACTTGAACAGGCCGACCGCCGTGCTGTAGCTGAACGCGCCCTGGGTGATGCCCATGAAATAGACATAGGTGTCGAACACTTCGGCCACTTCGCGGTTCAGCGGATTGAGCAGCAGGTAGATCTGTTCGAATCCGTTGTCGAGCACGTCGCCCATGCGCAGGATGAGCAGGATGACGATCGTGCTGCGGATCGACGGCAGCGTAATGTGCCACATCTGCCGCCACCTGCTCGCCCCGTCGATGATCGCGGCCTCGTACTGCTCGGGATCGACGCCGGCCAGCGCGGCGAGGAAGATGATCGTGCCGAAGCCGCACTCTTTCCAGATCGTCTGCAGGACGATGATCGGCCGGAACCATTCCGGACTCGTGAGGAAGCTGATCTTGAAGCCGAAATATTGCTGCAGCAGCTCGTTCACGAGGCCCCCCTCCGTCGTCAGGAAGACGTAGGTGAGGCTGGCGACGATGACCATCGAGATGAAGTGCGGCACGTAGACGAGCGTCTGGATCGTCCGCTTGAACAAGGCGATGCGCACTTCGTTGAGCAAGAGCGCCAGGATGATCGGCGCCGGGAAGAAAAAGAGCAGGTTGTAAAGCGACAGAATGAGCGAGTTGCGCAGCAGCATGAAAAATTCCGGGTTCGTGAAGAAGACGCGGAAATGTTCGAACCCGACCCATTCACTCTTCCAGAAGCCGTGGAACGGCGAGAAGTTCTGGAAGGCGAGCAGCACCCCCCACATCGGCACGTATTTGAAGATGAGAAAATAGAGCAGTCCGGGGGCGAGCAGCGCGTACAGCCAGCGGTTCTTCCAGAGCCGGCCCCACTTCGTCGATCCGCCCGTTCGGCTCATCGGCCGCGCGGCGGCGGTCGTCGCGGATGGCTTCATCCGGCCGTCACCTCCCTGTCGGACGGGTTGGAGGCGCGCGGCGCATGGATGTCCGGGACCGGCACCTTCGCCCAGTCGATATCCGACGCGAGATAGAAGCTCGGATAGGCCGGCTGGTTGTACACGACGTTCTGGTTCGCGATGCCGACCCGGTATTGCGGATCGTGCATCAGCGTGTGCAGCTTGCGGCCAGTCGGCTCGGTGCTCATGTAGATGCGGATCGCCGAGCTGTCCGCCGTGCGCACGACGAGCTCCTCCCGCCAGTCGCCGAACAGGTCGGCGACGAGGCACGGGTTGCCCTTCGTGCCGTTGTTCGTGCGGGTGCCGTGCGCCGTGAGCAGCCGGCCCCGCCGCCAGTCGTCAATGGCAGCCGGCTCGTCGAACGTGCCGGAGATGATCTGCGTCGTCATGTCGGCCGCCCAGCGGATGTTCATGTTCGTGCCCGGCGTCGTGACGGCGATGCGTTCGCCCCGGCACGTCATGAGGCCGAACGGCTCGCGGCCGGCGTGGTCGGCGGACGACCATACCTGAAGACCGCGATGCCGCGGATCGACCTGGCCGATCATGCCGCGGCCGACGTCTTGTTCGGCAGGGGCGCCGAACAGCACGCGGCCGGTCGCCGCGTCGCGCAGCGCGAACCCGTACGGGGAGTGCCGTCCGTCTTCGTGCACCATGAAGATTTCGAGCCCCGGCCGGTCGGGGTCGATGTCCGCGACGTGGAGCGCGTCGCCGTGGCCGAGCTTTCGGAGGCTGCCCGGCGCGGCGCTATTCGGCGGCATCTCGCCCCGCGACACGTAGAGCAGCGTGCCGTCGTGGTCGATCGTCGCCGCGCCGTAGACGAGCTCCTGGCAGCCGTCGCCGTCGACGTCGGCGACGGCGAGCGAGTGGGCGCCCTGCCCCGCCAGCGCGCCGTATTGCGGATCGAGGCCGTCCTCCGCATGGAGGGTGTCGCCGAACGGGTTGTTCATCGGCACCCAGCCGCTGTCGATGCTCCAATGTTCATGAAGCTGCCGGCCGTCCCAGCGGTACGCGACGACCGCCGCGCGCGTGTAGTAGCCCCGCGCGAAGACGGCATACGGCCTGATGCCGTCCAGGTAAGCGACGGCGGCGAGGAACCGGTCGACGCGGTTGCCCGGCTCGATCCGATGCCAGGCGTAGTCGCCCCACATGAGGCCGTCGTCGTGCCGGCCGGGCTTGTAACGGATGGTATGGCGTTCCGCGCCCGTCTCTCCGTCGAAGACGGTGAGATACTCCGGCCCGCCGAGGATGAATCCCTCGAACGCGCGCAGCCGGTTGCGCGGGCTGCGGCTCGGCGCGTAGACATCGAGGAAGTAATCGCGCAGCTGCTCCGCGTCCGCGCGGGACAGCGGGTATCGGAACCGGCGGTCCCAGCCCAGCGCCTCTTCCACCCGCTGCGGCCAGCGGCCGGCCTTCACTTCCTCGTGCTCGTGCCAGCGCATGAACAGCTGTGTGATGTGCTCCGCGTAGTCGGCGGCGCTCATCCGGTAGTCGTCGGCGTGGCTGTACCCCGCCGCCGCGTCTTCCGGCGGCATCGTGATGAATGTCTCTCGCATAGGCTCGCCGTCCGGTCCGAAGCGGATCGTTTTCGTCCCGGGGGCTGTTTTGCACATCAGCTCCGCCCGGCCGTCGCCGTCGAAGTCGTAGACGAGGAACTGCGTGTAGTGGGCGCCGGCGCGGATGTTGACGCCGAGGTCGAGCCGCCAGAGCAGCGTGCCGTCTTCGCGGTAGCAATCAATGTAGACGTTGCCGGTGTACCCGGTCTGGGACACGTCCTTCGAGTTCGACGGGTCCCATTTCACGAAATACTCGTACACACCGTCCCCGTCCACGTCGCCGACGCTCATGTCGTTCGCCGCGTACGTGTACGGCTTGCCGTCCGGCGTGACGCCGTCCCCGGGCTTCTTCAGCGGGATTTCCAGGTACGGCGCGGGCCACGGCCGGACTTCCCGGCTGTGGTCGGTCTCCCGTCCGTCCATGACAGCGCATACAATATAGCGCGCGTTGAGGGTTCCGCCCGTATCGAGGTAATTCGTGGCGTGCTCCACGTCGGCGATGCGGACGCCGTCCCGATAGATGCGAAAGGACGGCCCGGCCATGCCCCGGTCTGTGCGGCCGGTCACTTCCGTGCCGAGCAGCCGCCAGCTCAGGAAGACGCCTTCATCCGTCCGGACGGCCTTCAGCCCCCGGTCGAGCGCTTCCATTTGAATGGCCTGTCTTGCGTGTCTCTCGTTCGTCGGCAAGTTTCTCCCTCCCGACTCCGAGGGTAAAGACGGCGCGGTTTGCAGGCAATCGTACAATTTTGCATGAAGGGATTTTGGAGGATTGGATTTTTTTGCGGGGATGAGATTTTTTTGCGGAGGAAAGTGAACTTGCGGCGTGTACGCGGCTCTATCACGGGGAATATACGCAGCAAATGCCGACGGGCCCCGTCCCGGAGCCCGCTCGTTTCAACTTCTGGCGATCGAGGGGCGTATTCCTGATCAGTTCTTGGGACTTTTTCATCGCTTCCGCCTGATCTTTCGCCGGTGCCGTAATCATATATCCATTTGTTGCGGAAAATTGGCCCTTGTCGTCCAAAATTTGATCAAGTCCAAATTTATGTGTAAAAATCCCTCAGCTAGAATGGGCTACATGATTCGGGTTACTTTCGAGACAGATTTTGGTCGGCTTTCACGCCATTCCAGGTATTCGACCATATCGAGGTACTTCTTGCCGGAAGCCCATTTCTCGTCCTGTTCCATGAGTAGTGCACCGATGAGTCGAATGACGGATTCCCGGTTGGGAAAAATGCGAATCACGCGTTCCCGGCGGCGAACTTCCTCATTCAGACGTTCTACGCTGTTTGTCGTTCTCAAGCGCTTACGGTACTTTTCCGGCAGGCTCAAAACGGCGGTGACATCGTCAAAACCGGCTTCCAGAATCCGCATCGCCTTCGCCGCTTTGTCCTCGTAAGCCGCCAGCGTCTGCTGCAAAAGCAGCCGGGCCGCTTCCGGGTTGGGCGCCTCCAGGATCGCTCGTACATGCGTGTGGATTTCATCCTTCAGGGCTTTCGGAGAGGCATCCAGTACGTTGCGCATAAAGTGCGTCTGACACCGCTGCCAAGTCACGCCCTGCAATTGTTGGCGAATCGAGCGAACCAGCCCGCCATGATCATCAGACACGATCAGATCCACGCCACGGAGTCCGCGGGACTTGAGCCAGTTGAAGAACTCCGTCCAGCTTTCTTCGGATTCCGTGTCTCCGAGCATCAGGCCCAGCACTTCCCGATACCCGTCCGTGTTGACGCCAACGGCGAGCATCACGCCGCGATTGCGAACACGTCCGTCTTCCCGCACCTTCAAATACAGCGCATCAACGAGGACAAAGGGAAATCGGCTGTCAGAAAGCGGACGATGATTCCAAGCCGTTACGATCGGGTCCAGACGCTTGCACAGATCGGCTACAGTGGATTTGGAGAACTCGGTACCGCACAGTTCTTCCGTTACTTGAGCCACCTTGCGCGTGGAAACCCCATTGACGACCATCTCCATCATCGTCAAAATGAGCGCTTGTTCACTGCGCTGGTAACGGGCAAACAGCTCCGTTGTAAACTTTCCGCCACGGATACGCGGCACACTCAACGTAATCGTGCCAATACGCGTATGCAGTTGATGGGGATAGGAGCCGTTGCGGTAACCTTGCCGGTTTTCGGTACGCTCATAACGCTGTGCCTCCAATTGTTCCGTCACCTGCGCCTGTAAGATTTGGTTCAGTACCGATTCCAGCAATTTTGCAACACCGGAATCCTGGGTGTTTCCTAAGAAAAGTTGATGCAAAAGTTGAGAATCTACGTTAATCTGGTATTGAGCCATATCTGAATCTCCTCCTGAAGAATGTTGCTTAGACACCATCATTCTAACTGAGGGATTGGGATTATGGCTCCCTTTATTTTCAGTAAACTACCATTTTACACAATTATACGGACTCAACTAGATTCCCCTTGACGCAGGGTCTTTCATATAAACTCATTCACGCCTTCAATAACCGATCAAGCGGACTTTGGATATTTTGCAGCACCTTCCGAAAAAACAAAAAAAAGCGACCGCCCGCCGCCAGGCAGGCAATCGCCATATCCCCGCTACTCGCTAAGCGCCAGCTCAACCGCGCGCTCGGCGTGGATGCGCGTGGTGTCGAAGTCGGGGACCGACAGGTCGCCCGGACGGATCAGCAGCGGCAGCTCCGTGCAGCTGAGCAGGATGCTCTCCGCTCCCTGACCGACCAGCCGCTCCGCCGCCTCCGTGACGCGCTTGCGGGATTCCTCCGTGATGATCCCGAGGCACAGTTCCTCATAAATGATTCGGTGGACTTCCTCCCGATCTTCCGCGTCGGGCACATAAACGGTCAGGCCGTGCGAGGCCAGCCGGTCCTTCAGAAAATCCTTCTCCATCGTGTACCGCGTGCCGAGCAGGCCGACGCGGGTGAGTCCCGCCTGACGCACCCGGGCGGCTGTCGCATCCGCAATATGGACGAGCGGAATGCGGACGGCCTGCTGCACCGCATCCGCCACGAGGTGCATCGTATTGGCGCCGATCAGCACCATATCGGCATCCGCCCGCTCCAGATTCCGCGCGGCTTCCGCCAACACCGCACCGGTGGCATCCCACTCGCCCCGGCGCTGCATCTCCGCGATCTCGCTGAAATCGACGCTGTACATCACGATCTTCGCGGAATGCAGGCCGCCCAGACGGCGCGCCACTTCCTCGTTCAGAATCCGATAGTAATCAATCGTCGACTGCCAGCTCATGCCGCCCAGAAGTCCGATCGTCTTCATGATGTAAACCTTCCCTCATGGAATACCCGTTCCGGCGGGTACATCTCTTTCGGCGGCGGCTTCACGGCCGGGTATCCCAGCCCGATGATGGCCACAACCCTGTATTGGTCGGGGATGCCCAGCAGATCCCGGACATGCTTCTCCCGCTTTGCCGATTCGGCCGCATCCTCGGCATGATACACCGCGCCCCACGCGGCGCCGAGCCCGAGCGACACGGCGGTCAGCCAGGCAAACCCGCCGGCGATCGACGCGTCCTGCAGCCAATATTTGCTGAGCGCCGGATCGGCGATGATGACCACCGCCCCGGCGGCCTGTTCAAGCCATTGCATGTACGGCGTGGTCGGCGTCAGCTTGCGGAGCATCTCCTTCTCCGTGACGAGGATGAATTCGCGGGAAGGCAGGTTGTTGCCGCTCGGGGCCAGATACAGCGCGCGGGACAGCTTGTCCATGACGTCCTGCGGAATCGGATCGGACTTGAACTGCGTAATCTCGCGGCGCTTCTCGATGGCCGCCAACACATCCATGGGCATCATCTCCTTTCCTACATTCTATCCGAAACGGCGGTTCCATCCAATCCCTTCCGACGCGTATAATGGATTTACATGGACAAAATCTCCACGAAAGAAGGCGACCGCACCATGTCCGGCACGAATCGCCCCGCCATCCGCATCAAACGTGTCTATGAGCCGCCCGCTCCCGAAGACGGCGTGCGCATTCTCGTCGACCGTCTCTGGCCGCGCGGCGTTTCGAAGGAGCAGGCGTCCATCGACGAATGGATGAAAGAAATCGCCCCGAGTCCCGAACTGCGCACATGGTTCGGCCACCGCCCGGAGCGATTTGCGGAGTTTGCTTCCGGCTATGAGCGGGAACTGGCGGAAGATCCGGTCCGCCTCAGGCTTGCGGACCGCATCTGCGAAACGGCGCTCAGGCAGCCCGTTACGCTCGTCTACGCCGCGAAAGATCCCGTCCACAACCACGCCGTCGTGCTGCGGGATTGGCTCAAGCGCCGCGTCAATGCTGAGCCGTCAGGCTGATCCGACGGCGCGGGCGAGCTTCGCTTTCTCTTCTTCGTTCAGCATGTTCTCCGCCATCGGGAACAGCACGTTCTCTTCCTTCATGAAATGTTCCGTCAGAACGGCGTGGGCCTGGCAGGTTGCGATTATCGATATTGAACTTGCTCTTCTGCATGAACACGTAGCCCGTGCCTCGCAAAGCCTTGACCTGGATCTCGCAGAATCTGCCCTGCAAATCCTTGACGATGAAATCGATCCCTCTGTCGTCGACTTCGGAGGTGTACACCTCCAATCCATATGAAGCAAACTCCATCTTTGCGAAGTACTCGGCGTATTTTCCCAGTTGCAGGTTGTTCAGCCGCGTCCAGTCCGTGTTTGGCATGCTGCAGGCTCCCTTGAATCCATCATGGATTTGTACGTTTTGATCTGTGAAGGATGTAGTAAATGATGGCCGTCGCGAATAATGAAACCGCGAATACGGCTGTGTAAATCATGGCGCCCGCCAACTGCGCCATTCCGTCCGACTCCGCCAGCAACCAGATGACCACGCACAACACGTACAAGATCAAATTGATCGCGGTCGAAGCAATAAATGATTTCATGATGGTCAGCCGTTTGCCGATCTCGGCCGAGCTGAAAAACAAGATCGCCATCCACAAGAATATCAGTACAAACCAGGTCAGCGTTTCCATTCCCCTCCGTCCGCAAAGCCGGTTGGCCGCATCAGATCTTCCCCAGTCCCTCTCTTACGGTCTGCAAAAAGAACTCCCTGCTCTCGGGGTGACAGGCGATGATGTACGGCCTTCCGTCACAACGTCACCGAAGCTGCCTTTCTCATGGATGACGGCCGTCTGGTCAAAATGCTCCTTCTCGTACACCTCGTACCTGCGTAACGACGGAGTTGTTGACCGCCATTCCCCGACCAGGTGCGTGTCCGTCAAATAAACGATCAGTTGGTATGGCCGGTCGGTCTCGTTTTTGATCTGCAGATCCAGATAGTTATAGGCGCACGTTGCCCCGCTTCCGAACGGCTGCGTCCTTCCCGAGTCGGAGAACACGTCGTAACTGTGCCGATGTCTCTCTGTCACGGTCAAAGGGGTGTGCAAGGCCATCCAGTAAATCAAATTCGATAATTGGCACAAACCTCCGCCCACGCCCGCCGTAACGTTCCCGTAAAACAGCACCATGCCTTCCACGTAACCTTTTCGTCTGGTCGGATTGCCGATTCGCCGCCAGAACGAGAAGGTTTCTCCCGGCTTTACCATCAGCCCGTTCAGGCGCCGGGAGGCGATGGTCAAGTTCTTCACTTTGTTATGCTGCAGCCGCATAGCAACGAACGCTCGATATGGGAAGCATACTTTTTGCCGCCGAGATACCAGTCGCAGTACCGCTTCAAGCAATAGTATTTTTTGCCAACGTATATTCGGATCGAACTTCGCGGCACGGGTCTCAGAGAAGTCAACTTCCTTCAACCCCCTGTTCATACCTCGCCCCAATAAATTTCAGTCTCGTATTCGAAAGGCACGATGCCGTTCCGGTTGTTCCGTTCAAACAGCTCCCGAAGCTCTTTGATCATGGCATCGTATTTCGGATGGCCGGGGAGAGGAATGTAGGAGGAAGACAGCAACCGCCCTTTCAATCCCTCGAAATCGAATTCCTGCGTCAATGTGAAACGTTCTTCGTTCATCGCGCCATCCTTGAAGAAAGAGAGCAGCATCTCTCTGGAAATATTGCGGCGGTTGACGGTTTTATAGTCGGTTCCATAGGTCTGGAGCAGCTGCTCGTATTCCTCACGAAACGGAGTGCCGCTCACAAGGCGCGTGTTCCAGATCAAGATCGCTTTACCGCCCGGCTGCAAAATTCTGCGGAATTCGGTCTGCGCGGCTGCCCGGTCAAACCAGTGGAACGATTGCGCACAGACAATGAACGCTGCCGACCGGTCCGGCAGCCCGGTCGATTCCGCGGAACCGGGCACAGCCCGAAAGTCCGGATAGCCGTTCAACGTCTGCTCGGAAGCCGCCCGCATGGCCGCATTCGGCTCAACCGCAATGACGCGGCTTCCGCGTTCCAGCAGCAGCTTCGAAAAAATGCCCGTACCGGAACCGATGTCCGCAATCGTGCAGCCCGGCCGCAATCCAACCGTGTCGTACAAATAATCAATGGCCGCTTTGGGGTAACTTGGCCGGTATTTCACATAGGTATCGACGCGGTTTGAAAATCTTTCTTTGCTGTTCATCATGTATCACCCCCGAATGAAAAAGCCACCAAGGATGTTGCGCGTGCCGACTCCCGGGTGACTTCACATGTTTATACACAGATCCGTGATGTTGATCCTGATGGCCGCTGAATGCCGTACATTCAATTTATCATAGTTGTCGCTTCTTGGTCATCACTTATTCGCAACCCCAGCTCTTCCTGAAACTCACGCTCGATCGCCTCGGCCGAGGTCTCCCCGATTTCCACCTGCCCACCGGGAAGCACCCACGCATCGCCTTTCTTGTTGCGCTGAAACAGGATCCGGTTCTCCCGCTGCAGCAATCCCGCGGCTCGGAATCTGATGTTTGGCTGAGCACTCATTTTTTTCACCTGTCATCTAAAGTCGATGCCTTCCATGATCATGCTCGCATATCCGTCCCAATTCTTGTCATCCGTATTGATTTCAAGTGTGGGGATAAGGGATTTGCCGGCTTGCGCCCGAAGTGCATCCTGGGCTTCGAGCAACTCGTTGCAAGCTTTTTCGACTTCCCGGTCGGATTTTCCTTCCCACTCTGCCGGGTTTCTGCTTTTGATTCTTTCTTCAACGATTTCGGGTGAGATCGTGAGCAGCACGCATCTGGCGCCGAGTTCGCACAACCGCTGTTCGATTTTTGCAATTTCTGCGTCATCATGATCCGGAAAAGCCGCTCTGTGATTGAGGTGAAATCGTTCGAGAATAAAGAACAGCCCGCGGGATTTTCTGCGCCACGGGCCCAGGTCATTCGCCCAATCGTTCAGATTCTTCAGCATTTCGACTCTGCTGCCCAGCAGTTCAAGATGCTGTTCCCTCGACAGCCGGACCAGCTTTCCTTGGACGTTCTGCAAGACCTGCGAATAATGCTCGCCGAGCACTACGATACTCGACTCCGCGTTATCATCACTGGCGTGGTATCTCTTCAATGCCCTGAGCAGCGAAGTCTTGCCGGCATGGGAGTGGCCTTCGAGAATGATGCCTCGAATGTTCATGTCCGTTGACATCTCCTAATCCAGGAACTTCATGCAGACAAGCCTTTGGGGAAACTCGACAAACCCCGCTTTTTCATACAGCCTCCGTGCCGTTGTGTTGTCCGCATTCGTCTCCAGCCGGATGCTGTTCGCGCCTTTCGCCCTTGCCATTTTCTCGCAAAATTGAAGCAGCCGTGTCCCGATCCCCCGATTTCGAAACAACGGTTCCACGTAAATGTCCTGAATGCGCAGAACCGGTTTGCCTGAAGACGTGGAGAAGCCCCAATAGACCACGACGAAGCCCGCCCATTCGTCCCCCTGACCCGCCAGATAGAATTGGGCGACTCCGTCATCCAACAGGTCGCGCAACGATTTTTCGCAATTCGATACGAGTTCTCCGTCCTGCCCATATGATGTTTTCCTATAACGGGCAAGGAGCCGGGTTGCGGGTTCCAGAAGCTCCCTGTCCAGCGGGACGATCTCCAGGTATTCACGAATATCGGTCATGGATATGGTTCCCCGTTCCATCAGGTCAATGATGTGCCGCGCTTTCCGGACCAGCTTCTCCCGCTCAGCCAGCAGCCGGCTCCGGTTCCCGTAGATGCGGGTTTCGTCGTAGTCGGCGGTCGTGATAAAAACGCTTGCAATCTTTTCGAGAAAATAGCACCCTTGGCAGCATTCGCGATAGATCCGTTCGGCCAACTCCACGATCCGTGACTCGTCGGTGATGAAATCCCCGAGCAGATCTCTGATTCTTTCCTGCTCGCAGGCCCCCACGTCGATGATTTTCCGGATAACACGGCTGGCTTCCTCATAGGCGTACTTGCCGCTATAGTTAATCGACAGGAGTTCCCGGTACGCATCCGGCTGGAAGCAGCCCTCCAATTCATCGTGCCCGTACAGCCACTGCTCGAATTCCTTGACCGGCATTTCCCGATTCAAAAAAGAAAACAGCACGTTGTGTGCCTCTTTGCATGAGACCATCGTTGGTTGGACACCTCAATCAAGGCTCAGGTATGTCTGTGTATTCTATCTGATTCATGCGAATCCTCCTAAGCCAAAGCGAATAGCAGGAATACAGGCAAAATATGTACGGCCGGAATCAAGGAAACCCACAGCTTATGTTTGCCCGCCCGCCTGAACACGAGCCATAAGCAGACAAAGTAGCTGAGCGGATAGATGGTTGTCAGGATCAGGAAAAGGATTATGAATATCTGAGATCGCAAACTCCCTTCCCAATTCTGAAAGGCGGCCAACTGCATCACGTTGGCCATCAATACAAACGGATAAGCAATGAGCGGAATGCCTTCGACGGCAATCAGGATTTTGGCAATCCGATCCCGATTGATTAGGATCCTCAAGGATTTCACCTCTGTTCCCTACAGCAACGCCAACAGCTCCGGCAACCGTTCGATCTTGTGATGCGGCCTTACGGTCAGCTCCGGGATCCACGGCTGGTTGACCTTGATCCAGACCGTTCTCATTCCCGACTTGCCGGCTCCTTCGATATCGTTCCTGGGGTGGTCTCCGACATAGACGCATTCGTCCGGTCTGTAGCCGACCTGATCCAATTCGATGATTCGCTCCGTCAGCCCGTCTGTCGTCTCCAAATGGCCGAAGTATGTTTGAACGAACGAAGCTGCGAAATTTCTGAACGTTTTGCTCCGATCCAGAATGGTGTTGTCCAGATCAAAAATGACCGCTTTAACATTATTCATTCGATTTCACCGTATCGTCATTTGACTCACTGCATGATCTTCTCTTCATGGATTAAACGCTCTTTATCATCCAATCGAAATGTGCCGGGCGTCCAACTCGGAAGTACGCCGTAACCTCCAATGATCTTGCCTTCCGCTTCGTATATCGTTGCTGTCAGTCGTTCCCCTTCAATATCTTTTTGCACCAACTCGTAGGTGTACTGCGTAACTTCCTTCCCTAGATAATCTCGAAAAAATGTAATGCCGCTTGCTTCAAAATTTCTTAAACGCACATCCGGCATGTCTAACCGAACGGTGGAGGTTCCGAGAAGCTTTTTGATATCCCAGCCTCTGTCTGATAAATACCGTTGATGCTGTTCATTCATTTGGTGTTGCTCATCTTGACCGCAACCGGAAACAAGCATCAGAAGAAAGCCCAGAACAACCACCAGAATCTTTTTCATTCAATTTTGTGCCCCCTTTATCATCTATCATTTATATAGACAATGCAGACCTTCATTTTCCTCGGATTGGATATCGATTTGCGATGCTTTTTAATTCATTGATCAAATCAGGAAGGAAAGATTGGTCGGATTCAACCTCAAATTCCAGGGTGGTTCCGTGACCTGCCGGATAGACCAATCGGCCTTCCCATATCAACTGTCCGGTTTTGCGAATGGTCACATTCAAATGGATCACACAGCTCATGTTCTCAAGGGAAGCGGTTCCTTTCAGGTTCGAGTTGAGCTGTTCCAACTCTCTCAGGAACCTTTCCAATTCATCGGCTCTCAGTCCGAAAGCAAAATCAGCATAAAATCCGTTGAGGCCGAGATTTAATCGGCAATCCAGCCAATTCCCGTCCCAGAAATCAACCGCGTCGGGGCAGGAGTAACCCATAACCGTTATTTTGAGCAATTCGCCGCCTGATCCTTTGATTTTGAAATCCAATGATGCATCGCTCCTGATCAACTCATTCTTTATAAGACAGACCTGTTTTTTCGAGCTCTTTTTCAATCAAGCTCAGCTCAGAAATTAAACCAACAGGGCAGCTCACCTAGTCATCATGCGAAACACCGTTCATTTCAATTTGCTTACCATTAATATCGAATCTTCACGTTCACATCTTGATTTTTCCTGCAGTGGAAAATAAAAAAACGCACGGAGTTTTGCACTCGCATGCGGCATGTTCACATCTTGACTCCAATCCTTGAGAGTTGCTTCTTCAGATTCCAATTTTGGGGCTTTGCCGTTTTGCCGAACCATCGAGCCCCATCGTTGATCCATTGATTTCGGTATTCCGCGTGAGAATATCCTCTGTCCAGGTCATCAACTCCGAATTGAAACCCGCAGCACCCGCATATCTCGAAGCTTCCGGTTGACGGATCCTGATGTTGAGAATAAGGCGGATCCTCCAGGCCGTCAAAACCACATACCGGGCACACATGCATACGATCACCTTCAGTTCACGCGCAATCACTGCAGTTCGTCTTTCAATCTTTTTAATTTCTCCAATTCGCAAGCGTATTTGCCAGCAAGCCCAAAGCCATGGATCATAACGTTAAAGAACTGCTCGGCACCTTGAACCAATGCAAGCAAAAACTCATTGCGGGGCAACAAAAAACGGGAGGTTCTGCTGTCTTCAATTGAAAAAATAAGCCAGTTCTTGTGAGCGGGCTTCAAACCAAGTTTGACGGGTTGGTCGGGAAAATACTCCCTGCCTTCGCCTTTTTGGAGCACATCGTCGACCAGGTCCAAGATGGATGACCATAGCATATCAACCGAATCCCAATATCGATAATCCATCAGAACCTGATCATAATATTGCAAACAAATGGCTCCATCAAGATATTTAAAATTCAGCTTGTGACGGATTGCGCCCAAACTTTTCGAATCTGTAATTTCAACGAAATAGTTTTGAGGATTTTGCACCAAATCGTCCAAGTCCGTCACTTTACAGCCGGGTTTCAACAAATAGGAATTGACCTGAAACATCGGCACCCCCCTGCATTGAAATGTTTCACCTCAACGTTTCCCGCGACATCAAAGAAGCCCCGCGACCACGAAATCTCTGGACAGCGACTGCAAGAACAGCACGAACGAAAGAATCATGGCGATAATCCCGCCGATCTTGCACATGAAGAAATAGAATTCGCTCGGCTCGGGATCTTCCACCCAGATCCATTTCAGCGACAGCCAGAACATGGCCCGCTGCACCGATTCATAGCGGAAATTGGCCCATCCGAAAAGAAACAGGACAAACGACAGCGCATACAGCACCGGATATCCCCGCGTCTGATGATATTGCGAGTAGGCGGCGGTCACCAGTGCGGAAGGGTGAAAACGCAGGTTTTCGTCTCCGAAGGGGATCCGCTCTCCCTCGATGACGATGCCTCCGCCGACAACCAGCTCCCCGTTCTCATCGAAAGCCATCAAACCATGCTGACCGCTGACGCGGTACGTTTTGCCGTCCGGATACCGGACCTGGTACTCGATGCCGTACGGCTGCTCTTCTTCCGTGATCCGATAATCCTCGCCGTCTATCGTGACCACACGGTCCGATCCGTTCATGCTGACGACGATGGGCGGCCCCGCGTCACTGACATACCGGATGAACGATCCGGTATCTTCCGCCGCCCGGTAGGTGCGGCCGTCCAGATGGAACTCCTTCACGGAGAAATAATAGATGCCGAACCAGACGGCCAAGATGGCGACTGCGGCACAGACGGTGATGGTCTTGAGTAATTTCCATTTCTTGGTTCTCATGGGTCCTCCACTTGGCGCAGATTCCGACTCTCCCCCTATATACGAATGCCAGCTGTAAAAAGTTGCCCCGTCCAAAAAAGCAAAAAACCCGCCGTAAAGCGGGTTCCGAAAAGCATAGGCATCACGATTCCGTTTCTTCCAGCCACCTGCCGTGCGCAACGGAGGCGAACACGAAGCGCCCCCGCTTCCCCACCCAGCGCGCGGCCGGCAGCATGGTGAGCGCTTCTTCCGGCGTGCGGGCATCCAGGATGACGAAGTCCGCCGGCCGTCCCGGCTTGACGCCGTAATCTTCGAGGCCGATCACGTCGGCCGCCGTCACGGTGATCATCCGGAGCAGCTGCCGCATGTCCTGAGGGCTCCCCATATGGGCGGCGTACCCGGTGATGAGGGCGATCTGCAGCAGATCCCCTCTTCCGAAAGGGTGGAACGGATCGTGGATGTTGTCGGAGGCGGCGGCCAGCGGGATTCCGGCCGCAAGCAGCTCCTTCACCCGCGTGACGCCCCGGCGGACCACGCCTTGGTCGCCCCGGCCCTGCAAATACAGATTGGCCGCGGGGAGCGTAACGGCCTTCAGCCGGGCCTCCGCCATCCGTTCGATCACTTCGTCGGCGATGTGCTGCGGCATGCCGGCCAGCGAGCAGAGATGGCCGACGGTCACCTTCCCTTCGAAGCCGAAGCGCTTCGTCTGTTCGGCGATCGTCAGGACGGTGCGCACGTTGGGATCGTCGTTCTCATCCACATGCAGGTCGATCGGGCAGCCGAGCTCGTCGGCCATCCGGAACAGCCGCGCGATATCGTCGTCCGGGGTCGACGACAGATGGGGCGCTCCGCCGATGCCGTCCATCCCCATCCGGATCGTCTCTTTCATCAGATCCGCGTAATGCGGCTCGTGCGCATGATACGGGAACATGGGGAAGAACTGGATGTCGATCAGATGGCGGAGCTTCTCCCTCGCTTCCAGCGCCGCCTCGATCGTCCGCATCGCCACATCGGCGCCGGCGTGCAGATGGAAGTCCAGATGGGAGCGCAGCACGGTCGAGCCGAACGAGAGCGCGAGCCTGGCCGTCCGGATGATCCGGCTCCGGATGTCTTCCTTGCTGAAGGACGAGACGGCGCGGCGGTAATTCTCGATCGCTTCCAGCAGCGTGCCGGAACGGTTCGGAACCGCCGGAAGCGTGAACGCTTTGTCCAGGTGCATGTGGCTGTCCACGAACCCCGGCAGCAGCATCCGCCCTTCCAGATCCAGCGCAGCCGTCTCGCCGGCGGACGGGTCGCCGGGTACGGTCGTCTGTCCCCGCCCGGCTTCGTCAAGCCGGATGTCCGCGAGCCGGACCGCGTCCGGTTCATGGACGGCCGATTCCTGCTCCCGGACGGTTCGCCACACGCCGTTCTCCGCCGCAAGTTCATACAGGCGCCCGCCGCCGTCGGGATAGAGCGCCGCGTTGATCATCCGCAGTCTCCGCATGGCCGCACGTCCTTCAGCCGGCCCGGAGCGCGGACAGGATGGCGCCGCCCGACGACACGAATCCGAAGCATTGCTTGATGTTGTACAGCGCCGCCTCCCGGCAGAAATCGGGCGAAGTCGTGGCGCTGCAATCCCGAAGCAGCACGCCATTGTAGCCTAGGCACACCGCGTCCTGCAGCGTCGTCATCACGCACTGGTCGAGATTGACCCCGGCGAACAGCAGGGTGTCGATACCCAGATTGCGCAAGATGCTGTCCAGCGGCGTATCCCAGAACCCGCTCATCCGGTATTTGTCCACGCGGATGTCCGACGGCTCAATGACGAGTTCGTCCACCACCGCGGCGCCCCAGCTGTCCTTCTCCAGCACCGCGGAGCCGGTGGCGGGGAGGATGCCGCCGAGCCCGACATCGTCGCCCGTCATGTTGTACACGTGGAGCAGCGACGGGCTGATGTTGAGCAGATCCGGCCGGTTGCCCCAGTTGAGCCAGATCACGGGCACGTCCTCCGACCTGAGCGCCGGAAGCAGACGGTTCAGCGGCTCGATCGGCTCCCGGGCCGGCGTGTAGTCGACGCCGATATGGTCCAGCCATCCGCCCGCGCTGCAGAAATCGTTCTGCATGTCCACGACGATGATCGCGGTTCGCGCCAAATCCACGGTGATGCGCTGCGGCTCCGCTTCCAGCGTGATGCGCTTCGGCTTAGGTCCCGCTGCCGTCATATCCACGTGATCCTTCGAAACGAGCCAATGCCTGCGGCGGTTGCCCAATACGTGCATCGGCACTCCCCTCCCGTCATTCAAATTCCCGCGACCTGGCCGTCCGACCGGGGGTCGACGCCGCCTTCGCACCATCCGTCCCGGATGACGATGGCGTGCGCATGCCCCATGCAGCCGTCATAATCGGCCGCCGGCTGCACCGGGTGCCCCCGCCGGCGAAGATCGTCCATGACGTCCCGACCGACCCGGGCTTCGATCCGCAAATCCCGGCGCGGCTCGCCCCACGTCCTCCCCCACAGCCAGCGCGGCGCGCTGACGGCCTCCTGCGGATGCATGCCGTAATCCGCGATGCGGGTCAGAACGGCGGTCTGGGTCTGCGGCTGCCCTTCCCCGCCCTGCGTCCCGTACAGGATGGCCGGCCTGCCGTCCAGTAGCGCCATGGCCGGCATCAGGGTGTGGAACGTCCGCTTGCCGGGCTCCAGCCGGTTGACATGATCCGGATCCAGCGAAAAAAATGACCCGCGGTTCTGCAGCAGAATGCCGGTATCCCCCGCCGCGACGGCCGAACCGAATTCGAAATAGAGGCTCTGGATGAAGGAGACCGCGTTGCCTTCGGCATCGGCCACGGCCGCATAGGCGGTGTCGCGGCCCATCGGCGCGGCGTCCGCCTCCCGCGCCCGATCCATCCGGATCCGGCCCGCCAGTTCGGCGGCGTACGGCCGGCTGAGCAGCCGGTCCAGGGGGATCGGACTGAAATCCGGGTCGGTCAAGTACCGGTCCCGGTCGCGGAACGCAAGCTTAACGGCCTCGATCAGCAAATGGTAGTAATCCGCCGAACCGTGCTCGATCGATTGCAGATGGAAACGGTCCAGCATGTTCAAAATCATCAGCCCGGCAAATCCCTGCGAGTTGGGCGGCACCTGGGCGACCGTGTACTCCCGGTACCGGCCGAAGAGCGGCGTCTCCCAGCGTCCCGCGTGATCGGCGAAATCGTCCCGCGTCAAATATCCGCCTTCCCGCTTCATGAAATCGGCGATCTCCCTGGCGATCTCACCCTTGTAGAACGCCTCCCGCCCGCCTTCGGCGACCCGTTTCAGGCTCCGGGCCAGGGCGGGCTGGACGAACCGGCTCCCGGCTTCCGGCGCGCAGCCGTTCGGCAGGTAGACGGAAGCGGCGCGCGCATCCTGCGCCAGCGCGGAAGCGGCCTCCCGCGTGAAGGCCGCCTGGCCGGCGGAGACCGGAAAGCCTTGTTCGGCGTACCGGATGGCCGGGCTCAGCACCTCGCCGAACGGCAGCCGGCCGTACGCGCGGTGGATCGCCGCCCAGCCGTCCACCATGCCGGGGACGGTGATCGCGCTGCGGATGCCGCGGAAGGGGATGTGCGGCTCGCCGGCGTAGAGGCCGCGGTGCACCAGCCGGCCGGACCGGCCGCTGGCGTTGTAGGCGCGCACTTGTCCCTCGCCGGCATGATAGACGAGCCAGAAACTGTCGCCGCCCATCCCCGTCATGTGGGGATAGACGACGCCGAGGCATGCGCTGACCGCCACCGCGGCGTCGAAGGCGTTGCCCCCTGCCGCGAGGATGCGCGCGCCGGCCTCGGAAGCGAGCGCGTGGGGGCTGACGACCATCGCCCGAAAACCGCTGTTGCCAGGCGGTGCTTGAAGCGTCGCCACCGCAATCCCTCCTTACGGCTGCCGGACCAGGCTGCCGGACGCCTGATGCGAAAAGCCGGTTTTCTTCGCAAGCTCGATGGCGAACCGCAGCAGCCTGAGGTCCTGCCGCGGGCCGGCCACCAGCGACACGCCGAGCGGAAGCCCGTCTGACGCGCACCACGGCAGCGTCACCTGCGGAAAACCGCTCAATCCGGCGGCGCAGCTGAGCTTCAAGGTTCGGTTGCGCATCTTCTCCATTTCCTCGCCTTGCGTGTTGCGCAGCGGCGCCGTTCCGGCCGCCGTCGGCAGGATGAGCAGCCCGTCTTCGCCGACGAGTTCCAGCATCCGCTTGCGGATGTTCTTCCTCGCTTCGAGTTCCTTGCCCATGTCGAGGTCTTGCAGCGTGCTGCTCCAGCTGAACCGCTCGGCGATGCCCGGGCCGAACCGGGGTTTGGCCGACCGGATCCACGCGCCGTGGGTCCGCCAGATTTCCGCGCCCTGGAGCCTGCGGAACACGCCCATCCATTCCCCGATGCCCTCTTCGGCCACCGTAACGTCCTGCGACTCAAGACCGGACGCGGAGACGATGCGCCGCACCGTCTCGGTCAACGCCTTCGCGTCATGCGGCTCCAGCACCGCGACCAGGTCGGTGCCGACCAGCATTCTGGCGAACGGCTTCCGGCTCGCCGAATCGTCTTGCCGGCCGTTCAGCAGCGCCTGCCCGACCTTGAGCAGCGTCCCGGGATCGCGCGCGAACCAGCCGACGGTATCGAAGCTCGGAGCCAGAGGGACGACGCCTTTCATGGAGACGGCGCCGTGGGTGGGACGCATCCCGTACACCCCGCAGTAGCTGGCCGGGACCCGGACCGATCCGCCCGTGTCGGTGCCCAGGGCGAAATCCACGAGCCCTGCGGCGACGGCCACGGCCGAACCGCTGGATGAGCCGCCGGGTATGTGCTGCACCGCCTTCGGGTTGATCGGTGTGCCGTAATGGTAGTTCTCGCCGTTCAAGCTGAACATCAGCTCATCGGTATGCGTCGTGCCAATGAGCCGGGCTCCGCTCTGCAGGAGCGCTTCGACGGCGTCCGCGTGCCGTTCGGCGGGCGGATGCGTCCGTTTCCAGTCCGGACTGCCCGCGCCGCACACGTACCCTTCGATGTCGAAGACGTCTTTTACGGCAAACGTCATGCCGCTCAGCGGCCCGTGCGCCGGCGGATCGAGACAGATGCGGTCGTTGCAGAAGGCTCCCCATTGATCCGTCATGCGATGACATCCTTTGAATTGGTTTGGTTGCGTTTCAGGTCGACGACGCGGTTGGCCAGCGAAACATGCCCCGCGATGCGGCACTCCGCCAGATCGCCGTCCCGGATGACCGCCGCCCCGGGCGTCCCCGTCAGGATGACGTCGCCGGGCAGCAGGGTCATCACCCGGGAATGGAAGGCGACGATTTGATGCGGATGGAACCGCATATTGGCGACCCGGTTCCGGTGGACCACCTCTCCGTTGATCACGGTTTCGACGACAACATCGCCGAGCTTCGGAAATTCGTCCGGGGTCAACAGCACCGGACCGAAGCTGAAGAACGTATCGAAGCTTTTGGCCCGCGTCAGGAAGCGGGGATTGCGCTGGTGAATGTCGTCGGCGGTCACATCGATCGCCGAGGCATATCCCGCGATGCAGGAAGCGGCCGCTTCCCGTCCTACGTTCCGGCACCGCTTGCCGATCACGATGGCCAGTTCCCCTTCCGCCGTCGTCCGTTCGGACTCCCGGGGGATGAGGATGTTGTCCATGTGGCCGACGATCGTCGTGTCCGGCTTCATGAATCCGACGGGTTCCTCGTCCGGCGGGACCCGCTGCAGCTCCTCCGGATCCCGGACATAGTTGAACCCGATGCCCCAGATTTTGCGCGGCGTCCGGTAGAGCGGCGCAAACCGCACGGATTCGGCCGGCAGCGCCAGGCGGCGAAGCCATGATTCCGATACCGAAGCGGCCCACTGCCGCAGCGCGTCAAGCCGCTCTTCCGCAATGATCCGGTACAGCTGCACGGGCCAATCCGCGCCGGTCAGCCGGTTCACCTCGGAGATCGGAACGGCGCCTTCCGCCGTTACGATGCAGGCTTCCTCCCGTTCCCCGTTGCGAAAGGATGCCAGCTTCATGCCGGATCCCCCCCTTCACGTCGCGACGGACGGTTTCATTTTCACGCCGGAGATGTCGAAATCGCACATTTCCTGCAGCGCATTGGCCAGATGGGAGGCGATGCGCCGGAGCATGATCTCGCCCTTCTCCGCCGTCGCCCGGGTTGCGTCGCCCGACATGCCGCTTTCGGAAATGTCGGCCATCACCCAGGCGAAGCGGATTTTGCCTTCCAGGGTCAAATACTGATACGACGCCACGTCCGGCACTTCCCGGATCCGCTTGCCGGGATGAACCCAGTCCGGCTTGACGGCCATGACCAGCGACGTCTCGTAGTCGCCGGCATGGATGCCGTACTCGCGTTCTTCCTCGGTGATGAGGTCCGCGAGGCCGGCCAGGCTGCCGGGGCTGATGTAGAACACCATCAGATCGTTCGCGATGCGGATTTCCCGCGCGGCCACCAGCATCAGATCCTGGTTGCCCCCGTGGGTGTTGAGCAGGAGGAGCCGGCGGAAGCCGCTCCGCTTCACGCTGGCGGCGATGTCGAGCAGCACCTGGAGCAGCGTGGCGGCCGACAGCGAGATGGTGCCGGCGAAATCCAGATGCTCGTTGCTTTTGCCGTAGGCCAGCGGCGGAAGCAGCCAAATGTTGCTGTCCTTCGGCAGCAGCTCCATCGTGCGCGTGAGGACGGCTTCCCCGATGAGGGTGTCCGTCATCACCGGCATGTGGGGGCCGTGCTGCTCGATGGCGCCCACGGGAAGGATCACCAGCGCGTTCTCCTTGGGCAAATCCCGGATTTCCGGAGAGGAGAGACGCGGCAGAAACCGTTCCTCCCAAGCGGCGCCTGCATAGCGGTTGAACATGGGCCGTCCGCCCCCTTTCCTGTAATGATCACGCCGTCAAAGTAGTGCGGCCAGATCTTCCTCGTCCAGTTCCGCCGGGATGCCCGACTTGATCAGATCGGAGAACTTCTCGTCCGGCACCATCGTGGTCAGCACGTACAGTCTCGAATCGCCCGTGTTGTGGACCTCGTGGGTGTGTCCCGGCTGCACGAACAGGAACGCTCCGGGCTTCAGATCCACGCGCTGGTCGTTCACATAAGCGACTCCTTCTCCCTTGATGACGTAAAAGTATTCAACGGCTTCCTTGTGGATGTTCGGAGGTGTCTTGCCGCCGGCGTCAAAAATTTCCACCACCGATACGAATCCCGTCTGCTGGCCGTCGCACAGCAAGACGAACTTGTTCGTGTCCTTCGCCGAGATTTTCATTACCGGACATTCCGTCAAGGAGCCGGCCAACATTTCCTTCGTCATAATTGCCATTATACCTCATCCTCCCTTATAAGGTTATCTATGGTAATCTCGAGCACAGAAGGCTTCTCCGGATCGGTCAGCACCGCCACCGTCGCCATGTTCAGATCGCCGGGCCCGGCTTCCGGCAGCCGCTGCGCGGGCATGCCGTTCGGGTGCCGCGCGAACAGGGGAAACGCGCTGCCGGTCAGCTCGAGGCGGAGGCGGCTGCCTTGCGGCAGTTCGGCGGCGAATGGCCGCATGACGATGGCGAGCTCCGCCCACTCGTCGCTTTCGCCGGAAGCGGCCGGCACTTCCGCCCGCCCGATGGACAGGAAGCGGGATGCGCCGCCCTCGTCCACCAGCGTCAGGATCGCCACCAGATCCGTCGGCCCGCCGGCGGCCTTGCACCGGACCGTCAGGTTCGGCGAACCGGCCGCATGGAGCGTGCGTTCGAGCGGATCGCTGGTGTAGTTCAACATCTCAAACCGGTCTTCCAGCGCGCTGCGGTCCACCGGCAAATACGAATCGCAGAACATCGGCAGCCGCGCGTCATACACGAAGGCGTCGACGGCCGCCTCCCGCTGCACCGGCTCCGCCGTGAGGACGCCGCCGCCGGAGGCGCCGTTGGCCGGCAGTCCCCGGCTGCCGAGGTGCCATCGCTTCGTTTCGGCGCCGTCTGCCGCCTCCGCGGCTTGCGGCGGGCCGAACGCCGACCGCCAGGCGGTGCGCCATGTGTTGCTGCCGTACTCGAAGTAGCGGACCGGCGGCTCCTTTTCCAGCTCCTCGTCCCGCTCCACCAGCCAATGGCGGAACCACCGGAGATGTTCGAGATGCAGATGGCCGTCCGCATCCGGGCCGAAATCGAATCCGCCGGCCTTCCTGCCCCACGGAATATGGACCCACGGCCCGATGATCAGGCGGTGGAAACAGTCCGGCGAACGGCCTGCCCGCTCGAGCGCCTCATAGGTCTGGAGTGTACCGGCCAGGTAATTGTCGTACCAGCCGCCGATGTGCAGCGCCGGCACCGGGGCTTCGAGCACCTTCCCGATCCAGTTCCGCTCCTCCCAATACCTGTCATAGACGGGATGAGCGCACCAGTCGTAATACTCGGGGAAATAGCGGGTCAGAATCGGATGCTTCTCCCCGACCGGCATCCGCCAGAGCAGGGCATCCGGATGGCGCATCGTCTGCGTGCACGCCATCTCCGTCTCGCCGTCCCCCGCCCTTCTCGCCTCGTCCCGCGCCAGCTGGAACGCCCACGGCAGGAAACTGCCGATCTGGAACCGGCCGTGGGGATAGAACATCCCGTGATACAGGTCCGCGGCGCACATGCCGGGCGCGATCGCGGCGAGATGGGGCGGACGGGCGGCGGCCGCCGCCCATTGCGTGCTTCCCTGATAGGAGAAGCCGTACATGCCGACCTTGCCGCTCGATCCGGGCAGGGACGCCGCCCATTCCACCGCGTCATAGCCGTCCTCCACTTCCTGCACGAACGGCCGGAACACGCCCTCCGACTTCCCGCGGCCGCGCACGTCCTGGATGACGACGATGAACCCGTGCCGGGCATACCAGACCGGATGCGCATAGGTGACCGTGGAAGCCAGCGCTTTGCCGTAGGGCTGCCGCATGAGAAGCACCGGATGCGGGCCGGGGCCGGGAGGACGGTAGACGTCGGCGTAGAGCCGCGTGCCGTCCCGCATGACGCAAACCTGGTCGAATTCCACCTTCACGCCGGCGTAGTCCATCGCAATTCACCCAATCTTGTCATGGAGTCATTCCTTCGGCAAAAATTCGTTGGTAAAGACGGTGCTGACGTCGATCGGCTCTTTCAAGAGACCCAGTTCGAGCAGCTGATCCATCAAGGTCTCCCAGCGTCCTTGGCTCATGTACCCGACGCCGTATTCCTCCGCGTCGAAGCCGTAGACGAGCGGCTGCAAGGCCTGGGCGCTGTATTCCAGCTTCTCGAGCGGCATATCCGGGTTGTGTTCCTGGATGAACGGATTGATTTCGTCATAATGGTCCTTGTAGTAGTTCCAGCCCTTGATCGACGCCTCCACGTAGGCCCGGACGATGTCCGGATGTTCCTTGATATACTGCTCGGTCGTGAACAGCAGGTTGCCGTAAGGCATGTAGCCCGAGTCGGCGTTCAGCAGCCAGTCGACTTCGACGCCCTCCTGCTGCATCGTGAACGGCTCGCTCGTCATGTAGCTTTGCGTCACCGCCGTCTTGTCGTTCACGAATTCGGCGAGCGATCCCGTATATTTCATCTCGATCACGTCGGTCAGATTGTATTTCTTCTTCATGTACTCCCAGTACGCCACGCCGCTGCCGACATACACCTTGCGGCCGTTCAGGTCGTCGAAGCTGTCGATCGGCTCGCCTTTGTGGAACATGAGCGCCTGCGGGTTTTTCTGGAAGATGCCGGCAATCGCCACGAGCGGAATGCCGTTCTGACGGGCGAACAAAATTTCGTCGGCCTGCCCCATGCCGAACTGCGCCCTTCCCGACGCCACGATCTGCGTGGCCGAGATGCCGGGGCCGCCGGACTGGATTTCCATGTCCAGACCGGCTTCCTCGTAGAAGCCTTTCAACAGGGCGGCGTATTGTCCGCCGTGTTCCGCCTGGGCGAACCAGTTCGTAATCTGCGTGATCTTGACGAGTTCCTTCTTCTCTTCGCCGGCTCCGGCCGGCTCATCCGCCGGTTCCGCGCCTGCGGAAGTCTCCGTTTCTTCGGCAGGGGTGTTCCCGGACGCCGTGCCGGCGGGCGCGTCTTTCGACCCGCAGGCGGCGGCCAGGAGGATCAGCAGGATGCCGAGGAAGGTCAATGCAAGAAGTCTGCCGCGGGTGTTCCGTTTCGTTGTTGTCGTCATGGTTTCTCCTCCACTTTTTCGCACAGATGGTCTTTTCTATCGCATTGCCGTTACCTGGTTCTCATTTCGGATTCATGCCATGAACTGAGCATCGCTCTGGAGAAGTAGTTCACGATCAGGTAGAAGCCGATCCCCATGATGGAGGCGGACAGCCCGCAGGCGAACAGATACGGCGTCTGCAGCCGCGTGGCCGCCACGGTGATGGCATAGCCGAGGCCGCCTTTCCCGCCCCCGATCCCCGCGATGTATTCGCCGACGATGGCGCCGATCACCGCCAGGGTGCAGGAAATTTTCAGCCCCGCCACGATGTAGGGCAGCGCCGCCGGCAGCCGCAGTTTCCACATCGTCTGGAACTTCGAGGCGTTGTACAGGAAGAACAGATTTTTCAGGTTCGTGTCCGTCGAGTTCAGCCCGATCAACGTGTTGGACAGCATCGGGAAGAAGCCGATCAGGAACGAAATGATGACGATGGCGTTGGCTCCGGCGCCGACCCAGATCACGATGATCGGCGCGATGGCGACGATCGGTATCGTCTGCAGGACGATGGCGTAGGGAAACACGGCTTTCTCGACCGTCTTGCTCGAGGCCAGCAGCACGGCGCCGAGCACGCCGAACACGATGCTGAACAGGAAACCGATGATCGCCTCGGACAGCGTCGTGAAGACCGAGACCCCGAGGTTGCCGGCGTTCTCCACGGCGGCGCGCACGATGTCGCTCGGCTTCGGCAGCAGGTACGCCGGTATGCCGAGCAGCCCGCCCGCAAGTTCCCAGCCGCCGATAAAGATCACGAACGCGGCGACGGGCGGCAGCAGTTTGCTGCCCCATTTCCGGGCGACGGATGCCGCCGGCGGCATCGCCTGCCGCAGCCGTCCTTTGTTCTTCGTGTCCGGATTGCCGTACCGAAGCGCCGGCAGCTCCGTTTTGTCGATGGCCATCGGATTCAACCTCCTTCTTGTCGAATGGTGTCATGGCATGATGGCCTGAAGATTCAACCGAGCAGTTTGATTTTTCCCGGGTTGAGCAAGCCGAAGGGATCGTTGGTCTTCTTCCTCCGGATCATGCCGGAGTAGTCGGCTCTGGCGTCGTAGTCAAGGACGAACGTGTGGGGGTCGAAGATCCGAACGCCGACCGATTCGAAATACCGGATGATCTCGTAGAGCCGCTCTTTGTTCCGGTAGCGCACGATCGGCAGACCGCTCGGCGCGATTCTGCCGGCGCTGCGAACCCATTCGAAGTGGAACAGCACTTCATCGGGGAACCGTTCCTTGATCAGCCGCATCTGTTCGAGGTAGCGGGTGCCATGGAAGGCGGCCTGCAGATAGGTAATCGTCGGATCCGATTTCAGCGCCCACAGCGTCGTGTGGTTCCAGGTGAAGTCGGACAGCCCCAGCGTTTTCTGGTATCGGTCGGCCGGGATCGTGTGCGCCGCCTTGCCGCCGTATTCCGCAGCCATCGCGGCCACGGCTTCTCCGGTGCCGTCCTCGATCTCCAGGAGCGCGACCGTTGCGCCGGGTTCAAAATGTTTCGCGAAAGGGATGAACCAGGTCGGGATCGGATGCTCCGATATGCTGACCAGCCGCTTGCGGATCGCATCGTCCCGGGCGAGCCGCTCCCCGAACCGCATGGCGGATTCCGCATCGGGGAACTGGACGGCGGCCTGGAACCATTCCGTTCTCGGCGCGATCCGCATCGTGACCTGCGTCATGATCCCCGTCGTGCCGTAGCTGTGGATGTAGTTCCGGAGCTCGTCGCCGATGACTTCGAGCCGCCGCGGTTTTTCCTCCATCGTGTAAATCACGGCGCCCAGCACATTGCCGTCCCACAGGTTGCCCCAGGTGATCGAACCGATCCCTCCGGAACCTCCGCTGACGAATCCGCCGATGGTGGCGATGGCGTACGTGCTCGGATAGATGCAGAGTTCCCGATCCCGTTTGCGCAATTCCAGCTCCAGCGCCTTGATTCTGGCCCCGCACTGGACGGTGACGAATCCGTCGCCGACTTCCAGGATGTCGGTCAGCCGGCTCAGGTCGAGGACGATGCCGCCGTGGAGCGGCACGGCCTGTCCGTAATTGCCGGTTCCGCCCCCGCGCACCGTGACGGGGATGCGATGCCGGCACGCGGCGGCGAGGATGGCCGGGACTTCGTCCTCCCGGGACGGAATGACGATGGCGTCCGCCCGCTTCTGCTTCAGCAGATCGTTCAGCACCGGGGAGTACCAGTAGTAGTCCTTGGACAGCTTCTCCCGGGCTTCCGGGTCCAGCTTGACCCGCTCTTCCCCGACCAGACCGATCAGTTCCTCGACGAATTCTTGTTTCCATTGGGCGGTCATGTCTTTTCTCCTCCTTTCAGATCTTGGTGTATCAATGCTTCAGGGCCTGCGAGACGAGACCCACATAGTGACCGAATTCGGGGGATGTGCGGAAGGTGTCGTCCCGGGGGAACGGAACGGGAATGTCCACGACGGCCGACACCTTGCCGGGCCGCGGCGTCATCACCACCACCCGGGTGGACAGATACACCGCCTCGAAAACGTTGTGGGTGATGAAGAGGACCGTCATGCCTTCTTCCTGCCGCCAGATGTTCAGCAATTCCTGCTGCAAGGTTTGCCGCGTAATTTCGTCCAGCGCGCCGAACGGTTCGTCCATCAGCAGCAGCTTCGGCCGCGACACGAGCGCCCGGGCGATGGAGACCCTCATCTTCATGCCGCCCGAAAGCTCCCGCGGCAAAGCTTTCACGTAGTCGGAAAGCCCGACGAGACGCAGCGCCCGGTGCGCCGCCTCCCGCCGTTCGGGCTTCGGGACCTTCCGCAGCGCGAGCGGCAGCATGACGTTGGCTTCCACCGTGCTCCAGGGCAGAAGAGTGTGCTCCTGGAACACGAAGGCGATTTCGTTCTGCTTGCGGGCCGCGTGCGGACTGTTCCCGAATATCTCGAGTTGTCCGCCGGTCGGTTGCTCCAATCCCGCGATCATTTTGAAAATGGTGGATTTGCCGCAGCCGGAAGGCCCCACGAAACAAATGAATTCGCCCGCACCCGCCTCCAGGTCCACGCCCCGGACGGCGATCGTGCCGTTGGGATACACTTTCTCCAGCTGCTCCATGTTCACCAATGCGGTCGCCTGTTCTGCCAGCATCCTCTCACCACCCGCTTGATGTAAGGTAATGTTACGTTGTTGACTTGATAGTAACAACGCGGGTAATTGGGGTCAATTTTGATTACATGGTTTTGTAACTGTGCACGAAAAAAGCCCGGCGATTTGTAACAGGAGGTTTCCGGGCCCGGTTTTATACGAAACTGAGCGAGAGTGACAGCGCAAGGTCTTGGGAGTAAGAAAGCCTTGAGGTTCGCAATCCTCAAGGCTTTCACAATGCCGTCACTCGTTATTGTCAATAATTCGTTTGAGCAAGGAATGGATAATGACACAACCAATCGGGACTATCACGTTAAAAGGGTAGTCCTCTTTGAATTGGTCCAAGAACGGTCTAACTCCATCTGTGATGATTTCATACACGATTGTTCCCGTTATTAAGGTTACAAACGTATAAGCCGTCCATCTGTTTATGATGCCCCTGTATTTTTTCAAGGCTTGATGACCAGCAACAAGAGTTTCGGCGAATGGGGAGAGTTGCTTGGCGATCGCGTGCTGGCCACGGCCGTTTTGGACCGGCTGCTGCACCACGCGCACATTCTGAACATCCGGGGCAACAGCTACCGGATGAAAGGGAAGCTGCCGCTTTCATCGGATGCGTGACGACATGGGTGGTGGGTCAATTTTAAGTTGGCGATAGTGGGTCAATTTAAATCCGGCCTTGACAGCCGGTCACACGGAACGTGACGCGGGTGTCCGTGTGCTCACCGAATTCGCGGGATATCCGCGCCAGACTGCCGACCAGCGGCGATCGTCCTCGACGGTAGCGATCTGGTGGATATGTCTTCGCACGTCGGCGTAACCCGTCCGCGCGAACTCCGCGAGCTGCTTCAAGCTCCGGGCCTGCGCCGACGACGGGTCCATCTGGCAATGGATCGCCTCCATCCCCAGAATCGTCGAGGTGAACGCATGTCCCACCGTATCATGCAGTTCCCCGGCGATGCGGTTGCGCTCCTCCTCGGCGGTGAGCCGCTCGATCTGCCGGGAATAGTTCTCGAGCGTCCGGTTCTGCTCCCGGATGGTCGCGTGGGCGCTGATCATCACGCGGAAGCAGACGCCGATGACGAACATGATCGCGTTGTTGATCAACTCATCGGCGATCGTTTCGAGCGGGTATCCGTAGACGGCGCCCGCCAGCGCCGGAATCCCGAGGACAGCCGGCAGATACAGCGGGACATCCCGCTTGCGGAAGCAGAAATAACCCACGCTGAACACGGGCAGTTGGTACAGATCGAACGCCGATTCGTTGGCTGCCAGGAACATCATCAGCGGGGTGATCAGCGAAAGCTCGAGGATCGGACTCCACCGCCGAAGCCGAGGGGAGAAGTAGCAGACGAGCGGAACCAGGCAACAGGCGGACAGCCATGCGGCGGTCAGCCCGATCGCGCCGGTCGTGAGCAACGGATTGGACAGGGGAAATCGTTCCGGGTGAACAAACAGATCGCGCAACGCGAAAACCAGCCAGGCAACCCGCACGGCGACAAAAACGATGTCGAACCAGTGCCAGCCGTCGAAAATCCGCTTCCATGCCGCCGCGCTTCGAATGATGTCCACCCGCTTCGTGAATGGCCTGCCGAAATGTCGAAAATATTATTATCTTCGCTCCCGGCCGGGCGATTGTCAAGGAAGCGCAATCACTCAGGTAAAATGTTACCGAAGGGGGATCGGATCACTCACGTCGAAATGTTACCGAAGGGAAGTGTTTTGAAAATGTCCATGAAAACACGACGTGAAGTGATCCGTATGTTGGCTGATCAATACAAGAAAGCGAAATCGCGAAATGAGAAATCTGCAATCCTTGACAACGCTGTGAAGGTGCTGGGTTGCCATCGGAAGCATGCTATCCGCACTCTCGCGAACCCTCCTGCGCTAACGCCAACCAAATCGAAACGTCATCGGCCCGTAGCTTATCAGGAGGCGATGCCCGTCATTGAGCGCGTTTGGGAAGCGCTGGATTATCCTTGTGCCGAGCGATTGCATCCTGTTCTGCTCGAAACCGCTCAGACCCTTGCCCGGCACGGTCACCTACGCCTTACCGATTCCGTCATATCGCAGTTGCAAGAGATTAGCCGCCCGACACTGGCTCGCAGATTATCCGCACTCCGCTCTCCGAAGGCCAGACCGACGGTGAGCAAGCGGAAGCCGTTAGCTGAGCTTCGTGCACAAGTGCCCATGATCGCCTACGATTGGGATGAAACGCGTCCGGGCGCGCTGGAAATCGATTTAGTCGAACACAACGGCGGATCGTCGCTCGGCCACTTCGCCTATACGCTGACGGTGACCGATGTGGTCTCCGGCTACACCCGCAGACGCGCGCTGCTCGGCAAATCCCAACTTGCCGTGCTTCGTGAGCTCAAGCACATCATCGCCAAGTGGCCCATGCAGCCTTGGGGAATCCACAGTGACAACGGCCAAGAGTTTTTAAACGCCCATTTGAAAACCTTCTGTGCTTCGAACCATATTCGTTTCACGCGCAGCCGCCCTTATCGCAAAAACGACAATGCTCACGTGGAGCAGAAAAACGGTTTTCTCGTCCGCCAGCTGGTCGGCTACGAACGCTATGACCGCCCGGAACAAGTGGAGTGGCTCAACTCCATCTATGCCCTGCATGACCGGTACTTCAATTTCTGCCTGCCCACTCGCAAGCTGATCGGCAAGGAGAGGCGCGGGGCGCGTGTCATGAAAACCTTCGATACGGCCAAAACACCCGTTGCGCGGTTAATCGAATCGGGCGTGCTCTCATCGGAACAAACCCAACGGTTGCAGGCATACCAGTCTTCCCAAGATCCGCTCACCTTACACAACCAATTAGAGATGATGCTCTCCCGCCCTGTGCCGTCCTCCACCGACACAGCAGAACCCGTGGAGGCTGTATAACAGCCCCACTGGGTAACAAAATTACGTGAGTGATCCATTGCCCTTCGGTAACATTTTTATATGAGTTGACACGGGAAGCGGAGAAAAAAGGAACCGGGACCGGCCGGCGGCCCGGCAAATCCCGGTTGACGATCCCGGACGTCAGAAGTCCCGGGATTCGTAGATTGCCCGCGAGATGAAGAACGAGGCGGCCATCGCGGCCGCGGCGCCGACAAGCGCGGCAGCCAGTATCGATCCCGGATTCGCCTCCGCGAGCCGATCCAGGAGGGTCAGCTTCACCAGGGCCGCGATCAGCGCGGCGATGCCCGCCACCGCCAGCAGCATGAAGCGGCTTTTCTCCACGCCGAATTTGTAGATAAGCGGGATCATGACGGAGAGGAAGAACATGCTCGCCGCCATAATGAATCCGCCCGCGAGCGCGAGATCCCGCGGACCGGCCGGCTCGCCTTTCAGCAGGCCGACGACCAGCGCCAGCCCGACGCCGATGATCGTTCCCAGCGCGATGAACGCGATGGAAAGCACATACTTGCTCGCCACGATCTCGCGTCTGGACACGGGCAGCGTCTGGGCGAACAGTTCCCACTTCGCCTGCTGGTCGTAAGCGAAGGACGTGACGGGCAGCACCGCGAACTGCACCGCAATCATGGCCGAGACGACGGCCGCATTGTCCAGGTACCAGGTCATCACCGCGAAAACCGCGATGGCCAGCGCGATCAGTTTGATATATCTGCGCAGCGTCAGCAGATCCTTCAGGATGAATCCCGTCATGCTTGCCCACCCCTCGCGTAATACAGCATGATGTCCTCGATGGACGCGGGATCGATCGTCAGATGCGGATATTTGCGCCGCATGGCCTGCCGGTCCCGGACCAGCATTTCGCATCCGAATCCGTACCGCCGGAAACCCGCATAATCCGCCGCATCCACCTTGGGAAACTCGTCCAGTCCGCATTTCATGATCCCGTATTGCTCGAGCAACTCGTCCTTCGGACGGCTGAGGACGACCCGGCCGCCATGGATGAACACGATGTAATCCGCGATTTTCTCCAGATCGGTCGTGATATGGGAGGAGAACAGAATCGCATGCTCCTCGTCCTGAATGAAATCGAAGAACACGTCCAAAATCTCGCTCCGCACGACGGGGTCGAGCCCGCTCGTCGGCTCATCCAGGATGAGCAGCTTCGGACGGTGCGCCAGCGCGGTCGCGATGGCCAGCTTCATGCGCATGCCCTTGGACAGTTCCTTGATCCGCTTGTCCGGCGGCAGATGGAACCGGTCCAGATATTGCCGGTACAGCGCGTCGTCCCAGCGGGCGTACAGCCGTCGCATCACGTGGGCGACATCCTTCGCGGCGAATTCTTCGTGGAAAAAGCTTTCTTCCGTCACCACGGCGATATCCTGCTTGAGGTCCTTGCCGTGCTTCGCGCCATCCCGTCCGTAGATCTCGATCTTCCCGGCATCCGCGCGGATCGCGCCGACGATCGCCTTGATCGTCGTCGTTTTGCCCGCGCCGTTCTCGCCGATCAGGCCGACAATGCCGCCCCGCGGCACTTCGAAACTGACATCCTGCAGTTCAAAACGGGGGTAACGCTTGCGCAATCCCTCCACCCTGATCGCGGTCATCGTCATTCCTCCTCGTACAGCAGCTTCATCATTTCGGTCAATTCGTCCAGCGTGATGCCGCTTCGCTTCGCGATGTCGACGGCCTCCGCGAGCCGGGCTTCCACCGCCTTGAGCTGCTCCTCGCGGATCAGCGCGAGATTCCGGGCGGCCACGAAGCTGCCCTTGCCGGGGAACGTCTCGATGAACCCGTCGCGCTCGAGATCCTCGTACGCCCGCTTCGTCGTGATGACGCTCACCCGGAGCTCCTTCGCCATGTGGCGGATCGACGGCAGCGGCTCGCCCGCCGCAAGCTTGCCGCTCATGATCATCGCCTTGATCTGCGAGGTGATCTGCTCGTAGATCGGCTTGTCGCTGCTGTTGCTGATCAGAATATCCATCGGCCCACTCCGTATATATCGTGTATACCGTATATATATGATATATACAGTACTTCATGGACCTCTGTCAATAGATTGGACACATGGAATCGAGAAAATTACGCAACATAATCGTACATTTGTTCGCATTGAATGGGTGTGAGATACCCGATCGCCGAATGGACTCGTTTGCGATTGTAGAAAA
>Ga0207866_1000132_pt1 | contig 121948 bp, 101 predicted proteins | sample HigsolmetaAR203D_FD_184835 | JGI IMG/M metagenome (GOLD analysis project Ga0207866, IMG submission 184835) | Ionic liquid and high solid enriched microbial communities from the Joint BioEnergy Institute, USA - AR20-3-D (SPAdes) (version 2) ...
GAAACAGTTCGGCGGCATACGTCCGGCAGCAGGGATGAAGTCGAAATTTCGACCATAGAGGCGCGCGGCACAGGGCGATGGGGGAATGAAGGTGAAACATCTACAAAAAAAGGGTGCAGGGCGCGCCGTGGCCGGGAATATAGGTGAAAAATCGACTACAATGCCTGAGATGGCTGCTCCGGCGGGGGTGCGAAGGTGATTTTTCGACTCAAATGGCTCATATGGTTCCACAAAATGTTCCCGCGCATGGTTCCGCGCATGGCCAAATTTTTCGCAATCCATGCAACTGCCACCTGAGAATGGTATAATAAACACGATTTCGCGATTTCGGCATTCCCCAGCAAGGTCAAATTGCGATGCATATGTATGTTTTTCATGTGTATGTTTCATGTGTATGTTTCATGAGAAAAGCATGGGAAAGTTGAGGAGAGCATGGGCAAAGTCATTGTATGCGATCACCCGTTGATTCAGCACAAGCTGACGCACATTCGGGACAAGTCCACGAACACCAAGGATTTTCGCCAGCTTGTGGAGGAAGTCGCCATGTTGATGGGGTATGAAATTACCCGGGATTTGCCGCTGACAACCGTCGAGGTCGAGACGCCGGTGGCCCGGGCGGAGTGCAAGGTCATCTCCGGTCCGCAGATCGGATTGATTCCTGTCCTGCGTGCCGGTCTTGGGATGGTGGAAGGAGTGCTGAAACTCCATCCGAAGGCCAGGGTTGGACATATCGGATTGTACAGGGACGAACAGACGCTCAGGCCGGTGGCCTATTATGAAAAATTGCCGCCCGACATCCATTCGCGCAGCGTCATAGTGCTGGATCCCATGCTGGCAACGGGAGGTTCTGCCAACGCTGCCATTGATATTCTGAAAAAGCATGGCTGCGGCATGATCCGGCTGATGTGTCTGATCGCGGCTCCCGAAGGCATCCAGGCGGTCGAGAAGGAGCATCCGGACGTGGATATCTATGTGGCGGCCGTGGATGAACGTCTGAATGAACACGGATATATTGTTCCCGGACTCGGGGATGCGGGCGATCGATTGTTCGGAACGAATTGAGCTGTCCGTTCGGAGCGCCTGAAAACGAGGCCGGAAAAAAGATAGCGGCGGAGAAAAGATAACGGAACAGGGGAAGACTGAAAACGATGAGCAAAATCAAGGTGATGTCCATATTCGGCTCGCGTCCGGAGGCGATCAAGATGGCGCCGCTCGTGCTCGAGCTCCGGAAGCATCCGGACATGTTCGAGCCGCTTGTGTGCGTGACGGCCCAGCACAGGGAAATGCTTGACCAGGTGCTGGATTTTTTCCGCATCGTTCCGCATTATGATCTGGACGTCATGCAGCCAAACCAGACTTTAAATGAAATTTCCATTCGCGTGCTGACCGGGCTGGAGCCGGTTTTACGGCATGAGCGGCCCGACCTCGTGCTGGTGCACGGGGACACGATCACGACATTCCTAGCCAGCTTTGCCGCGTTCCTGCAGCAGATCAAGGTCGGGCATGTGGAGGCAGGCTTAAGGACCTGGAACAAGCTGTCCCCGTTTCCCGAGGAGATGAACCGGCAGCTGACCGGGGTGCTGGCGGATCTGCATTTCGCTCCGACGGCCTGGTCCGCCGGAAATCTCCGCAAGGAAAACAAGCCGGAGGAGTCGATCTACATCACGGGAAACACGGTCACCGACGTGTTTCAATATACGGTTGCCGCCGAATTTCGGCATCCTGTGCTGGACAAGGTCAAGGGCAAGCGGCTGATCCTGATGACGGCGCACCGCCGGGAATCCATCGGTGAGCCGCACCGCCGCATTTTCCGCGCGGTCCGCAGACTGGCCGACGAATACAGCGATATCGCCGTCGTCTACCCGGTGCATCCGAATCCCGCGGTGAAGGAGCCGGCCCGGGAGCTGCTCAGCGGACATGAGCGCATTCATCTCATCGATCCGCTCGATGTCGTGGATCTGCACAATTTTTACCCGCATACCCATTTGATCCTGTCCGATTCCGGCGGCCTGCAGGAGGAGGCGCCTTCCTTCGGGGTGCCGGTGCTGGTGCTGAGAGATACGACCGAGCGGCCGGAAGGCATTGCGGCCGGCGTGCTCAAACTGGTCGGCACGAGCGAGCAGGCGGTGTACGAGGAGGCGCGCAGGCTGCTGGACCATCCGGAGCTGTACGCGCAAATGAGCAACGCCGTCAACCCGTATGGCGACGGAAAGGCGTCGCAAAGGATTGCGCAGGCGATCCTGCATCATTTTGGAAAAGCGGACAGGCCGGCGCCATTCCAGCCATAAGGGCGGTTTGAGAAGCACCGGAACGTGTCTGGTACATGCTGGAAGAATGCCGCTGGAGGATGCATGATGAAAGCCGGCTGCCGCGTCCTTACCGGGCGTCTGATGTCACGATGTTTTCATATATATTCATTGACAAATGTTTCACCACTTCGATAGAATAAATGAGGGTTTAAGAGGTGGGGTGTCATGAAGGACCCGCATGCAGGGCGGGACAACCCGTGGAAGACCGTGGCACTGCTCGGTTTTGTCGGTTTTGATCTGGTCGTCTGCATGTTTTCGGGTTACTGGCTCGGAAGAGGGATGCAGAGCTGGTTCGGCGGCAGTCCGCTCTGGATCGTGGCAGGCATTATGATCGGGTTTGCGGCCGGCGTCGCGGCGATCATCCTGATTATCAAGAAAGAGTCCAGGAGAAACCAATGACCGATTATGACGTCCTTCTCAAGTACGCCAACAAAACCGTATTGTTCGCGCTGGCAGCCGGCTTTATGGGGTGGGCGGTTTTCCCTGAGTACAAGCCTTATTTTGCCGGTTTTCTTTTGGGAACCGCCGCGAGTGTCCTCAATGCCCAACATCTCGCCTGGAAAGTGAACCGTGCGGCGGAGAAAGCCGTGCGCCGGGAAGGCCGCAGGGTGAATCTCGGTTTCATCACCAGAGCCTCCATGTCGCTCCTGGCTGTCGTCATCGCCCTCAGGTTTGAGGCTTATTTTTCTGTCGTTACCACAGTTATCGGATTAATTTTCTTCCAGTTGGCCACACTCATACTGGGAATCCTCTCCTTAATATTCTTTCGAAAATCTCCTTAAAGTGATCTCCGCCGTCCAATTTCGCCTGGCGGACAGCAGCTCAAATTCACATACACCTGATTACATAAGGAAAGGGGTGGATGAAGATGCACAGTGCACCGGTAATCGACCTGTTTGGAATCAGTTGGCTGAAGGTGGATGTGGCAAGCATTCTGGCCATTCTCGTGACGTCGGTCATCGTTTTTATCCTGGCGTACGCGGGAACCCGCAAGCTGTCTGTGGAAAATCCGGGAAAACTGCAAAACTTCCTGGAATGGGTCGTCGAATTTGTCCGCAATCTGATCGCCAGCACCATGGATATGAAACGCGGCAACAAGTTTGTCATGCTGGGGATCTCCCTGATCATGTTCATTTTTGTTGCCAACATGCTCGGCTTGCCCTTCTATATTGTGACCGAGCATCATGAGGAATCGACGTTCCTCGGCTACGTCATCGAGGCGACCCGCGGCCTGCAGCATGGGGAGCATGTGGAAATCGGCTGGTGGAAGTCTCCGACGGCGGACGCGTCCGTCACGATGGGGCTCGCCCTGGCCATGATCATACTGGCTCACTATCTGGGGATCACGAAGAACACGAAACCCTATTTCAAGCACTATTTTGAGCCGTACGTATTTTTCTTCCCGCTGAATATCATCAAGGAAATCTCCAAATTGCTGACGCTGGGCTTGCGTCTATTCGGCAACATTTTCGCGGGCGAGGTCATGATCGCGGTCCTGCTGATGGCCGGAGCGTTCGGCATTTTGCCGCTGATCGTCTGGCAGGGATTCAGCATTTTTGTCGGAGCGATCCAGGCATTCGTATTTACCATTTTGACGATGGTGTACATTTCGCAAAACACGGAACACGACCACTGATCCGCGACCGCGGGATGTGCCGATTGCGTGAAATTCGTGTGCAGGTTCCAATCACAACAGATTGGATTCAATCACAATACATTACACTCACAACTATTTTGAGGAGGAATTTTCAATGGAATTGATTGCTGCAGCAATTGCTATCGGTTTGGGGGCGCTGGGTGCCGGCGTCGGTAACGGTTTGATCGTGGGACGGGCCCTGGAAGGGATTTCCCGCCAGCCTGAACTCCGCGGCGTTCTGCAAACGACGATGTTCATCGGTATCGGTCTGGTCGAAGCGCTTCCGGTCATCTCCCTGGTCTTTGCATTGCTGTTCTACTTTGGCGCTTAATACAGGCTGCACGGCGGGGGAAGGCAACAGGCCTTCCACGCCTTCCTTTTGTTGGATGGTTTTGCGATGCGGATGTTCATGAGAAGGGAGTGACCTAAAGTTGGAATTTCATCTGACATCTACGATCTTTGCCCTGATTTCCTTCGGGATTCTGTTTCTGCTGCTGAAAAAGTTTGCCTTCGGGCCGCTTTTCGGGGTCATGGAAAGACGCCAGCAGATGATCCGCGAGCAAATTGAAACGGCGGAAAACAACCGCAAGCAGGCGGAAGAACTGCTGAAGCAGCAGCAGGAAGCGATTCAGAACGCACGCAAGGAAGCTTACGATATCATCGAACAAGCGAAACAGGTCAGCAGCCGCCAGGCCGAGGAAATGATCGCCGCCGCGCGGGCAGAGGCCAGCCGCATCAAGGAAGAGGCGCTCCGTGAAATCGAGAGCGAGAAAGCCAAGGCTGTGTCCGCTCTGCGCAGCCAGGTCAGCGCCATGAGCGTGCTGATCGCCTCCAAGATCATCGAGAAGCAGCTTGATGAGCAGTCGCACAAGGATCTGGTGGAAAAGTACCTCAGTGAAGTAGGGGGCAAATGATGAGCAATGAACTGATTGTGGGCAGAAGGTATGCCAAGGCATTGTTTCAGATTGCCCAGGACCAGAACAAGGTTGCTGAGGTGGAGAAAGATCTGCGCCTTGTCGCGGACACCCTGAACGGGAACGCGGATCTTCGGCACATTCTGCTTAATCCCTCCATTTCCAAACAGATGAAAAAGGAGCTGGCGCAGCAGGTTTTTGGCGCGCATGTGTCGGAAACCGTCATGAATGCCGTCCAACTGATGGTGGACAAAGGCAGGGAGTCTCTGCTGGGCACGCTCATTGACACATATCTCGTGTTCGCCAACGAGGCGATGGAACAGACCAAAGCGATCGTTTACAGCGCTCGCCGCCTCTCGGATCAGGAAGTGCAGCAGATCGCCGAAACGTTCGGCAGGATCACGGGCAAAACCGTCGCGATCGAACAGGCGCTCAAGCCCGAGCTCATCGGCGGAGTCCAGGTGCGCATTGGCGACCGCCTGTACGACGGCAGCCTGTCCGGCAAGCTGCAGCGTCTGGAAAAGACTTTGACTCAACAAGCACTGTAGATAGGGGTGAGGTCATTTGAGTATCAGGCCTGAAGAAATCAGCACACTGATCAAACAGCAGATTGAAAAGTATAAATCGGACATTCAAGTCGAAGAAGTCGGCACCGTCATCTACGTCGGGGACGGGATCGCCCGCGCCCACGGACTGGCGAATGTCATGGCCGGCGAGCTCCTGGAGTTTTCCAATGGAGTCATGGGGATGGCTCAAAACCTCGAGGAGGACAACGTCGGGATCGTCATCATGGGCCCGTACAAGGACATCAAGGAAGGCGACCAGGTGAAACGCACGGGCCGGATCATGGAAGTTCCGGTCGGCGAAGCGCTCCTTGGCCGCGTTGTCAATCCGCTTGGCCAGCCGCTGGACGGCAAGGGGCCGGTGGAAACGAACGAATTCCGCCCGGTGGAATATCCGGCGCCCGGCGTCATCGACCGCCGTTCAGTTCATGAGCCGATGCAGACCGGCATCAAGGCGATCGACGCAATGATCCCGATCGGCCGCGGCCAGCGCGAGCTCATCATCGGCGACCGCCAGACCGGTAAAACGGCGATTGCGCTCGACACGATCATCAACCAGAAGGGCAACGGAGTCATCTGTATCTATGTTGCCATCGGCCAGAAGCAGTCGACGGTGGCCGGCGTGGTGGAAACCCTGCGCAAACACGGCGCGATGGACTACTCCATCGTCGTTTCCGCCAGCGCTTCCGAACCGGCGCCGCTCTTGTACCTGGCGCCGTATGCCGGCGTGGCCATGGCGGAATATTTCATGTACAAGGGCAAACACGTGCTGATCGTATATGACGACCTGTCCAAGCAGGCCGCCGCATACCGCGAGCTGTCCCTGCTTCTGAGACGTCCTCCGGGCCGCGAGGCTTATCCGGGCGACGTGTTCTACCTGCACTCCCGTCTGCTGGAACGCGCCGCAAAACTGAACGACGCGCTCGGCGGCGGTTCGATCACCGCGCTGCCATTCATCGAAACCCAGGCTTCCGACGTGTCGGCCTACATCCCGACCAACGTCATTTCCATTACCGACGGCCAGATTTTCCTGGAAGCGGATCTGTTCAACGCCGGACAAAAGCCGGCCATCAACGTCGGGATTTCCGTGTCCCGGGTTGGTTCCAGCGCGCAAATCAAGGCCATGAAGAAAGTTGCCGGTACAATGAAACTCGATCTGGCGCAGTACCGGGAACTCCAGGCGTTCACCCAGTTCGGTTCCGACCTGGACAAGACGACGCTGGCCCGCCTGAACCGCGGTCAACGGCTGATGGAAATCCTGAAGCAGGACGTCAACCAGCCGATGCCGGTGGAAAAGCAGGTGGTCAGCCTGTACACCGCCACGAGGGGCCATCTCGACGACATTCCGGTGGCCGACGTGCAGCGGTTTGAACGGGAATTCCTCGCCTTCGTCGACTCCAGCTATCCGCAGATTTACCAGTCCATCGTCGAAACGAAGGACCTGACGGACGACAACATCAAGACGCTGGAAGAAGCGATCGAGAAATTCAAGAAGAGCTTTGCGCCATCCGCATAAGTGAGGTGAGACCATGGCCAAAGGGCTGCGTGAAATCAAGCGCCGCATCAAGAGCGTACAAAGCACGAAGCAGATCACCAAGGCGATGGAAATGGTCGCCGCCTCCAAACTGCGCAAGGCCCAGCTGGCGGCTGAGGCGGCCCGGCCTTACGCGGACAAGATGAAGGAGGTCATCGCCAGCATCGCGTCGGGTACCACCTACGTGAAAGACCCGATGCTCATGACCCGGGAAATCAAAAAAACCGGCTATCTGGTCATCACGTCCGACACGGGCATGGCCGGCGGATTCAACGCCAACCTGCTGAGGAAGGTGCAGACAACCATCCGCGAGCGCCACAAATCGGAGGAGGAATATGTCATCTTCGCCATCGGACGGAAAGGGCGCGACTATTTCCGCAGACGGAATATGCCCCTTGCCGATGAGGTGACGGGGCTGCCGGACTCGCCCCGCTTCTCCGACATCAAGGTCATCGCATCCAAGGCGGTCCAGTACTTTGTGGATGGCAATTATGACCAATTGTTTCTGGTGTACAACCGGTTCGTCAATCCGATGACCCAGATTCCGACGGAGCGGAAGCTCTTGCCGCTGGCGGAAATTACCTCGGAAAATACGTCCACCTACGAGTATGAACCTTCCGCCGAGGAAGTGCTGGCCCAACTTCTGCCGAAATATGCGGAGACGCTCATTTACAGCGCGCTTCTGGAAAGCAAGGCGAGCGAATTCGGCGCCCGCATGACGGCGATGGGCAACGCGACGAAGAACGCGACAGAGATGATCGAGAGATATACGCTGGAATACAACCGCGCCCGTCAGGCGTCCATCACCCAGGAGATCAACGAAATCGTGGGCGGCGCCAACGCGCTGATGGGCTGATCCGGCTTTTGGCGGAAAGCGCAGGCTACAATGAAGGAGCCTAACAGGAGGGAAAAAGATGAACGTAGGACGCGTCAAAACGGTCATGGGGCCCGTGGTCGACATCGAGTTCGAACAGGGGCAACTGCCGGAAATTCTGAATGCGATCAAGATTGAATACAAGCCGAAAACGGCCAACGAACGCGAAATCAACCTGACGCTGGAAGTCGCCGTGCACCTGGGCGACAACGTGGCCCGCTGCGTGGCCATGTCTTCTACGGACGGTCTGGTGCGGGGCATGCAGGCCGTCGACCTCGGACGCCCGATCTCGGTGCCTGTCGGCAGTTCGGTGCTGGGCCGCGTCATGAACGTGCTGGGCGAACCGATCGACAACGCCGGGGACATCCGAAGCGAACACCAGCATCCGATTCACCGTTCGGCCCCTGCCTTTGATGAACTGAATCCGCAGACCGAGATTCTGGAAACTGGCATCAAGGTCGTTGACCTGATCGCTCCCTATGCGAAAGGCGGAAAGATCGGCCTGTTCGGCGGCGCCGGCGTCGGCAAGACGGTCTTGATCCAGGAACTGATCAACAACATCGCGAAGGAACACGGCGGGATTTCCGTGTTTGCCGGCGTGGGCGAAAGAACGCGCGAAGGCAACGACCTGTACCATGAAATGAAGGATTCCGGCGTCCTCGACAAGACGACGATGGTGTTCGGCCAAATGAACGAGCCGCCGGGCGCGCGTCTGAGGGTGGCGCTGACGGGCCTGACCATGGCCGAATATTTCCGCGATCATGAGGGCCGGGACGTGCTGCTCTTCATCGACAACATTTTCCGTTTTACCCAGGCGGGTTCCGAAGTGTCCGCGCTGCTCGGCCGTATGCCGTCCGCTGTCGGTTACCAGCCGACGCTGGCGACGGAAATGGGCCAACTGCAGGAGCGGATCACCTCGACGAAGAAAGGATCGGTTACTTCCATCCAGGCGATCTACGTCCCGGCGGACGACTACACCGACCCGGCGCCGGCGACGACGTTCGCCCACCTGGACGCCACCACCAACCTGGAACGGAGCATCGCCGAGCTCGGCATTTACCCGGCCGTCGACCCGCTGGCTTCCAGTTCGCGGATTTTGACGCCGGAAATCGTGGGCCGCGAGCACTTCGAAGTGGCGCAGGGCGTCAAGAGAATTTTGCAGCGCTACAAGGAACTGCAGGACATCATCGCCATCCTCGGCATGGACGAACTGACGGAAGAAGACAAACTCATCGTCCACCGTGCGAGAAGAATCCAGCGTTTCCTGTCGCAGCCGTTCCACGTCGCCGAGGCGTTCACCAATACTCCCGGCAAGTATGTGCCGGTCAAGGAAACGGTGCGCAGCTTCAAGGAAATTCTGGAAGGCAAGCACGACGATCTGCCTGAAGCGGCCTTCATGTACGTGGGAACGATCGAAGAGGCGGTTGAACGGGCCAAGAGCCTGTAACGCTGGTCAGGGGGAATCCGAGTGAGCACATTGTTGTTGGAAATCGTAACCCCGGAACGCAAGGTGTACGCGCAGGAAGCGGAAATGGTCATCGTCAAGGGCGCGGCGGGAGAACTCGGGATCCTGCCGAACCATATTCCGCTGGTCACACCGCTGAACATTGCTCCGGTCCGCGTCAAACGCGGCGGATCGGAAGACAGGATCGCAGTGCATGGCGGATTTATGGAAGTGCGCAAGGACAAGGTCGTGATCCTGGCCGAAGCTGCGGAGCTTCCGGAGGAAATCGATGTCGAGCGCGCGCAGGCGGCGAAGGCGCGCGCCGAAAAAAGGCTGGCTGACAAGCAGGAGGGCATTGACCTGCTCAGGGCCCAGCTGGCCCTGAACAGGGCGATCAACCGTCTGACTGTCGCGGGCAAATGACAAAACCAAAGGAGAGACCGGTACAAACGGTTTTTCCTTTGGTTTTTTGTCTGTTTAGAATAAATATTGATTACATAGACTTCCATAGGGGCATCTGTTATAATTGTGACGGGATTTTGAATGGCCCAAACAGGGAGGGAAGAAGAAATGGAAGCGTACGTGAACGGATATGTGATCGTTGCCATTTTCGTCGGTTTGGGCATCCTGCTGCCGATTGCGGCCATTGGTGTCATCGGCAGATGGCTGCGCCCGCACAAACCTTCCGACATGAAGGAAACAACCTATGAAAGCGGCAACGACCCTGTCGGTGTTGGTCAAGTGCGGTTCAACATTCGCTATTACCTGTATGCGCTAATGTTTGTCCTGTTTGATGTGGAAACGGTGTTTCTTTACCCATGGGCAGTGGCCTACAATCAATTGGGCTTGTTCGCGCTCGTCGAAATGCTCATTTTTGTCGGCTTGCTGCTCATTGGCTTAATTTACGCCTGGAAAAAGAAGGTGTTGAAATGGAACTCAATCTAGAATCCATCACGCTGGATGAGCAGAGGGAAGTGGAGCGCACCGTTTTCTTTGCCAAGATTGAAGAATTGAAGGGCTGGGTCAGAAGCAACTCCCTGTGGCCGATGACCTTCGGATTGGCCTGCTGCGCCATCGAGATGATGGGCACGGGCGCGGCGCATTATGACTTTGACCGGTTCGGGGTCATTTTCCGCCCGTCGCCCCGCCAGTCCGACGTCATGATCGTGTCCGGCACGGTGACAAAGAAAATGGCGCCGATTTTAAGAAGGCTGTACGACCAGATGCCGGAGCCGAAATGGGTCATCGCCATGGGATCCTGCGCAACGGCAGGCGGACCTTATGTGAAATCGTACGCGGTGGTGAAAGGCGTGGATCAGATCGTTCCTGTCGATGTGTACATCCCGGGATGTCCGCCAAATCCGGCCGCGCTTATTTATGGCGTCAACAAACTGCAGGAGAAAATTCGCTACGAGGCGAAGCACGGAAAGCGGGTGAATGAATCGTGAGCCAGGAGCAGGACAGGAAGTCTGTGGAACAGAACCAGGCCGCTCAGGAGCCGTCCGATTCCCCTGAGGTCGAGCGCAAGGAACAGGAGGCGGGCACAGCGGAAGCGGCGGGCATGGCCGCGAATGCCGATGCGGGCGTGGAAGCCGGTCCGGTTGAGGGCATCAGGCAGGATCCCGTCCAGGCAGGCAACCAGCCCGCAGGCGCCGATCAGGGGCAGACTGATGTTCAGCCATCAAACGGTCAGCCGGAAGCCGCAAAGCCCTCCGGAGATTCAAACGCCGATGCCAAACCTGCGGAGGCTCAACCCGCGGCTGCGGCTGATGCGGACAAGGAAGCCAAGCGCAAGGCGGCCGAAGAAGCCCGCGCGGCAAGGGCGGCGGCGCGCGCGGCAAGAGCCGCCGGCGGAGAGGCGGGAAAGGCCGATGCGGCGGCGGAAGGCGCGGAGGCGAAGCCGAAGGAGCCCTCCCCCAACCAGCCGAAGCTGGACAGACTGGTGGAAATTTTGACCGAAGCCCTCGGCCAGGATGCCATTGAAAAGGCGTGGATCAACGAGCTGGGCAAGGACATGCCGATGGTGGAAATCAAGGCGGACCGCTGGCTGGAGTGCGCCGGACTGCTGCGCGACCACCCGGAGCTGAAGCTGACATACCTGAGCAACGTGGCGGGCGTGGATATGGAGACGCATATGGAGGTCGTCTACCATCTCATTTCTCTGGAAACAAAGGTCATGTACGGCTTCAAGGTGAAAACCGATCGCGACAATCCGTCCGTGCCGTCCGTGACGCCGATCTGGGCCGGAGCCAACTGGCAGGAGCGGGAAATCTATGATTTGCTCGGCATCGATTTTCCGGGACACCCCGACCTGCGCCGCATCATGCTTCCGGATGATTGGGTGGGTCATCCGCTGCGGAAAGACTATGTACCGATAGACCCGGAGGTGTAAACCTTGGCAATTCGCACTGAGGAACTGCTGCTGAACGTGGGCCCCCAGCATCCCAGCACCCACGGCGTGTTTCGGGTAATCGTCAAGATCGACGGGGAGCAGATCGTGGAAGCGATTCCGGTCACGGGATATCTGCACCGCGGAACGGAAAAGCTGGCGGAAAACCTCAACTATACGCAGATCATTCCGTATACCGACCGGATGGACTATCTGTCGGCGATGATGAACAATTATGTGCTGTGCCATGCGGTGGAAACGATGCTGGGCATCGAGGTGCCGGAAAGGGCCGAATATTTGCGCGTCATCGTCATGGAACTGCAGCGCATCGCCAGCCACCAGGTGTGGTGGGGAACCTATCTGCTGGATATCGGGGCGACGACGCCGTTCATCTACGCATTCCGCGACCGCGAGATCATCATCGACCTGTTCAACGAGCTGTGCGGCGCGCGGCTGACCTACAACTACATGCGAGTGGGCGGAGTGAAATGGGACGCCCCTCCCGGCTGGATCGACAAGGTGCGCGAGTTCATTCCGTACATGCGAAAACAGCTGAAAATGTATGACGATCTCGTCACCGGCAACGAGATTTTCCTGAACCGTGTGCGCGGGATCGGAAAATACGACGCGGAAACGGCCATCGCATACGGCCTGAGCGGCGCCAACCTGCGCTGCACCGGCGTCAAATGGGACCTTCGCAAGGATCAGCCCTACTCCATTTACGACAGGTTTGATTTTGACGTCGCGGTGGCGACGGAGGGCGACTGCTGGGCGCGCTATCAGGTGCGCATGGAAGAGATGAGACAGAGCCTGCGGATCCTGGAGCAAGCGGTGGAACAGTTCCCGTCGGGCGGAGAAACCATGGGCAAAGTCCCCCGCGTCATCCGTCCGCCGGAGGGGGAAACCTTTGTCCGCATCGAATCTCCGCGCGGTGAGCTCGGCTGCTACATCGTCTCCAAGGGCAAGGCGGAGCCGTACCGGCTGAAATTCCGGCGTCCGTCGTTTGTCAACCTGCAAATTTTGCCCAAACTGTTGGTGGGAGAATCCGTCACCAACCTGATCACGATCCTCGGCGCCATTGACATTGTCCTTGGGGAGGTGGACTGCTGATGAGCGAACTGCTGCTTGAACCCTTCGGATGGAAAAATTTCTGGATTTTCCTGCTGAGCGCGGTCATTCTGCTGCTCCTCGTGCTCGGATTTGTCACCTATGCGATCCTGTTTGAACGGAAAGTTCTGGGTTGGGCGCAGATGCGCCACGGTCCGGTGCGCACGGGGCCATGGGGGCTCCTGCAGACGGTGGCGGACGTGCTGAAGCTGCTCATGAAGGAAGACGTCATTCCGAGGAAGGCGGACCGGGTGCTGTTCATCCTGGCGCCCGCCATCGCCTTTGTGCCGTCCTTCGCCGTGCTGGCGACGATTCCGTACACGGAAACGATCCGCTTCGCCGACCTGAACGTCGGTCTCCTGTATTACGTAGCCCTGTCCGGCATCACAACGATCGGCATTTTGCTCGGAGGCTGGGCTTCCAACAACAAATACGCGCTCATGGGAGGACTGCGCTCGGCGGCGCAGATGATCAGCTATGAAATCCCGCTGGTCATTTCCGTCGTGGGCGTCATCCTGCTGAGCGGCAGCCTGAACATGTACCAGATCGTCCAGGGCCAGGCGGGATATTTCTGGAACTGGAACATCTTCCCGCAGATCATCGGGTTCGGCGTGTTCCTGATCGCGGCGGTCGCCGAGCTGAACCGGACGCCCTTTGACCTGCCGGAAGCCGAATCGGAACTGGTCGCCGGATACCATGTGGAATACAGCGGTTTCCGCTTCGCGTTTTTCATGCTGGCGGAATATGTGTATGTGTACGCCATCGCGGCCCTGACAACGGTGCTGTATCTGGGCGGCTGGCATGCCCCGTTTCCGTTTCTCGATTTCATTCCGGGGATCATCTGGTTTTTGCTCAAGTTTTCCTTCGTCGTGTTTTTCCTGTTCTGGCTTCGCGCCACGCTGCCGCGCATCCGCATTGACCAGCTGATGAGCATGGCGTGGAAGTACCTGCTGCCGATCGCCCTGATCAATGTGTTTTTGACCGCCGTTGTGCTGGAGTTTTACCGGTGATTCGGGCTGCACACATTCCATATGGGAAGACGGGTGAACCAAAATGAAAGGTATTGCCAAAGGGCTGGGCGTGACGCTGAACAAGATGTTCGAGAAAAAGGTGACCTACAAGTACCCGGATGAACCGCTGCAAATGCCGGACCGCTTTCGCGGCATCCAGTATTTCGATCCGGAAAAATGCATCGTCTGCAACCAGTGCGCGCGCATCTGCCCGACGGAATGCATCACGCTGACGGGAAAACCGAATCCGGATCCCGAGAAAAAAGGAAAGGTCATCGACACCTACGACATCAACTTCGAGATCTGCATCCTTTGCGATCTGTGCACGGAAGTTTGCCCGACGGAAGCGATCGTCATGACCAACAACTTTGAGCTGGCGGTCTACAGCCGCGACGAGCTGTTCAAGGACAGAGACTGGCTGTTTGCCAACAACACGAACATCCGCAAGGAAAACGTCTCCACCGCGCCCAAGGCGGCTGCCAAAAAAGGAGGGGAATGACGATGTGGGGAAATCTGGCCGACATTTTTCAGGGTGAAAACCTGGCGTTCATCATCTTCTCGATCTTCATCATCAGCGGCGCGGTGCTGATGATCAACTATACGAAGATCGTGCACATGGTCACTTCCCTGGCGTTTACCTTCCTGAGCCTGGCCGGGCTGTACGTCCTGCTGCAGGCCGAGTTTGTCGCCTTCGTGCAGGTGCTCATTTACGCCGGAGCGGTGACGATCCTGATGCTGTTCGGCATCATGCTGACGAAGCACGATTCGGATGAGGAGCCTCGGCGCCCGTGGCACTCGGGGCTTCTGTTCGTCGGGGTGGCGGCGCTGTTCGGAATGCTGTTTTACGGCATCCAGCGGGCGAATTTTCCGGGCGGTTCCTTTGATCCGGGAGAGGACAACACGCGAGCCATCGGCGAGCTCATGTTCACGCAGTACGTCATTCCGTTCGAACTGCTGTCGCTGCTTCTGACGGTGGCGTTCATCGGCGCCATCATCCTGGCCAAGAGGGAGGAGGACTAAGGTGAATCTCATCACTTCCTATCTTCTGCTCGGAGCGATCCTGTTCTGCATCGGACTGTACGGCGCATTGTCCAAGAAAAGCGCGGTCATCGTGCTGTTGTCCATCGAACTGATGCTGAACGCGGTCAACCTGAACCTGGTTGCCTTCTCCAAATACGGCGTCAATCCGTCGATCACCGGGCAGATTTTTTCCCTGTTCAACATCACCATCGCGGCGGCGGAAGTCGCGGTCGGCATCGCCCTGCTGGTCGCGCTGTTCCGCCTGAGGGGATCGTCGGACGTCACCGATATGGATTCCATGAAACGTTAGAGGTCTGTGAAACGACGGAGGGCAATGGATTCGGCGCGATTCGGATTCACAGCTCCGAAATAGGGAGGACAGATGCATGGTTTCGGTATTTTCGCAATATGCATGGCTCATCCCGCTCTTTCCGCTGCTGGCCTTTGTGCTGATCACCGCGATCGGCAGGCAGGCCAGGGGATTTGCCGTATTCGCGGGCATTGCGGGCACGGCGATCTCCTTTGTGCTGTCCGTCCTGGTCATGGCGGAACGGTTGGGCGGAGCGGAGGACTACACCTGGAATGACTGGACCTGGCTGAGCGCCGGAGGCAAGCAGTTCACCTTCGGTTTCGAGATCAACGAGCTGAACGCCATCATGCTGCTCGTGGTCAGCTTTGTCTCGCTGCTCGTGAACATCTATTCCCGCGGGTACATGGCCGATGACGAGCGGATCAGCGTGTTTTTCGGCTATGTGGCGCTGTTCACGTTTTCCATGCTGGGGCTCGTCATTTCTTCCAATCTGGTGCAGCTGTACATCTTCTGGGAACTTGTCGGCCTGTGCTCCTTCCTGCTGGTCGGTTTCTGGTATCACAAGCCGGAAGCGAAGGCGGCGGCGAAAAAGGCCTTCATCGTCACCCGGATCGGGGACGTGGGGCTGTTTATCGCGATGCTGCTTTTATTTTGGCACATGCCGGGCAGCTCGCTGGAATTCAGCCAGATTCACAACGCCTTTGCGGCCGGTGAAATTGCCGGCGGCGTCGCCACGGCCATCGCCATCCTGATTTTCATCGGGGCGGTGGGCAAATCCGGCCAGTTCCCGCTGCACACGTGGCTGCCGGACGCCATGGAGGGCCCGACTCCGATCAGCGCTCTCATCCACGCGGCGACGATGGTGGCGGCGGGCGTCTATCTGGTGGCGCGCACCTACGATGTGTTTCTCGCATCCCCGGCGGCGCTGGAAACGGTCGCCTGGACGGGCGCGTTCACGGCGATTTTCGCGGCGACGATCGCCATCGCCCAGAACGACATCAAACGGGTGCTGGCGTATTCGACCATCAGTCAGCTGGGCTACATGATGATGGCGCTCGGCATCGGCACGATGGCGGCTTATCAGGCTGGCATCTACCACCTGTTCACACACGCCTTCTTCAAGGCGCTTCTGTTCCTGGGCGCGGGCAGCGTCATCCACGCGGTACATACGCAAAACATTCAGGAAATGGGCGGCGTCGGCAAGAAGATGAAAACGACGATGTGGACCTTTGCCGCGGGATTTCTCGCATTGGCGGGCATCGTCCCGTTTGCCGGCTTCTGGTCCAAGGACGCGATTCTGGCCGAAGCGCTGCACCACCATCCGGTCCTGTTCGTGATCGGGCTCATCACTGCGGTGCTGACCGCCTTTTACATGTCGCGGCTGTTTTTCCTTGTGTTTACGGGCAAACCGCGCTCCGATTACAGCGCGCATGAATCCCCTGCCGTCATGACCGTTCCGATGATCATCCTTGCGATCCTGTCGGTCATCGCGGGCTTTGTCTATCTGCCGCTCACCGGCGAATCGCTGCATCTGGATGCGGTGACGATGATCCTGTCCACGGTGGCCGGTCTGGCCGGCATCGGCATCGGCTATCTGTTCTACGTGAAAGGCACCTGGTCGGCGCAGGCGGTGGCGGAGCGGTTCCCGGGCGTGCATCGGGTGCTGGCGAACAAATATTACATCGATGAACTGTACCAGGCTGTCTTTGTCAACGGGCTGCGCGGTCTGGGCGCCGTGCTGCACGCAATCGACATGTTTGTAATCGGGGGGCTGGTGAAGCTGGCGGCCGCCGGATCGCTGGGGCTCGGCCGGCTGGGAAGACGGCTGCAGAACGGTCAGCTGCAGACCTACGGTCTGGTCACCCTCCTCGGACTCGTCATTCTGATTGCGGTCATCGCGGGAAGGAGGTACTTCTGAATGCTCGATCAATGGCCCATTTTAACGCTGATCGCCTTCTCGCCGCTCATCGGCATTGCGGCGCTCCTGTTCATCCCGCGGGACCGGGGGGACTGGATCAAGCGCGTCGGGTTCGCGGCCACGCTCATTCCGCTTGTGCTGGCCACGTGGCTCTATATCGATTTTCGGAATGATGCGGCCGGTTACCAGTATGAGGAGCGGGCCACCTGGCTGCGCATCGACCTGAACAGTGAAATGGCGGCCATGCAGCAGGTGGACCGGATCTACTACCAGTTTGACTACAACATGGCCGTGGACGGCATCTCCATGCCGCTGGTGTTCCTGACGGCGCTGATCAGCTCCATGGCGGCCCTCGCCGCATTCGGGCTGAAAAAGCGGTGGAAAGCGTTCTACATTCTGTTTTTGCTGCTGGAAATCGGCATGTTCGGGGTGTTCATGGCGAAGGACCTGTTCCTGTTCTTCCTGTTCTTTGAGCTGACTCTGGTGCCCGCTTTCTTCATGATCGGCATCTGGGGACTGCAGGAGAGGGAGAAGGCCGCCAACAAGTTTCTCCTGTATAACGGGATTGGTTCGGCCATCATGATCATCGCGTTCCTGATCATCATCAACACCGCGGGGTTTTCCACCCCGGGATTTGACGGCGCGAACGGATCCGGAGAAGCGGCGCTCACCTACAGCGGCAATCTGGACGTGATCAAGGAAAATCTGACCAGCGGAACGTCCATGGTCAACTATGATACGGGCGGCATGGGTGTGAATCCGTTCTATTTGAGCGAGGGGTTCAAGGCCACCCTGTTCCTGCTCCTGTTTGTGGCATTCGGTATCAAGCTTCCGGTGTTCCCGTTCCATTCGTGGATGGTGAAGGTGCACGGCCAGGCGCCGCCGGCGCTGGTCATGATCCACGCCGGCATTCTGCTCAAGATGGGCGCATACGGCCTCATCCGCTTCGGGTTCCACCTGTTCCCGGAACAGGCGGCGCGGTATGCGGGACTGCTTGCGGTGCTCGGCGTCATCAGCATTTTGTACGGCGCGGCGCTGGCCTTTGTGCAGCGTGAGCTTCGGCTCGTGCTCGCCTATTCCAGCATCAGCCATATGGGAATCGTCCTGCTCGGTCTTGCGGCGCTGAACGAAATCGGCCTGCAGGGCGCCGTCTTCCAGCTCGTTTCCCACGGTCTCATCGCCGCTCTGTTCTTCCTGATCGTCGGAAGCCTGTACGATCGGACAGGCACGACCCAGCTGGAGCAGTTGGGAGGTCTCGCCAAATCGATGCCGTTCATGAGCGCGATGCTCCTGATCGCGGGGCTGGCTTCCCTGGGACTGCCGGGAATGAGCGGGTTCGTCAGCGAACTGATGGCCTTCATCGGCATGTACGGAGCGCGTCCGGCCATCGCCATCGTCGGGACGCTGGGCCTGATCCTTGCGGCGGCCTACGTGCTGCGTTCCGTGCTGCGCATCACCTACGGCCCGATCCGGGAGAAGTTTGCCGACCTGCGCGACGCCCGCCTGGTGGAGGCGGTGCCGATGATCGTCCTGTTCGCGTTCATCCTGCTCATCGGAGTCTATCCTGCAATCCTGTACAAAATGCTGCAGCCGGCCATTCAGCAGCTAGTTTTCCAGTTGGGAGGTTAGGCCAATGCGATTGGAAGCATCCGATTTGTTTTACCTCGCTCCGGAGCTGACATTGGTCATCTTTGCCGTCGTGCTGGCGGTGATCGATCTGCTGCTGCCGAGGCGCGTGAGCCGGACCGCTCTCGGAATCATCACCCTTGCGGGGCTGGTCGTTTCCGCGGCGTTCGTCCTGTATTTCATGGCCGACCTGCGGCAGCTGGACGGACCGATCGAGCTGATCAACCATACGTATCGCGTGGATGACTTCGCCAACCTGTTCAAGCTGCTGACGCTGGCCGGAACGGCGATCGTCATCGTGTTGAGCCTGGGGGATCTGAACCGCCAGGGCATCCAGCATGCGGGCGAATACTATTACCTGTACCTGCCGGCTGCGGTGGGCGCCATGATCATGGCCTCCTCCGGGGACCTGATCACGCTGTACGTCGGCCTCGAACTGCTCAGCATCACGACGTACATCATGGCCGCCTTGAGAAAGGCCCACGCGCCCTCTCCCGCAGCAGGGTTCAAGTATATGGTCAACGGCAGCATCGCTTCGGCATTGATCCTGTACGGCATGTCCTTCCTGTACGGCATGACGGGAACTACGCAGATCGGTGAAATCCGCACGGCGCTGGTCATGCTCGATCCGTCCTTCACTGCCCTGACGTATATCAGCTTCTTCCTGATGCTGGCGGGGCTCGGCTTCAAGGTGGCGGCGGCTCCGTTCCACACCTGGGCGGCCGATGTGTATCAGGGAGCGCCGACTCCGGTGACGGCCTACCTGGCGGTTGTGTCCAAGGCGGCCGGGTTCGCCATGATTTTCCGTGTCATGTTCAACGTGTTTTACAACATCCAGGGTCCCGACGCCCCGATTTACCGGGACGCGATGATTGCTATCATGGTCGTGGCGGCACTGAGCATGATTGTTGGCACAGCGCTTGCCTTGAAGGAGCGCAACATGAAGCGGCTGCTCGCCTATTCGGGGATCGCTAACGCGGGCTACCTGCTGGTTCCTGTCGGCGTCGGCATGGGCGGCATGCACATGTCCAACTTCACGGAAATGCTCTTTTACCTGATCGCATACCTGTTCATGAACCTGGGCGCGTTTGCGGTACTGACCGCGGTGAGCCGCACGTGCGGACACGAGGAGATGAGCGGTTTTGCGGGGCTATACTACCGCGCGCCATGGACCGCCTTTGCCACCGTGCTGCTGGTGCTGTCGCTGGCCGGGCTGCCGGTGAGCGGCGGGTTTATCGGCAAGTTCTACATCATGCTCGGGGCGGTGAGCGGGAAGGAGTACTGGCTGGCGGCGATCATGATCGTGACCAGCGTCGCCTCGTTCTACTTCTACTTCTCCGTCATCCGCCAGATGTTCATGCGGCAGGATCATGACCACAGCGGACTTAGGCTCGGTGCGCCGGCGGGCATCATCGTCTGGATCTGCGCGGCGGCTTCGTTCCTCATGGGCCTGCTGCCGAAATGGGTGTTCCAGTGGATTGAATCGGTGTTCACCCTGATGGGCGACCTGTTTGTGATGTGAAGCAGCGGATGTGGAAGCCTTCCTGGACTGTCCTTCGGGGCATGGGCGGGAGGGCTTCTTTGCATTTGTGCGGCGTGGCGACAGGAGGAAGACGGCGCGTTTCAACGGGTTCCCGAAATGGCGCCAAATTCCAAAAAGTCGTAACGGATCCAGCCTTGTTTTTCATGCCATGAAATCGTATGCTTGACGTAAGATCATGGGAGAAAGGGATGTCAGATGCGAGTCACGATTTCCGCACGCTTGGGAATAAGCGTTCTATGCGCCGTTCTGGCAATATCCGTCCTGCTGCAGGGTGGGAGCGGGTATTCGCGTGCTCATGCTTCGCCATCCGTTTCGGACCGGGCATCCCTGATCTCGTCGGCGCTGCGGACCGATACGCCAGGCACCGATTCACTCGCCACCGAGTGGATCATCAAATGGCTGGAGCCGCACCCGCATGCGGAAGCAAGGGAACAGGAAGCACGGAAGTCCGATTCCCGGGTGTGGAACATCACCGAGCTGGTGGAACATGACATGGAGATGGGCATTTCCGTCGTGAAGCCGCGGGAAGGCGTGGATCCGGATGAGTGGCTGGCGGAGTGGAAACGGCATCCCGCAGTCAGATATATTCAGCCCAATCACAAGGTCACGCTGCTTGCCACACCCAATGATGAACTGCTCCGGTTTCAGCAGCATCTGTCTGCCATTCGCGCCGAGCAGGCGTGGGATGTGGTGAACGGCAATGACGGGATCATCATCGCGCTCGTGGATACCGGCGTGGATCTGAACCACCCGGACCTGAAGGACAATCTGGTGCAGGGCGTCAATCTCATCGAACAGGGCTCGCCTCCGCAGGATGACCACGGCCACGGCACCAACGTGGCCGGTGTGCTGGCCGCGGTCGGCAACAACTCCGCCGGAGTGGCCGGGCTGCTCTGGAAGGCGAAGATCATGCCGATCAAGGCGCTGGAAAAGGACGGGTCCGGCGACGAGGTGAACCTCGGAAAAGGCATCCGCTATGCCGTGGACAACGGCGCGAAGATCGTCGTTCTGTCCCTTGGCCTGTACAAATATTCCAATTATCTGCAGGAGATTGTCCAGTACGCGGAAGACAAGGGCGTGCTGCTCGTGGCGGCGACCGGAAACGACGGGCAGGCGATCAAATACCCGGCAGCCTACCCGACGGTGCTGGCGGTGGGCGGCATTCGCATGGACCGCACCGTCGTGCGGCGTTCGAACTTCGGACCGGAGCTGGATCTTGTGGCTCCGTGGAACGTGTTCACCACCGCGTTGAACGGCGGTTACGACTACAATGAAGGGACCTCCATGGCCGCGCCCCAGGCGGCCGCGGTGGCGGCGATGATCTGGGCGAGGCATCCGGACTGGAAACCATATCAGGTGCGCCAGCATCTGAGGATGTCCGCGGAGGATTTGCTGGAGCCGGGATGGGATGAAAAAACCGGTTACGGCCTCCTGCGAGCGGACCGGGCATTGTCCATGGCGTATGTCGATGACATGTACGAGCCGAACAATACGCGCGACAGCGCCAAGGCAATGCCGATCGACACGATGGTTTCCGCAGCCATTGAGAATGCGGGAGATGTGGACTGGTTCCGGGTGGACGTGCCGTATGACGGAGAACTGTCCGTGCAGATGCTTACGGACGATCCCGGCGATCTGTCCAGACTGGAACTGTGGCATTATGCTGACGGCTCCAATCCCGTGCGCTATGCCGACGTGACGAAACCATTGCGCCTGTCGGTGAAGGCCGGAACCAGTTTTGTGCTGATCAAGTCCAATGATTTTTCCCTGCAGCAGCGGCTGCCGTACCGGATGACCAACCGGTTCACGATCGGACCGGACAGTTTCGAGGATAATGACCGTCAGTACAAGGCGTACGCCATCCCCGCTTCGGTACGGTCCCTGCAGGGCACCTTCCATCAGTTGAATGATCAGGACTGGTTTGTGTATACCGTGACCAAACCCGGCACGCTGCAATTTCAGGTGACGGCCAGCACCCACAGGATGGACCTGGCCATGCTGATCCAGAAGGAAGGGGAGCGCGCGATTTATGTCGACCATGCCGCCGAGGGCGGGGCGGAATATTCCCCGGTCATGGATGTATTGCCTGGGAAATATTTTGTCCGGGTGACGAACGAGTCCTTTTCCGGAGAGGCGCATCCTGTTGCGGGAACGTACACTTTGTCGATTTTTTACACGGAAAAGCTGATTGACCCGAATGAGCCGAACAACCGTTGGTACCAGGCGACACCGCTGAAACTCAGGACCGCATATCAGGGCCTGTTTGATTCGGCGGATGACCAGGACTGGTTTTCCTTCGGTGTCACCGCCCAGCAAGGTTATGTGACGGCGACGGTCAGCCAGATTCCCGAGAACCGCGTGGTGACGGCGGTGCTTTACGACAGCGGGCAGCGGGTGATCGCGGAGAAAACGTCGGCCGGGGGAACCGAACTTCGCCTGGAGCAGGCGTTGAACCAGGGCACCTACTACCTGCGCCTGACCGCGGACCGGCCGATCACAGCATCGCTGTACCGGCTGGAAACGGTCGTGGAGCCGATCGAGGACGGTTTCCGGGATCTGGCGGGCAGCTGGGCCAGGGCGGAAATCGTGGATCTGGCGAAACGGGGAATCATCACCGGCTACGGCAACTATCAGTTCCGTCCGAAGGCGAACATTACACGGGCCGAGGTAACCCAGATTGTGGCGAAGGCGATGAATCTGGAAGGAGGAGCGGCCATCACCTACAGAGACATGAGCGCGCAGCACTGGGCATACACCGCTGTCTCCAGGGCGCAGCAGGCCGGCATCGTGCAGGGCTATGCCGACAACACCTTCAGACCGGACCGGCCGGTGACCCGGGCGGAAATGGCTGTGATGCTGGCGCGGGCGCAGAAGCTGCAGGCTGAGGGCAATCCCGCCGCGGATCCGTTCCGCGATGTGCCTGCAGGCCACTGGGCGGCCGCCTCGATTGAAGCGATGAAAGCGGGCGGCTGGCTGGCGGGCTATCCGGATGGAACGTTCCGGCCGGATCAGCCGGCGACAAGGGAAGAGTTCGCGTATTTGGTGTACCGCATGTTCCGGTGAAAAAGGGGTGAAGGCGATTGGAAGATATCTATGGCACGCTCGGCGTGCAGGGGCTCATGAACATGCTGATCACCCTGGCCTGCATCGGGGTCAGTTGGTGGGCTCTGCAGGCAATCCGGTTTGACCTGTTCGTCAAGGATGTCAAACATTTGCAGAGCCGCGTTCTGCAGGTTATACTTGCGATAGTGACAGGCTATTTGCTCGGACAATTCCTGATCAGCTACTCCAACTGGTCCTCCTTGCTGAAGGGATTGTTTTAGCCGCGAATAAGGCCCTTCCATCCGGCAAACAATGGATAGAGAAAGGCGAGCCTGATGTGCGCTGCGAACGTCTGAGCACAAAAGGACGCGCCAGCGGACTTATTTTGCCTTGATCGTGCGAATGGATTTATGATGCATTTTTTGTGATCGGACCTTCAACCAGTCGGACCATCAAACAGAACGCGGAGGGAAACAAGATGACCAGGATAATCGTCCGCGGCGGCAGAAGGCTGACAGGCGAGGTGAGGGTGAGCGGCGCCAAGAACGCCGTCCTCCCGATCCTTGCCGCTTCTTTGCTGGCTGAACAGGGGACGAGCGTCATAAGCGACGTGCCCCGGCTCGATGATGTCATGACCATCCGGCAAGTGATTCAGTCGCTTGGTGTACATATGGAATATGAACATGAAATCATCCGCGTCAACGCGGAACGGATCGCCTCCTGTGAGGCGCAGTATGAATGGGTCAGAAAGATGCGCGCCTCTTTCCTCGTCATGGGCCCGCTCCTGGCGCGCATGGGCTATGCCCGGGTTGCCCTGCCCGGGGGATGCGCAATCGGAACGCGTCCGATCGACCAGCATCTCAAGGGCTTCGAGGCGCTGGGGGCGGAAATCGAGGTCGGGCAAGGATACATAGAAGCGCGAGTGAAGGATGGCAGACTGAAGGGAGCCAAAATTTACCTGGACGTCGCCAGCGTGGGAGCCACAGAAAATATCATGATGGCGGCGTCCCTTGCTTCGGGCACGACGATCATTGAAAACGCGGCGGAAGAGCCGGAAATCGTGGACCTGGCCAACTACCTGAACGCCATGGGGGCGAGGATCCGCGGGGCGGGGACGGGAATCATCCGCATTGAAGGTGTGGAGACGTTGAGAGGGGCCCAGCACACCGTCATTCCCGACCGGATCGAAGCTGGTACATACATGCTGGCGGGGGCGATCACCGGCGGAGATGTGTACGTTTCCGGCGCCATTGCCGACCATCTTCGGCCGGTCATTTCCAAACTGCAGGAGATGGGCGCCATTGTGGAGGAGGATCCGAACGGCGTCCGGGTCCGGGTGGAGGGCCGGCTGAAAAGCGTCGACGTCAAGACGCTGCCCTATCCGGGCTTTCCGACGGATATGCAGGCTCCGATGATGGCGTTGCTGCTCACGGCGGACGGCACCAGCATTTTGACGGAAACTGTGTTCGAAAACCGGTTCATGCATGTGGAGGCTTTGCGAAGCATGAACGCGTCGATCAAGGTGGAAGGGAATACGGCGGTATTGACCGGCAACGCCGAACTGTGCGGGGCAAAGGTGTGCGCCACGGATCTTCGCGCCGGTGCGGCCCTGATCCTGGCGGCGTTGGCCGCCAATGGCGAGACCGAGATCACCGGCGTTCATCATATCGACCGGGGATATGAGGACATTGTGGGAAAATTGCGCGGCCTCGGCGCGGATATCGAACGGCTGGAGCCGGAAGAAAGCTTCGGGGAGGAGCAGAACCGGGAGGATCACCCGGCGGAATTCCCGCTGCTTGCGCCGCAGCCTTCCTGGGCGTGAGTGCGGGGCTCGCCCGTGCCGCTATGAAACTTTCACCGCTATGAAACTTTTTTGAGTGAAAATCTATCAACCGCACGTATAAAAGGGCATCATCTGGCAAGAATGATTGCTGAGGTGATGTCAATGAGTGAACTGAACAACCGGCAAGACCGCGACAAACAGCAAAAAATCGAAAAAACAGAATCTCCCCAAGCGTTGGAAGGAGATCAGAAAAAGTCCGCCTCTGCGTGGAAACGGTTTTTGGGCAAGAGATGGGTATTTCCGGCAGCCTACTTGATCGCCGCAGCAATTATCCTAAGCTTGATGTGGGCCTATCAGGGAATTCTCGACAGGAATCCTGCGGAAGTGGCGAATGGCGGCCCGAACCTGACGGAAGGCGCGTCGGGCGAAGCGGGAACAGAGGCTCCTGATGGCGAGGACAGCCTGCCGGCCGCGGTTCCGTCCGAATCGATGGCCTGGCCGGTCGCAGATCCGGCAGCGGTGGAAGTGGTGACGCCGTTCTTTGACGTGTCGGCGAACCAGGAAGCCAAGCAGGCGGCCATTATCCAGAACGGCAACGAGTTTTATGCCAGCATGGGCATTTCCCTGGCCCGGCAAGATCAGCAAGGGTTTGATGTGCTGGCGGCCATGAGCGGAACCGTCACCCGGGCGGAGCAACTGCCGCTTGTAGGCTATGTGGTGGAAATTTTCCATGGCGACGGCCTGTCGACGTACTATCAGAGCCTGGAGAACGTGACCGTCTCCGTTGGCGATGAGGTGCGGCAGGGACAGGTCATTGCCCAGGCGGGACGCAACGAGCTGGAGAAGGATCTGGGCGTGCACCTGCACTTTGAAGTGCGCGAAAACGATGTGCCGGTCAATCCGAACCAGTACCTGCCCCGCGTGGAAGATTGACGTGAACCGGCTGTGAAGGCTGCCGGCTGATGTACACAGTTGCCGGCTGATGTCTGCACAAGCAGGATGCCGGCCGGATGCCGGCCGGAGGAAATGCTGACGGCGTCAGGGCGATCGGAATCAACCCGCAAATGAGGCGGATGGCTGCAGGATGCAGCGAAACATCCGGCCGGGAATCCCGGCCGGTATTTTTTTTCTTCCGGCAGGCATGAGGTTGCCCGGACTTGAGATCGTTTGTACTGTGCCTCCTGAATGTTTTTTCTGCCTCGGACAAACTGTAGTAAATTAATTAAATATTGGCCAGAAAAACGAATGAATTTCCGGAATGAAAGGGCTTGCAATTACCTGTTTTTCGATTTATAATCAAAATTGTAAGTAAATTTACTACATTTTGAATGTTAAGGTTAGGTGCGCTTATGCAAAAAGATCCTGTTCTCTTGCAGAAAATCATGGACAATCTGGATCAATACAGCAAGGCTGATCGCCGCATAGCCGAAATCATTCTGGAGCGGCCGCATGAAGTGGTCAACATGAGCATCGGAAGGTTTTCGAGCATTGCCGGCGTGAGCGATCCGTCGATCGTGAGGTTTTGCCGTTCACTGGGGGTTGAAGGTTTTCGGGAGTTTAAACTCCGGCTGGTCAAGGAATTGGCTTCGGGGACTCACTACGTGCACAGCGAAGTGAAGCCGGATGACAGCGCTTCGGAATATATCCAAAAAATCGGCCGATCGACCATCAACGTGTTGACGAACGTCGTCAACAAACTGGATCACGGGCAGGTGGAGCGGACGGTAAACGCTTTGTCAAAAGCCAACTGGATCGAATTTTGGGGATTCGGCGCTTCTGCAGCCGTGGCGGCGGACGCCTATCACAAGTTTTTTCGCCTCGGCGTGCCCTGCGCCCATTATTCGGATTCGCACATGCAGGCCATGTCTGCCAGCGTCATGACCCGGCAGTCCGCTGTCGTTGTGATTTCCTACACCGGCCGATCCAAGGAGTTGATCGAGAATGTGCGGATTGCCCGCGAATGCGGGGCCGTCGTCATCGGGATTACTTCCCCCCATTCGCCTTTGGCGGAAGAGTGCTCGCAAATCATTGCCGTGGAACTGGATGAGGATACGGATATTTATACGCCCATGAGTTCCCGTTTGTCTCATTTGCTTGTTCTGGACATTCTCGTAGTCGGGGTGTCCTTGCAGCTAGGGGAACAGTTGGCCGACCGGCTGATGAGAATGAAACAGGCTCTGTCAACCAGGAAAAGTGATGAAACAGGGTGATCGCGCATGCCGGGGAACATTGAAAAATGGCTCGTCCAATTAAACAGATTGGCGGTCGGGATTTTGGCCATTGCCATGTTTGCGCTTGTCATCATTAATGTTTTTTCCAGATACTTCTTTTCATATTCGTTTACCTGGGCGGAGGAACTGGCCAGCATCATCATGATGTGGGTCGCTTTTCTGGGGATGGGTTTGGCCATGCGGGAAGGACAGATCGTGGCGATCGAGACGCTGCTGGAATATCTCCCGAAACGTGCGGAGACCATCGTGCGGACGTTGGTCGCCGTCATTGTGCTGATTTTTATGGGCATTCTCGCCTGGCTCGGCTTCCAGTATTCCAACGCCACCATCCGCCAGTTGAGCGCTTCGCTCAGATGGCCGCTGGGACTGATCTACCTGGCCATTCCGATCGGATCCATTTTGTTTATCCTGCATTTCCTTGCCGTTCTGCGGAATGCTGTAAGCGGTTCCCTGAAGAGCGCGGAATTGGCTGATCCCGATGATGAGGAATTCGGAGGAGGATCGGATGGTTAACACATTGATCATTGTCTTTGTCCTTTCGCTGGTGATCGGCGTGCCCGTTGCCCTGGCGATCGGAGTCTCGTCACTGGTGGCGCTTGTTCTCATTGGCGATATTCCCCTGGTTGTTCTTCCGCAGACCATTTTCAGCGGCATGAATTCCTTTTCCATGATGACCATCCCCTTGTTCATCATGGCCGCCGATCTGATGAGCGGAGGAAAATTGACGCAGATTCTCATCCGTTTTGCCGGCGACCTGGTTGGGCATATTCGGGGCGGTCTCGGGTACGGCAGCATCATTGTCGGTTTGATGTTCGCCGGCATGAGCGGTTCGGCCCTGGCGGATGCCGCCGGACCGGGTTCAATTTTTACGAGAATGATGCGCAAATCGGGATACGATCCCTATTATGCGGGCGCGCTTAATGCAGGGGTTTCCGTTTTGGGACCGATTATACCCCCCAGCATCCTGATGATCATCTATGCGTTGACGGACGGAAAAACATCGATTTCGGGGCTTTTCATGGCGGGCATCGTACCGGGAATCCTTCTGGCTCTTTCGCTCGTGATACTGAACTTTATTGTTTCCAAAAAGCACAATTACCGGGCTCATGCACAAAGAGCATCCTTCCAAACGATCATGAAAAGCTTCATCCGATCGCTTCCGGCCATCTTCATGCCCGTCATCATCATTGTCGGAATTCGCGCCGGGCTCGTGACCCCAACGGAAGCTTCAGCAATTGCGGTATTGTACGCGCTTGCCGTCGGTTTCTTCGTGACCAGAGGGCTGACGGCGCGAAAGGTATTCCGGATCATCGTGAACAGCTCGATTGTTTCCAGCGCTTTGCTGCTCATTATCGGGATGGGGTCCGCCTTTTCCTGGGTGCTGACCTACGCTCAGGTTCCGCAGCGGGTGGCCCAATGGATGACGAGCCTGACGGACAACACTCTTCTGATCCTGCTCATGATTGCGCTGATCTGCTTCATTGCGGGGATTTTTCTTGACACGATCCCTTCGATGATCATTCTTGTGCCCGTGCTCGCGCCCGCCGCTTATGCGTATGGGGCCGAACCGCTGCAGGTCGCCATGATCATCATTCTGACATTGGCCATCGGAATGCTTACGCCTCCCATTGCGCCGCTGATTTTCATCATCGCCCAGAGCAACCGGCTGAAGGTCGAGCGGTTGAGCGTTGCCATCATCCCGGTCATATTGGCCGAACTTGCGGTGATCCTGCTGCTTGTGTTTGTTCCCGAGCTTTCCACCGGCCTGCCTCGCCTGCTTGGCCTCAATTACTGAATCTTTGCAGGCCGGAGGGAGGCGAACGGAAGGAGGTGAACGTCCGGAAGAAGGGTGCAGACTGACGGTCAGAACCAATAACAAACAATCAACAAATGGAGGGTCACACATGGGAGTGAGGAAAAAATTTCTTGTTGCTGTTTTGCTGGCTCTGTTGTTCAGCAGCGCGATCCTGGCCGGATGCGGCGGGAAGAATACGGGCGCTGGCGGCGGCGGGTCGGCTCCGGCCGGTTCCCAACCTGAGGGCACATCAGGCCAATCCGCGAAAACGGTCACATTGAAAATGACGCACTTCCAGCCGGGTTCCGAAGATCAGCCCGCCCATGCGGCATCCTTGCAGTTCAAGGAATACGTGGAGAAAGAAAGCAACGGTACCATTCAGGTAGAAATCTATCCGGCCAGCGCGCTGGGAGACGCCGATGTCGTGCTGGAAGGCATGCAATTGGGATCGATCCAGATGGGGATTGTTCACGACGGGCCTGTGTCCACGGTCTACCCGCCGATCGGAGTCTTCAATCTCCCCTATCTGTTCCGAAGCCCCGAGGAAGCCTGGAAAGTGTGGGACGGCGAATTCACCCAAAAGCTGTTCGAAGACATGGCGGCCCAAACGGGGGTTCGCCCGCTGGCCCTCGCGGACAACGGCATCCGGCACTTTACCAACAGCAAGCATGAGATCCGAAGCGTCGATGATCTGAAGGGGTTGAAGATTCGCATTCAACCGGGCAAATTGTACGAGGAATTCATCAGGGCCACCGGCGCAAGCCCGTCCGCGATCGGATGGACGGAGCTGCCCGCCGCGCTGGAGCAGAAGGTAGTGGACGGGCAGGAAAACGGAGTCACGAACATTTTGGCGGCAAGCTTGTATCAAACCCAGAAATATGTGACTCTTGACGGCCATATTTTCAGTTTTCACGCCTATCTGATCTCCGACAAGTTTTTCCAAAGTCTTACGCCCGAGCAGCAAAAAGTCATAGTGGATGGCGTAAATCTGGTGAAATCCACGCATCGTCAAATGACCTCCAGCCAGGACAGGAACGCGGCGACAATCCTTTCGGAGAAAGGAATGACGGTCACCGAGCTTGCTCCTGAAGAAATCGAGAGATTCCGCCAGGTGACCCAACCTCCCGTTGTGGAATGGATGAAAAAGGAAATCGGGGCCGACTGGGTTGACGGAGTTCTGAAAGAGGTTGAAGCTGCCCGGAAAGGTTGATGGTCATTGTCTTCGACATCGTGGGAGAACGGATGGGAGGTTTCAAATTGCAAATCGATGCTGTACCCGACATATTCGCTCGTCTGGAGGCCAGCCGCATAGTTCCCGTCGTCCGTACCGGTTCCACGGAACTGGCCGACCTTGCGATTCGAGCTCTCATCGACTCCGGATTTCAGACGGTGGAAATTACCATGTCCATTCCCGGGTCCGTTGAGCTGATCAGGCAATTCTCCGCCGAGAGGAACTTGTTGGTTGGCGCCGGAACCGTTCTGAACGTCAAGGAAGCGGAAGATTGCATCGCGGCAGGCGCCAGGTTTCTGGTATCGCCTGTTTTGGCTGAAGATATTTGCCGGCTGTGCAAGGAAGCCAATGTGCCCTGCATTCTCAGCGGGCTGACGCCAACCGAGATTTTTTCCGCCTGGAATCTCGGCTGTGAGGCAATCAAAGTGTTCCCGGTGCACGCAATGGGCGGTCCCGGTTATCTGAAATCCCTGAAATCCGTGTTTCCTTCCATACCGCTTGTGCCTACGGGCGGGGTCAAACTGGCCAACATGGAAGAATACTTTCGCGCGGGCGCTTCCTTTGTGGGAGTGGGAAGCGATCTGGTCAATGTTTCTCTGCTGCAACAGGATCCCGAGTCTTTTTGCGAACTGGCGAAAAAGTATTTGACACTGACCGGGCATCTATGAGGAGGGATGTGTTATGGTTTATTCCAGGGATGTGATCGAAAAATTCAGGTCGGTCGCAACGGCTTCGGTGGCCGACGCGGTCGATCAGATTGCGGGAAAAAGGGGCTACATGAGCCATGAAATCAAGCCGCGAATCAACGACAGGAAAATAGTGGGGCCGGCAGTGACCATCAAGGAAGCGCCGACAACGGACGTGCTCCCCCCCGAACTGGCGCTGGACGCGATCGACGAATCCGAAGAGGGCAGTGTCATTGTCATTGGGCTGGAGGGGAGCGATCGGGATGTTGCCGTGTGGGGCGGCATCATGACTGCGGGAGCGCATGCCCGAAAACTGGCGGGCGCGGTACTGGATGCGGGTGTCCGCGACGTGACCGAGATCAGGCGCGATTACGACTTTCCCGTTTATGCCCGAAGCGTTTCTCCCGGTACGACTTTGGGCCGTTACAAAACAACGGGAAAAAACGTGCCGGTCGAATGCGGGGGCGTGCTGGTCCATCCAGGTGATTTGATTGTGGCCGACTCCGACGGGGTGGTGGTCGTGCCCCGGGAACATGCACAACAGGTGCTGGAAAGGGCGCTTGAAATTGAGCAGCGGGAAGCCCTTCAGGCAAAATTCATTCAAGAGGTCAAATCCGTACGCGAGGGCATCAAAAAGTATAACCGAATCTAGGAGTGAATCCATGGATATTCTCTCCATTGGCGAGCCGATGATGGAATTCAGCGAAATCCGGGATCCGCACCGCGGCGCGATCTTCTTGCCCGGATTTGGCGGAGACACTTCCAACTTTGCCGTCGCTACGTCAAGGCAGGGCGCAAAGGCAGGATATTTGACGCGCATCGGAAAGGATGTTTTCGGGGACCGGCTGATGGAACTATGGGAAAGGGAAGGCATCGACACCAGCATGGTGATCCGGGACGCGGATGCGCCGACGGGTATCTACTTTGTCACCCACGATGACAACGGGCATCATTTCACCTATTACCGCAAGGGCTCCGCCGCCAGTATGCTGCGGCCAGAGGACATCCGTGAGGACGTGATCGCGCGGGCAAAGGTCCTGCATGTTTCCGGCATCAGCCAGGCGATCAGCGAAAGCTGCCGCGCGGCCGTTGAGCGGGCTGTCCGGATTGCCAAATCCAAAGGCGTCATCGTTTCCTATGATGCCAATCTTCGACTGAAGCTGTGGCCGCTCACCATCGCGAAACCGGTGATCGAAGCGACCGCGGTGATGTCGGACTATTTTCTGCCCAGCCTGGAAGATGCGGTCCAGCTCACCGGATTGCGGGATGTAAAACAGATCGCCGATTACTATTTGCAAACAGGTGTCAAAAGAGTTGTTCTCAAGCTGGGGCGGAAAGGGGTTCTGGTTGCGACCCGGGAGGAGCGGCACTTTGTGGAAGGCTTTCAGGTGGATGCGGTGGACGCAACCGGCGCCGGAGATACGTTCGACGCGGCGTTTATCGTCCGGATTCTGAACGGCGATGCCATGGCGGAAGCCGCCCGTTACGCCAATGCGGCCGCCGCCATTTCCACAACGGGATACGGAGCTGTGGCGCCGATTCCTTACAAAGAGACCGTGCAGGCGTTTCTGGAGAACCAAGGGTACAAAAGCAAGGATTCTTCCAGGTGAAGTCTCACTTTCCCGGCCGGGAGTCCCGGCCGGAATTTTTTTGCGGGCTGCGGACAGGGAGGGGCCCCGCCGTTTGATCGGCGAGCCGGGAGAGCTCGACGGTCTTTCAGTTCCGTTGTGGTTTGAGGCGTCACGAGAATGAAAAGACTGCAGAAAAAAGAAAGCGCTTACACCGGGCATGCCGTCCGGGGCCGAACCCGTTTGTCCGCATTGCCATGCGGTTTTCGGGAAAAATATTTTGTTTGCAAAAGCTTGTCAGGCTTGGAAACAAAGAATATATGTGCCTGCCCCTCATATAATGTACCAAACGATTTCGATACAGGGAGGCGAGGGGCGTGCACGACTACATCAAGGAACGGACCCTCAAGATTGGCCGCAGTCTTGTGGAGACCCGCAACACAGTTCGCACCATAGCGAAGGAGTTTGGTGTTTCCAAAAGCACGGTGCACAAAGATCTCACGGAACGTCTGCCGGAAATCAACCCCGAGTTGGCCAATCAGGTAAAGGAGATTCTGGAATACCACAAATCGGTCCGTCATCTGCGGGGAGGAGAGGCAACCAAGGTCAAATACAAAAAAGAAAAGCAAAAAAACGAACAGTTGGTGATGAGCTGACCGAAAAACGCAACATTTTCATAAAATCGGGAAATGATAGAGGAATTTTGCGACATTTATCGAAGAATATTTGGTAGTTGAATTGCGGCTGTGATAAAATATGGGAATCATAACAGCATGGGATCCACGGGACTTCAGGTTGTGAAAGTATAAGCCGGCTGCAGGCCTGTCTTATGCTTTCCTTCCGCGGCCGGACAAGCCTGGCAAGCTGTCGCGCACGCCTGGAACTTCCGGTGAGGCCGAGTCCGCCCGGGTGGACGGGGGATCGCAACGGGCGAATCGATTTTTGGCCGAAGGAAGGTCCGTCCGGGATCGGTTGGTATCAGTTGAGGAGGATCTGACGCAGATGTTCGGCAAAGACATCGGAATTGACCTGGGAACGGCAAACGTGCTCATCCATGTAAAGGGCCGCGGAGTGGTGCTGAACGAGCCTTCGGTTGTGGCCATCGACAACGAGAGCAAGCGGGTGCTGGCCGTCGGCGAGGAGGCGCGCCGGATGGTCGGGCGGACGCCGGGCAATATCGTCGCCATTCGGCCGTTGCGAGACGGCGTCATCGCGGATTTCGACATCACGGAAATGATGCTGCGGCATTTTATCCAAAAAGTGGGCGGGAAGTCGTGGTACAGCCATCCCCGCATCCTGATCTGCGCTCCGACGAACATCACCTCCGTGGAGCAGAAGGCGATCCGCGAGGCGGCGCAGCGCAGCGGAGCCAAGGACGTGTTTCTGGAAGAGGAGCCGAAGGCCGCGGCCATCGGGGCGGGCATGGATATTTTCCAGCCCAGCGGCAACATGGTGGTTGACATCGGCGGGGGGACGACCGATGTGGCCGTTCTTTCCATGGGAGACATCGTCACATCCGCCTCGATCAAGGTGGCTGGAGACAAGTTTGACGAGGCGATCATGAAATATATCAAGACCAAATACAAACTGCTGATCGGCGAGCGCACCTCCGAGGACATCAAGACTCACATCGGCACAGTTCTGCTCGACGGACGGAACGAGTCGATGGATGTCCGCGGCCGCGACATGGTGAGCGGGCTGCCCCAGACGATCACCGTCACCTCCCAGGAGGTGCGGGAGGCTCTGTGGGATCCGGTGTCCATGATCATCACCGCGACCAAATCGGTGCTGGAGCGCACTCCTCCGGAGCTGTCCGCGGATATCATCGACCGCGGCGTCATCCTGACCGGCGGCGGAGCGCTGCTGCACGGGCTGGACACGCTGATGGCCGAGGAACTGAAGGTGCCGGTGCTGATCGCGGAGGACCCGATGCACTGCGTGGTCAAGGGAACCGGCATGATGCTGGAGAACCTGGACAAGGTGCTGAAACGGAAGAGATAGCGCGCAATGGGCAACACGCGCATGATGATCACCCGTGCCGATGGACAAGCCTTGGGCATGGATGCGCGCATCTGAAGGCGGAAAATGTTCGGCAGACACTTGAAACTTTCCGCACTCAGACCGATAAAAGTTAATGACAATGAAAAGTTCATGACAATGATGATAACGTGAATTTGATTGAAACGACAAGATTGACGGAACGTGCGCGGACGTCATGAAGGCTGAAAGGGAGGCCTGAAGCCATGATCAGAGGATTGTACACCGCCGCCGCCGGCATGATTGCGAACCAGCGCAAGCATGACGCGGTGACAGGAAATATCGCCAATCTGAACACGCCAGGATACAAGGCCCAGCAGGCCGTGATCCGGTCATTCCCGGAGATGCTCATCCGGCTGATGAATGAGGGCCCGACCGGCCAGTCCCGGCAGATCGGCGCGATCAACACCGGCGTGTTCGTGGAAGAACTGCTGCCCATGTTCACCCAGGGCGACCTGCAGGAAACGGGGAGTTTCTATGATCTCGCCCTCGAGTCCCGGATCCGCGTGTTTGAGGAAGTGGACGGCGAGCAGGTGGAGATCGTTTTTGACGCATCCGGCCTGGGAACGAACCAGGCGGGGGAGACGGTGTACAGGCCGCAGGCGTTTTTCACCGTTCTGAACAATGAGAACGAGTTCCGGTATACGCGCAACGGAAAACTGTATGTCGGCGCCGACGGAGTGTTGAGAACGACGGACCACATGCGCGTGGCCGGAACCGACGGCCAGCCCATCGTGCTGGACAGGTCCATGGAGCAGGTCCGGGTGGCCCCGAACGGCGCTCTGCTTGACCTGAACGGGGAACCGCTCCCCGGGGAGCCGCAGCTGTTGATCGCGCGGATAGACAATCCTTTCCTGCTGATGCGGGAAGGAAACGGGGTGTTCCGCCTTGAAGCGCAGGAGGATGCGGATGCCGTGCCGGCGCAGGCGAATCCGGGCGATTTTGCCGTCCACCAGGGATTTGTGGAGCGTTCCAATGTGGACCCCGCGCAGTCGATGGTCGACCTGATGACGGCGCTGCGCAGCTATGAGGCGAACCAGCGCATGATCCAGTATCTGGACCGCGTTCTGGAGAAGGCGGTCAATGACATCGGGCGCGTCTGAATGACAGGTCACCCTGAAACCGAAAGCGAGGGAATCCGATGAACAATTCGATGATCCAGTCCGCAACCTCCCTTTACAATTTGCAAAAAAGATTGGATATCATCGCCAACAATATCGCCAACCTGAACACCGTCGGATACAAGCGGAAGGACGCAACTTTTCAGGATCTCCTTTCGTCCTATAAAACACAGCACGAAGACAAGCTGCTTCCCGGAAGGCTGACGCCTCCGGGGCTCATGCTGAACTGGGGATCCGCGGTGTCGGCCCAGCTCATCGACATGAGCCAGGGGGCGCTGCAGGAAACCGGCCGCGACCTGGACGTTGCCCTCGAGGGCAATGCCATGTTTGAACTGAACGTGATCAGGCTGGACGAGAACGGAGAACCGGTGCTGGACGAGGACGGCAATGCCGTGATCGACCGGATGTGGACCCGGCACGGTTCCTTCCAGCTCACCTTTGTTCCCGGGGATGAGGAGAACGCCTATCTGGCCACAGAGGACGGCATTCTCCTGACGGATGAGTTCGGGTTCCACATCGCCGTCCCGAAGGGCCAGAGCATTGTCATTGACCGGTCCGGCATGGTGGCCGCCGTTGACGAGGCAACCAACAGCTATACGGAAATCGGCATGCTGCGGATGGTGGAACTCATCAATCCGCAGCTGCTCAGGGAGATCGGCAATAATCGGTATGCCCTGGCGGAAGGGGTGGATCCCGCCAGCGCCGTGCGGCTGCTGGAGGATCCGGGCATGGTGGCGGCCGCCGGCGTTGCCGTGCATCAGGGCTTTCTGGAGCAGTCGAACGTGAATCTGGCCGCGGAAATGACCGAGCTGCTCGCCGTCCAGCGCGCATACCAGCTGAGCGCAAGGGCGCTGCAGTCGGCGGATATGATGAAAGATCTGGCCAACAGACTTCGTGGATAAGCGAGGAAAAGCGATGTCCAATCAAGAGAAGGAAAATAACGGCAAGAGCGGGCAGCCGCGTGAGCCGCTCAGGAAGCGGCGCCCGCACAAGGCCTGGCGCATCACGTGGCGCATCATTCGCCTGCTGGTTGTGCCGGTGCTGTGCATAGCATCCCTGATTGCAGGGCTTATCGCCGGCTATGTGTATATCGGCGGGGAAGACATGCAGGATGTCTGGAAATGGGAAACGTGGAAGCATGTGTTTGACCTGATGTTTGCGGATACCTGAAGGACGAACTCCCGTGGCGGGAGTTTTCTTTTTGTTGGGGGGGCGTTATAATGTATGGATGGGACCAAACACTAGGGGAGTGAACATGCCGTTGAACTTGCCGATTGTTTTGACTTTATGCAGGTTTGTGCTGATTCCCGTATACATAGCCGTATTTGCCTATGGACATATGAAAACGGCATTCGCGGTGGTCCTCCTGGCAGGTCTGACGGATATTCTGGACGGCTATCTGGCCCGCAGGAACGGCCAGGTGACGGAAATAGGCAAGATGCTGGATCCCTTGGCGGACAAGACGATGATGCTCGTCGTCATCATGTCCCTTCTGTATAAAGATTACATCTCGTGGTATGCCGCTGCCGCGTTTTTGTTGAGGGATGTCGGCATGATCGTTGGCGGGGCGTTTTTTCATTTTCGCGGAAAAAAAACGGTTCCCGCCAACGCGCTGGGCAAGATGACCACGGTGCTGTATTATCTGGCCTTCCTTTTTCTGTTTTTCAATTTTCCGTACGCCGAGACCTACCTCTGGTTCGTGATTCTGCTGTCTTTCGTCACTTCCATTGTATACATTTTCCGCTTTCGGGCAATCAACCGCAAACAGGCGATGTAGGACAAGCATGGAAAAGGGCACGCCGCAGAGGCCGTTGTGAGCCGACGCATCGGTCATCGGTCCTGCGCCATGCCCTCTTATCTCAACCTTCACCCCTGCAGGCAGTGAAGGGTATCATTAGTTTGACGGAGTTGGGCCAAAATTATGCCAGAGCCCCATGGGCGGGCAGGAAGGAGTCGGTGAGACAATGCTGGATGTGAAACAGATTCAGGATATTATTCCCCACCGCTACCCGTTTTTGCTGGTGGACCGGATCCTGGAGCTTGAACCGGGCAAACGCGCGGTCGGTATCAAGCAGGTTTCGATCAATGAGCCGTTTTTTCAGGGGCATTTCCCGCAATACCCGGTCATGCCGGGGGTGCTGATCACGGAGGCGCTTGCGCAGGTGGGCGCCGTTGCCCTGTTGGTCGCGGAGGAAAACCGGGGCAAGCTCGGGTTTCTGGCCGGGCTGGACGGGTTTCGCTTCCGCGGCCAGGTGAAGCCGGGCGATACACTGACGCTGGAAGTGGAAATCATCCGGATGAAGGGATCGATCGGCAAGGGCCGCGGGGTGGCGAAGGTGGACGGCTCCGTGGTCGCCGAAGGGGAGATCATGTTCGCGCTGGGCGAGGCTTGAAAGGGGTTCTGCATATGGGCTTGGATCCGAACATTCGTGGCCGGTACGACGCCTGGTTGGCAGATCCGTGGATCGACGAGGAGACGAAAAGGGAGCTGGCCGCCATTGCCGGGGATGAGGCGGAGATCGAGGACCGGTTTTTCCGCGATCTGGAATTTGGCACCGGGGGCCTGCGCGGCGTCATGGGAGCCGGGACAAACCGGGTCAACCGCTACACCATCGCCCGGGCGACCCAGGGATTGGCGAACGATTTGCTGGGCAGCTATGGGGAAAGCGGTGCGGACCCTTTGTCGGTGGCCATCGCATACGATTCGCGGCGCAACTCGCGGGCGTTTGCCGAAGAGGCGGCGCTGGTGCTGGCCGGCAACGGGATCCGGGCTTTTTTGTTTGAGTCGCTGCGCCCGACGCCGGAACTGTCCTTTGCCGTCCGGCACCTCGGAGCTTCCGCCGGCATCGTCATCACGGCCAGCCACAACCCTCCCGTCTACAACGGGTATAAAGTGTATGGAGCGGACGGAGGCCAGCTCGTGCCGGCGGATGCGGGGCGGGTCATCTCCGCCATCCGCGGGGTGGGCGGCTGGCAGGATATTCGCCGCCTGACCCGGGAGGAGGCCGAGGAGGCCGGGCTGCTCCGGTGGCTGGGGGAAGAGCTGGACCGCCGGTACATCGAGGCGGTGACGGGTTTGAGCTTCATGCGCGGCGATGCCGCGCTCAAGCGCCTGCGGGTCGTCTACACTCCTCTGCACGGAGCGGGACTGAAGCCGGTGCGCATGGCGCTGGAACAAATCGGCGTGGAGCAGCTGCGCGTCGTCGCTTCCCAGGCGGAGCCCGATCCGGAGTTTTCCACGGTGGCCTCGCCGAATCCGGAGGAGCCGGCGGCGCTGGCCGTGGCCGTGGCCGAAGCGGAGGAGTGGGGCGCCGATCTGGTCATCGGCACCGACCCCGACGCGGACCGCATGGCGGCTGCCGTCCGCCACGATGGCCGCTTCGTGCAGCTGAGCGGCAACCAGTGCGGGGCCCTTTTGCTTTATTATCTGCTTTCGCGGATGAAGGAGGCGGGCAAGCTGCCGGACAACGGGGCGGTCGTCAAAACCGTCGTCACCGGCGAACTGGGAGCGGCGGTGGCCCGCCATTTTGGCATGGACGTGCTGAACACGCTGACCGGCTTCAAATACATCGGGGAAAAAATGAGCGAATTTGAGCGGACCGGATCCCGCACCTTTGTGTTCGGCTATGAGGAAAGCTGCGGGTTTCTGGCCGGCAATTACGCCCGCGACAAGGACGGGGTGCTGGCGGCGATGCTCGTCTGCGAGGCGGCGGCCTGGTACAAGGCGCGGGGACAGTCGCTGGTGCAGGTTTTGGAGCGGCTGTACGGGCAGTTTGGGTATTTCGCCGAGAGCCTGGAATCGAAGGTGTTTCCGGGGCGAAGCGGCATGGAGCGGATGGCGGCGATCATGGACACTTGGCGCCGGCAGCCGCCGGAACGCCTTGGAGGTTTTCGCGTGGCGAGAGCGGTCGATTACGCCGTCGGCGTCGACGGGCTGCCGAAGGAAAACGCGATCCGTTTTTTGCTGGAAGAGGAAGGTTCCTGGGTGTGCATACGCCCGTCGGGAACGGAGCCGAAAATCAAGGTGTATGTTTCGGCGCGGGGGGATCATGCGGAACAGGCCGCGGACCGGTTGAAGAAGCTGAAGGCGGCGGTCGCGGAGAGAATGGAACAATAAACTCAGGAGGGTCCAGCAGTGGAAAAACAAACTTCATTGTCCGTAGCGGTCATCGGACTCGGATTCATCGGGCTGCCGCTGTCGCTCAGCTACGCGATGCACGGCGCCCGGGTGATCGGCGTCGATGTGCTGCCTGCACTTGTGGAGGAAATCAACGCGGGGAAATCCCACCACATGGAATCGTACCAGGGAAAAACGCTGGCGCAAATCCTGCGGGAGCAGCTGGAGGCGGGGCGTTTCCGGGCGACGATCGATTACCGGGAAGCTGCGCGCGAAGCGGATCATTACATCATCACTGTGGGGATCCCGATCCGCAACGGCGATCCGGACATGAGCTTCCTGCGCAGTTGCTGCGAGGAACTGGCGCGGGTGCTGAAGCGCGGCGACACGGTCATCGTGCGCAGCACGGTGGTGCCGGGGACGACGGAGGAGCTGGTGAAGCCGCTCCTGGAGGAAAGCGGGCTGAAGGCGGGGGAAGATTTTTACCTTGCCTACTGTTCGGAGCGGATCGCCGAAGGACGGGCGTTCGAGGAGTTCATCTCCATGCCGCTGGCGCTTGGCGGGGTCAATGAGGTGAGCGTGGAGCGGGCGAAGGCGGCCATGGCCTTTGTCACGAAGGCGGACATCACCGTGACGGACATCAAGGTCGTGGAAACGGCGAAGGTGATCGAAAACATCCAGCGCGACGTGAACATCGCGATGGTGCAGGAGTTCGCGCGGTTTGCCGAGCGGTTTGGCATCGACACGTTTGAGCTGATCCGGGTGGCCAACACCCACAAGCGGGTGAACCTGCTGACGCCGGGCCCGGGAGTCGGCGGCTACTGCCTGCCGAATGCCCTGTATTATCTGCTGCCGAAGGCGCGGGAGCTGGACGTGCGGGTGGATTTGCTGGAAATCGCGCGGAGGATCAACGACTCCGTGCCGGGGGTGCTCGCCGATATGCTCGAGGCGGCGCTGGCGAAACGGGGCAAGGCGCTGCGCGGCAGCAAGGTGGCGGTGCTGGGGCTGGCGATGAAGGATTTTTCCAACGACGACCGGATCAGTCCGCCGCATCATTTTGTGGACATTTTGCTGCAACGGGGCGCGCGGGTAACGGCCTACGACCCGGCGGTGCCGAGCGTGCATGCATACAAAACGGACAAGCTGGAAGAGGCGCTGGAGGGCGCCGACGCGCTGGCGCTGCTGGCAGTGCAGGAGGAGTTTCTGTCCTACGACTGGCACGGGTTGATGGCGAAGATGGCGGCCCGGCCGGTGCTGCTGGACACGAAAAACCGCATTCCCCGCAGCGTCGAGTCGGACGAGTCGATCGAGGGCGGCGCCGTCCTGCTGCGGATTTGACGGGATGCCGGGGGACACAGCGGAGATTGAGGGGACGGAGATTGAGGGAACGGCAGATCGCGGGATAGCGAGGGATTGCGGATGGGATTGGACAAAAAAGTGCTGGTCATCGCCTACCTGTTTCCTCCGATCGGCGGAGGCGGCGTGCAGCGGGCGCTGAAAATGGCCAAATATCTCGGCGAGTTCGGCTGGCAGCCCCATGTGCTCACGGTGGAGCCGGAGTACCATGTCTCGCTGGATGAGTCGCTGCTGAAGCAGCTCCCCGCCGAAGCCGTCATCCATCGCGCGCGGGAGCTGTCTCTGGGGCGCAGGGCGTTTCTGCCCGCGCCAGCGAGCGCAGCCGGAACAGGTGCGTCCGACGGCAGAGGTGCGTCCAAAGCAACCGCGACCGGTGCAGAAGCGGTGCCACCGGCCCGGCCGGTTTCCGCATCGCCTTGGAAACGCCGGCTTTTTCCGCTGCTGAAAAGGATCAAAAACGCGCTGCTCATACCGGACGACCAGATCCTGTGGTTACCTTCGGCCGCGCGCAAAGGGCTTTCCGTCATCCGCGAACACGGGATCGACGCCATCGTGTCCACCTCTGGCCCGGTGACCAACCATCTGGTCGCCCTGTATCTGAAGCGCAAAACCGGCCTGCCCTGGATCGCCGACTTCCGGGATCCGTGGACCCAGAACATGCACCGCACCAGCCTGCGCTGGCGGGAATGGCTGGAGGACCGGCTGGAGCGGATGGTGCATCGCGAAAGCGACCTGCTCCTGACGGTGACGGAGTCCTTTGCCCGCAATTTTCAGGCGAAGTTTGGTTCGGAACTGAAGCGGGTCGAAGTGATCCACAACGGATATGACCTCGACGACTACAGGGCGTTGACTGATGTGCGCAAACCGGAGCGGGAGCGGGACGTATGGACGCTTGTTTACACCGGGATTTTGTACCGGGAGCGCAATCCGCGGCTGTTCCTGCAGGCGGTGCGGCAGCTCATGGATGAAGGGCGGCTGCCGGCCGGCGGAATTCGCATCCGGTTCGCCGGGGTGTTTGATTACCCGGGGTACAGCGACAACATCGACTGCGTGCGGACTCTGGGGCTGGAACCGGTCGTCGAGGTGCTCGGCCATCTGCCGCACCGGAGGGCGCTGGAGGAGATGAAAAAAGCCGACCTGCTGCTCCTGATCGGCGACACCGCTCCCGGCTCCGGCGACTACATTCCCGGCAAGCTGTTCGAATACATGGCGGTGGGCCGGCCGATCCTGGCGCTGGCGATGCCGGGAGAAGCGGCGAGCATCATCGGGCGGCACCGGCTGGGAGCCGTGGCGGACCCGACCGATCTTAAGGCTATCAAGGAAGCGATCATGGATCTGTACAGGGAGTGGCGGGAGGGGACGCAGCAGGCGGAACCTTCCCGGGAGACCGCCGCCCCGTCTGCGACTGCCATGTACGAGCGGCGGGAGCAGGCCCGCTTGCTGGCGGAACTGCTGAATGAACTGAAAAGTGAACTCAAGCGAACTGAAGCAATGAATGAAGCAATTTGAGCGGAAAAAACCGCCCGCGACCAGATTCCCTGCCAGATCCGGACATGATCGGGAATCAGGCGCGGGCGGTTTTGATTGTGGGAGTGGGCAGCTCCGTTGATGAAGTGTAAAAGTGCATCAAATTTCTCGTTCGATGGGTGATGATCGCCTCATGTGGTGTATTTTTGCATTACATTCGGCCCATCCCGCCACCGAACCGCCTGATTTGATGCATTTTTGCAGTACAATCGGCCAATCCCTCAAAATCGCGGCTTCATGTGATGTATATGTGCACTCCATGAATCCGATCCACCCCCGACCTCACCGCCGCAAAGGAAACTCGCGGATGGCGTAGCGGATTTTGCCCGACGGCGCCGGCGGAATTTCCTCCACGTGCTCCACCTTGATGTGCGCCGACTCCCCGAACATCGCACGGATGCCGTCCAGAAATTTTTTCTCCTCCTCCGGCGTGTAAAACCGCTCCTCCCTGACCAGTTTCACCGTCATTTCCAGCGGGCTGTGCTGGATCAGCTGAAATCCGCGAATGGCGCTCAAGCCCCGTGCCAGCTGGTTGAGATAAAAGCTGTGGACGAGTGTCCCGTCGGCCGCCTGGAAGATTTCATCCTCCCGACCTTCAATGGAGGCCAACAGTGGCAGGCCGATGCCGCAGGAACACCGGTCGGCGCTCAATGCCACCACGTCGTTGAGCAAATACCGCAGGCGGGGCTGGGACCGGTTGTTCAGGTCGGTGACGACCAGCGCGCCTTTTTCGCCCGGTCCCAGCGGCTCGTGGGTTTTCACGTCGACGACTTCCAGCCAGGCGTTGGCGGCGGAAATGTGCATGCTTCCGTGCGGGCATTCGTAGGCGATGATGCCGGCGTCCCGCGCCCCGTATTCGTTGACCGCCCGGCAGCCGAAGGCCTGTTCGATCGTTTCGCGCTGGTGCGGGTGCAATGTTTCCGCGGTGGTGACAACGGCCTTCAGCGGCACGTTCAGACGGATCCCCTTGTCCAGCAGCAGCTGCCCCAGCATGTAAAGGGCGGAAACATAGCCGTAAAAATAATGAGGGCGAAAGGAACGGATGCGCCGCGCGTACTCCTCGATCCGGTCGGGCTTCAGGTCGTAGGCGGAGAAGAGGATGCGGTTTTTGAGCCAGCGCTCTTTCCACAGGTAGAGACGGGACTGCGCCTGGCTCAACTCGAAGGGCGAGCCCCACACCATGACGGACGGATCGCCGATGCGGATGCCGTGCCATCCCATGCCGCGCCAGCGGGCCGCCTCGTAATGCTCGACCGTGGGACGGTCCATGTAAAAACGGGTCGGTTCTCCCGTCGAGCCGCCGGTGCGGTTGACGATCAGCGATTCGGGCGAGGCGGTGTCCGCGACATGGAGATCCCTTTCTCCGTTGAACCGGTGCTTTGTCAACACCGGAACATGCTCCCGCAAAAACTGCGCCGGGTCAAAACCGGGCCGGGACGAAGCGCGCTCCCATACGTCCCGAAGGCCCTGATAGGCGGGGACATGACGGACCGCATGATCCAGCAGCCGGCGAAGCTTGTCCAACTGCAGCGCGCGGATGTCCTCCGGGCTCATTTGTTCGATCCGGCTCATCTCTTTCATGTAGGCGCGGATCCGGTTGCCCTTCAGCTCCATCAAGGGCCATACGCCGTGCCGTATCCACCAACCGTTCACGTTTTTTCACCCATTTCCCTGCCAGTCTTCAGACTTCCGCAATCATTCTCCATGCATCATTTCGTCCTGTTTCGTGCGCAGCAGTTCTTCATATTGTCTGACCCATTTCAAAACATCTTCCGGCTCCGGCAGATGGGTCGTCTCGATGCTCGGGTCGCCGAAACGGTAAAACCGGAAAAACGTCTCCTGGTCAAAATACCCGCCGCCCGGCAGCGGCATGACAATCCAGGTCTGGTACTGGGTGATCAGTTTTTCTTCCTTGGTGATCCAGAATGTCGTTTTGACGACGGTTTCTTCCAGGATGCGGTCCATTTCCGCTTGCAAATCGACCGCGGTTCCGGATTCCGCCAGCTGTTCCAGATCGGCAAACAATGGGGAAGGCGACCGTTCGACCCAGTCTTTCGCGCTGATGCGCACCTCAATGACATGGGACGGCCGGCCGAGGATCGTTTCATCCGGCCGCTGCGCCGCCTCTTCCAAAAGCGGCAGCCAGTCGGAAAATCCGGCAAACGGATCAAAGGGAAGCGGCGGCGTCTCATCATCGAACAGGCGGCGCCAGCCTTCATTTTTTTTGATGTAGCGTTCGTCCCCGTAGCCATAGTATTGGAAAGGCTGGGCGGCGATGCGGCCGTTGACGATGAACGCTTCCTTCGGCCGGGACATGACGCCGTCGAACATGCTGGTCACCAGATGTTTCTGCAGCGAATTGCGAATATAGCCGGTGAACCAGAACCGTTCCGCCAGTTCGGAATTGTTCATCGTTTCGATAGCTTCCCGAAGAAGCGGGCGAACGTCCACCGTATTTGCCGGCGCCGCATTGCCTGCGCTGCCGGCGCCGGCGGCGGGAGAGGGATCGGGGAATGCCGTTCTCTGTGAAGGCAGAGTGCCGCAGCCGGCCAACAGCAGCGCCAGGCAGAAGACCATGCAGACAACCGCCAGGACCGGATTTCGCAATATGGGGAGATTCGATCGCCATTTATTTTTTGCCGCGAGCATGGATGAACCTCCTTCCCGCGAGCCCTGCAAGGAGCAGCGCCGTGGCGGCGATGGTCAGCTCCGTCACGGGGATGTTGTGCTTGTGCAGCACGTAAATGCGCGAAGAGTCGGCGAAGGTGACGACCAGGTCATTTTTGCCCGTGCCTTTGAGATCGGCCAGCATGACAAGGTCCAGATTTCGGGTGAACACCTTCCAGTTTTGCTTCAGCCCCTTGTCCGTATAGGAAAAACTGGCCAGATAATGGATGCCGCTCGCCCGCACCTTGCTTTTGTTGAAGGCGATCAGCTCGTGTTTGGCGCCGGGAGTGAGCGGCCCGATGTCCTTGATATGCAGCAGGCTGCTCTGGGTCGCTCCCCACAGAATGCTCCACGAACCGTCCGGCCCGGCGCTCAGAATGGTCGCGTACGGATAGGTGATGACGACCTCGTCGGCCCCGTCGCCGTTGACATCGTGAATGCGGATGATGCTGTAGGACAGGTCGCGCTGCATTTCCCGGGTCAGGCGGTGGGTCACGATCAGCGATCCGCCTGCGTCCGATTGCTCGCGCCACTGCAAGAGCTCCACATCCCGGCCGCGCACGAGCAGCCCTTCGGAGCCGTCGGCCAGCCGCACGGCGCCAATCAGTTCCGTGGCCGCATGGGACATGTCAAAGGGCTGTCCCCGGTAAGTGCCGGACAGCCGCCCTCCCGCGAGGACGACATCGGCAAATCCGCCGTCCTGCTCCAGCCTGTCATGGACTCCGCCGGTTTGCGCCAGGCGGCCCATGATGTTTTCCAGATTGAGCCGGAGCGCGCGGAAGGGAGCGGTGCCAAACTGGATCATTCCTTCGGTGAAATCCTTGCGCTGCACGAGGGGCACAAGCTCCAGATCGGCGTTCAGCCGGTAATAGGGGAAGCCGACGTATTCCTCCGGCAGGAACCGCTCGAGCCGCGCAACATCGATCGCTTCATCCGGCACGCGCCGCATCCTGCGCCCGGTCTCATCCAGTTCCCAGGCCATGACCCGGAGCGGCTCCTCATACAATCGGTATGTCTGCGGCAGCATGCGCCCTTCCGGATAAAAATCCCGGTTGCCAAGGGTGATGATCTCCTCCCGGCCGTCGCCGTCCACATCGGCCACGTTGAAGGGCAGGTGGCCGTAAATTTCTCCGAGGTACTGGGGCTCGGAAATCCATTTCGGATAAAACTCCGTCAGCATCAGCTCCATCCGCTGGGGAATGGCCAGATGCAGGATGAGCGCCACGGAGGCGATGACCGCCGCATGCGTCCATTTGACCCGCGCGTACAGCCAGGCCAACGCATACAGAACAAGCGCGATCACAACAAAGGAAGCGGCCAGGGCGGCACCCTTGAACTCCTCAATGTTGGAAAGCGACTCCTGCAAAAAAACGTACAGCACGGACAACGCCGCCGCCCGCTTGCGCTCCCCGGCCGGCAGCAGCCAGAAGGCGAACAGGACGAACGGGACCGCGAGAAAACCGTAAAAGGAATACTCGGCGAAGGCGGGCACGAGCAGCACATGATAGAACAGGTGCAGGTACAAAGCGTACAGGACCAGCAGGCAGTATCCCGCCCACCTGCGCCAGACTCGTTGTTGTTTCCGCTGTCCGGCCTGCAAGGTTTTATCGATAGGTTGATTATGTCCGCTCATGCGCTTCGCCCCCCTTCTCGCGCAAATAGGGCAGGGACAGCAATAGCCCGGCCAACAGCCAGAAATACGTGTTCATGAACGGAACCTCGAAAATATTTTCCACCGCATTGTGCAAAATGACGCCAAGGAGCCCCGCAAGGACGCCCCCGTACAGAAAAAACTGCCCGCCGCGCTCGGCGCGCCAGATGCGAAAACCGCTGCGGAACAGCGCCGCCATCAGCCAAAGATACACCGTGAGGCCGAGCAGCCCCATTTCCGCCAGCGTTTTGAAATAGTAGCTGTCCACGTATATCGTGCCGAAATTCCGCTGCCCGACGGCGCCGCCGTAGCGGCCGAGCCCCATGCCGAGCACCGGTTCGTGGCGCATCAGGTCGTAGGAGTTCAGCCAGCGGGCGATGCGGCCGTCGTTGGAGCTTTTTTCGATGTATTCGGCGCTGAACAGATGCTCGAAGCGGGACGAGATCTGCGGCACGAAGACGGCGGCCAGGACGGCCGCGGCGAGAAAGGCGATGAACAGCCGGCGGTCGACGAGCATGACGAGCAGCCCGATGGAGCCGGCGAAGGCGAGCCAGGCGCCCCGGGAGCCGGTGAACACGAGCGCGGCCAGCAGGACGAGGGCGATGAGCGCCCACACGTAGCGCATCCGGGACTTGTCCCGGATGGCCAGCGCCATCGCGATCGGGGCCATGAGCACCATGTAGCTGCCGAGCACGTTCGGGCTCTGCACGATGGAGAAAGCCCGGCGGCAGGCGCCTTCGCTGGCGTCGCACCAGCTGGCGGGAACCGGCGCGGCCGTCACCCACTGGAAGCAGCCGTACAGGCCGACCAGTCCGGCGACGGCGGTCAGGATCTTGAGCACCCGCTCGGCGTCCCCGCGGCTGTCGAGGAAGAAAAAGCCGACGGCGAGAGCCAGTATGTATTGGTAGACGGCGCGAAATCCTTCAATGTTGACGCCGACATGATTCAGGTTGAACACAACGTACCCGAGCCCGACCGCCACAAAGGCCAGGAGCGGCGCTTTGATCCCGGGCAGCTTGCGGTTTGTCTCCAGCCAGCGCCAGAGGGCGATGGCGACGAGCAGGGCGAGCAGCGCCTCGTCCCACAGGGAGGAGACGACGGGGATGGGCAAAATGTTGCGCAGCACGTAGTCGATCAGCGGAAAACAGAGCAAGAGATAAAGCCAGGTTGTTCGCCGGAACAGGATGCTTTGAGCTTGAGCCAGCATGTCGGGCTGAAACCTCCTTTTGTTTCCTTCACTATTACCGCATACTGGCGCGCAAAAATCAAGCAAGCCGTGCCGCCAGGCTGGCGGCGGATTTTGGCGTGCAACGGTCATTCCTGTCCGTTGGAGGCAGTCACTTGAGTTGCAACGGACATTTATGAACGTCACACGTTGGCGCAATCCTTCCAACGGTCAAAAATGTCCGTCAAAGCAGTTGGCCCTCCTGGCCATGCCAGCGGGCATGCCAGTGGCTGTGCCAATGATTTCGCCAATGATTGCGCCTGTCCGTCCATGTGAGCTAAAATAAACATAACTTGGCACCGGTACGGTTGAATGAAAACGGCGAGAAGACGGTGAGGAAGTGATCGGGACATGGCACACCGCTACAAAGTGATCCACGTCATCGGCGGGGGCGAGTTCGGGGGCGCGGAGGAGCACATCATCCGCCTCGTTTCGCGTCTGGACGGGCACGGCCTTCTGGGGAAAGTGGTCTGCTTCTACGACGCGGAGTTCGCCCGCGCGCTCAGGGAGCTGAACATCGAGGTGGAGGTGCTGCGGTACGGCCGGTTTGACATCCGGCTGGTGGCGGCGCTCAAACAGCTGTTCATGCGCGAAAGCCCGATGATCGTGCACACCCACGGCGTCAAGGCGAATTTTTTCGCTCGTCTGGCGTCGCGCCGGCTCACCGGGTTCAAGCGGCTGACGACGGTCCACAGCCTTCTTCGCCATGATTACGCCAACCCGATCGCCTATTCCGTCGCCAACTGGATGGAAAAATCGACGCGGCGCTACAACGACCACTTCATCGCCGTGTCGGGGGCGATCCGCGACTCGCTGCTGGCCGAACACGTTCCGGCCAACAAAATCACCGTCGTCCATCACGGCATCGACCTGCACCTGTTTGAAAACGCCGCCCCCTCGCTGCGCGAGGAGCTCGGCATCGGCGGCCGCTCCTATGTCATCGGCGCGGTGGCGAGGCTGGTGAAGATCAAGGCGATGGATACGCTCATCCGCGCGCTCCGGATCATCCGCGAGCGGGAGCCGGAGGCCGACGCGCGGCTCGTCATCGTCGGGACGGGTCCGGAGGAGCAGAGCCTGCGGCGGCTGGCGGGAGAGCTGGGGCTTGCTCGCGCCGTCCACTTCACCGGATTCCGCCGCGACATTCCGGCGTGTCTCGCGAGCTTCGACTGCTTCGCCAGCGCGTCGCTGTCGGAGGGGCTTGGCCTCAACATCCTGGAGGCGATGGCGGCCGGGGTGCCGGTCGTCGCCACGGGCGTGGGCGGCGTTCTCGACATCGTCCGGGACGGCGAGACGGGCCTTCTCGTGCGGCCGCTCGAGCCGGACAAGCTGGCGGACGGCGTGCTCGCGCTGATGCGCGATCCGGCGCTGGCGGAGCGGCTCGCTTCCGCCGCCCGCCAGCGGGTGCGGGACCGCTTCTCGCTGGAACGGATGGTTTCCGACACCGTCGGCCTTTACGACGCATTGCTGGATGGGCGCCATGTCCAGGGCTGACATGTTTTTTCGCGTGACGGTTGTGCTGGTCTTCCTGACCTTGCTCAGCCGGCTCATCGGTTTTTTGCGGCAGGTGCTTATGGCGGGGCAGTTTGGGCTAGGCTGGGAACTGGACGCCTATGTGTTCGCGTTCCAGATCCCGTCCATCCTGTTCATGATCCTGCCGGGAGCGGCCAACGCCATCGTCATCCCCGTGCTGAAAGGGATGATGGGTGATCGCCTGCAGCCGGAGCGCGACCGCCTCTTTCACCAGGTCATGACGCTCACCGGCCTCGCGCTTCTCGTCCTGACCGCCGCAGGCATGATCTGGGCGCAGGACATCATCCGCCTGCTGGCGCCGGATTTTTCTCCGGAGAAACAGGCGTTGACGGGCGAACTGCTGGCGATCATGATGCCGTCGGCGTTTTTCATCGGCATCATCTCCGTGCACACCGCGTTTCTGAACGCCCATGACGAGTTCGTGACGCCTTCCGTCGGGCCGATCCTGAACGGGCTCATCGTCATCGCGTCCATTTATTTGCTCGCCCCGTTCATGGGCATCCGCGGAATTGCCTGGGGGACGATGGCCGGGTTTGCCGTCTTTGCCCTGTCCCTCGTCTCGCCGATGGTGAAAAGGAACTACACGTTCCGGTGGAACCTGCGGCTGGCCGGGGATCCGGTCATCAAAGGGATGGGCGAGCGGTTTGTCCCGATTCTCATCGGCATGCTCGTCACCCAGCTGTATTTTTTGGCGGAAAAAATCCTGGCGGGAGGACTCGGCGACCAGAAGCTGTCGGCATTGTGGCTGGCCTTCAGCATGGTCCAGCTGCCGATCGCGATATTCGCGGGGGCGCTGGCGGTGCCGCTGTTCCCGCTGCTTTCGGAATATGTGAAGAAGCAAAACATCGACGGCATGAAGCAGGTTATGGCCAGGGGGTTTTTGTACCAGTATCATGTGCTGCTGCCGGCGACCGTCGGACTGATCCTGCTGGCGGAGCCCTTTGTCCGGGCGTTTTACGGGCACGGGAGCAAGTTTGCCGCGGAAGATGCGGCGCTGACCGCCTGGGCGGTCATCTTCTACACCGTCGGCATGGTCGGCTGGGCCGGCCGGGATTTGCTGACGAGGGCGTCCTACGCCATGGAAAACACGAAGACGCCGGTCATCACCGCGGGAGCAGGCCTCGTCCTGTATTTTCCGCTGTCCTTCGCCTTCATGCCGGGCATGGACCACGGCGGGCTCGCCCTGGCGTACGCGCTGGCGACCTACGCCAACATGTTTTTGCAGGCGTGGTGGCTGCGGCGGCAAACCGGGCGGCTGTTCACGCCCGCCTTCTACGCTTCCCTCGGCAAAGGCGTCATCGCTTCGGCGGCGATGGGACTCGTGATCGTCCTCGCGGCGCGGGCGGCGGTGCAGCTGACCGGTACGGCGGCGCCCAGGGTGGATGTGTACGGGCCCTTGAGCCTACTGCCGGATCTGCCCGGCGGCTGGACGGGCATCGCCTGGCTCGCCGGCATCACGGCGTTGGCAGCGATCGTCTATTTCGGTGTCATGCTGGTTCTCAGAGATCCATATGTGAAGGAAATGGCCGCGCGATTGAGGGTCGGCGGCGGGAAAGGACCCGCCAAGGAGGTGCGATAGCATGGAGCGCACGGAGCGCAAACGAAAAACACTTGTCATATCCGGCTACTACGGTTTTGGCAACAACGGCGATGAAGCTGTGCTTCATGCGATTTTGCGCGCCCTGCGCTGCCATGGAGAGGAAAACGGCCTGGACATCCGCCCGGTGGTGCTGTCCATCAACCCGCAGGCGACCGAGCGGCTGCACGGGGTGCGGGCCGTTCACAGGCTGAAGCTGAAGGACATCGTCCGCGCCCTGAAGGAAAGCGACGGCCTGATCAGCGGCGGCGGTTCCCTGCTGCAGGACCGCACGGGGCTGAGAACGATTCCGTACTATCTCGGCATCATCAAGCTGGCGCAATGGCTGAACAAGCCTGTCTATATCTATTCCCAGGGATTGGGGCCGATCCGCAATACCCTGTATTTCCCGCTCATCCGCAGCGTGTTCCGCCGGTGCGACTACATCTCGCTCCGGGATGAGGAATCCGTGCGGCTGCTTCGCCAAACGGGGTTGGAGGACGTGCCGGTGGAGGTGGCCTCCGATCCGGTGCTGGGGCTGGATCTGGCTCCGGGGGCGGGTTCGGCGGACGCATCGCGGGAACCGTTCATCGGCGTGGCTGTGCGGCTGTGGCATCCGGCGAAGAAGGAGCTGGAGCGGATCGCCGAGACGCTCCGGCTGCTCATGGACGAGCTGCCGGCGGCGCGCATCCGGTTTCTGCCCTTCCACCCGCCGAAGGATGAGGAGGCTTCGCGCTTCGTCATGGAGCGGCTGGGTGAGGCGTACGCGGGAAGGGTGAGCATCTGCCCGGGCAGCGACGATCCGTCCGTGATGTTCCGGGAGGTCGCCTCCTGCGACCTGCTCATCGGCATGCGCCTGCACTCGCTCATCTACGCCGCCGCCCTGCGCATCCCGATGATCGGCATTTCCTACGACCCGAAGATCGACCATTTCCTGCGGCGGATCGACATGAGCGCGGCGGGAAGCGCGGAGGAGATCGACCCGGCCGCTGTGGCGCAGGCCGCCCGCCGGCTGCTGGCGGAAAGGGACGCCTGGGTGCGGGAAAAGGATCCGATGATCACACAATTGCAACAAAAATCCCACCTGCCGGCGAAACATATTTGCGGCCAATTACGTAATAAAAGTTGAATCATGTCAAAGGATGATTCTGGAAATGTTGAAACATGTTGACACCGTTTCGGTGTTCGGTTTTCCGGTGTCCCGCATGGGCATGGAGGAGACGATCGGCTATCTGGTGGAGGCAGCGGAAGCCGGCGAAACGGTGCAGGTCGTCACCATCAATCCGGTCATGATCATGGAAGCCCTGGAACATCCGGCCTACGGCGAGGCGCTGAAAGCGGGGGATCTGTTCGTGCCGGACGGGGCGGGGGTTGTATGGGCGGCGGCAAAACTGGACAAGCCCGTGACCGAAAGGGTGACGGGGTTTGACCTCCTGCACGGTCTGATGGCTGAAGCGGACCAAAGGGGCTGGCGCGTCTATCTGCTCGGCGCGGAGCCGGAAGTGGTGGCCGCCGCCGCGGCGCGGCTCGGCGAGCGGTACGCGGGCGCGCGCATTGCCGGATACCGGGACGGGTACTTCGACGACAGCGAGGACGAGGCGGTGATCCGGGAAATTGCCCGGATCCGCCCGCATCTTTTGTTTGTCGCCCGTTCGGCGGCCAGGCAGGATCCCTGGATCGCCCGTTACCGCAACCAGCTGAACGCCTCTATTATGATGGGTGTGGGAGGAAGCTTTGACGTGATCGCGGGCAAGCTCAGGCGCGCTCCGGTCATCTGGCAGCGCCTTCGGCTGGAATGGCTGTACCGGCTCATCCAGGAGCCGTGGCGCTATAAGCGCATGCTGGCGCTTCCCCGCTTTGCCCTGCGGGTCATGCGCATGAGAAAGCGGGGCGGCAATGCGTGAGAGGCCTCCAGCGCCATGAAATTGTTTCCGCAGACGCGATGTAACCGTTATTTTGCGCTTTTTCCGCGATGGCCATTCATCCGGCCCCGCCGTATAATTGGGCGGTGAGCGCGCAAAGGTTGGCGCGCTGTTTCGCAGGAACAACCGTATTCAGGGGTGGAACGAGCTGTTATGACCAGTTTGTATTTGATATCGTTTTTTGCAGCCTTTGCAATGGCCATCTTGCTGACCCCGTTTGTCAAGCGTTTCGCCCTGTGGGTCGGGGCGGTGGACCGTCCGAATCACCGCAAGGTGCACACCGTGGTGATGCCGCGGCTCGGCGGACTGGGCATCTTTTTTTCCTTTCTCTGCGCGTTTGTTGTCATCTCCCCGGCGCTTCCCGAGGTGGATGCGAACGTGATCTGGGGTCTGCTTCTGGGCGGTTCCGTCATCGTCCTGGTCGGTGCTCTGGATGACAAATTTGATCTTTCGCCGAAGGTGAAGCTGGCCGGCCAGCTCGCCGCCGCCGGAATCGTCGTGGCGTTCGGGCTGAAAATCAACGTCGGCCTGATCGATTTTCCGTTTGAAGCCGCGTGGCTGGCGAACATCGGCTGGATCAGCATCCCGCTGACAATTGTGTGGATCGTGGGGGTCACCAACGCCATCAATCTGATCGACGGGCTGGACGGCCTCGCCGGCGGCGTCTCGGCCATCGCCACCGCCACGATGCTGGTGCTGGCGCTGATGATGGGCAACATCACCGTCGTTCTGCTGTGCGCCATCCTGCTGGGCAGCGTCCTCGGCTTTCTCGTGTTCAATTTTCATCCGGCGAAAATCTTCATGGGCGATTCCGGCGCCCTGTTTCTCGGTTTCAGCCTGGCGACTCTTTCAGTGCTGGGGTTCAAGCAGGCGACGATGATCTCCTTCGTCGTGCCGCTGCTTGTGCTGGGCGTGCCGCTTTCCGACACGCTGTTTGCGATCATCCGCCGGCTGGCGAGCGGCAAGCCGATTTCGGTCGCGGACAAGAGCCACCTGCACCACGGCTTGCTGAGGATGGGGCTGAGCCACCGCAACACCGTGCTGGTCATCTACGGCATTTCCATCGTGTTTGGCGTCTGCGCGATTATACTCTATCAAACGACGTACATCTGGACGGCGCTGGCCATCATCTTCGTCGTGCTGTTCCTGCTGGAAATCGCCGCGGAAGCGATCGGCATGTTCAGCAAGAACCGCCGGCCGGTGCTGAAGTTTCTGCGCAAGGTGAGCATCAAGACGGCCCGGTTGATCGGCGCCCGTTCGGTGAAATGAATGAGCGGCAAATCGCGGCCGGCAAAAGCGCCGCGCATGGAAAATGTTGAGTAATGACGGACAGGCAGGCCGCGGGTATACTTGGAGGCGTGGACAGAATGCATGCATTCCGGTCTATCAACTGGCAAAATTTCACCGCAACTTTTTTCAGGCGGGATCGCAACTTTTTGAACCCGAGCGCGTTTAATTATGTGTGAAGAGAGTGTTCCCCAAATCTGCAAGGATGGTTGGAAAATACAGGGGGAAAAACATCTTTACGATCCCGCCAGGTCATTGTATAATGACTAGAGTGGTGCTACCAGGCTTATCCACTGTTTACAAGTTTCTGTGGCAGAATATCTATCCAGACTTCTATCACAGACTTTATTCCCATTGAATACATGCTCAAACTCTGGGAAGGGGGTGACTCGGGAAATGAGGGAAACGAGCTACCAACCATCTACACAAATCTCTACGAAAGCATATCGAGGAGGAGAAAGAAAGGTTATGAAGAAAAGTTTGAACCTTCTGCTGGCGTTCGCGCTGGTATTCTCCATGTTTTCGACCGCGGTGTTTGCCGCTGACAGCCAATCGGCTGCCCAAAAGCTTGTAAACGCCGGCATCATCAAGGGATCCAACAGCGGAGACCTGATGGAAAACGAAACATGGAAACGTCAAGACGTCACTGTCATCATTTCCAGATTATTGGGTGTTGAACAAGAAGCGAAAAACACTCCGAAGAACCATTCCTTTGCCGACGTGACGGATCCGTACTATGACGGCTTCATCACCTACGCTTATCAAAATGGTTACTTCAACGGCCACAGCGAAATCCGTTTCGGCTATGGCGAAGAAATCACCGTGAAGCAATTTGCTGCAGTCATGCTGCGCGTCCTGGGCTATGACGTGGCTTGGGATGAAGTGGAAGAAGTCGCTGTTGAAGTTGGCCTTGTGCCGGCCGGAACCGACTTCGAAGAAGCTGCAACCCGCGGCGAATACTTCGTCATCATCGACACCACCCTGCAAACGGAAACCGCTGACGGCGAAATCCTGGGCGTAGCTCTGGATCTGCCGGGATATGCTCCGGAAGCGCCGGAAGTGGCTGTCAAGCCGGTGGGCGCGAAGAAGATCGAAGTGGCTTTCAACAAAGCCGTGAACAAGGATCAAGTGACGATCAGCGTCAAGAAGGGCAACAACACCACGAATGTGGACAGCATTACCTGGTCCGCTGACAACAAGACTGCTACCGTCAATCTCTCCGCCAAGATGACCAAGGGCGAATACACCGTCACGGTGAAGGGCGCTGCTGCGGACGATTATGTTCTGAGCTTCACCGCGGAAGATGAGAAGGTGGCCAAAGTCGAAATCACGAGCGACAAAGCTCCGATGGTCGACAATCAAGGCAAGGAAATCAACCTGTTCTTCCGTGCCCTGAACCAGTATGGCGAAAATGTCACCAGAGCCCATGAATTCATTGTCATGGTGAGCAAGGGTGAAATTGAAAATGCCAATGACAACAAAATCAATGGTGGCAATGGCAAACTGAAGGCCAAACTGGATACTACGGGAACGCTCACCTATTCGCTTAATGAACAAATCATCTTTACTGTAACCTATGCAGACAATCAAGGCAATTTCGCAACTGACCAGAAGACGCTGACGGTTGCTGCTCCGGCCAAGGTGTCCAGCATTGAACTGACCGAGCTGTACAACAAGGACGGCAAGCAGCTGATGACCACTACGAACCTGAACAATGACTTGTTCTACATCCTGGTTGATGCAAAAGACCAATACGGCAACAACGTCACGGCAGACCAAATGGAATCCGATACGGTGGTTGCGAACCTTGGCGCTCATCTGATCGATTATGCCGGTTTTGAAACCATCAACGATGGAGTCAAGGAAAATGTGATCGGCTTGAAGCTGAAAGCTACGTCTGATGGAGTGAAGGCTGGTACTGCCCGGTTTACGGTCTATGCGACCGCAGCCAATGCGAGCGGCTCCTTTGACGTAGAGATCATTCAAGCTTCCCAACTGGATACCCTGATTCTGCATGCTCCGGATGTCATTCCTGCCGGTGAAAAAGTCGAAATTCCTTATGAAGCGTATGACCAAAATGGCAACGCAATTGACACCTACACCAAGCTTGTGAATGGTATGCAAGCTGTTTCTTCGAGCAGCTCTGAATACTTCAGTGTTGGCCTGACTGGTTCTCCGAATCCGACTCTCAGATTTGAACATGATCCGGAAACCAACAAGGCGAAACTGTACCTTGACCTTTCGGGTGTAGACACTGAATATGCAAGACCGTTTGTCATTACCGGCAGAACGGAAACCAACAAGTTCATCAACACGACCTTCACGTTGAGCCCGAAAGCGAAGGCTGTCGCAATCGTGAAAGTTGACAAAATCGATGGAGCTGTTGCGAAACAAGACGGAAGCACGTCTGGCGGCGTGACGAAGCTTGAACTGAAGAACATCTTCGTCGAAGACCAATACGGCAGAACCTTGCCTGCATCCGACTTCTCTGGACGCTATGCGGTTACTGTAACTGGCAATGTGTATCAAAAACTTGCCATCTCTGGAATTACTCCTGCGACAAACGGCAACATTACTGATGCACAACTTAGTGCTTCGCATGACTTGACCGGTGGAACCGCAACAGGGCTGACCACTCTGACCCTGAAGCTGAAAGACTTGACGGTTACTCCGAACAAGGATGTTGCGAACTCCGATTACAAACTGAACATCAGAACCGTTGGAAAGGCGGATATCGTCTCCTACACGGTTGAAGTTGCTGGAACCGTCTACTATGATGTAAATAACTCTGGCAACCGTGCTAACTATGGGCAAGAAATTAAAGTCAAAGGCCAACTGTCGGATGGCACAAGCGTTGCGGTGCCGGTGGACGAAACCAATGGTTATATGACCCTCAAGGCTGCAAATGGTCTTTTGATCGATGGCAAGGAAATTCGTGTCGCTCCGGACTCCGGAACTCCGCCGACCAAACCGTTCGACTTTGGTAACGATAAGGAAAGAACTTATGCTCTGTCCTTCATCGGCGAAACCAAAACCGGTGCTCAACCTGAAGTTGTTGACGTAAAAGTAAGCGTCGTTGCACCTGCGGCAGACAGCTTCAAACTGAAGTCGCAAGATGATCTGGACGGCGCTGGATATGGCAACAAGAGCAGAAAGTCTGACCATGTCCTGAATATCTCCAAGACTCTGCTTAATAGCAAGTCCCTGACACAAATTGCCAATGATGTCGTTGAGGTCAGAGACCAATACGGCAAGAAGATGGCAGACGGACAGTTCGTATCCGCAAGCGTACTGAGCTACTCCAACACGAACCGGAAGGCTGTATCCGAGGTGCCGGTTGGCGAATCCTTCAAGGTGGTTGCATTTACGAACAACGCGAAGAGGTATGAATTTACCATCAACGTGAATAGCAACTGAGTAATTGCAATACCTTAGGATTTCAAAAGGATCGGAGAGAATATCTCTCCGATCCTTTTTTTGGTACGCCCAGCATGGGCGTCATCTCTACGGTGAAAGTCAAGAATGGGGAAGAGCCTGCAATTATCCGTGAGCAAGGGAGTAGCGCCTATTCCTTTTGCGAAGAATTACTGCTAATATGGCTCAGACCTGAAAAAAACCGGCTTTGATATATTCTTTGATGCAATACAGCTCCACCTTGATGTTGAGCGAAATGGAATGATGCTGCTTCGGGTATGCATGCCCCTGGGCCGTGACGAGGTTCGCGTATTGGTGTTCGAACATCACCAGCGTCCATGATCGATGCTGTTTCTTGTGCAGGACAATCAGCTCTTTATCCCAGTAAATTTCAACGAATCCGTTGATGTCCTTCATGTTCATGTCCCGCCCGCTGTACGTCCAGGGAACGCCATATCGCACACCGTCATAGCTCACAAATCCATCCCGGCTGACTTTTCGCACCTCAAACCGGTATTTGGCCAGACGATCCGCTGGCGGGAGCGCCCTGAGTTCTTCCTGCACCCAACGCTCAATGGGTCTCTCCCCGGTCGTTCCGTGGATGCGCCGGTTTTGCTCGTCACACCACTGCCTTGCCTGACGGTTCAGGTCCTCCACATCCGTAAACCGCCTGCCTGCCATGAAATTCTGCTCAATGAATTGGACCGCCCGTTCCACCTTGCCCTTCGTTTGCGGCCGCCGGACGCGGCAGACTTTCGGAACCATGCCAACCGTTGCGGCGAAATCCTCAAACAGCGGATGCCATCGGGGCTTTCGATCATCGCCCATGCCGAGGATGACCGTTTTCATCTGGTCTGTCAGCATCGTCTTCGGAACACCGCCGAAATATTCTAACGCATGGATCAGGCAGCGCAAGAAACTGTGGATGTCGCACCGCTTGGCAAATTCGATGTACATCATGCGGGAATACCCCAGCACCATCGCAAACACCGGAATCTTGCGCACTTCCCCGTCCAGATCGACATATTCGCAGATCTTCCAGTCCACTTGCGCCTGATACCCCGGTTTCGTTTCGTATCGCTGCACGGCAGGGATCTTCCTCGGCGGCCGGTGCGGTTTCACATAGTCCTTGATGAGGGTAATGCCGCCGGTATAGCCCTGATCTCTGAGCAGACGCAGCAGCACCTCGCAGTTGAAGATTCCCTGAGCCATGAATTGGTCGATGAGAGGCTTGAAAGGATCGAGTTTGGATCCTCTCTTTTGCCCGTAACGCGGCTCGGGGATGCCGTTGGCTCGCAAGTACTTGCGCACGGTATTGCGCGCATGTCCCGTGATGCGGGCAATCTCCCGGATGCTCTTGCCAGTGGCGTAAAGTTCGTGTAAGCTGATCACAGTCCCACTCCTTAGCATATGTCTCCCCTCTGAAGCTATTAGCCGTATCTTCGAAGGGAGAATATTCTACAGGGGTGGGTCATTTTCTTTTCGGCGCTCCTGGGTCAATTATATTCCGACGGTGACATATGGAGCATCAAGAGAATTTGATCTTCCTGGGTCCGCCTGGCGTCGGGAAAACCCATCTGGCCGTTGCACTGGCGCTGGAAGCGATCAGGCAGCGGTACACGGTATATTTCACCACCGCCCATGATATGATCCAGACGCTGCAGCAGGCGCACCATACCCAAACGATTAAACAAAGGATGAAGATGTTTACCAAGCCCAATTTGCTGATCATCGATGAAATCGGGTACAGGAAGATGGACGAAACAGCCGCGCACTTTTTCTTCCAGATCATCTCCGAACGCTATGAAAAAGGTTCGATCATCCTCACCTCCAACAAATCCTATGGTGCGTGGGGAGAAATCTTTGGAGACCCGGTGCTGGCAACGGCCATCCTGGACCGGCTGCTGCATCATTCCATCACAATCAATATCAAAGGGGAGAGCTACCGCATCAAGGAAAAGAAAAAGGCAGGTTTTTTCAGGCCCGAGCCAACCGGTAGCAACCATGAACAGCCGCAATAACCCAGTGTCCAATCAGGCCCTCTTAAGGAACTTTTTCATCGCTCAAACTGGGGAATTTTCAACCGATTTTTTTGAGGAATTTTCAATCGGTGTTGACAACGGCTCGATTTTTTGAAAATTTATCTTTCATTTATTACGTTCATTTGAGCAGAAATAAATCCCTCCTGATCTCAAAAACCGAGAAAGGAGGGATTCATTTAAGCTACTAGAAAGCACGTCATGATAGCAGTATCAAAGAAGATACAAAGCAGGTCATGAACGAATGATCAATCCGAATAATAATGCCAACGGTAGGTGTCCTCAGCAATCAATTTCTTTTGACCCATAAAGACGTCATACGCTTTGACTGTATATTCGGTGAGGTACTGAAATTTGTACTCGGCATAAGGATCTTCCACGGTAAAGGTATAGGAATGTGAACCAAGGTCCAGGCTGCCGTCGCCGGCTTTTCCGAGGGAGAACGTTTTGCTGTAAATGGTATTCCCTTGCGGATCGGTGAATTCAAGAAGCAGTTGGTGCTCGGGACCGGATGTTTCAACAAAAATGTTTTTGCTCAGCTCGTAGTCAAACTTGAAGACGTAAGACTGATCCCCCGGATAGGTTGCGTAAAACTTGTTCAAAGTAATTGTATAAGGGAACAGAATGAGCTTGTCAAAGCCCTTTTGCGGATCCTTGTTTTCAGATGGCAGCTTGAACACAACCGGATTTACATATGCGTCCGGAGTGCCGGAAGTGATGAACTGGCTGTTCTGCACGCCTTCGCCAAGAATCAGCTGGAACTCCACAGGATCCAGATGTTTCGGGATCGTGGTCTGCAGCAGCAAGGTGGCTATCCCCATTGGGCTGACCTTTGAAGTCACCTCAGTGACCTGAGCAGGGTACATGTAATCATCTTCGGTTTTGAAGTATCCGACCAATTTTGCCACGTTGGCATAGCGCTTCTCGAGGTTGGTCACATCGACCAGGACCGTGTACAGATTGGCATCCGTACCGCTGTAGGTCCGGACGGAACGAACGGCAACTTCCGCCTGGCGCCCAGATCCGGTAATTTTGTGGGCGGCATACACATCGAGAGTTTTCAACGGCTGCACCCTGGAATCCGTGCGGTAAGTGGCAATATCAATCAGCTGTTCATCCGACCTTTTATCCTGCAGAACAATGTCCAGATTGGAATATTGATAAGTATAAGGAATCATACCGTACAAAGTGTAAGAAACGGATGAATTGCCGCCGATGGCAATGACATTGTCCTTCTGGATGGCCTGGAACGGAATCTTCACCGTATCATCCAGCTGGAAGTAGCCGGAAAGAGGAATGACGCGCTTGGAATCCTTCGATCTGTTGATCACCGTGACATTGACCGTCAGGATGTCCTGGTCATCCCACGGAAATCTTTGTACGCTGTCCAGCAGGAAATGGTAAGTGCCGTCCTCATTGGAATATTCATACTCGCTGCCGACCGTCAAACGGGATACGGCGACTTCCGGAAGCTGGTACGTTGCAAGCATATGACCGCTCAAGGGCTTTCCGGACTGGCCAGGCGAAGAGTACAGAATGAGAGACCAATCCGACTCCGTCACGCCGGACGGGATGGTGAAATTCAGCTTGAACTCTTTCTTTTCTTTCGGGTTGACCGACTGGTTGGCCAGCGGATTTCCTTTGATCGGATAGGTCAGCCCGTCGCCGGTCCGAATGGCGAACTCATAGTCCGGCAGCTGAACGGGATTTTGTCCGATGTTTTCCACCGAGAACGTGATGGTGCCATTGAAATTGGCATCATTTTTGCTGCGAGTGAAGTGGGTCACCTTGGTGAGCACAGTTTCATCGTCAACATCCAGCTCAAATCCGCTGCCATACGGGACCTGGTCGGAACCGATGCTCGTGAAGGAAGGCAGAGCGTACTCGGCGACCGGAATGTACAAACGGTTGCTGGAATCGAATTCGGCAATGAGTAGCGTCCATTCGGTTGTATCCACCTCAACGGGGATTTCGCCCTTCAGCCGGATTTCCTTTTTGACCAGCGGATACAGGCTTTCATTTTCCGTCAAATCCGAAGACTCCAGAGAATACATCAACCCGGAACCGGTTTTGACAAAGAAATGATAGGCGGGCAAAACCGCATTGGAGGAACCGACGTTCTTCCACTCCAACCGGGCGTTTAAAGAATAGTTGGTGCTGGACTTGTTCAGGGAAGCTCCCCGGATGGACGACTGAATCAAGGCGTCCGAGATATGGAAGAAATGATCAAAGCCGTCCTGAACCACATTTGAATAGGAGGACGGAACGTTGAATCTCCCAAGGGAGCGTTCGTAATTATCCAGGTTGAAGTCCCACTGAATCATTTCAATGACCAACTGATCAAGTCTCAGGTCCCTGCTCACTTTGCTGTAATATGTAAGATTTTGCCGGGATCCGGGGGCCACCTGGGTTACGTCCTTGTACCGGTTGTGCAAATAGACCGTAAACGAACTGCCGGAAACGGATCGAACACGCACCCAGTAATTGATCAGCTGGAGCGGAGCAGAACCTTTGTTCTCAACGGAAATCGTAAAACTGACCGTATTGGACGAGCCGGACGGCATCATGTTCAGATCCAGCAGTTGAAAGGAAACATTGCCGGAAGGATTCAGAACCGAAACAGGTTCGACACGGATCTGCGCTTGTGCATCCGACGGTTCGTCGGCCGCTGCGGCGGTAAAAGAGGGAATGAGCAGCAGGACCGACATCAGCGCGATCAGCCAGCGATGTTTTTTTGCGGTTTTCATTGGGCATCCTCCATACATCAAATAATAGTAGAAGTAGAAAAATATATACTGTTAATAAATTAACAGTAAAAGACCAAAGAGCAGATTCATAGGCTACAGAATCATTTTACATGAAATTCCTCCTTCTGAAAAACCAAATCTGACCTGGAACGTATACAATTTAGACGAAACAAAGAGGGGCAAAGTTGCGTCTAATGACTGGAAGGATCTGCCTGAAATCCCGAGGTAAAGGTTCGGGGGGGATTAGCCGATATAAGATATACATGTATTTCCATGAAAAATTTACATCAGAAGAGACAACAAAGAAGGAGGAAGCAGCGTGAAGAAAGGCTGGAAAAAGTTATTATCCTTTGCGCTTGTTCTGGGGCTGGTGTTTTCTCTCGTACAGCCTCTGCCAATTTCAGTGCATGCCGCGAACGATTACTTTTATTTTGAAAATCTGAGCACGGACTTTAACAACCCGACGAGAGTATATCAAAACAGACTGGAAAAACTGACCGGCTCCTTTCACCCGAGCGTAAGCACCAGTTCCATCACCTACAAGGTGGATACCCTGGTGGTGAAAGACGAAACCCAAACCACCTTTGACGGCCGGTTCGAAATCGTGAACACCGTCGACGGATCCGGAACCGCTCCGATCATTACCGGCAACAGGTTTGAGTTTATGAATGTGCCGCTTGGCCAGGGCCTGAACCGGGTCACGATCAACGGGAGAACGACGAACGGCACCTCCGTCAGCTCGTACGCCTATGTCTACTACTCCAACGTGCCGGCCATCTACAACGTGAGACTGGCAGATGAAACGCCGCTGGAGGCCGACAAGCCCGTTATCGTCACGAACCGGCTGGTGCACATCATGCTCGAAGCCCCCAACGCCAGAACGGTGCTGGTGAACGAGCAGGCCGCCTATTCGGTCAACGGGGAAACGTTCATTGTCACCAATCTGCCGATGGATATTGGCCTGAACACTCTGACGATCGTCGCCTACAACGACACCATGACCTATTCGGTGACGCGTCAGATCGTCTATCTGAACCCGGATGGACCGCCGGTTCTTTATGGCGTGGAGGTTTTCAACAACAACGGCAATCCAAAGGTAACTTCGCTGGATGGGATGCCGACCGTCGGCCAGAATGAGGGGAATGAGCTGAAAGGCATTCTCCGCGGAACCATCCTGTACAAATACCAGGCCAACCGTCCCGATCCGACCAGCATCAACATTACGATCAGCGGAAACAACGGCACTTCCGACATCAATCTCACGGCTACGTCCGTGACGGAAGCCGTCTACAGCGCAAGCGGCGGATATATCGGATACAAATTTGAAACCAGTTCGTCGCAGACGCTCTCGATCAGCCAAAACGGTAGATACACCCTGACGGCGGAAAGCAGCTACTCCAATACGTTGGCGTCGTTGATCTTCAATTTCCGTAACGCAAACTCTCCCTATATTACGGAAGTGCTGGAAGCGTACGGGGCCACAGTAACCGGAGGAAATGTCAGCTATACGAGCAGCATCGCCTTCCAGAGCAACAAGCGGTTGATGGAACTGCCGATCTGGATCGTCGCACGCGGGGAAAATATCTCCGGCAACCCGTGGGAGCTGCAGGTGTGGAGGAACTCGGAACAGCTGAACCTTCCGACCGGCTCCATTGAATCCTATGCGGTTCAAGGGGACGCAAAGGCGAGAGCGTTCAAGATCAACTCCTTGCCGGCGGGAGAGCTGGAGTTCCGTGTGGTGGTCAAGGACGGGTCGGCTGTCAGCGATGAACGGAGTTTCGCCGTCACCTATGTCCCTGCGCCGTTTATTGACATCACGAATATGCATGACGGCAAAGTGTTCAAATATAACCAGGCAAACGGCGGACCGGATGCGTTCTCCAATGTGAAGGGAAGAGTCGTAAACTTTACCAACGAGGAACTGCAAACGCTGAAAATCACCATCAACGGATCCCAGTATAACTTGCATCCGAACCATATTGACGTAAACAATCGCACCTTCGACTTCCCGGCACTGGCCAATCCGTATAATATCGAGCTCGCGCCAGGGGCCAACACGATTTCCGTCAGCGGGGTTGCGTCGGGCGTACCGGTATCGAGGACGATCACCGTCTATTATCTGACCGATGATGTGCCCGTCATTCATTCGCTGTATCCCGTTCCCGCACCCGACATTCTTCTGCCGGGCCAAACAAGACCGACCGCCGATCCGGACGGCAAATTCCGGCTCGTGGGATCGGAGTACATCACCACCGAGAAAAAAGCCGATGTGCTGCTTACGGTGGAGAATGTGGATAAAGTGGTCCTGAGCGTGGACGGGCTGCAGAAGGGGGCTGTCTCCTGGACGGGGGCAAACTATACAGTAGATCCTGGAAGCCAACTGAACATTACCGTCACACCCGTAAATCCGAGTGTGACTCCCAACAGGTATCTGGTGCGGATTGTGGATTTCGCACTGCCCGAAAGCGGAACGACATCCATTGTCGTCACCGCCACCAAGGGAAGCGGAACCGCCTCTCAAGTCCTGACGATTCGCCGGGAGAGATCGCCTTATGTGCTGCTGTCGCCCAAGCTGCCTGAGGAGCGAGTCATCAATCAAAACTTCGTGAACATCATCATTCAGGCGGAAGGCGCGGACCGGATCGTCATTGACAAGGTGGAAGTCAGGGGAGACGCAAACGACATTTTCCGCTATGAGAAGAAAGATCTCAAAAAGGGCGTCAACAAAATCAAGTTCTCCGTCTTTCGCGGTGAAGAGAAGATAGACGGCGAATTTGAAGTGAATTACGTGGAGCAGATTGTTCCCGGCGCCCAATACAAAACTACGGTCGGCCGGAACAAGATCAGCCTGTTTGGCGGCCAGCTGCAGCTGGAGTTCCCGCGGAACACCTTGCTGAGAACGCCGGCGGAAAACCCCGAGCAGGGATTGAACGTGCAGATGCGCCATGTGGAGCTGTTTGACAGCCAACAAATGCTGTTCGGGATCGCCAACAAACAGGATGGCCGGACGATCACGAGATACAACGATGATGGGGAACTCGTCACGATTTATCCCAGCGCGACCGGGTATCTGAGAGCTCCGAATCATTTCAAGTACGCATCAAATCTGTTCTGGACCGACGCGGGTTACTTCGATCAGACGAGCAGTCAGTACACGACCGTGCCTGGCATGCATCCGTATGAAGACGGCAATCAGTTCTTCTTCCGCTATGTGGCAAGTTCCGACAGATATCTGGAGACGACCAACCGGGGAACCATCACAATCAAATATGACGATTCCATTGTGAATGCCGTAGCCAACCGGTTGGGAATCTGGAAATGGCATGACTTCAAGTGGGTGCCGCTGGGCGGTACGGTGAACACCAAGAACAAGACGGTGAGCGCCCCGTTTGAAGGATTCGGATACTATGCCGTGTTCCTGCTGAGCGACACTTACAACGACATCGCCGGCCATGATTTTGCGCGCGAAGAACTGAACCTGATGCTTGCCCGGGGCGTCATGAAAGGGAAAAATGAAGTGGAATTCGGCGCCTACGACCACATTACACGCGGCGAATTTGCCACCATGCTGGTCAAGATCCTGGACATTCCGCTGAACTATGATCCGAACAACCTGACCTTTGACGATGTGCCCGCCGTTCGCAACGATAACTTGCTGTATGATTACCGGTATATTGAAACGGCGGCGCGTGCGGGGATCGTGGATGGCCGTCAACCGCGCATCTTCATGCCGAGCGGAACGCTGACACGCGAAGAGGCCGCCACGATGATGGCGAGAGCCATGAACCTGAAGCTGGGCGAGTATGAAAAGGAAAAACCGAAGCTGGATAAGCAGTTCACGGATGCCGGCTCGATCTACTACTATGCGGTGCCGTCCGTATCTGCCGTGGTCAGCCAAAAAATCATGCAGGGCATTCCAAACTCCCAGCCCGAGGGCACGTACCGCTTTGAGCCCAAATCCAACCTGACCCGGGCCGAGGCGGCCGTGATGGCGAAACGGGTCATGGAAAAACTGAAGAAGCTGTAACAAAGCGCAAACTCCTGCGGCATTCCCATTGCTGCGGGAGTTTTCTTTATTGCATACATCTGGACCTTGGTCCAACTAGGATTTGTCCGCGGGATTGTGTAAAATAGTAGAGGCAAATTTTTGAGATAAACCGATGAAAACCTTGATGGGGACGTGAAACGAGTTGAGGAACCGGAAATACATGGACAATCACGCGGTATTGCGCAAAGCCGCGGCCATTTTCATGGCTGCGGGTCTTGTCCTGGCCGGATGCAGCGCGCAGCCGGCGGCGAACACCGACGCGCCCGTGGAGCGGGAAACGCCCGTCCAGACGGCGGCTGTGGAATTTGGCGTCTATTATCAGGAGCATGAAATCGTAGGATCGGCCATGGCCAACGCCTCGGTGGACGTGTATCCGAGGATGAACGGGGATCTCGTGCGCGTTTATGTGCAAAAAGGGGACCGGGTGAGCGTGGGTGATGTGCTTGGAAGCCTGCGGGACGAGGATCTGAGAACCCAGCTGGAGCTGGAGCGCTCCGCCCTGGAGCTGGCGCAGCTGCAGTACAAGCAGCTGGTGCAGTCGGGAATGGCTTCCGACTCGGATCTGGAGCAGGCCCGGCTCAATGTGGAGCAGCACAAACTGAGGGTGAACCAGGCGGAGCAGCAGCTCCGGTACACGGCCCTCGAAACCCCGATCAGCGGGGAGGTGGTGCAGGTCAACGCCCGGGAAGGGCAGTTCGTGACCGCCTCCTATCCGCTGTTCCAGGTTGTGGAACTGGACCCGATCAAGCTGGTTGCCCATGTGAGCGCCGGCCAGCTGCTGATGCTGCAGCGGATGGAACAGGTTGAGGTCGTCTTTCCCGATCTGGGCAAGACGGCGACGGCTTCCATCTCGTATTTGTCTCCGGTGACCAACGAGCTCGGGTTTTATACCCTGGAAGCGGAACTGCCCAATGAGTCGCATGAGATCAAACCCGGCATGATCGCGAAATTCATCGTCAACCAGGAACTTCAGCACAATGTGCTGATGGTGCCCACGGAATCCATCGTGGAGAGGGACGGGGAGACCGTCATCTTCATCGTGAAAGATGGACGCGCGGTCAGGAAAAAGGTGGAGATCCTTCAATCCGGAACGGACCTTAGCGCCATTGCCGGCGATGCGGCCGCCGGTGACCAGGTTGTGATCAGGGGACAGAATACGATCGACGACGGCTTCAAGGTGAGGATCGTAGAGGGGGCGCAGTGAGACGATGAGGCTATCAGATCTTTCCGTCAGGCGCCCGGTCGGCGTCGTCATGATCGTGCTGGCCATCCTTCTGCTCGGCGCGATCAGCCTGCGCAATCTGGCCGTCGATCTGTTCCCGAAGATCGATATTCCGATTGCGGCTGTGGTCACCTCCTATCCGGGGGCGGCTCCGGAAGAAGTGGAAAAGATGGTGACCCGCACACTGGAAGCGACGCTCAGCTCCCTGGAGGGCATCGACACCATCTCTTCCCAGTCGCAGACGGGTTCCTCCCTGATCATTCTGCAGTTCAAAACCGGCACAAATCTGGACTTCGCTCTGCTCGAAGTGCGGGAGAGGATCGACCGGGTGAAGGATTTCCTGCCGGATTCGGCCGATTCTCCTTCGATCCTGCGGTTTGACCCGCAGCAAACTCCGGTCATTTATCTCGGGTTGGATGGAATCGAGCCGGAAGACCTGCAGTCGATTGCGGAGCAGAATGTGGTGCCGTACCTGGAAAGGCAGCAGGGCGTCGCATCCGTCAACATCTTGGGCGGCAAAACTTTTGAAATCCTCGTGGAGCTGGACCGGGCAGCGATGACCCGCTACAACCTGACGCCGATGCAGATCGTGCAGGCGCTCCAGACGGAGAACCGCTCCATTTCCGCCGGCTCCGTGGTGAAGGGACAGCAGGAGCTGCAGGTGAGGGTGGCGGGCGAGTATGAAAGCGTGGAGGATATCGGCAATACGCTGATCCATCTGCCCAACGGCCAGCCCATCCGGCTGCAGGAAGTGGCCTCCATCCAGCGAACGGTCAAGAACGACGGATCGTATACCTATGTGAACGGGAAGCAGGGCCTGCTGCTGGAAATTTACAAGCAGTCGGACGCCAACACGGTCAAAGTCTCCGACAACGTGCTGGAAGCCGTGGAGGAATTGCAGGAACTGCTGCCGGAAAAAGTGCGGCTGACCGTCATTTTTGACAACGCGATGTTCATCCGGCAGTCGATCGACAGCGTGCTGAACAACATGGTGACCGGCGCCGTGCTGGCAATGGGAATTCTGCTTCTGTTCCTGCGCAGTTTCCGCACGACGCTGATCATTGGACTGTCGATTCCGATCAGCATCATTTCCACCTTTGTGCTGATGTATTTCACCGGGGAAACGCTGAACCTCATCACTCTGGGAGGGCTGGCCCTCGGCATCGGCATGATCGTGGACAACTCCATTGTCATTCTGGAGAATATCTTCTCTTACAAGCAGAGGGGACTCGGCAACAAAGAGGCGGCCGTACTCGGAGCAGAGGAGCTGACCCCGGCGGTCATTGCCGCGACGATGACAACGGTGGTCGTCTTCGTGCCGATCATTTTTGTCCAGGGCATTGCTGCGGATATTTTCAAACCGATGGCGCTGACCGTTGCTTTTTCCCTGCTGGCATCCCTGGTCGTGGCGCTGTCGCTCGTGCCGATGCTGGCCTCGAAGATTCTGCCGAAACGTTTGGCCGGCGGTTCGTCCGACGGTTCATCCGGCGATTCAGCCGAACATTTGACCGACGGCGGATCCGGAGGCGGGGCGCGGCTCAAATGGTTTGACCGCCAGTTCAACAGGGTGCTTGGTGTGTACAAGAGGGTGCTGCGCTGGTCCCTCGGCCACCGCAAGACGATCGTGGGAGGCACGCTGGCCGCCCTGATCGGCAGCTTTGCGCTGGTCCCGCTCATCGGCATGGAGTTCATGCCGGCGGCGGACCAGGGGATGGTGCAGGTCAATATCCGGACACCAACAGGTACTCCTCTGGATGAAACTCGGCACATTGTGGAACAATTTTATGAGCAAATCGAGCCTTATCAGCACAGCATTCGCGTCACCTATGCGTTCATCGGCGGGAGCGGGGGCTTTGGCGCGGCGCCTTCCAATGAGGCTTCCCTCAGTCTGGAACTGGTGGAGCAGGAGAAGCGTCAGATATCCACCTCCGATCTGGCCGAGGAGCTGCGGCGGATTGCGGACGGCATCGCCGGAGCGGAAATCACCGTCTCCCAGATGGAGATGTCCATCAGCACCAGCGATCCAATTCTGATCCGCATTTCCGGGAACGATCAGGAAGTGATGAGTGAACTGGCGCAGCAGGTCATCTGGACGATTTCGGACGTGGAGGGGATCGTCGATCCTCAGTCTTCCAGTTCGGAAGCCAATTCCGAGCTGAACATCGAGGTGGACCGGGCCGTCGCGGCCCAGTACGGGCTCACTTATTCGCAGATTCTGTCCGAAATCCAGCTGGCGATGAACGGCCAGGTGGCGACCGTCTATCGCGAGGACGGAAACGAAATCGATGTGAAGGTCATCCTCCCGACCGACGCCCGGAGCAGCGTGGAGGCGCTGGAAGGGATGATGATCCAGAACGCGCGGGGACAGATCATTCCGCTTTCCGCGGTGGCGGAGCTCAAGCAGGTCAAGGGCCCGATGTACATCCAGAGGGAAAACCAGCAGCGCCAGATCCACGTCACCGCCGGCGTCAAGGGGCGGGATCTGGGCAGCGTGGCCCGGGATGTGCAGAAGGCGCTGCAGAGCCTGTATGTTCCCGAAGGGTATCAGGTGACGTTCGGCGGCCAGACGGACGAAATGATGGAGACGTTTATGGATCTCGGCCTCGCCCTGATGGCGTCCATTTTCCTCGTGTATGTCGTCATGGCGGTGCAGTTTGAGTCTCTGCTCTATCCGTTCATCATGATGTTTTCGATGCCGACCATGTTCATCGGGGCGGCCTTCGGACTGTTTGTCACCGGCACGCCGATCAGCATGGTGTCGCTCATCGGCGTCATCATGCTGGCGGGCATCGTCGTCAACAATGGCATTATTCTGGTCGATTATATCAACATTGTGAGAAGACGGGGCGTGGAGCGGGACGAGGCGATTCTGATCGCATCCCCGAGCCGCGTCCGGCCGATCCTGATGACGGCGCTGACGACGGCGCTGGGCATGGTGCCCCTGGCGCTCGGCATCGGGGAAGGCGCGGAAACCCAGGCGCCGCTCGCGATCACCGTCATCTTCGGGCTCCTGTTCTCCACCTTCTTCACGCTCGTGTTCGTGCCCGTCATGTACACGTACATGGACGGTATGTCGAACCGGTTCCGCCGGCTGTTTTCGTGGCGGCCTTTTGCCCGGCGGCGGAAAAAGGCTGGCGGCGAATGGCATGGGCCCGGGCAAGGTCCGGGGCCAGGTCCGGGACCTGGACCATCGGCACCGGGATCTGGGCCGGATGCTCCGGTGGATGTTTCGGGGTAACAGGTTATCTCTCAGAGCTCTTACAGGCAAATACGAAAAAACGGAAGCCATCCGACACATTGGGAACGGCAGCGTCGGATGGCTTCCTCGCGTGATGAGCATCCAGATATTATACGGTTGTAACCAAATGGCAATCAAGGTATACTAAAATTGCTATCAATGGTTGTGATTATTTGTTTATTGTTGTCGAATATGGAACTTGAGGAGAGTACATATGCAGGAAGAAATCTGTTTGCGAGAGATCATCGAAACAATTTGGGACGGGAAATGGATCATCGCTGCCGTAACGGCTGTGGCGGTGCTGGTGGCGGGGGTTTATAGCTTCTTTATAGTCAAGCCGACCTATGAGGCCACGGCGATGGTGAGATTTGCAGGAAACAATGAATCACAGGATACTATGCTAAATTCTTTTTCGGAAACCACTCGAAGCGCGGCAGTCATTCAGAGAATACTTACCAATCTGAATCTGGAAGAACAGGGATATACAGTTTCCGAGGTTTCAAAAGCTGTTCAGGTCCAATCAATCAAAGGGACGAGCATTATTGAATTGTCTGTCAAGGATCGGGATCCGGCGACAGCAACATTGCTGGCCAATATGCTCGCCCAGGATTTGGGTGTAAGGACAATTATCAATGACCTTGCCACAAAGATTGTTCAAGCGAAAAACTCATTGATTCAATTGCAAGATAGAGAAAAGGTCGTTCAATCTGAACTGGATGAGATTGAAAGATTGTTAGCTGTTACTCCGGAGAAATTGGAAACCTCCAAAGCTCTGGCCGAGGAATCCTATTTGCATGGAGTCGTTTCGGAATTGTCAAACCAGGGCAATTTGTCATCAGGGACACTGGAGTTGAAGAATGAAGAAGTAAATCCGGTCTATATTCAACTGAAATCCCGGTTAGCAGAGAAACAGTTGGAAATGGCAAATATTCAGGCTTCCATGAATAACCTGCAGCGTTTGATCGAAGAAAATGAAGGGAAAATTAACCAACTGGAAGCTCGGAGTTATTTTGAGGAAGAAGTGAGAATGATTCAAACCCGGCGTCTGCTGGAAGGGGATTATGCTGTATTTATTACTCCTGCTTTGGAGCCGAGCCATCCTGTGTCGGGGAACAAGATATTAAATATATTGATAGGTGCCGTAGTTGGGGGAGTCATAAGTGTCATGATTGTGTTTTTCCGCCATTATTGGCGCATTTCCGGCCCTGTCAAACAAACCTCGTAATGTCTTCATTGGATGACTCATTACATAGCCTGACAGGGATTGCTATGTAATGAGTTATATTTAATCGGGGGTTCTTGTCATGAAATCGATTGCCAAAAAAATCATCCTTGGATTTACAGATGTGCTCGCCATTTTGGCATCCATTTATATCGCTTATCTGCTCCGATTTGATTTCAGGATCCCTCCGCAAATCTCCCGTTACGTTCCCTATGTCTTGGTTGGATTGACATCGCTGACGGTGTTCTTTTTCATCCTGTACAAGGTAAACAGAACCATTTGGCGTTATACGAGTGCAGGAGACCTGTTTCCCATTCTGAAAGCTACAGTTTCTTCCATCATTGGGTTTTATCTGGTGCATCAATACATTGTACGATCTTTTGAACCAGACATTATTGTTCCAAGGAGCATCTATCTGCTGGCAGGGATTCTGATCATACTCTTCACTTCGGGATTAAGGCTGGTTTGGAAGCTTTGGAACCACAGTTTCTCCCGCATTCAACCGCATCACAGGAAAACTTTGATCTTTGGAGCGGGAGAGGCGGGGATGATGGTCGCCAGAGAATTAAGGCAGACCCAATCTCGATCATATCCTGTGGCTTATGCCGATGATGATGGGAACAAATTAAAGCATCAAATTCTGGGAATTCCCGTGCTGGGTAATCGGTATGACATCCCGGACATTGTCCGTAATTATAAGATCGATGAAATTGTAGTGGCCATTCCTTCCGCTTCGAGAACGGAAATTGCCGAAGTGATCAACATTTGTAAGGAAACAGGCTGTCAGATCAAGATCATGCCAAAAATGGAGGATTTGATTAACGGGAAATTATCCATAAACATGATCCGTGATGTCAGCCTGGAGGATTTGTTGGGCAGGGAGCCCGTTATAGTGGAACTGGAAGAAATATCCGGTTACTTGAGATACAAAACTGTTCTGGTGACTGGCGCGGGAGGTTCCATCGGCTCTGAGCTTTGCAGGCAAGTGGCTTCGTTTCAACCCAAACGGTTGATTCTTCTTGGACATGGCGAAAACAGTATCTATCAGATTGAATTGGAGTTGCGAAAGAAGCACTCTAAATTGGAGATTATTCCTGTTATAGCGGATATACAGGATCTTTCCCGCTTACGGGAGATTTTTCAGGTATATCGACCGGAAGTGGTTTTCCATGCGGCTGCCCACAAACATGTCCCTCTGATGGAAAGAAACCCCAAGGAAGCGATTAAGAACAATGTATTAGGGACGCAAAATGTGGCATTGTGTGCACATGAATTTGAATCAGAGCGCTTCGTACTCATTTCTACCGACAAGGCCGTAAATCCTACATCCGTCATGGGTGCAACCAAAAGAATCGCGGAGATGATTGTTCAAAGTCTGAATGCCATGAGCAAAACGAAGTTTGCGGCTGTCCGCTTCGGCAATGTTTTGGGAAGCCGGGGCAGCGTGATTCCGCTGTTCAAGCAACAGATCGAGGAAGGCGGCCCGGTGACTGTTACTCATCCGGAAATGATGCGCTATTTCATGACAATTCCGGAAGCTGTTCAATTGGTCATTCAAGCGGGTGCATTTGCGGAAGGTGGGGAAGTTTTCATTTTGGACATGGGAAAGCCGGTGAAAATCGTCGATTTGGCCCGCGATGTGATTCGTTTGTCCGGTCTGGAACCTGATGTTGACATCAAAATCGAATTTACCGGTATTCGTCCTGGAGAAAAGCTGTTTGAAGAATTGTTTACTCAAGAAGAGGGGGCTGTCGCCACAAAACATGATCGCATCTATGTGGGGCTCCCTTGCAACCTTTCGTATGATTCTATTCAATCTATGGTACAACAATTGGCTCAACTCACAGACAAAAATGAAATTTGTAAGGCATTGAAACAAATCGTGCCCTCGTATCAACCTATGGATGTGAAAGAACTTGAAGCCAGTTTTCAAGAGGCGAAACAAGCCTCGCTCGAAATTGTGGCTGCTTTGGATCTGAAATCCAATTAAAGGAGATGGACAGGTGCCGTGAAAAATAATAAAGTTCACTCTATGGTTGGGCACTCCGTTATGAATTGGCTTACGATGGGCTTTGTTTTTTTGTTCTTGTTTATCGCGCCATTTCAACGGGCTTTGTTCAACGGCCATTCCTATAGTTTTGAAGGGCCAATTTACCAAACGGTATTTTGGTCAGCCATCTTCCTTCTGTTGTTAGCTATCTATTATTATCGTCATTCGAAGATAAGTACCAACTGGGATTTGATGAGTCTGTTGGTATTGCTCATTCCTTTGTCATATTTGATTTCTGCTATTGGAGCAGCGTCATGGCATTCTGCGTTGAAAGAGGTCTATATAAGATTTGTCTGGGTGGTTTTTTTCCTGGTCGGTGCATATTTGGCTAGAAAACAAAATGGTATGCGTATGACCCTGTATGCAATTATTGGATCTGGTTATATGTTGGTCATTTATGGATTTATGAACTGGTTCGGCAATGCTCATTTCCGGGATGCCATTTTGGACGGGAATCGACTTTCCAATGTGTTTCAATATCCAAACACCTATGCTGCCTATTTGATCGGGTTGGTTATGGGTTCTCTGGTCCTTATTCAATCCACCAAACATCGTTACATTCGGGTTGCTTCCTCTATTATGCTTATACCTGTAATGCTTTCCTTCCTGCTAACCATGTCACGTGGCGCGTTTATAATCTTCCCGATTATCGTAGTTGTCTATTTGATATTCTTGCCCTGGATAAAACAAGTCCTAACGATTATTTATCTGGGAATTTCAATATTTGCCTCTTTGGCAGTTTTTTCTTTCATGACAGGTATCAGATCGCAAGTTGCGGAAAAATTTGATGTTGCTACTTCACTCAAAGGCTGGGCATTGTGGCTGGTTATTTCTATATTGGGCAGCATAATCATTCATTTTATTCATAAGTATGCTTCTGTTAAATTTGCTAATCATACGGGATGGTCTGACGGATTTGGTTGGAAGAGGTGTATCATCCCTTTGCTAGCGATCGTTGTCGTGACTGGTTTGTTTTTTTCCATACTTTACACTAAAACATTACAGTCGCAATTACCTGAAGAAATACGCATAAGATTTGAAAATCTATCTGTAGAAGCCAACAGCGTGTTTTCAAGGAGCGCATATATTAAGGATGCAGGGAAAATAATCAAGGATCATCCCCTTTTTGGTACAGGCGGGGGTGGTTGGTCTGTCATATACGAATCGTATAAAAGCTTTCCTTACACAAGCAGAGAAGCCCACAATTTTTATTTGCAATATATTGTGGAGTCTGGTTTATTTGGATTCGTTATCCTTGTGTCTTTTATATCAATAGCTCTTTGGAAGAGTATCAAAAGCAATCTTTTTGAGTATAAAAGACGTACTTCAGTGGAAAATGAATCGCAAATGTTCTTTTTATTGTATTCAATTTCGATTTTGTTACACTGTGCGATTGATTTTGATATGAGCTTTGTATATATTTCATCCTTGTTGTTCTTATGTCTGGGCGCGGGTGTTGCAAATACAGGACGAATTATTAATTTGAATTTATCATATAAATTTTTCCCGATTCTTATTGCAATTACTTCTGTTGCAATGCTTTTCAGTGTAACTCCAAAAGTACTTGCACATTCTGAGTTTGATAATGCTGTAACGACTGCGCAAAAAACAGGAAATTACAACGAGATCAAATTGCATTTGGATAAAGCGATACAATATGATAAATATCATCCGGAATATAACTTGTATAAAATTGGTATTTTATTAAATTTGTATCAGCAAACAAGAGAAGATAAATACAACATGGAAGCTTTAAGATTGATGAATACGATAGAAAGCAAAGAACCTTACAATAAAATATTAATAAACTATCAAGTTGCCTTTTATCAGTCCCAAAGTCAATTGGATCGAGCAATTGAAAAATTAGACTTTGCCATTGAGAAGTATCCATGGGATATGCAATTAATTGAAAAATACATGGAATTGAACTTTCTTGAAGGACTTGAACAAAATCAAAGGAATTTGAATGAGAACTTATATTGGTCAAATGTTATTAAGCTATTCCAACATATGGAGGACAATTATGCTTATTTAGAAACCCTGCCCAACAGTAAACGGTATACCAATATGTATAAAATTACTCCTACCATTGGGCTGCGCGCTGGCCAGATTTATTATTTATCTGGAAATTATGATGAAGCAACCCGAATTTTGGATAATGCGCGGTCAAAATATCTTGAAATTGAAATTAATAAACAGATTGCATTGTGGTACTTGGCCTCACTTTTAAAGCAAGGGGGCAACAATCAGTCCTTATATAACAGATTGATTGAGCTGTATCCAAATATCGATAAGGAGTTACAAGCGATATTAGAACTATAATTGGCTGGAAAATACTAGTGCTGGTTGGTGAGGGCTAATGAATTTTCAAAACTTAAGCCAAACTTTGGTTACAGAGTTGGATTCCAGCAGATGGATTGATCCATATGATACTGAAATATATAGTAAAAGGTTTATCCGGGGTATATTGAAACGCGCCCTTCATTTATGCCCCAAAACATTGTATGATCTCAAAATCTTAAAAAAACATGCCTGGGATGAAAACTACTTATTATTTGGAATTGCAGCACTGAACTTGAACCATGATACCTTGGTTAGAGAAATCGTATCAATATTATTGAACCATAATAAAATACATTGGGGGCTTCCTATCCCTTGGCACGTCAGCGGGTACATTTTTCCTCCAGGTACTCTTATGTCGACTACAACATCCGAAGTGGCGTTATTTTTGGTTGAAGTCGATAAAAAGTTACGGATCATAGGAAAAGATTTATTAAATAAAATTGCACAAAATCTTTACAATCAACTTCGCAAAATGCCAATTGATAACAATCATTATTTTTTGAGTTATACTCCGATAGATAGACGCCAGGTGAATAATGCCAATCTGCTTGTTGCCTCTGCACTAGGCGTAATTGGAGATTATACGAATGACAAGCAGTTATTGAAGTATTCCGCCGAGATCGTTCGATCCGTAGTTGATTTTCTCCCGGATAGTGGAGGAGTTCCTTATAATTTGGGGGATCATATTCAATCTGTTGATGGCTATCATCAATTATTTTCGATACGAGCATTGTATTATTTGAATGAGATTAATGATACAGCACGTGAATGGTACGAAAAAACTCTCCATTTTTTTGAAACAGAACTTGCAGATGTTCATGGTACAGTATTTCTTAATTTAAAGAAAAATGTTATTGATTTGCAACCTTACGCCGAAGCTTTAAGGTTATATGGGATTACAAAAAATCAGGAAAAATATGAAGCCGTATTAAACGGCCTATTAAGAAATCTGGTTTTGCCTTCTGATAAAGTTGTGCAGAGATTGTGGTTTTTGGACTCACAGAAGAAATTAAGAATTCATTCGAGGGTTGTATTTACCCGACAAGGCATAGCAAGATTAATTGCTGGACTATCCTATCGAAATGCATTTTAAGTGCAGGTCTTTTTATTATTCTAACTGGAAAGTGGTATAGGTGATAAAAAGCATAGTAAAAGACTTTAGCATTTCGTATTTGACTCAAGTGTCCATTGGTTTGACAGGGATCATACTCATGTTCTACTTAACCAGAAATTTTGGAGTTGAAGGATACGGAGAGATAAGTGTTATAAAAAGGTCTTCGGAACTATTATGGACATTTTGCCTGCTTGGATTAACCGTTTCTATTCCGAGAAATAAGTCCTTTATTGACAAAATTGAAAAAGGTTATCTTGAGAAGATAATAGTATATATTCTGCCCATATTACTTGTAGCCGGGTATTTATTATCTTCACATCTGTCATTCTTGCTGCTTGGCAGGTTATTTGATGAATATAGATATTTGTTTGTGGTGATTGTCATCAGCAGCATGATCATCGGAATAGTTTTTGCATATTTTCGAGCGACGCAAGAATTCTTGAAAGCAAATATAATACAGACTCTCGCTTATTCAGTGGCTCCATTGATTCCATTATTTTTTTCAACCACTACTTATCAATATATGACGTATTTTTCGTATCTTTTACTTGGTCTTTCGTCGCTTGTTCTCATATATTTAATCGCTGTATTAAAAATTAGATCATATACATTGAAAATTGATAACATTTCGGTGTTTTTCGTTCAAATGCGGTTCCTGTTATCGTATGGAATTCGGAGAGTGCCAGGGATTATAGCGGCCAGTTTAATTTTCACATTGCCACTTGTCATGTTAAATAAATATGGCACACCTATTGATGTTGGCTATTATAGTCAATTCACAAATATTATGTCAGTTATCAATCTGCCCGTGGGTTCACTTGGCATTGTATTATTGCCACGGATCTCGAATATGATCAATGCGATTGGAATAAAGCAAGTCAGTTATTACATTAACAAATCAAAAATCATCTTTCTCCATGTTTTACTATGGCTGGGTTTGTTTGTTGTGTATTTTATTTCAGAGATTATATCAGTCATATCGGGCTATGATGTAAAACTGACTAACTTTGATCAATTGATTGTTTCGAGTGGAATATTTGTAGTTCTTTACAACTTGTTCAGAAACCCAATTGATGCCGCAAGTTATAATGCATATTCGACAAGAAATATATTTATATCGATCATGAACGGGTTGTTTAGCTATCTCGTATTGGTTAATATACTTTCTGTCACTGATGCCATAAAATGCGCTGTAGCAATAAGCTATTTTAGTCTCGGAATCGGATCTATTATCTTGATAAATAAGCTTTATAGTACCGAAACAATAAGACCAAATAGTTACGATATAATATTGCTCGGTTGTTATATTGGATTGAGCAGTCTTGGCTTCACTATGATCCTAAATGTTCAATCGAAGTTCATTTTACTGACCATACTGCTGTTAATTTCATTCATGTTAATCAGGAGGGATATTTTATATTTTGTCACGGATTATAAACAACAAAGAAAATATTCAAAGGATGGACAGTATGAGTAATTTGGAAAAGGTTCTATGGGTTTGTTTGGTCATATTCATACAAATATCATTTGGACAAATTTTTGCATTGATCTCTTTACTTTTCATTCTTTGCTTATATATTACGAAAATTGTTATTGGGAATCAGAAGGTCATATTAAACTATTTTCTTCTATTACTTTTTTGGATTATGCTGATTGTAATAATGCTTCGTCCCAACTTGATGGATAAACTGGTACTTATTGAATTAATCTGGTTACTGGGCGGAGCAATTTTTTTATTCATTGCAGCAGTCAATTCAACGATTCAGATACAAATGATAAGAAACATCATATTGATGTCATCAGGATTCGTCGCATGGTTGTTCATTTTTGAAAAGCTGATCAATATTGAAACGGGGTTGTTTTTTCCAAATTATGCGGGTACAAGAGCTGTAGGCGGATTTGATGGGCCTAATGAAATGGGAGCATTCTACTTGTTAGTCAGTTCCATTTCGCTTACTTGTTTATTATTGAAAATAGGCTCAATCAAGATCAATATATTTGCTCTAATTCCATCAGTTGTTATGGTATTCCTAAGTTATTCCAGAGGAGCTTTAGGGGGACTGGCGTTATTATTGTTCTTATTGGTCCTACTGATTTTCCCTAAATCCAGAAATAAATTGAGGATTTTATTGATTTTCACATTCATAATGTTAATTTTGGTGATCGTGTTTTCCAATTATATAGAAAGTTTTGATCAAGTTCGCAGAAATGCGGCCGGACGTTCTGAATTATTTCAGCAATCACTTGACTTGATCGTGCATAGTCCCATTTTTGGAAATGGGATGGGGACATATGCCACGTTATATGGCACCACCCCACACAATGAGTACATTTATATTCTTGTTTCTGGAGGAATAGTTGCGTTCATTGGTCTAATCACCATTTTATCTATCCCAATCTATTTGTCATACCGGTACAAGTTTTATCCGGAGCTAGTATTTTTTATTATTTTCTTGTCGCAGGAAATGTTTTTTAATCATTTTGTCAGAGGCAGAGTAAGCCTATTATTTTGGCTCGTATTTTTAGTAGTAATAAAATCTGCGAGACTGAATTATAACAAATCGGCATTGGAAGGATAGGATATGATATGATCGCTTGTCATCTTACAACTGTCCATGCCTATAATGATGGTAGAATATTTAATAAAGAATGCCGAACATTATCAAAAAAAGGATATCAGGTTCATCTAATTGCTCCAAATGCACCAGACAAAGTAGAAAATGGCATTTACGTTCATGGGATCTCGAGATCATCCAACCGAATAAAAAGAATGCTCATTACCACATACAAGGTCTACAAGAAAGCAAAAGAGATAAATGCTGATATATACCATTTTCATGATCCGGAATTAATCTTTGCTGGTCTAATGCTAAAAAGTGCGGGAAAAAAAGTAGTTTATGACGTACACGAAGATGTTCCAAGACAAATACTCTCAAAATATTGGATACCGAGAAATTTAAGGAAGATTGTATCCAAATTTGTAGAGTTAATTGAAAATTTTTGTTCAAAAAAATTCGATGGAATTATTGCAGCAACACCATATATTGCAAGAAGATTTGAAAAAATGGACGTATTAACTGAGACTATCAACAATTATCCACTGTTACATGAACTCTGGACTGAAGCGGATCATTGTCCTGAGAAAGAACAAGCAGTTATTTACGTGGGCGGCATCACCAGTCAAAGAGGACTTTTCCAAATGATAGAAGCAATCGAGTTAACAAAATATAAATTATATTTGGGAGGCAATTTTGCTGTAGAAAAGGAAAGAAATATTGCAATGACGATGAGCGGATGGAAGAAAACAATCGAACTGGGATTTATTAATCGTGATGAGATGAAGGAATATATTGCGAAGTCCAGTGCCGGATTGGTACTTTTTCATCCCGAACCTAATCACATTCATGCACAGCCAAATAAATTGTTCGAGTATATGTCAGCAGGTTTGCCGGTCATCGCCTCGAACTTTCCCTTGTGGAAAGAAATTGTAGAAGGCAATCAATGCGGCATTTGTGTGGATCCGCTTAATGTGGATGAAATCAGGCAGTCCATTGATTGGATTATGGATCATCCTGGTGAGGCTTTGGAGATGGGGAAAAACGGCCGGAAAGCTATTGAAGAAAAATATAACTGGGAAAATGAAAGCAAGAAATTGATTGAGTTTTACCAGAAACTATAGGCCGGGTGAAGCAAGCATGATTGCTGTTAGAAACATGGAATCAAAAGATTTGGATAAAGTTGTCCAAATTCATATCCGGGCATTTAAGGGGTATTTTCTTACATTGCTTGGCGGTAAGTTTTTACAAATATATTATAGTCACTTTATTCATAAGAAAAGAAGGTATGCTGTAGTCGCAACAATTGATGGCGAGCCGGTTGGATTCATCGCGGGGACAAGTGAAACAGGCGATTTTTATAAAGAGCTTTATAAAAAGAATTTTTTTGTTTTGTTCAAGCTATTAGTATTCGCATTTATTAGAGAACCCGGGGTAAGGACGAAAATCTTGTCCAAATATAAACACATATGGAGGGCTTTGAAAAGCAAGCTTGGTTTGGGCCGATCTTCTCCCGCTTCTTCAGGTACGGTAAATTGCCGGCTATTGTCCATAGCCGTTGATCCTGCCTTTCAAGGCAAGCATGTTGCGCCTGTGATGCAGAAATATTTTCTGGAGTGTCTGAAGAATGATGGAATAGAGAAAGTAGGTCTTTCTGTCCTGAAAGAAAATGAGAGGGCTATTCAGTTTTATAAAAAAACCGGTTGGAAGGTGGAAAGGGAAGAACCAAATTCGATTTCCTTTTTTAGAGATCTTTGACCATGGAAGAGGAGACTGGGCTATAAAATGAATATTCTCTTGATTAATCATTATGCTGGCTCCAAACATCATGGAATGGAGTACAGGTCTTATTATCTGGCGAGAGAATGGGTGGGACTGGGACATCAAGTTAGTATTGTCGCTGCCTCCTTTTCACACGTCAGAACCAAGCAACCTGAAGTTGTGAATAGTGTAACCAAAGAAATTGTCGATGGAATTGAGTATTATTGGCTGAAAACTCCAGAATATTTTGGTAACGGCATCAAGAGAGCAGTCAATATTTATACTTTCATATCCAGGTTGTACCTTTCTTCAACCATGATCAGGAATCAGGTGAACCCTGATGTTGTCATTGCTTCATCCACTTATCCACTGGATATTTTCCCCGCATCATGGATTGCAAAAAGGAGTCAGGCCAGACTTGTATATGAGATCCATGATTTATGGCCACTCACTCCTATCGAATTAGGAGGAATGTCCAAGTGGAATCCATTTATCATGAGCTTGCAGTTGGCGGAAGATTTCGCGTGCAAGCATGCTCATAAAATCATATCCATTCTGCCGCATGCGGACCGTTATTTGGTAACACGCGGAATGGATCGCAACAAATATTATGCAATACCAAACGGTGTAGTAGTTGATGAATGGGAGACGGATCAATCCATAGTGCCAGACGAACATCAATCAGCAATCCAAAAAATAATGGAAAAGGGAAACTATATTATTGGATATGCAGGTGCGCACGGTATATCAAACGCTCTGGAAAACCTGATCCATGCTGCTGTATTATTGAAGGACGCTCCGATAACCTTTGTTCTGGTAGGTAACGGTCCCGAAAAAGAAAAACTGATAGATCAAGCAAAAAAGTTAGGTTTAACGGATGAAAATGTTGTCTTTCTTCCACCTGTACCCAAAAAAGCTATTCCAGGATTGTTGGATATGATGGATTTTTTATATATTGGGCTTAGAAAGTCATCTTTATTCCGGTACGGTGTAAGTCCAAATAAACTGATAGATTATATGATGGCGGGGAAACCCATTATTAATGCCATAGAGGCAAGCAATGACTTGGTGCAGGAAAGCCGCTGCGGAATTACAGTACGTGCTGAAGATCCTTTGTCTTTAGCAGAAGGAATCAGGCAAATGATTGAATTAGACAAATCAACATTACTTGAAATGGGTCAAAAAGGCAAAGATTATGCGCTCAAAAACCACGATTATAAAGTGCTGGCCAGAAGATTTCTGGAATGCATTGAAAACTAATCCCGGAAGGTGAACAGGTTGACCGATTTTTTGCCCTTTGCGCTGCCTGATATCGGTGAAGATGAAATCAATGAAGTGGTGCATTCGCTCCGGTCCGGCTGGTTGACGACCGGCATAAAAGCCAGACAGTTTGAAAAGGAATTTGCCGAGTTTATAGGACCTGATGTGGAAGCTGTTGCCGTCAATTCCGCAACGGCCGGACTGCATCTTGCTCTTGAAGCCGTTGGCATTTCCCAGGGAGACGAGGTCATCACAACGCCCTATACGTTTACAGCAACAGCAGAGGTCATTCGCTATTTTGGAGCGCATCCCGTCTTTGTGGACATTGACCCAAACACGTACAACTTGGATCCCGACAAGTTGGAACTAGCCATCACGCCGAAAACAAAGGCAATTATTCCCGTTCATTTTGGCGGTTATTCGTGTGAAATGGATAAAATCATGGAAATTGCGCGAGCATATAACCTGAGAATCATCGAGGATGCCGCCCATGCCTTGCCAACCCATTACAAGGGGAAACTTGTCGGTTCTCTGGATACGGACGCCGCGGTGTTCAGCTTTTACGCAACCAAGACGATTACCACAGGCGAGGGGGGCATGATCGTCACCAAGGACAGGAATATCGCCGCAAGATGCAGAACGATGAGGTTGCATGGCATCAACCGCGATGTGTTCGACCGATATACTTCTTCCAGGCCGGCGTGGTATTATGAAGTAGTGGCCCCCGGCTATAAATATAACCTGACGGATATTGCAGCTTCCATCGGCATCCATCAATTGAGGAAATGCATGAGCTTTTATGAGAAGCGGAAAGATATTGCCCGAATTTATAACGAGGAATTCAAAAACTTGCCGCTGATCTTGCCGCCTCAACCTGACGATCCGGACAGCACTCATTCCTGGCATCTGTACGTTGTCGGGATGGACCAGGCATCGACCAGCATGAGCAGGAACGATTTCGTCCAGAAATTGTTTGACATGGGGATCGGCTGCAGCGTGCATTTTATTCCCTTGCATTTGCATCCGTACTGGTCTTCTATGTATAACTACAAGCCTGAAGATTTTCCGGTCGCATTGTCGGTATACGAACGATCGGTAAGCCTGCCCATTTACACTAAAATGAGCGATTCTGATATTGCGCGTGTTGTCGATGCCGTCAAGGCGGCGTTCAGATAAGAGAAAACGGGAGACGGATATGGTGAAACGCCTGTTTGATATCGTGGTGAGCTCAATTGCGTTGATTCTTTGCTCGCCCATATGCCTGATTGCCGCTCTTGGCATCAAGCTCTCAAGCAAAGGTCCGGTGCTTTATAAGGCAAAAAGAGTTGGGAAAGACAATACAGTCTTCACCATGCACAAATTTCGGACCATGCATGTGCAAACAAGGAACTCAAATGCCATCACCGCCACTAATGATCCGAGGGTATTCGGCTTTGGCAAGATCCTGCGTACACTGAAGATCGATGAAATTCCGCAGTTGGTGGATGTCATTCGGGGGAAGATGTCGCTGGTAGGTCCTCGGCCGGAAGACCCGCGTATTGTGGAAAAATATTATACCGCATTGGGAATGGAAACACTTCGAGTACTGCCGGGGCTTACGAGCCCGGGAAGTGTTTACTACTATACGCATGCGGATCAATATCTGGACTCGAATGATACGGAACAGGCGTATGTGAATCATCTGTTGCCGATCAAATTGGCATTGGACCTCGTGTATATCAGAAACAATACGTTTTTTTATGATTTGAGAATCATCTTTCGGACGCTGTTTGTCATTATTGGTATAATGTTTGGAAGAAGACGGTTCAAGGAACCGCCTGAAATGAGTGAAGCAAAGCTGCTCGCGGCCAATTATGAAAAGTATAGCGGGTATTTCGGTCATGGATCTCAGCAGCAGACTTTTTCCATGTAATGATGCCTAAGATCTCGGAAGATTGAGCAACCTATAGTTGACCATAAGGGGAGTCCGCCATTGCAAATGGAAACTTTCAATGAATACGCCCAAAACCTGCTCGCCAAAATCGAAAACAAGGACCTGAGGATAGGAGTCATCGGGCTCGGATATGTCGGACTGCCGTTGGCGGTGGAGAAGGTCAAGTCGGGCTATCATGTCACGGGATTTGATATCCAGCCCCAGCGGGTCGACATGATCAATCGGGGAATCAACTACATCGGCGACGTTGTCGATGAAGAGCTGGCCCTGATCGTCCGGGAAGGGCGGCTGACTGCCACCACCGACTATTCCCGGATCCGGGATATGGACGTGGTCACCATTTGCGTTCCCACTCCGCTGGACATCCACCGGCAGCCGGACACGTCTTACGTGGAAAATTCGACCAGGGAGATCGCCAAGTACTTCCGGAAGGGCACTTTGGTGGTGCTGGAAAGCACAACGTACCCTGGAACGACCGAGGAGCTGGTGAAGCCCATTCTGGAAGAAGCGGGATACTGCTGCGGCGAGGATTTCTTTCTCGCCTATTCGCCCGAGAGGGTGGATCCGGGGAACAAAACCTTCAAAACGAAAAACACCCCGAAGGTCGTTGGCGGGGTGACCAAAACATGCACAATGATTGCCGCCACCTTGTACCGCAACGTGCTGGAAGGCGATGTTCACGAGGTGTCCAGTCCCGCTGTAGCCGAAATGGAGAAAATCCTGGAAAACACCTTCCGGATCGTCAACATCGCCTTGGCCAATGAGATGGCGATCCTGTGCAACAAGATGGGGCTGGACGTCTGGGAAGTGATCGATGCGGCGGCGACCAAGCCCTACGGATTCATGCCCTTTTATCCGGGTCCGGGCGTGGGAGGACACTGCATACCGATCGACCCGTTCTATCTCACCTGGAAGGCGAGAGAATTCAACTATCACACCAGGCTCATCGAGCTGGCTGGAGAAATCAACAACAGCATGCCGGAATTTGTCATCCACCGCTGCATGCAAATTTTGAACAAGGAAAAGAAGCCGCTGAACGGTTCCAACATCCTGGTGATGGGGGTCGCCTACAAAAAGGATATCGACGATTACCGGGAATCCCCTGTCATTGAGATCCTGGAGCAACTGGAGGAGCACGGAGCCAACTGGGTGGCGGTCGATCCGCATGTGAAGCAGTTCAAGTTCAGAGGGCAGATTGTGGACGCCAGGCAAAGCTGCAGCGAAGAGGATGTCCGCAATGCCGATCTTGTGTTGATCACAACCGACCACAGCGCCTTTGATTACGACATGCTGGAGCGAAGCGCAAAAGTCATTTTCGACACCCGTAACAGCATCCGCAACTACAAAGGACCGGGCAAATACTATAAACTGTGAAGAAAAAAAGATTGTGAAGTTCCGAAGATGGGACCGAATGATCGGAGGACATGATGAACGAAAATGTGATCGTCATTGGCGCGGGCCATTGGGGCAAGAACCTGGTGCGCACCTTTTATGAATTGGGAGCCCTTGCAGGGGTTGCGGAAGCGTCCCCTGCCCTGCGCACTGAGCTGTCCGGCAAATATCCGGATATTCGCCTGTATGATGACCATCGGGAAGCGCTTCAGGCAGATGTCCAGGCGCTAGTCATCGCCACGCCGGCGCCTACGCATTATCCGATTGCGCTGGAAGCCCTGCAGGCGGGCAAGGACGTGTTTATCGAAAAGCCGATGACCCTTTCTTCGGCGGAGGCGGAACATCTGGTTCAACTGGCGGATGAACGGAGCCGGATCCTCATGGTCGGCCATTTGCTGCTGTACCAGCCGGCGGTGGAGGAACTGAAGCGGCTCATCGACGCCGGCGCCATTGGCGAGCTGAAATCGATCCACCAGGAACGTTTGAAATTGGGGCGGGTCCGATCCGTCGAGAACGTGCTGTGGAGTTTTGGCGTTCACGATCTGGCGGTCATTCTCCGCTTGGCGGGGAGAGCTCCGGAGGAGATCCAGGTGGTGGGCCATCGCATCATCCAGAACGGCATCGAAGACGATGTGTACCTGCATCTGCGTTTTGCCAATGACCTGACGGCGCACCTGCACACTTCCTGGCTGTGGCCGGAGCTGCGCCGACGCCTGACCGTCATCGGAACGGCAGGCATGATCGTGTTCGATGAGGAGCGGCAGGTGCTCATTCACCATCGAAAGGGCATCAACCCGGACCTGTCCAACCGGGACGAGGGAGAAACCATCGTGTTCCAGTCAAGTGAGCCGCCGCTGACACGGGAATGCCTGCACTTTCTGGAGTGCGTTCGAGACAGAAGGCAGCCCGTATCCGATGGACGGAACGGACTCGAGGTCGTTCGCATTTTGGAGCTGGCTTCCCGCCAGCTGCAGGCATGAATCATGTTGAAACGCTATTATTCGCAATGGAACCGTAAATTTATGAAGATTGAAGGAATGATACAATGAGAGTCCCGATGATGGATCTGACAGAGCAGTATGAACGGTTGGAGGCCGAGATTCTGGGTGCGGTCGCCCAGGTGATGACAAAAGGACAGTTTATCCTCGGTGAGCAGGTGCGGCAGCTGGAGCGGGACATTGCCGCCTACTGCCGTGTGTCCTGCGGCGTGGGGGTAGCGAATGGCAGCGACGCGCTGCACATCTCGCTGTTGGCCTGCGGGATCAAGGAGGGGGATGAGGTGATCGTCCCCGCCTTCACCTTTTTCGCAACCGCCGGAGCGGTGGCCCGCTGCGGAGCCACACCGGTCTTTGTCGATATCGATCCCCGCACCTACAATATCGACGCCGACAAAATCGAGGCCGCCATCACGCCCCGGACGAAGGCGATCATCCCCGTGCACCTGTACGGCCAGTGCGCGGACATGGACAAGATCATGGACATTGCCGTCCGCCATTCCCTGGCGGTCATTGAAGACGCGGCCCAGGCCATCGGCGCGCAATATAAGGGGAAAAGTGTGGGCGAACTGGGCACCACCGCATGCCTCAGCTTTTTTCCGACGAAGAATCTGGGAGCTTACGGCGACGGCGGTATGATTGTGTGCCGCGACGAGGAGCTGGCGGAAAAAATGCGGGTGCTGCGGGCGCACGGCAGCAAGCCGAAATATTACCATCATGTGCTCGGATACAACAGCCGCCTCGATGAGCTGCAGGCCGCCATTCTGAATGTAAAGCTGAAATACCTGGACCAGTGGGCCGACGCTCGCCGGAATGCTGCCAGGGCTTATTCTGAACGGCTCCAAAACCTTTCGGAGTTTGTCACAGTCCCACATATCGAAGCGTACAACGACCACGTATTCCACCAGTACACGATCCGCGCGATGCATCGGGACCGGCTGCAGCAGTACCTGAAGGAGCGGGGGATCGATACGATGGTATATTATCCGAAGCCGCTGCATTTGCAGCCTGTTTTTTCCGATCTGGGATATAAGCCGGGAGATTTGCCGGAAACGGAACGGGCTTGCGAGGAAGTCGTGTCACTGCCAATGTACCCGGAACTGGACGAGGCCAAAATCGATTACGTCACGGAAACGATCGCGCGCTTTTATTCGGAGGAAGCATGAGGACAATCGTAACGGTTGTGGGCGCAAGGCCGCAGTTTGTCAAGGCTGCTCCCGTATCCCGGGTATTGAGGCAAACGTTCCGGGAGGTGCTGGTTCATACGGGCCAGCACTATGATCACAACATGGCGGGAGTTTTTTTTGAAGAGCTTAATATTCCTAAGCCGGATTACAATCTGGACGTTGGGTCGGGAAGCCACGGAAGGCAAACCGGCGAGATGCTCATTCGCCTGGAGGAAGCGATGCAGCGGGAGAAGCCGGACGCCATCCTGGTGTACGGGGATACGAATTCCACCCTGGCCGGTGCGCTGGCGGGAAGCAAACTGCACATCCCGGTTTTCCATGTGGAGGCCGGTCTCAGAAGCTTCAACAAGGCGATGCCGGAGGAAATCAACCGGGTCATGACCGACCATGTGTCGTCATTGCTGTTCGCGCCGACTGCAACCGCGGTCCGGAATCTGGAGCTGGAAAACATTCGGCAGGGAGTCCACCTGGTCGGCGATGTGATGTACGACGCAGTGCTGTACAACATGCGGCTGGCGCAGCAGCAGGTGCCGTTGTCGCGCTTCGGGCTGGAGGACACCGAGTATTTCCTGGCCACCATCCATCGCGCCGAGAACACCGATCGGCCCGAACGGCTGAAAGCCATCGCCGAGCAGTTCATGCGGCTGGAGAGACTTGTGGTGCTGCCCCTTCATCCCAGAACCGAAAAACAGCTGAAACAGCTTCAGCTTTGGGACGATCTGGCGGCATGTCCTTATATCCGCATTCTTCCGCCTGTCTCCTATCTGGAAATGCTGCTGCTGGAATCCAGGGCGGCGGCGATCATTACCGACTCCGGAGGGGTGCAAAAAGAAGCCTATTTTGCGCAGGTGCCCTGCGTGACGATGCGGGATGAAACCGAATGGACGGAAACGGTTGAGACGGGCTGGAATGTCCTCATGAACCCGGAAAGGGATGATTTGAGGGATAAACTCCGGTCTTCCGGAAACAGGAATTACGTCCCCGATTTGTACGGCGACGGACAGGCTTCCGAAAAGATCGTGCAACATATAATGGAGTATTTCAGCTAATCGATTTTTCGCAAAGGGCGTGAAGGAGATCGTGGAGGATCCCATGAAGGATGTAAAGATCGGCCAGCATGTGGTCATCGGCGAGGATGTCGTTTTGGGGAAAAACGTGACGATCGGCAACAACGTCGTCATTTATGAGGGCACCGTCATCGGTTCGGATGTGACGATCCAGGACAACGCCGTCATCGGCAAGCAGCCGGTCCGTCCCCGCAATTCCGCGCTGAATTATAGCGGGGAGAAGCTGCCGCCGGCCGTCATCGGCAACGGGTGCACGATCGGCACGTCCTCCATCATCTATGCGGGCGCCCGTCTGGATGACGAGGTGTTTGTCGCCGACCTGGCGACGATCCGGGAAAGGGTCACCATCGGCCGGAGAACGATCGTCGGGCGCGGTGTGGCGGTGGAGAATGACTGCGTCATCGGGGAAAAATGCAAGCTGGAAACAAACTGCTACATCACTGCCTATTCCGTTCTGGAAGACCATGTGTTCGTGGCGCCCTGCGTGGTCACGACCAACGACAACTACATGGCCCGCTCGAAGGAGCGCTTTGGGAAGTTCAAGGGCGTAACGGTCAAAACCGGCGGCCGGATCGGAGCGGGCGCCATCGTGTTGCCCGGAAGGACGATTCACGAGGACGGCACCGTGGCGGCGGGCAGCGTGGTGACGCGGGACGTGGAAAAAGAGATGATCGTGCTCGGCAGTCCGGCGAAGCCGCTGCGGCCCGTGCCGGAGGACCAGCTGCTGCGCAACCAGGAATAGCAGCAGCCGGCTTGAGAACGGGCACATGGGGCTGCAATCGATGAACCGTCTGCCAGTGGACCGGCTCATGGCCATTGCCAGGGAAGCGGGCCGCCAAATTATGGCGGTGTACGAAACCGATTTTTCCGTTGAGTACAAGGAGGATCTTTCCCCGCTCACCGCGGCGGACCGGGCGTCCCACAGGGTCATTTCCGCCGGCCTGACGGGCCTTTTTCCCGACATCCCCATCCTGTCGGAAGAGGGCCGCGAACAGGACTGTGAAACGCGAAAAAACTGGAAGCGCTTCTGGCTGATGGACCCGCTTGATGGCACGAAGGAGTTTGTGAAGCGGAACGGGGAATTCACCGTCAACATCGCTCTGATCGAGGGCCGGTATCCTGTCTTAGGGCTCATTTACGCCCCCTGCATGGACCTCATGTATTACGGCGGTTGGCAGGAGGCCCGCAGGGTGGAGGGAAGCGGTCCGCCCAGGCCCATCCAGGTGAGCAGGCCAACGGATGCCATCACGGTGGTGGAAAGCCGGTCGCACCCATCCGCCGAATTCGAGCGCTTCATGGCCGGCATTTCCTCCCGATATTCCCGCATTGAAAGGCTGCAGAGGGGAAGTTCCCTGAAGTTCTGCGCCGTTGCCGAGGGCGGCGCGCACCTGTACCCGCGATTCGGTCCCACCATGGAGTGGGACACAGCGGCAGGGCAGGCTATCGTGGAAGCGGCCGGCGGAGCTGTGCTCGGTCCGGACGGGGAGCGGCTCGCTTACAATAAAACGACGCTGCGGAACGATTCCTTTCTCGTCACGTCGGAGCCAACCATCCGGCCAGGGTTGGCAGAGTAACAGGCTGCAGGACAAAAAAACAACGGGGCGTCCGCGCCGGTCCACCTGATGGACCGGTTCGGGCAGCCCCGTTTTTGTCAGCCTGAATTTGGCGGCTTGCGTCAGTTCGTCACGATCGTCACCACAGGATCAATTTCCTTCAGCAGCCATTCAATATCTTCCTCATCGAACTTGCCGTCGCCGGTGAAATCCTGCGGATTCTGGGACAGGTAACGAAGAATGTTGTCCAGCTCCACCCCGTATTCTTCATCCTTCAGCAGGGCGTAGCGCAGGGTCCACAGGGTATAGATCCGTTGGTTTCCATCGCTGTCCTCGACATAAAGCTGCATTCCATCCATGACGCGGAAGGGGATGTCGGGCTCCAAATCGATGTTGTTGTAACGGATCATCTTCACCTTCGCTCCTTCCGGCAGCTCCAGGTTGGCGCCAGCAGTCAATTCGGCGAGGGAGATGGCCGGGATATGGGTAATCTTGTCGTTTTGCTCGTCCAGAATGCCGTACTTCGTGGACAGGATGCGGTTTCCATCCGCAGGCCCAGGTTCTTGCGACTCGCACGGGATGATGTCAATCGGGATGGCGGCCGGACTTTCGCTGATCCCGGAATATCTTCGTGAATAAATGCCAAGATAAGCGGCGCATGCCGGCACCGGCGTTTCGGGAATATAGACTTTGTACGCCGGAAAGCTTTGATAGATGTCATAAACCGTGAGAATCGAACCGAGGTAGGATCTTTCCTCGTCCAAAAACACAATTTCATACCCGTTGATATCGTATTGGCCTGCGCCTTCAGCTTGAGGCCACGTAAGCCATCCTTCGATCAGATCCGGATCGGAATTCTGATCCAGGAACAAGGCCTGCTGCTCATTTGGCGGCTGCAAGTCTTCGTTCATATATTCATTCAGCCATTCCGTTTTGTTCAGGACATAGTCAACCGGATGAATCGGCTGGGAAACCTGGCTCTCTCCCCAACGGTACTTGACGTATAGCTGCAGGTCCAGCTGCAAGACCCCGCCGTACTCCTTCGTCCCGAATGGGAAGGAATAGGTGGCAGATGGTCCCTTGTCCGCTTTGATTTCGGCTATTTTGTAGCCATCCAGCTTCAGCACGTAATGGGTGATGGTGGACTCGTCGTTCAATCCTTTCCACACTACGGTCCGTCTGGCGATGTCCGGTTCGGGTACCGCATCAATGATCCTGGCATCCAGAGACGAAAGGAAAGGAATGAACTCCACTCGGGCTCCCGAATCGATTTCGTTTGAACCGTCGTACGTCAGGACCGTAAGACCGACCGCATCCGAAGGAGCTGTTGCATTGTCAACCTGGTAAGTATACACATACGTCTCCCCGTAAACGTCCCTGGTTACAGTATCCAGCAACTGGATTCTGTCTCCTTGCGAATCAAACCAGTAAATGCGGTATTCCTCAATCTCCTCCTCGGCCCAGATCGAATCCCAGAACAGCGTCCCGGACAGCGTACGGGTGGATGGATCATAACTGATTGGTACAAAACTGAGATCCTGAATCTGATAATCCAGGGCTGTGTACAGCCGGAGCTCGGAGGTTGTGTCCTGGATCAGGTAAATGTAATCCCGATAGTACCAGGTTTCGTCCGGCCCATACACTTCCAGTTGGTAATCGCCCGCCGGCAGCTTTTCGAATACGGCTTTCCCCTCGTTGTCTGTTTGCAGTTCGATATCATTGAACGAATCTGGCGGAGTCAGGACAACGGAATATTGGATGGCCGGGTTGCCTTCGGGGTCTTTCACATAAACGGTGTAGTCGAAATGATATTCATCGATCACAAATCCCTCGCCGCCATTGTCTAGCGTCACGCTGTCGGAAGATTCGCAGGTGTCGTTGTTGGGGCAGTAGGCAGTGTAAAAATTGAAATAGTATGTGCCCGGCTGAAGCGAATCAATATAGGCCGTTTCCCAGCGTCTTCCTTCGGAAATGGATTCACTATAGGTGGTCACATATTCGTGATTGTCCAGTCGATAAACATCAACAAACGCCCGGTTGCTGGAGGAGAACGGCGGCATTTCAAAACCGAAGGAATATGCGCCCGGTCCCTCTTCAACGACCGAAATGTTGAAGGGCTTGCCCGGCGCAGACTGGATATTATCCGTCAGGTCCGCCAACGGAACGGGATCATATGGCAGGTCATAGTTTGTGTACCCGGCTCCCAGCAGGTTTCTTGTACCGTCATCGAAATGGTTGTACCCCATCCCGTACATCTGACCGCCGATCTGGACATAGGAAACATACGGTCTGGCAAATATTTGTGTCGCATTGGGGTCGGACAACTCGGGAATGGGCGCAAAGGGCTTGTAACTGTTTAAAAATTTGCCCATTTGACCATAGTTGCTTTCTCCTGTTCCGTACACGGCGCCGTCGTTGGACAAAGCCAGGGAATGCGTAAAGGTGGAACTGATTTGCCGGATGCCCCCTATGTTGGACAGTTCGGGAATCAGGGTGGGAGTCGTGTAGTCGTTGGGGGTTGGAAGCCCCAATTCGTATGATCTTCCCCAGCCGTACACTTCTTCGCCTTTGGTCAGGAAACCGACGTATCCCCCGGCGAAGATGGAATCATTCCCGGACAGCCCCGAGTCAAAAGGGGTGGCAAAGGTGCTGCCCGATCTCTCCCATACATATACCGTGCCATCCGCCGCCTTGGCGACACTGAACGCTTCGGCAGCGGCAATCTGGACAATGTTGCCCAGGGCGGTATCGGCATCGGTCAGCACCATCACGGGCACGGCGGATGTGTCGTAGCTGATCCCTCTTCCAAGGGGCCCCCAACCCAATGTATACACATGCCCGCTGTCCGACAGCGCCACCAGGTGATATCTGTCGGCGTCAACGGCGATGATCGGATCTGAGGAAAAATCAAATTTTTGCGGAGTCGTGAAGTAAATATCGCTGAAAAACAATTGCCCCCAGACCCATATATCCCCGTCTTTGTCGAGAGCCACTGCAAAGTTTTCGCCAACGGCGAAATCCACAATATCCTCAAGCAGAAGCCGGGGATACATGGAGCCGGACCCGCTTGTTCCCAACTGGGCGTTGTCGTTCATTCCCCACACCCACAAGGTATTGTCCCCCCGCAGCGCAGCGGTGAAGGTGGTCGAAGATTCGATCTTGACCGGTTGATCGGATTCCGGCGCGGCTGCCAGCCCCGGGGCCGGTGGAAAAGCCGGAAGGATCAGGGTCAGGATCAGCAGCAATAAGAACACGGTACGCCGCATATTCATGCCAATCTCCTTTTCACCGAAATAGATAAAATAGTAGTTCCAATTTTTTGACTACAACCATTCTACCATTTATAGGACCGGAAGGTCAGCATTCTTTCATGTGAAAAAACAAACGGGGCATCCGCAAGCCCGCTGCGCGGACTGGCGGATTGCCCCGCATGTTTCGTGCGATCAGGAGGTCAGAAGGATCACCACCGGTTCAATTTCCTCCAGCAGCATTTCGATGTCCCTTCGATCGATCAGCCCGTCTCCGTTCAGGTCCACCGGTTTTTCGAACAGGAACCGCACGGCGTCGGCCACATCCACCTTGCCGTCCTGGTTGTGCCCGCCATCCAGGATGCCTGCCAGCGTCAGCAGCGTGTAGATCCGGTACTGGCCGTTCCCGTCCTCGACCAGCATCTGCATCCCGTGTTGGACCGGGACCCAGTCGCCGGGAGAATAGATTTCGGACCCATAAAGGATGCTCTTTACCTCTGCGGCCGGATGCAGTGTCAACCCCGCCGTCAGTTCCGTCAGCAGAACCGATTTCGGGATGTGGGTGATGGCCGACTGCGCATCATCCAGAATGCCGTATTCCGTCGCCTGGATCCGGTTGCCCTCCGTCGGATTCGGGCCTGGCTCCTGACCATCCCCTTGCTCCTGACCACCTCCGGGCTCCTGGCCGCCGCCTCCCTGGCCGCTTAACGAAATGACGGCAGGCATATGGCTGACCAGATTCTCGTAGTCATATCTGGAGTAAATGCCCAGATAGGCCGCCCCCTCCGGAACTGCGGTGTCAGGAATATAGGCCTGGTAGTAGGTATTGATCGGAATCTGGCTGGCGTATACCCGAATGATGGAACCAAGATAGGAGTAGTCATGGTCCAGAAACACGATTTCGTAACTCGTCACCGGAGCGGAGGAACCGGAAGGCGTCTGCCAGGAAATCCATCCTTCGATGAAGTCCGGATTGTCGGATACATTGAAAAATGCGCTATCTTCGTCCAGATCCGGCGGCAGCACCTCCTCGTCAGGGGCACTGTCTGTCCACAAATCGGAATGCTGGACGTTGTCCACCGCCCGGAGAAGATAGACGACCCAAACCTCTTCTCCCCAGGGGTACTTCATGGCCAGAACCAGATCCCGCTTCATCGTATTCCCCGAGAATTCCGTCATCTCGAAATCAAGGGAATAGGAGGTTTGGCCGTTGGCTTCGATTTCGGCGATTTTGGTCCAGTCATCCTCGAACCGAAGCACATAATGCGAGAAGTTGCCATTTGCCATCAAATGATTCCAGTGGACGGTCCGCCGGACGATTCCCGGCCGGGGATCGGCGTCCGTCATCCAGGCCTGCTGCATGATGGTGGGGGTTCGGATTGCGTGTCTTGCGCCCGTATCGATTTCGTCTTCTCCGGCAGCCAGAAGGACGGCAAGGCCGATCGCATCGTCCGGCATGCTGACATCCATCGGGAATTGATAGAAATAGCTCTGTCCATCCGCCGGAACGGTCCCCAGCTTGTCCCCCACGATGTTTCCGTCCTTGTCATACCAGTAGATGTGGTACGCGTCAATATAAGCTTCGGCCTCAATTTTGTTCCATTGCAATTCGCCGGCCAGCTGGCCGCTGTCCGGATCAAATTGTTCCTTGACAAAGTAGAGCCCGTCGATCCGGTAATTCACATCGTAGACGGAACCGTTCGAACTGGTCCACAGCCGCACGTCAAAATGCGCATCCCGAACAAGGCCGAGATAATATTGCTCCGAGTAATACAGGTGTTCCCGCTCATAATCAAAAATGGACAGCAGGTAGTTTCCGGGGAGCAGTCCGGTGAAGGTCGATTGCCCTTCGTTGGAAAGCTGCTCGATAGGAGCAAGCGACGGATGGTCGAGCGGTTCCAGGATGACAGTATACTGGTGAGCCGCTGCTCCGTTCGCGTCGGTGATATAGAGCGACACGTTGGCCCCATCGACCACATAGCCTTCGCCGTCGTTATTTTCCGTTGCGCTGGAGGATACTTCGCTGCCGTCTTGTGTATAAATCCGGAAGAAATAGGTTCCCGGCTGGAAAATGCTGAGTTCCACCGGCTGCCACGATCTGGTGAGCCAATCGAACTGGATGCTCTCCGTGAACGTTGCGTATGGCTCCGTGCCGTTCTCCATCTCGTAAACATCCACCACCAGCACGTCGGCGGAAGTGAACGGAGCAAGCTCGTAATCAATCGTGAACGTGTGGGCATTGCTTTGGGTAACCCGGAACCTGACGGGAGGTTTGGGCCCGATTTCGATGTATTCGGCAAGTTCGGTCACTTTCCATGGTCGATTCGTGAAGGCGAACTCATACCCGGTCCCCAGCGCGCCCATATAAGTTCCGCTGAAGACGTTGCTTCCCATGCCATGCATCTCGCCACTGATCCGCGCGAAGGAACGCAGCGGCCCGGTGGAAATGGACTCTGCCCCTTCCAGTTCCGTAACAACTTCAAACCTTTTCGGATAGTATAGTCCGTCGCCAAGGGCTCCTTCGGAAGAGAAGCCGCTTCCAAGGACGGTGCCGTCTTCCAGCAGCACCAGCGTATGCAGATAGGAAGTGCTGATCTGTTTCACGTCTTTTCCCGACAAATCTTCAATCATAACGGGCAAGGTCACTTTGTAATCATGTCCGACCCCCAGATTGCCCCAGGTGTTGTCTCCCCATCCATACACAATGCCGGTAACCGTTGCCGCAAAGACCGAGTACCCCCCGCTGCCGGCATAGACGGCATCAATGCCGGACAGACCCGGCACCTGGACCGCAAAGTCGGAATACTGGCCGATGTTCCCGTTTCCCAGCCCGCCGTTCATGTTGCCGCCCCAGGCATACACTTTGCCGTCAACGTCCACGGCAAGCGCAAAATGGGCGGCGGATGCAATGAGTTCAATTCCCTCAAGAGGCGTTTCCGGGCCGATCAGGACATAATCCGGTTCCGGCTGCTCGCCGATCTCCGGCCCCTGTCCGAGCTGGCCATATTCCTCTTTCCCCCAGGAGTAGACATGGCCGTCCTCCGTCAGGGCATAGGCGGTTGATTCGCCCGCCGCGATCGCGACGATCGGCTCGGAAAGATTCATCTGAACCGGAATGCTGTAGTCCAGCCCGTTATTGTCCGTGATGTTGCCGTCCAGCGAGCCCCAGATCCACACGTCTCCGTTTTTGTCCAGCGCCAGTCCGAAGGTTCTTCCGATGGCGATCTGTTCCACTTCAGCGGTGATCGGGATGCGGACGGGCACCATGGATGGATCCGTGGAACCGTTCCCCAACTGCCACGCGTCGTTCATGCCCCAAGCCCATACGGACCCGTCCTCCCGCAGCGCCAGGGTGAAGGTGTCGGAACTTTCAAGCTGCTTCGCCTGATTGGCCGGCTGCTGTGCAGCCTGGATCGGCTGCGAAGGAACGAGCGGCAGGATCAGGGCAAGAATCAACAGCAGATGGAATACAACTCGACTGGAACGATGTACCATGAACCATATCTCCTTTTGCCATTTTCTTTGCTGTGAATTTTGTTGAGAAAGCAGGAAAGATGAAAGACTATCTGATGAAAATCTCTGCACATAATAGTAGCATGTTTTCAGAGGATGGTCATATCGTTGGATCCGTATGTTTGCAACAAATCGCAGAAACGATCGGTGTTACCGGACCCGGTGCACGCCGGCGGTGCCGAGCGCATTGCCGATCATGTTCACAGGAACGGTGGCGGTTTTGACCGTTCCGTTGGCATAGCGGATTTCAAAATGGATGTCGTAAACGCCTTTGCCCAGACCATCGGTCAGGGACATCCAGCGCCCGTCATACAGCTCGCCGGTCCAAGGGGGTCCGGTCTCTGTGCCGGCTCCGGCGGTTGTTCCCGTATCCGGTTCCGTGCCCGCTCCGGCTGTTCCCGCACCCGGTCCCGTGCCCGCTCCGGCGGCTGACCCGACGCCCGTTCCCGTATCCGTTCCCGTATTTGTTCCGAAGGCTGATCCTGAGCCCGAATTCGCTTCTGCGCCTTCGGGACTCAGGGCGGTTTCGGTGTACAGTTCCTCGCCCGAAAGGCCGATCGCGCTCATCCACGCTCGTACGGAAACAACCGGGGCGGGGGAGGGGATGACCCGCAGCACGAACCTCTCCCCGGCATAAAAATCCTTCGGATGGACGGTCGTATTGTGGCCGCGCTCCACGTGATGCGCGTACCATTCAGGAGTGTGCAGCACGTCCGGCTCGATGGACAGGGGCAGCGCCTCGATCGTTTTGGTGACGGAATGGGCAGTCCGCCCGTCGGATGCCTGCAGGGTTACCCTGTACATGCCCGGTTGGGAGAACACCCTGCGGATCCCGTTGGAGTCGGGATCATTCGTGCCGGTCAAGATGACCGTATCGTCCAGCGGATCGGTGATGGTCCACACAAAATGAAGCGGGTCTCCGTCCGGGTCCGCTGACAGGTTGATCAGCTGCACGGTATCCCCCTCCCATACCGGTTTCGGCGTCCAGTCAAAGTCTGCGACTGGCGGGCGGTTGAGGACGATCCTCATGTATTTCCTGACCGACACTTCGGACCATTCATAGCCGTCAAACACCTGGCTTTCCACCGCATAGACGATGCCTTCCGCCAGCGATGCGGTCACCGCCCACTCCGTTTCGCCGGAGGCCACGTCGCCGGACTGGACGACGATCGCATTCGTGGATGCATTCCGGATGATGACCCGGAACGCCTGCTGCGCGTCCCCGTCCGCGTCGCTGTAGGTGAATCGGATCGTCGGCTTGTCCGTGTCCAGGATGGTCGGATTTGCGGCCGTAGTGCCCGCCGGCATGGTTACCTGCGTGACCGGTTTGCGGTTGACGACCGTCACTTGCTGTTCCGCCTGGTCAACCTGTCCTTTCGAGTCCATGACCACCTGACGGATCGTATACGTGCCCAGCTCGCTGAACGATGTCGTCCAGGACGTGCGGCTGTTGCTGCGGAAGGTTTCCGCGCCGCCTTCCTTTCTGACGTAATATTCATGCGGCAAATGTTCTCTGCTGCCGTCTTCCTTGTCATAAGCTGTGGAGTTGACGGTCACCGTCTGACCGCGATATGCCGTTGCCGGCGTGACGGTAAATCCGGCCACAGGCGGCTCATCCGGCGGCACCGGTGTCGTGACGGTGATCGTTTGTTCCGCCCAATAGCTCCATGCTCCGTATTCGTCCTTCACGCTCAACCCGACGGTGTAGGTCCCGGCTTCATACGGAGAGACGAGCTTTTCATACACAATTTGTCCGCTCGGGGTGATGGTATAATATTTTCGTTCCAGCACCCCGCGCGTGGCCGCATAGTCGATGCCGGTCGGCTCTGTGGAATATTGGGCCGGGCTGAGCCACCGGTCGGGGTCATAGCTGGTGTCGTTCCACCGGATCGTGTGGTCCGGGTTGAAACTGAGTGTAAACTGTGCGACCGGCCGGCGGTGGACGGTGATCCGGTTCTGGAACGGATTGGCCGCCTTCCGGTATTCCGCAAACACATCACTCGGATACAAAAACTCCGGATGCGGATCGTCCTGCGCCCCCAGCGTCACGACATAATCTCCCACCTTGTCAAAGGTGAGCTGCGGGCTGGTGAAGGTTTTGCCGTGCAGGGAAGAAAGTCCCTGGTTGTTCAGGAATCGCGGCGTATGCTGGATCGTCCATTGGAACGTTCCCGCCATCGGGTCGTTTTCCGGATCTTCAAAGGTGATGTCCGAATACCGGACCGTTGCCGTCGCCTGGCCCTCCTCCCAAATGGCGTAATGGGACATCCATTGCACGTCCGGCGGAGACACTTCCCGAAGCGTCATGCTGCTGAACGTGACGTTCGGCTTGTCGCTGAACGGACCGTATGTGCCTGATGTATACGTGCTGTCCGTCGCTTCCAGATACGGAACGCCATTGAGGTACACCTGCAGGTGATTGCCGGATGCTGTAACCTTGATGGCATAGCTTGTCCGGCTTTGGAACGGATAGTTGGCGCTTCGCAGCACCGTCCGGCTGCCGTTCACATATTTGCTTAAGTACAGCTGCTTGCCATCGGTTTCGACCGCGTACCGGTTGCGCGGATCCTGCATGCGGAAGGAGAAGCCGGCCAGTTTGTTGTCCAGATTCACTTCCTGCATGGCCAGATGGAAGGAGAGCTCCAGGTTCGATCTTGCGTCCGGAGACACAAACTGCCCGATGGACGCGGCCGGATGCATGGGCAGGTCGCTTGGCTCCCCCACCGCAAGGGCAAACACGTAGCCGAAATTTTGCGAGCCTCCTGCGCTGTTTCCGCCGCCAACATTAAGCCCCACCAGGTACACCCCGTCCGCCACGTACTGCTGAAACAGCTGGCGGCTGGTGCTGTAACCCGAAGACCAACCGCTTTCCACATAGTAGTCCAAAGTATAACCCACCCTGTTCCAGCTGTTATAAATGGTGCTGTTGTTGTAGACGTAGTTTCTTCCGCTCAAATAATCATCATTCTCCTGGTAGTACGTTCGCAGGCCGTCCGCTGTGTATAGACTTTTTGTGTTGTTATAGGAACCGTTCCAGTTTAATGCAAGGTACCTGTTACCATCAACACCAAACTTGTACGAGGTCCAGTCCCTTTTCTCCCCCGTCTGCGCGTTGATGACCTCAAAATGCTCGATCATCTCAGGATATCCCAGGACAATCTGGCCCAAATCATAGCTTCTTACGATCCACTCCTTGGTGAACGGGTTGAAGAAAGCCAAGTATACGTCATCCGCCCTGTATATGTCGTTGTACCACTTGTTGGAATATTGATAAGTAGGTCTCGCCCCCTTCAGCTCCGTTCTCCACTCCAAGGAAAGGGTGGAGGCGTTCAACTTCACAAAATAGGAAACAAAAGCTGGCGGGTAGGACGAATATTCATAGCTGCAGCTTTGGTATTCATACAGGTAAAAGTTTCCGTCCAGGTCCTGAAACATCCATCCCTTTCCGTAATCCTGGAAGTAGTAGTAGCAGGTCATCTGACGGTTGTACTCGTCTGTATACGGATGGCTGGCCTGGCTCATGACCTCCTTGCGCTGCACCAGCTCCGCGTTGCGGTTGAACACCTCTACTATTAGAAGCCCTCTACTGGAATCATTCGTTTTGAGGCTGCTGAACAGCACCAGCTGGTCGTTTCTGGCGTGAAGCTCCTTGCTGCTGGTGTAATAGTTATATATGTTATTCTCTATCGAATTGGTGGACCAGCTGTTGATGAAATCCCCCGTGAATGCGTCATAGGTGGCGACCTCTATAGCATAATAGGTCCTGTAATCGCCATCGTTGTCAACGATGCAGCTGCAGTTATACAGCGTAACCACGTACAATGTGCGGTCCGTTACCAGGTAGTTGACCAACTGCCCCTGTGGCGTTACCTCCCCTGTTTTGGAGTATTCTTTGGAATAGTAATTGTAATAGTATGTGTTCATGGTCATCCTTCGCTGCGGAATGGTAAATTCCACAGGGTCGTTCCCGTTCTCGTACTCGTGCTTCCACACATACGGTAGCGAGGAGATGTCCAAATAGCCCCTGTAGCTTCCGATTCTGGCAATGTTCAGCGCATAAATGGTCGCGTTGGGCTGATGAATATAAAACACGTACTTTCCGTTGGACTGCACGTTATAAGGCATGGTGTTCGGTGCGTAGTACGTACCGTCGCTTTTCTGCGCCAGCAACGGTTGGACAAAAACCTCCCCTTTGATGGCTCGGAACGGGGACAGGGTGTTGAGCCCATAGCCGTTATCCACAAACGGCACGTGAAGGTACGACGTAAGCGTTGCAGTGCGTTTGTACGGCAGGGAGTTGCGGTAGCCCAACCCTGCGATCAGCTGATCGCCGGCATGTCTCCATTTCAGATTTTTGAAGCTGCCGGGCGTGCTGCTGTTGACTGCGTAATATCCCCAGTTGTTGAGGATTTCGACTGGAGACAGGTTGATACGGATGTCGGGATTGGGCTGCTGATTCTCGCCCTCCATCTTGAAACTGACTTTCGGGGCGAGGTTCACCACGTCCATCGTCCGGAGCGCTTCATCCTGGGTGTCGGACGCCCAGGCGCATTGGCCGTAGTCTTCGCACACATACACATCAAACAGGTATTTCCCGACTTTCTGAGGGGTCAGGCTTGACTTGAACAGATTGCCGGCAAGATTCACCCACGGGTCGTTGTCAAACCCGTCGTTTTCGGCGTCGTATTTGTACCGGTACTGGGCGCTGACAATTTTGTCGCCGTCCGGACTCCAGGACTGGTTGAAAATGTCCACTTCCTGATCTCGGAGAGCAAAGGGTGGCACGCCGAGCTCTCCGATGGGCGGCAGATCTGGTTTCAGGATGAAGGTGCATTCTCCCGGCTCCAGGGATTTCAGCCCCGCGCTGTCGTACACATGAAGCCCCACTTTGATGACCAGATCCTGCCCGGTGCCGTTCACGTAGGATGGCAGGACGTTGATCCATTCGTTCCTGCTGTGGTCGATGGCTCGTCCCGCCGGGCTGTAGCTGAGGTGGGCGCTGAACAGGGACGGGTCCACCGGACGGTTTTCTTTGAGCTCGATCGGGCATGTCGGTACGGGGATCGGGTTGGGCGGCACCACCTGGACCGTCGCCCGGCTGGTGGCCAGGGCTCCCCACTGGTCCCGCATCATGCCGGTGGCGGAATGCACGCCCAGGGTGTCCATCTTGATGTTGCGGTAACCGTCCACGTGCATCTCGTATTTGGTTGGAATCGTTTTGGCCCAGCTGCTGCTGTCCGTAAAATCGAAGCCCAGGAATTCCAGGGCGTCGCCGTCCGGATCATACGGCGTAGGCACCGAAGGATCGTCGATGTAGATCAGATGCAGGGTTTCCCCCTGGACCGCCATCGTCACGGGTGTTTTCAGATCGTAGGGTCTGACCCAGGCCACCTGAAATTGCGGCGGCGAGTTGGTGGCGGGGTTGAGCAGCGTCAGCTTCTTTCTCCCCTGCCAGCCGCTTGTTTTGCCCTCTTTGGTGACAACCTCAATTTCCACATCGTGTTCGCCGACCGAAATGATCGACGGGTAGGTGGCATAATGGTACGTGGTCGCGGTTTCGAGCCCGTAAATCGGCGGCGTGATATAGGTGACTCCGTCTTTCTGGATCCGGTAACGATGGTAGCTGTAGGTCAGGCCGTCCAGATCCACGTCTTTGGGGACAAAGGTAAAACTGTCCCGAAACTTCAGTGTCTGGCTCGGGAGAATGTCGAAGTCTGCCAGGATGTCGGCCACCACGATGGTCACATGCCGCGTTACCACCGGAGACGTTTCCCCGGTGTTGTCGGTCACAATCATGTCAATCGGGTATGTTTGGGTCATGGTGCTGCTGAAGAATGGCGGGTATTCAAAGGGAAAGACGTTCTTGTTGACCGCCTGGTTGGTGGTGATCGTGTGGCTTTGGTTGCGGTCCGGGCTGTAGATGGTGTATTCAACCTTCTGCACCGTCCGGCCGGCCGGAATTTTCAGGATCTGCGGTTTCAGCACAAAGGCATCGCCATGCCGAACCGTGCTTGGCTCGACGGTGAAATCCGCCCGGAGTTCGCCAAACACCGTGATTTGTTTGGTGATGGAATAATGGTTCGTGCCGGTGGTTTGGTCGCTGTGGAAGGATGCGTCTTCGATGGAGAAGGTGATCGTATAGTTGCCGGATCGGACGAATGTATGGTTGATGGACTGCACCGCCCTGCGGGTATTGATGTCCACCCATACGGGAACCTGATGCATTTTATACGTCAATCCGTCCGGCCCGTCGATGGTGATGGTCCATTTCTGCGAGTTGGTCACAAAATAGCTGCCATCGCGCGTGCTGGCCGTGATCGTGACCGGCACACCGGCTTCTGCCTCATCCGGCGCGGTCAGGTGGATTTCATGCCATTGTCGTTTGGAAGCGTCCGGATCCTGCTGGTTGTTGTATCGTTTGGTGTTCCGGATCCGCATCTGCAGCCGGTCCGGCCCGGTTGAAAAGTAGTAATATTCCCCGGGAGAGCCGCCGCAGAATTGCGCGACTTCTGCGTGGTTGTAGAAGATGGCTGTGTCAGTGCCAAAAGGGCCATAACTAAGTTCGTAGCGAGTCAATTTAGATTTGATTGCATCTACAAATTCTTTATCGTTTGTTTTTCCATAATATTGGATCCAGGCATCCACATCATCTTCATAAATGACGATATATCCATTATCCGCATTATATCCGTCTATTATAGCATTAAGCAGCGTTGCTCCTTGAAGCTCATCGTCGGGGTTGGCTACATCCCGATCGAAATAGACCCGGGCGAATTTAACCTTTTCTACATTGTTGTAAATTTTAAAATCGTATGTGGATCCGCCGACGATTTGCTTATGCTGATTAAGCTCGTCCACCACATCCAGATCCAGTTTATCTTCTGCAGAATTTTTTTTGGCAAGGACGGGTTGTCCCGCCCCGTAGGTTGGCTCGAAGAGTAATAGACATATCATGAAGTATGCTAAACATTTCTTGAGTCTCCCCTTCATTTTTTAATCACCACGCCTGGCCCGTTCTTCGGCCAATGTTCCCTCCATGAATTCAATCGTTCCATCTTCCTTGTAGAACCCATAAACACTTACCACGACATATCCGAATTCATAGTCACTAATGGTGACTCGAAAGAGTCCGTCTGACGGCAAATGGCGTTCAGCAATACGAACGGTAAGCGTTGCACTGGAGCCCACCGCCTGCTCCCTAGTGGAAGAATCAATGTAGCCACGATATTTGCTTTCGTCATATTCAGGCAGAATGACCGTGACACTTTCGTGTAGGTCGTCGATCTTGTATGTCACTTTGTTTGCAATTTCCCGGGCTTCCCGGATAACCCGTTGCAAATGCTCCGGACCATCATAACGGGCAACATGAACAGCTGTCTTCCACTTCTCGTAAAAGGCAGGGACGATCCAATGATTGTCAATATCCATGAAATACCCCGTCTGCATCGCCCGATGGTTTTCCAGGAAAGACTTCGAGAAGATGATGACTGTGCGATTTTCATTGTCCCACTGCACATTGGCGTCCAGCGCCTCGGCAATGTACCGCACAGGGATGAACACGCGGGAATTGCGGATCTCCGCCGCCGTGTCCATCGGCACTTCCTCGCCATTGACGGTAATCTTCCGGTCCCCCAGCTTGATGGAGATGACCCGGTCCTCATAACTGATCACCGCCGTCCGGATTTCCTGGTACCATCCAATGTGCGAATCATCATTGGGCACGCCCAGGGCTTCGGCAAATAAGCGGATCGGCACCATCGTCCGTTGATCCTTGTTGATGTACGGCGCCGCTTCCCCTTCCGGCGGAGCGAAGTGCTTCCCGTCGATGACAAAGGAGGGCGGGGTGGAAGCGGCTGCGTGTTTGACCGAGAAATCAAATAACAAAGAGGCGGGCAGAAGCGACATTGAAATGATGAACAGGGCGATTTTTCTGAACAAAGTCGTCATTCGGATCTTCATCTCCTTCCAAGACAATTCATTTGTCGAGTTGGCGAGAAAAAGAAAAAGGGCACCGCTCGCAGGGCCAGTCTGACCTGCTGATCGAACGGTGCCTCCGTTCAAAAATGGAGGATGATGAAACTGAAGTTCGGGCATGCTGCATACGGGAATTATAACATAATTTTCCTGTATATGGAAGTAGAAAAAATGAAAATTTTCTCTCATTATGGGCAACAGACCCATGGCCTATTGATCAAGTGCATTATTGCATTACTTTTTTGAAATTTTTGGCCAATTCGAGAGATGTAATGTAATTATGCATCACATGAGTCCGGTTTTTGTGCCAGGTGGCCGGATGTAATGTAAATATGCATCACATCTGTCCATTTCATCATCAGGAATCAAAAATATAATGTATTTTTACCTTACTTTCCTCCTCTCACCACCATCCCTCTCTATCCTCACGGAAAATTCCCTCTTGAAATCTAGTAATTTCTGGAATATTATGAAATTGCCGCAAGCCGTGCAAACCCCTCTGGTTTGTCACGAGTCAAAATGTGCCTCCCTTCGAACATTCTCTCCCGGTCTTGTCGAAGGGAGGCGCATTCCTTTTGCATGATTTTGTCGCCAAGGCGCAACCATTCTCTCCACCGCAGCGTATAAACCGATAGATTCGGATCGGAAGATGCGAAGATTTCACAGATACAAGATTCGGCAGATACAAGATTGGCAAATACAAGATTCGGCAGATACAAGATTGGCAAATACAAGATTCGGCAGATGCAAAGATGAAGATCCATGATTCATAGAGTTAGATACATAGAGCCGATTCATAAGCCGTTCTTGGAGCCGGATTCACAGAAATGCGCATTCATACAGCTGACAGGTGGAGGGGATCCAATGTTGAAATTTGCATCCAGAATTGTGGTGGCGGCACTGATTTTTGCTTGTGGGTACGTGATCGGCACGATGACGTTGACGACCGGGGCGGACAGCCTCGTTGATCCGAACCAGCCCGGATCCGCCAACGATCCGCTCGTGACCAAAAGCTACGTCGATCAGCAGGTCAAGGCGCAGGTGGAAGCCGAACTGCAGAAAAGGCAGGATTCCACGCGGAGCCTGGTGGTGGTGGAGCTCAATCCCGGTGAAACGCTGCTGGCCGGCGAGGGGACGGAGTTCATTGTCCGCAACGGCAAGGCGGTGATCGTCAGTCCCAACCCGAACGGTGTGCCGGACATCACGGACGGCGTCGATTTGCGTGCGGACACGATTGTGCCGAACCAGCACCTGCTGCTGTTCCCGCGGGAAGACGGACGAGGAATCAAGCCGCACAGCAGCCAGACGGACACGGTTTTTGTCATGGTGCGCGGCAAATACATGCATGTGGGAGCCGACGGAAAGCCGATTCCGCCCAAATCCTGACGGACGGCGACGACACATGGGCAACCATTCAGCCTGATTTTGCCCCGAACGCCAATATCTTATGCGTTTGAACCCCCGCGCCCGGTCCACACTAGAGGTAAACCGGACAGGGGGTGATTTTGATGGGCAACAAATCCCGGAGAAACAAGCTGGTTCCGGGCTGCGAGGCGGCGCTTGAGCAGATGAAATATGAAATCGCCGCCGAACTGGGCCTGCCTGTCGCCTACAGCGCGTCAGCGTCGGCGGATGCGGAATTTGCAGCCGAACTCGGAGCTGCCCCGGGCGGATCAGGCGCGCATTTTGACTGGGGAAGCATCACCTCGCGGGAAGCAGGAGCCGTGGGCGGAAGCATCACCCAAAGGCTGGTCCGCCAGGCACAGCAGTCCATGCCCGCGAAGGAATTGCTTTAACGGCTTCATCTTATGGTTTGACAGCGGTCGACAGATACAGTAACATGAAACTGCAAAGGTGTTGGGAAACCTTTTCCGGGCGGAAAAGGTTCGTTTTTTATACATAATAGGGTTTGTCATTCATGTTTGCCATTAGTGTTTGCGGTTGCGGCACAATCATTCACAGCTTTTTTGGGAGGTACGACATGACACGGAAACGGGGCCATCGGTTGTTCACTTCGGAATCGGTCACGGAAGGTCATCCCGATAAAATATGCGACCAGATCTCCGACGCGGTGCTGGACGCTTTTCTCGCCAATGACCCGAATGCGCGGGTTGCCTGCGAGGTGGCGGTCACAACCGGCCTGGTGCTGGTGACGGGGGAAATTACGAGCTCCTCAGGGTACGTGGACATTCCGGCGTTGGTGCGCAACACGATCAAGGAAATCGGGTATACGCGGGCGAAGTACGGCTTCGATTACCAGACGTGCGCCGTGCTGACGTCCATTGACGAGCAGTCGCCGGAAATTGCGCAGGCTGTTTCCAAGGCGCTGGAGGCGCGGGAAGGGCGGATGACCGAAGACGAAATCGAGGCGATCGGAGCGGGCGACCAGGGGCTCATGTTCGGTTTTGCGTGCAACGAAACGCCCGAGCTGATGCCGCTGCCCATTTCCCTGGCGCATCGCCTGGCCAGACGGCTCACCGAAGTGCGCAAAAACGGCACGCTGTCCTACCTGAGGCCGGACGGCAAAACGCAGGTGACCGTGGAATATGACGAAAACGACCGGCCGGTGCGGGTGGACACGATCGTCGTTTCCGCGCAGCACTCGGATGAAGTGACCCAGGACACCATCAAGCGGGACATCATGGAACACGTGATCCGGCCGATTGTGCCCGCCGATATGCTGGATGAACAAACGAAATACTTCATCAACCCGACCGGCAGCTTTGTCGTGGGCGGCCCGCAGGGCGATGCGGGGCTGACGGGGCGGAAAATCATCGTCGACACCTACGGCGGTTATGCGCGGCATGGCGGGGGCGCGTTTTCCGGCAAGGACCCGACAAAGGTCGACCGTTCCGGCGCCTACGCGGCTCGCTATGTGGCGAAGAACATCGTGGCGGCCGGGCTGGCGGACAAGTGCGAGGTGCAGGTCGCCTATGCGATCGGGGTGGCGCAGCCCGTGTCCATTTATGTGGATACGTTTGGCACCGGCAAGGTGAGCGACGAGGTGTTGGAGGAACTGGTGCGGAAGCATTTTGACCTGCGTCCGGCGGGGATCATCCGGATGCTGGATTTGCGGCGGCCGATTTACAAGCAGACGGCCACCTACGGGCATTTTGGCCGCGATGATCTCGATCTGCCGTGGGAGCGGGTGGACAAGGCCGAGGTGCTGCGGGCGGCGGCGCTGGGAGAGTAAGGGGCCGGTCGGCAGCCGTTCTTCGGACAGCAAGCGGCACTCACTCACAGCACTCGTTTGGAAGGCGGGACCTGGACGATGCGCGTTTTCGACGCGCGTCCACAGGTTCCGCTATTTTTTTTGTCCAATTTGACTCATTTTTCTGGAAACATTTGGAGCCGAAACCTTTTTCTCTTAAAGAGAGTCTATTAAAATAGGGCACTTTTGGAGGAAAGCAGCAGTATTTTCTTTTTCAGAGAAACGGCCTTCGGTGGAAGGTTGATAGATCCAACAAAAAATAGACAGACATGGGAGAGGAGCAAATTTGAACATGCGTAAACCTGGGCAGGGCGGCGTCCGCCGCAAGGTGGTCGGATGGATGCTTACTGGTGTTTTGGCGATTCAGCTGCCGATTCCTGGTCCGTGGGGGGGAGGAAGCGCGTCCCTGGCGGCCGCTGCGGAACATGCGGCCTCATTCAAGCCCGCGATTGTCACCGCCGCGGCCGCCGAGGCGTCGGCCACGGCCAGCGTGCAGCCGGCGCTCAGGCTCGTGCAGGAAACGCCTGTCACATCCGGTGCGGTGCTGCGCCGGTATGTTTTTTCCTCCGCGCGCAAAAATCAGCCGTTCACCACGAACATCAACATGATCGTCGTCGATCTAAGCAACCCTTACGTGAAGCTCGATGTGATGACGGGGGTTCAGGGAGACCTGGTCAAGCGGCAAACCGTGCTGGGCATGACCCGGGAAACGGGAGCTGTGGCCGGCACGAACGGGGACTATTTCCACATGCAGCTTCCGAACACTCCGCCGATGGGGCCGGTCATTGACGACGGCAAATGGCTCACCACTCCGCTTTACACCGACGGATGGTATACGTTTGGAATCACCAGGGACAACCGGCCGGTGATCGATTTCTATACGTTCGAGGGCGAGGTCATCGCACCCAACGGGGCCAGCTTCCCGCTGGCCGGAATCAACCGTCCCGGCACCTGGAACAATGGCGTACATAGCCATATGGACAAGGTTTTTCTGTATACGCCGGACTGGAAGGCGCTGGACCGGGGCAATGACGGCAACACGATTCCCAACGAAATCCTGGTGCAGAACGGGATCGTCACCGATATGGTCTTCGGGAAAAAGCTGGACATCGCCGAAGTGCCGGAGGACGGCTATATCCTGCGGGCCAACCGGCTGGCGGCGGACTTTTTCCGCGACAACGTGCAGATCGGCGACCGCCTGGAGATCCGCTATGATCTGAAGCCTCTCGATTCGAACAATCCGGTGCGCGGCCAGGACCTGCGCATGCTGATCGGCGGACACACGCTGCTCGTCAACGAAGGCAAACCCGCCAATTTCACGGCCAGCGTCTCCGGCGTGAGCGGCAATGCGGAGCGCTCCCGGACGGCCGTCGGCTATTCCCGGGATGGCAGATTCGTTTACCTCATCACCGCCGACAAGTCCGGGGACAGCCAGGGGCTGACCCTCAAGGAGCTTCAGGAGGTAATGGTCCTGGCCGGCGTCTGGAAGGGCATGAACCTCGATGGCGGCGGCTCCACCCAGCTCGTGTACCGTCCGCTCGGAGAGACCGGCACGATCCTGGGCAACAGTCCCGAATACGGCACGGCGCGCCAGGTGATCAACGGGCTGGGAGTATACACTACGGCTCCCCAGGGGGAACTGTTTGGTCTCGTCGTCCAGGGGCCGCAGCTCGTTTTTTTGAAGGAACGGGTTCCCTACACCGTGAAAGCCTATGACACCTATTACAACCCGTTTGACGTCTCCGACCAGCCGGTGCAGTGGACGACCAGCGATCCGGCGGGCGTTTTTGAGGACAATGTGTACCGCGCGGGCACCACGGGTGAAGCGAGAATCACCGCCAGCATCGGCAAAACGGAAAGCAGCCACACGGTCCGCGTCGTCGGCCGCAAGGATCTGGACAGACTCGTCATTGACACCGCCGACAACGTGTTTGTGGAAGGAAAAAGCTACAAGCTGACCGTCACCGCCGTGGCCGGCGGACTGAAACGGACGCTGCCCTCCGAAGTCATTGACTGGGAACTGATCGGCCTGGAGGGAGACATCGAAGGAGACATGCTGACCGTCCGCAAGCTGACGGATCCGGCATTCAGCCAGATCATCGCGCGCTATGACGGATTCAGCACGATGCTCACCGTCGCCAACGGACGGGAGCAGCTGTGGGCGGATTTTGACCGGTTGAGCCCCCCGGTCAGCTTCATCGGATATCCCGAAGGCGTCCAGGGTTGGGCACAGGTGCTGTCCGGCCTGCCGGGGCTTGCGCCCGACAATCACGCGCTGCATATCCGGTACGATTTCCTCGAGGTGAATACGGGCCAGACCAAGGCGGCGTACGCGGCTTTCAACAACGACGAGGGCGTGGAAATCCCGGGCCAGCCGATCCAGATGAAGCTCAGGCTGATGGGTGACAACAGCTTCAACTGGGTGCGGGCGGAGGTGGTCGACGCCAACGGGGAAATGAAACGCATCAACATTTCTCTCAACGTCAACTGGTACGGGTTCAAAGACATCATTGTGGATTTGACCGAATATGATCTGGCATATCCCATCAGGCTGAAGCGCATATACGTGGCCAGCCCCGAAGAAAACCAGAACGAGCGGGAGCAGGGCGGAGCGATCGCGATCGATGACATCACATTCTACTACCAGGGAAACATTCCATCGATCGAAAAACCCGTTGTGGAGCTGACCATTGACCAGAAGCGGATGCTGGTCAACGGCGAGGCGAGAACGCTGGACCAGGCGCCGGTCATTGAACGGGGCAGGACGCTCATTCCGATCCGGTTTGTGGTCGATGCCCTGGGCGGCGACGTGGCGTGGGACCCCACAGAACGGAAAGTGACGCTCATCCACAACAGCCATCTGATCGAAATGTGGATCGACGACCCCGATTTGATCGTGGACGGCACAAAGGTTCCCTCCGATGTCAGCCCGAAGATCATGAACGGCCGCACGATGGTGCCGCTGCGCATCATTTCGGAAGCGTTCGGGTGGAAGGTGACCTGGGACGAGGCGGCGCGCAAGGTGTACCTGGAATAGGAAGACCCGGGCAGAAACCTGGCGGAAAACCGGAAGATAACCTGACGCCATAACGGGAAAATATGGTCTGCCAGACACGAATTGTGGTAAGATTGTAGCGAAAAAACGTAACGTGACAGAGCCGGAAGGTGCGGCAGGGTGACTCTTCACGAAAAGAGGGACACCGGTGGACGACTATCGGATTGAAGCGATCGACAACATCATCCAGAGCGCCATCCAGGTGATGGACAACAGCCACTACCAGATTTTTGAGATTTGCGAGGGCGCCCGCAAGGAGCATCAGGCCCTCAAGCAGGAACTGGGCGAATTGTCGGACGAGATCGCCAGGATCATTGATTCGGTGGATCGGCTGGAGCGGGATTTTCGCCATGCCCGCATCCGATTGACGGAAGTGAGCAGGGATTTCTCCAAATATACCGAAAAAGATATTGAAACTGCCTACGAGAATGCCACCAGGCTGCTGGCGGAGCTCATGGTGCAGCGGGAAAAGGAGACGCACCTGAAGGAGCGCCGCGAAGACATCCGGAAACGGATACGCAATCTGGAAAAAACGATCGAGCGCGGAGAAAGCGTCATGTCGCAGATCCGCGTCGTCCATCAATATCTGGCGGGCGATCTGGGTCAGGTGACGCGCATTCTCGAGTCGGCCCGCAACCGGCAGATGATCGGCCTCAAAATCATCGTTGCCCAGGAGGAGGAACGCAAGCGCATCGCCCGCGAAATCCACGACGGATTGGCACAGACGCTGGCAAACGTCATCCTGCGCACGGAAATTGTCGAACGCATGGTCGGCGCCCAGCCGGAACAGATCGTCCGCGACGAGATCAGCGAGCTGAAGTGTCAGGTGCGCGCGGGACTTGAGGAAGTGCGCAAAATGATCTTCCACCTGCGCCCGATGGCACTGGACGATCTTGGCCTCATTCCGGCGTTGCGCAAATTCGTGCAGGATTTTGAAGAAAAATATCGAATTACGACGGAGTTCGCTGTGTCGGGCCAGGAGTTGCGGCTGCCCTCCGCCATGGAGGTGGCGATTTACCGGTTTGTGCAGGAGGCGTTCAACAATATTCACAAGCACGCGGAAGCCACCTTCGCCCGCCTGGAAGTTTCGTTCCGGCCGGATGAGGTGGAGCTGGCGGTATCCGACAACGGTGTCGGTTTTCGCCCCGAACAGGCGGAGTCCCGCTCCTTCGGGGCTGACCACTTCGGTCTGATCGGCATGCGGGAACGGATTGAACTCCTGGAGGGCGAGTTCTCCGTCGATTCCGCTCCTGGCCAGGGGACCCGGGTGAAGATGCGGGTGCCTTACAAACCTGTGGAGAAAATGGAGTGAGAGCGAAATGGAAGCTGTCAGGACGAAAACTGTGAGACTGGTTTTGGCCGATGACCATGCGCTGTTTCGGGAAGGCTTGAAACGCATCCTGTCCATGGAAAGCGGTTTCGAGGTCGTCGGGGAGTGCTCCGACGGCGCGCAGGTGCTGGAATTGTGCCGGCAGCTGAAGCCGGACATCATTCTTCTCGACATCAACATGCCCGAGGAAAACGGAGTGACAACGACGGAGAAGCTGCGCAAGGAATTGCCGGACGTCAAGATCCTCATCCTGTCGTTCCATGACGATGAGTCCTATGTGTTTGAGACGCTCCGCCTCGGCGCATCGGGCTATTTGCTGAAGGACATGGAGTCGGGCGATCTGGTCAACGCCATCCGGGCGGTGGCGTCGGGCTATGCGTACATACATCCGAAGGTGACCGGCAAGCTGATCAACCAGATGAGGCGCATGTCGTTCCTCAATGAGACCGGCGTGGCGGCTGCTTACGAGCGGGCAGATGATGGCGGCTCCGGCGGCTCCGTGCGGTTTGTGGCGACCAACACGCCCCTGACCAAGCGGGAGGCGGAGGTGCTGCGCCTCATGACGGAGGGCAAGAGCAACCGGGCCATCAGCGAATATTTGATCATCAGCGAAAAAACCGTCAAAAACCACGTCAGCAGCATCCTGCAAAAAATGAACGTGAACGACCGCACCCAGGCCGTGCTCATGGCGATCAAGCAGGGGTGGGTTGTCATATAAGTCCAAAATCCGATCCTTTTTGCGCCGGCGCATGAAAAAAGGCACTTTCGCCGCCTCCTCCGCATATAGTGATCTAAAGGAGGTAGGCGCTTATGCTGGAACCGTTGCTTTGGATCGTCGGGACTTACTTGCTGAGCGCTTTGTGCGTGCATGCCGCCCATGCCTGGCACCGCCGCGGTTCGGGACCGGCTGCCCGGCATTTCGTACTGATCGCCCGCAACGAGCAGCACCGGATCGAATGGGTCATCCGTTCTCTCCTGCTCCGTTCCTGGCTGAAGGGGAACCCGATCCGGCTGACCATGATCGATTGCGGTTCCTCCGATCATACCCGGACCATCATGCGCCGATTGGCGGAGAAGACGCCCTTTGACTGGTTTTCTTTTGGCCAGGATCGTGATCTGGACCGCTGGATGGCAAGCTGTCGAAAACCGGACGATGTCGTCATCGATTTGTCGAGCTGCGAGCGCTTCAGTCCTCGTCTTTTGTTGACGTGAACGGATGCGCATGCGCAGGCTTGAACATTGTCGCATGGTTGCAGACGGCATCGCATGTTGGCAAACGGCATATTGCGAAACGGTGTTTTTGTCATCTTGTCCTGGATGAATTTGCGAAATGTTCCGAAAAATGAAAAATACCTCTTGCAAAATTGCATAATCCATCATAAAATGTAATTACATGGTAATCATTAACTTCATAGGAAATTGCGAGAGTGAAGCACACCTCAAATCGGCGACAGCTGGTCAAGGTGTGCTTTTTTGCGGAAAGGGGGGGTCCGGATGGAAGCGAAATACGAGGAGAGGGGGCATGAGGCAGGTTTCAATTCGGCCGCCGGACATTGGGAGTGACACCAGGGCGGAATGGGAGGACAGGGGCGCGTGAACGCTCGCGGCTTGGCAGCGGTTGTCGATTCGAAGCGCTTGTCGAGCCAGCGCTTGCCGGGCCAGTGCTTGTCGGGCATCGCCTGTCGGGCAGTGCTTGCCGGGCAGTGTTTGCCGGGCCAGTGCTTGCAGAGCAGCAGCTTTGGCGGCAACGCCCGTTTGCCCGCTCGGAGGGCAGTCGTTGCTGCATCGCGCACGGTTTCGCCGTGTACGCGCCAGTGTCAGGTGTTGGCGTCACCGCCCCATTCCGCCGGTCGGCAGGCCGTCCGTTTTTCGGTGACGCTGTGTAAAAAAATGAATATGTTTGCCGGAACAGGATCCGGCAAATGCTTTGAGGTTTGCTTCATCTTCAATTTGGGTCCTAATTAAAATTTTTGGGTCCTTATTACCATTGGTCAGGTTAGTCAGTTAAGGTTACTAATGGTCAGGTTTCTATTGTTCAATCTATTGTTCAGGCATATGCAGTTGGTTGGCGGATCGGAGAAAGGGAAGGGGGTATGGAACAAGGAAAACATTTATGAAGGCGACCGTATACGCAGTAGTCGATGCAGTTGTCCATGCAGCTGTCGAAGCCAATGCCGGTCCTTCTCGGAGCTCCCGTTGGAAATGGCGGATCAGTCTCGATTTTGGTACAGATCTTCGTTATTGGCAGACCGGATCGGCCAGACAGGCAGGGCAAGCCGGTTGGGCAGGACAGGTCGGTCTGGCAGGACAAGCCGGTCTGGCAGGACAAGCCGGTCTGGCAGGAACAGCCGGTCGGGTCGGACGAAGTGGTCCTGTCAGGACCATATACAAGTTGGAGCCGCCGCTTCCTCTGGGCGTGGCGCTGGACCTGGCCCGGGCTTTGGATCAGCGCGGGTGTTTGCCTTCTGGCGGGAAAAACCCCGAGAGCGAAACGAAATCGAATAGCTGGCTGGAGGCATTCTGCGAGACGGTTCTCCGGCTGCTCAGGCATTGCTGTGAGCTGCGCGGGATCGAGCCGCCTGCGGCGGATTCCGTTCGTTTGGCAAAAGCTGCAGCGGAACAATTGTCCGCGGCGGAGGTGCCGGAGGAACGGGGTGCATCTGGCCGGGCTGCCGAGATGATGCGGTTTGCTCAATTTTTGCAGGGAAGAGCGGTCATCCCGGAGGAAATCGCCGGCTTTTTGCGCCGCCAGGGAGTCGAACGGGCCGATGAGGTCTGGCCGTCCTTCGTCCAGTTTGCCTATTTGCGGGGATGGGCGACGATCGGGTGCGGCCTGAGGCCGGAATTCGTTCGCAGCAAATGGAGCCTAGTCCGTCGACTCGTTTACACGTGTGAAAGATGCGGAAACACCGAGCGGATGCGCCGGAGTTTGTGTGCGACCTGCGGGCAAATGTGCATGTACTGCGAGGCCTGCCTCAACATGGGGCGGGTGCGGGAGTGCACGCCGCTTGTTGTCGGACCTGCGCCGCCCATGCCTGCCATTTCGTCGGAATTGCCCGGTAAACTGTTGGGCGGATTGTCCGGCGAACCGGAGGATTTGACCGCAGGAGGGATCGGGACGAAGAAGGGCATGGAGAAGGAAAGCATGCCGGGTGTCACTGTGCCGAGCGCTGCGCTGGTAATTTCCCTTGTCCCAGATCGGCCCGAGGCACCGGTTCCATCATGCCCGGTATCATGCCGGGTGCCGGATCTTTCGCGTTGGGGATTGAGCGAGGCGCAGAGGGAAGCGGTGCGGCAGGCGTTTCGTTTCCTGCGCCGGTGCAGGGAAGGACGGGAACCGCCGCCCCGCGAGTTTTTGATCTGGGCGGTTACAACGACAGGAAATGAATACATAAATAGCGGCCAATTAAAAATGCCACTGAATTGTGACAGATTTTCCGTTGATGATGATTGACTTAATGAGTTTCTCCACGATCGCGCGCTTTGTAGTAAAGTCTGCTTTTGCCAGGTCGATTTTGTACTTGTCTAACTCTTCCTTTGAGAGGTAACTCTTCATTGTTTCCTCATATGCTCGCTTTTCGCGTAGTAACCCTTGTTTTTCAGCGTTCAACCTCTCGATTTGCTTATTCAGCATTCCCCGGTCAATTTCCCCATCGGCATATAGAGTCAGTACGCGCTCAATTTTAGCGTCGATGTTTTTAATCAAGCGCGTAAAGTCAGGTCTCTTCTCTTTTTGCTCCTTGACTTCTTTCTCCAGCGAGAGCGTGGCAAGTTCTCGCCGAATCAAGTCCTCCAGTTTTGCAACTGACCAGGTTTCATTGACGCATTTTTTCGGGTATTCAGACGGAAAACGCTTCGCACGACACAAATAGTACCGGTAAACGCCGTATTTGCCTCGCGATGTGTGATAGGAGACGAAAGGTTCGCCACACCAACCACAGCGAATCAATCCGGAAAAAAGACTTTCCTTCGCTTTGTGCGCATTGTGGCCACGATGACGGTTCAGCAATTCCTGGACACGCCAAAACTGCTCCTCGCTGATGATCGACTCATGTTGCCCCTTATACAGGTTGCCTGCATACCTGATATATCCACAATACAACGGATTGGAAAGAATGTCGCGATACCTTCTGAAACGCCAGACCGGATAGTCAAGTTTTTTGAGTTCGCGCTGAACCAATGTGATCGAATGTAGTTGTTCATAAAGATCGAATGCTTTCCGAACATGCTCAGCCTCGTCCGGCTTGACAACAAGCAGGCCATTTACCCTCGCATATCCGGCTGGATCGTAGTCTCCGCCCATTTCCCGCAAACCTTCCTCGGCTCGTTTAATGTGCCCGAGCCTCATCCGCTCCGTGATCGTTTCCCGTTCGAGCTGGGCAAAAACGGAAAGGATCCCGATCATCGCCTTCCCGAATGGTGTGGACGTATCCAGTGTTTCGGTAATTGAAACAAAGTCAACATTATTTTTCAGAAAATAATCCTCAATCAGCGTTAATGTGTCGCGCTGGGAGCGGGATAATCGGTCGAGCCGGTAAACAACTACAACATCAATATTGGGAAGATCGAGAAGCATCTGCTGGAGTGCCGGTCGATCCATATTTGCGCCGGAATAACCACCATCAATGTATGTGTTGTAAATCGTCCATCCTCTGGCCTTGCAGAAAGCTTCCAACCTCTCTCGTTGCGCATCAATGCTGTAATTCTCCACTTGTTCCTGGGTAGACACCCTTATGTATAGTGCAGCCCGCATACAACCATCATCCTCACAACGGGCGTACAACCTGAATGGCGCGGCCCATGATGCGCGCCGGATTTTCCGGAGTAATGACAATCGGTTGATGTGCAGGGTTGTCCGGCATCAGCACGACAATCGAGCCCTGGCGCTTAATCCTTTTGAGAGTCGCTTCCGAATCTCCATTCACCAATACAGCCGCTATCGCTCCGGATTCCACATCTGGCTGGAGGCGGATCAATACGAGCGCACCATCAGGAATTGTCGGCTCCATGCTTGTCCCTTTCGCGCGCAAGTAAAATAAATCACCAGCCGGGAGTCGATCTGGAGACTCATAAATGTACTCTACGATGTTTTGCTCAGCCAGGATCGGCTCACCGCAAGCAATTGTACCCAAAACTGGGATCGGCACGGTCCGGGGGCCGACAGGAATAAGATTTGTCGGCTGCTCTTCCGTAATCATTGACTTCGGTACATTGAAAAAGTCCGCCATCTTTTGAATTTTGTCAATCCTCGGGTATTTTTCTCCTTTCAGCCACTGTGAAACGGCTGCATCACTTACGCCGATACGTTCGGCGAGAGCCCGCTGGTCAAGCCCTCTGCTCCCCAGCAACTTTTGCAAGTTTTCAGCGAGAATCTCGCGAGCGCTTTTTCTGCTTTTCACTAGGATCACCTCCAAACATTTCCTATTATATACCAAATGTTAAAAAAGTAAACATGAAATTTTAACTTTTGGTGTTGACAATTAACTTAAAGTAAAATATACTGTCATTACAACTAGGGCGGAAGGAGGATAGAAAGTGCAGGCGCAAATGACACTCGAAGCGTTGCGGGTAAACCGCGGACTCACTCAGCAGGATGTGGCTGACAAACTAGGCGTATCGCGGCAAACCGTTGGCAAGTGGGAAAGCGGAGAGGTCAGGCCGAAAGAGCTCGTCATTTACGCGCTCGCAAAACTGTACGACGTCGATATCGACGTCATAAAGGTTCCATCGTCGGCATGACTTAACTTTCAGTTAAACTTTAGTGATCGGAGGTAGGGTCATATGGCCATAAAAGTCAAAAAAATGAGTCTAGATACCTACCAAGTTCCTGTTCCAGCTGGCCTTTCCGAGTTGCTCGATCGGGGCGGAGTTTGGTCCACAGACGACATGCCGCTCCCTCCCAATTACCGTAGGGAGGTCAGGAAAACCGGAAACGGGCTGGTTACGGAACTGACCTATGTGGGTGACGCCTCATGATCGGAATCCACATTGTGCACCGCCGGCTTGCCCAGCTCACCGAAAAGGCGGAAAAGGTTGGTTTCGACCGCCTGACTGACCGGGAGCTCATGGATTTTAGGCATTGCCTGTTGACCAACGCCAAACTGGTCCGCGAAATGGACCGGCTAAAGGATCTTGCACTTGCCGCGCAAATCGGCGGCGACATGGAGTGGCTGCACGAAATTTGTCGAAAAATTGATGAGCTGGAGGCGAGGCTGATATGAATGACACATACCACGCCGCCTTGACCGAGCTCCGCGTTGCTCAGCAGCAGTTTGATCAGGCGGATCCGGAGTACGTGGACATCGCCATTATGCGCCTACAGGCAGCGGAGCTGCGGCTGTCGGCGGCTCTGCGGGCGCTGAAGGAAGAACAGCGGGCGGGGTGACCGCCATGCGCAATCCACAAGGAGGTGACCAATCCATGAGAGATACGCACCGCCTGATCGAGATCGTCTGCGACGGCGACCGCCGGCCGAACGTCACGCGCGAGCTGCTGACGGTCGAGGATTGCCAGAGGGCGTACAGCCAGAAGGTAGGGGATTCGGATGTACAAACCCATTCTTGACGCTTGCTGTGGAAGCAGGATGTTCTGGTTCAACAAGCAGCATCCGCACGCGATCTACTGCGACAACCGTATCGTTCCGCATCACGAATACTACCCGGGGCGGTTCATCGAGATCAATCCGGATGTCGTCGCGGATTTTACGAATCTGCCGTTTACAGACAAGCAATTCAAACTCGTGGTGTTCGATCCTCCGCACTTGGTCAGAACCGGCCCGAAATCATGGGCGGCATTGAAATACGGACGACTGGACAAGAATTGGCCCCAAATGCTGCATGACGGATTCTGGGAATGTATGCGTGTGCTGGATGACTACGGGACATTGATCTTCAAATGGTCGGAGGTTCAGATACCTTTGCGTGACATTCTCAAAGCAATCCAAGCAGAGCCGTTATTTGGGCATCGCAGCGGAAAGCACAACAACACGCACTGGATGGCGTTCATGAAATTCCCTGAAAGGAGGTGAGCCAACCATGAAGGACAAAATCCAAACCGCTCTCATGAAACTCGACGACGCCCTCGAGGCCGTCCGCGAACTCGAAAACAGCCGCGAAAAGAGTATTGTGATCACACATATGGAGACCGCGGAACTGTGGTTGCAGCGGCTGCGGGAATATGAGGAATGATCCGCATGTTTGACCAGCGTGGAGCGATTGAACTGGCTGGCCGAGGCGTCCCGGCGGAATCAACTGCGCTGGGCAAAAAGAAAATCCGCCGCGGCAACGGTGGACAAATGAAAATACGTATTCAGCCTCATCATATCACAGGTGAGGTGGGGAGGGGAAGACATGAACAACTATATGGGAGGCGGCGCATACCCGCGCCATGGTACGCACACGGTCGAGATATCGCTCCAGTGGAGCGATTACAAAGGGATGGTTATCGTCCAGGTTAAAGGCAACGTGATAGGCGCCTCGGTTATCGACTCCGCATTAGATTCCCTTGTTGACGGCGACTTCGAGCCAAACATGCACTTCGCTCAGAATCAAAGGCACATTGAGCTCATCGATAGCGGTGTTTACGCAGGATTCGCGAAGCACTACAGGCTGTACAACGAGTCCGGCGACGAACTGCAGATCGATTACGACGACATCGCGGATTGTATCGTCGGTGTCCGGATCGTCGGCTGGGAAGCCGAGTGACAATCATGCCCCAGCTCAAACCCACCATCACCATCGAGTTCGACGGTCAGGAGGCCGCTATCATCGAGTCCGCGCTGCTGGATCAGGCGAACAGGTGTCACGACGACAGCCGAGCGCGGCTCAACCGGCTGATTGCCGCGAAGGTGTTCGAGGCGCGGAAGCGGCATCACGAGGCGGCTGCGGTTGTTTTGAAGGAGCGATATCGCCTGTGACCGTCCTCAAAGG